>Ga0206959_10065_pt1 | contig 32587 bp, 29 predicted proteins | sample Alteio_BWOrgHeat_31_FD_152971 | JGI IMG/M metagenome (GOLD analysis project Ga0206959, IMG submission 152971) | Enriched cells from forest soil in Barre Woods Harvard Forest LTER site, Petersham, Massachusetts, United States -... | ecosystem: Environmental > Terrestrial > Soil > Temperate forest >...
GCAATCTGGCGGAAGATCCACGGGTTTGCGGGTGCAGCGCGGCCGATCATGACGGCATCGCAATTGGTTCTTGCGATGAGAGCACAGGCGTCTTCCGGCGTACGGACATCACCATTGCCAATAACAGGAATGCTGACGGCGTTTTTTACTTCGGCGATATGCTCCCAGCGCGCCTGTCCTGAATAGCCCTGCTCGCGGGTGCGGGCATGGAGTGCGACAGCCTGCAGGCCGCTTTCCTGCGCGAGCCGTGCAAGCTCGACGCAGATGATGTGGTTGTCGTTCCAGCCAAGGCGGAACTTGACGGTGAAGGGAATCGACACCGCAGCACGGACTGTTTCGAAGATTTTCGCAATCAGTGGCAGGTCGCGGAGCAGTCCGCTGCCGCCGTTGCAGGCGACGACGCGCTTGGCCGGGCAGCCGAGGTTCAGATCGACCATGTCGAAGCCCGTCTGCTCGACGATACGGGCGGCGTCGGCCAGCGTTACCGGGTTTGAGCCGAAGAGCTGGGCTGAAATCGGGTGCTCGTCTTCGTAGAAGGTGAGATAGCGCTTGCGCTTGGATTCGCGCATGCGCGAGAGGCCGTCGGCCGAGGTGAACTCGGTCATGATGAGGCCGCAGCCTGACTGCTGATTGCTGATGGCGGTATCAATGGATACGGCGGCACTGCTATCGGTGCTGAAAACACTGGCGTTGCGAATAAAGCGGCGAAAAACGGTATCCGTGACTCCGGCCATGGGCGCGAGCACCGTTGCCGGGGCCACCGTCACGTTGCCGATCTGGACAGACGCGGGAACGCGCACGCCTTCCGGCATGGCGTGTTCCTGCGGATTGTCCCACTGCTTCTTCATGAGGTAAGAACCTGCAACATAGCAAAGCCCCCGGCAAGCGGAGGCTTTTGCTGGAATGAATCTGAGGCGCCGTTACTTGGCAGCCGTCTCCGCTTTTGCGTACTTGCGACGGAAGCGCTCGACGCGTCCTGCCGTATCCACCAGCTTCTGTTTGCCGGTGAAGAATGGATGGCAGGCGGAGCAGATTTCTACGTGAATATCGCCCTTGTGGGTCGAACGAGTCGCGAAATTGTTACCGCACGCGCACAGAACCCGGATTTCTTGATAATTTGGATGAATACCCTGCTTTGGCATAGCTCGAAAGAACCTTTCCCTACAATCCTCTTATTTTAAGCCGAATTTGCGAGGTTGGCAATAACTGAGGATTTGCGGTAGTGGATCAGTTTGAATCCACAGAAGATTGAGACAACTTCCCAAATACATCATATTCAGTCGGTCATGATCGAGAGGGCACTTGTCCAGTAGCCGACTTTACATCCATATGGCTTCAATGGGTATGCTCGGGTCATCGTCTTCTCTTGTCGGCGATAAGCGAGCGCTCATGCTTTGCATGTAGCGCAAGCATTGCCTCGGTAAAGAGCAGAATCAAGCCGACAATCAGTATCCGATTGCCGATAATAGAGGGCCAGTCGAGCCGAAAATCAACGCTCCAATCGACGATGATCAAAATGAGACCCCCGAAAAACAGCAGCGATCCGATCCATCTCCGAACGCGCGGTAAGAGATCACTATCGTCTTTGAAATTGCTACCTCGGATATCCCGCAGAGGAGGCCCTATCAGACCTTGGTGGTCGTAGATCGTGCAACGAAGGGAGGGTCTCGCTTTTACTTGCTGTTGGGCGTATGCCTCTGCTTCCCTGAGATTGCCAAAGACCGTGCAATACAGTGCACTGCCAGGAGTCTCCTCAAAGCTGGAGTAATGGACGGCATACTCGCCAGCGATCATACGCTCACTCCAGGCCCCCTGCCGCACACTCTCGTCGAAGAGCGGAAGGTGTCTTGGATAGCTCATCTCAAGAGTCTACCAATCAACAAAATTATTGAGTGATGGCAAAGTAGTCGTTTGACTAGCAATCCGGAAATGATTCAGATGGACGATTAACGGGCTTCTCGGACACCTGCTGTTCCTGGCGCTAGATTCAAACTGGCCACTACTGGATTTGCGGGTCGTCGTATTGACGCTCTCAATTGGCCTGAAAATATCTCACTTCCGAATCCTTGACTATATAACTCCCATCAGGAGCACCATCTATGATGAGAACCATCTCCACGGCTGTATAGTAAATATCCTTCCCACTCATTCCCTGATAAGCAACGCATCCCAAAATGTTGTACCCCGCCCCTCCAAGATTCTGAACTTTTTTGTTTTCTTTCGGGGGGTCGCTGGTTGGGAAAATCACTCGCTGGATATTGCGTCGATCCATCAATTGTTCACGGGCGTTTTTACAAACTTGCAAGTCGGAAGGGTCCTTCACGGGAATAAAAAGGTGTGGTGCACTCTGAAATTCGGACCAAACATGCAAAGCTGGAGACGTGCCATAGTTCTTCAACAAATAATCGAAATTTGTCCCTTTCGTTGCCTCCCGTGGATCGATCTTAAAATCGGTGAGTTTAATACCGATCCACGGGCGAGTCTGGATTTCTAGAGCAGTCTGAGAAATTTTATTGGCCTCTTTCGTGTTCGAAGCGAGATCGGCAGTCTGCTTCGCAGTTTCCCCCAACTTTTGGGCTTGGATATTCAATTTGCGAACTGCGTCTTGAATACCGCTATTAATTTCATCGGCGGTGTCCGCAAAGTCTCTGGCGGCTTTCGCACTCTTTTCGGCAGCACATACTTGTCTATTGGCGGCATCGGCAAGAGCATGGGTATCTATTCCACCTTCGTATATCTGCCAAAGCGTCAAAGCGCTCAGGATTGCCAGCACAACAGTCACCCTAGCCAGTACTACCGTGGCCTCCGCTGTCCGTCTAGCCGCTTTATCGGCGGGGCTTTCTTGGTTTTTCTTGATATTGCGCTCATGCGCCTGCTGGCGGTTTACTCTGCCGACGACCCGTCGCCACCCATCATTTCGAAGCTTCTTTCTGTGATCGTTGGTCTTTTGGCCGCTGGTTGTATTTGGGACTGCGTCTGGACTATCTGTCATCCGTTCAGCCTTTTAGATCAAGGCAGCGTATCACGAAAATGATCGTCTACGCTCTTGAGTTCGGATACTCTGCCACGGTCGAACGCCCTTGATAGCAAGTAGCGGGTCATCGGAATTTACAGATGGAATCCGCAGTGTCCATGAAGCCGACTTCGTCCAAGTGTAAGCTTTCGTTTACCGTCGATAATCCACTGCCGTCAATCAGCGGGAACACTCGACAGTATTCCTTGCATATGGTGTAGTGGCCTGCATGAAATATTTCAGTCTGCGGTCTGCTCTGTTTGCCTTAACATGTGCCGTGACGGCGCGTTCCCAGACAACTGCCGCAAATGCCCCCCAGGCCAATTCCAGCTACATAGATGCGCAGGGGACTGCACATGTAACCCGTGTCGTACCAGTGCCTTCGACCATCAGTCCCGAGGCCCGGAAAAGTCTTGCCCGATCCGTGTCCGACGCCCCCGCGGCCGAGTCGCTGGCAGATCGCAGAGCGAAGACGGACGACTGGCAGGTGAAGGCGGGAGAGGCCTATCGACAGGCCTATCCGGCAACAGTTACGTCGGGAACGATTGGTGGCGTACCGGTACGGATCATTACACCTCCGGTGATCGGCACGGGCAAGTCAGATCGTGTACTGGTGAACTTTCATGGCGGCGGATTCAACGCGGATTCGGGATCGTTGACGGAGTCGATTCCGATCGCCAATCTCACGCAGACGAAGGTGATCTCGGTGCTTTACCGGCTGGCTCCGGAGCATCCCTTTCCGGCATCGGTTGAGGATACGGTTGCGGTCTATAGAGAACTGCTGAAGACGTATAAGCCGCACAATATCGCGCTGTACGGAACATCGGCGGGCGCGATTCTGACAGCAGAGACGGCGGTGAAGCTGAAGCAACTGGGTCTGCCGCTGCCTGGCGCGCTCGGGATTTTTTCCGGCATGGGAGACTTCAGCAAGCCCGGCGATTCGCGGGCGATCTTTGCCCTGCAAGGATTGTCGGGGTATCTGACCGCGCCCGCTCCGGGGGTGCAGGATCCGGAATATGTGGGCACGACCGACGCGAAGGACCCCGTACTGTCGCCGGTGTATGCGGATTTGCGCGGCATGCCTCCGACACTTTTTGTGACCAGCAGCCGCGATTTGCTGCTGAGCGGGACGACGATTCTGCATCGTGCATTTCTACGGGCCGGAGGGGACGCGCACCTGGTGGTCTTTGAAGCTTTACCCCATGCTTTCTGGAATGATGTCGATCTGCCGGAGTCGCGTGAGGCGGATGAGATTATGGCGCAGTTCTTCGATACGCATGTAGGGAGGTAACGCAAGGCGGGCTGAAACGAGGTCGGCCAGATACTTCTAACCAAACTGCTTTCCTACAGTCAGAACTTTATCCCCATACTTCGCTACTTTGACGTAATTGAGATCGTTCCCCGAGCGGGTATAGTTGGCACGTGTGAGAGGATGTCCCCAGCCTCTGGCTTTAGTTTTGCGCGGGGGATATCCATAAATGCCATGTTTATCGAGCCATGCCCAGCATTCCGGGCAGACACCTTTGGCACAATAGATCACGATGCCTGCATTTTTCAGATTATCCTTTGAAATCTTGCTACCTCGCTCCTCCACAAGATAACGGACGATTCGCATTTCTGAGTGGAGATTCTCTTCCCAATCGTCTCCGATTGTCAGGACCGCAACCGATTTTGCTCCCGCCTGGCGTGCTAGATCTATGGCCTTGTTCATGACAAACTCGCCGCCACTTACTTTGAGCGCAATGACTAAATCATTCATTGCACCGATAGCTGCAACTGCGACCGTATCGTGGGAGGACGCGCCGGAGATATCCTCCAGTTGCTTATAGAGAGCGCTCAGTTCATTGAAATGCGGAAATGCGGGCAATGTTCCAGCATTGAATTTCTCATAACCTTCGTGACCGGCGTCCACGCGCGCTTGCTGTTTTTCCAGGGCCCTCATCCATGGACTTGTCGCCATGTTTCACCTCCGTTTTAAAACAGCCGATGGCAGGATATATCAATCTGGCATTACCAAAATACAGCTATTGTTTGGAATTCTTCCCAGGCTTTGCCGATGGATCAAGACGTCTGGATATGCACACTCCGTCCTGCGATACTGGAACGAACGCCATGAGTGAAATTTGCCCAAAATGCGACGGCATGGGGATGCGCGTCTTCCGGCGAGCAGACGGCAGCCAGGCGGCTGAGACCTGCGAATGCCAGCATGTGCAGCGGGTTTCGCGCCTGCTGACCAGGGCTGCGGTTCCGCGCCGCTATGAACATTGCTCACTTGACAGCTATGAAGCGAGCTTTCCGGGAGCGGATCGCTCCCTGGGCGCGGCAGCGATGATGGCGCGACGGTTTGCCGACCGCTATCCGGCGGACACAGATGGGCGCGGTCTGATGATGACCGGATCAATTGGCGTGGGAAAGACGCATCTGGCGGTGGGCATTTTGCAGGCCCTCATTCTGGAAAAAGGCGTGCACGGGCTTTTCTGCGACTATCGCGAACTCCTTAAGGAGATTCAGAACTCCTACAACCCTCAGGTTGCAACGACGGAGTTGCAGATTCTGAGGCCAGTCTTCGACGCAGAAGTTCTTGTGATCGATGAGCTGGGCGCGGCTAAGCCGACAGACTGGGTTTGGGATACTGTCGCGCACATTCTGAATACGCGCTACAACGACAAACGCACCACGATCATTACGACAAACTATGCTGACCAGCCGCCTGGTGGGACCGCTGGTGCGAACCGTGCCATGCGCGAAGAGACATTGGGAGACCGAATCGGCGAGCGCATGCGCTCCCGGTTGGCTGAAATGTGCGTAGTCGTTGAAATGAACGGCAGCGACTTCCGGCGCGGGGTGCGCCGGGCGCGATTTGCCTAAACCGCAGCCGTTAAGAGAAGCAGGAGTGCGGCTGCCACCGTTGCAGCCTGGTAAACATAATCGGCAGCTTTTCTATGTTGCTTTGCCTCAGTCCCGAGCGTTGCCCTCGAAGGGGATCCATTGGGGGTGTGCTCCATACTTGCCTCAAAAATTTGGCGTTCAAACTACGTTGACTCTAATGACTTCTACGGTCCCGAGAGCCGGACGGATTTGCTCCGTCTTCATTACCAAGGGCATTTTTATATACGATTCGGCCCACACACACTTAAACCCATTTTGTGCCTATTTGATGCGTTTTGGGAAAATCTTTTGCCGATTATGTGTACATCTGGTTAATAAGCCATGCGTAGTGTCACACAGCGCGATGTAAAATTCTGCTGATGGCAGCCGATCGGCAAAACACCCCAGAATTATTTCCTCACACCGCTGCTGGCAAAGAATCCCGCTCATTCCTCCCATGGATCATTGCCGGAGTGGTTGTCGTAGCAGGTCTAGGGCTGCTTTTTCTACTCGGAGGCCGGAAGACATTACCAGCTAATCCGGGTGGCGCCGGACTTGCTGCGGCCGATCCATATGCAACCAGTCTTCCGGTGACCAATCTGAAAATGAGCGAGGCGAGCAACTTTGCCGGAGGCAAGGTTACTTATATAGACGGTCATGTTGTCAACAACGGCGACAAGACTATTGCAGGCGTTACAGTGCAGGTGGGTTTCCTCGACTTCGGAAATCAGCTGGTCCAAAAAGAGACTATGCCGCTGACCCTGATACGGATGCGTGAACCATATGTGGATACGCAGCCTGTCGACGCCGACCCCATCAAGCCGGGTGAGCAGCGAGATTTCCGACTGGTTCTGGAGCAGGTGGCCAAGGACTGGAATGGACAGTATCCGGAAGTACGCATCATTCAGATCGTAAGTAAGTAAAGGCCCCCGCCATAACCGAGCATTTTTTTCCCGGATAAAAGCGAAAACTGCTCTCCCGCGGCACCGAGAAGGCCTGCGTCTCTGCAACGGAATCACTTGATCCGTCTCGCCAGTTGCATGTAAACGATTGAATATAAACGACATGATAATTTTGTTGGACGTCTAGCCGGAGTTTGGCAAGCCAACTGCTCTTACATCCTGCGTACGGGACGCTGCGCAGCATCCGGAGTGTGTTCTAGCGAGTTGTTACGAAGGAATACAAGACGATGATGAAAAAAATGACAAAGAATAACCCTGATCTTCGAATGGTTGCTGCGATGGTTCTGGCAGCAAGTCTGGGAATTCCGGCATTTGCGCAATCCAGTGCATCGAGTCAGTCCTCCCCCACCCCAAATGCTCAAGTGCAGACAGGCGCTTCGGCCAGTGGAACGTCGAACGGCATGAATCCGAACGACAATAGCACGTATGCCACCGGTCAGCCTCTCCCCACGAAATCGAATGAGGGCTTCTGGGGTCACATGAATCCATTCGCCCGTAAGAAATGGGTAAACCGGCAGCTAAGCCCTGTTAAAGATCGTCTTAACGAGCTCGATCAGTTGACTGCCAAGAATGCGAACGACATTAAGGATGTAGATTCGCGGGCACAGGCTGGCATTCATCAAGCACAGTCGACGGCTGATCAGGCAAACCAAACTGCGCAGAGTGCGAGCAGCACAGCCAATCAGGCTCAGACTGTAGCGCAGCAGGCCAGTACTCAAACAAGCAAGTTAAATACGACAGTGGCTGGGTTGGATCAGTTTCAACAGGTAAACGATACAGAGATTCGTTTCCGTCCCGGTCAAACTGCCTTGAATGCAAAGGCAAAGGATGCTCTTGACCAGATTGCCACGCAGGTACAGGGGCAAAAAGGTTACATCATCGAGGTACAGGGATTTTCACGGACTCGCGGACAGGCTGGTATTCAGAATTCGCAGCATATGGCGGATGCCGTGGTTCGCTACCTCGTTACCGAACATCAGATTCCGGTCTTTCGCATCCATCAGGTTGCGATGGGCAACGCCAAGATCGAAACAGCAGATGGTACGTCAGCTCCGGGTAGTATGGTGCGCGTATCCACACTGCAAAACAGTTTAGCGGCCTTGAACTCGTCATCTTCGAATGCGGGTTCACCGATTGGTGCGACGCGGCAGTCTTCCGCGCAGCCCTCCCCTCAGGGTGCTGCGTCGCAACCAGCGGCTCAACCACAACAATAATAAAGGTCCGCAACCAAGCTCTCACACAACGAGAGAACCAAGGCAGATTGGCCCCTCCCCCGAGGGGCCCTTTTTTTTGCTGCATTCAATCGCCCTATTTGAGAAATGTCATTGAGGTGATGGCGTATTTCCTGCTGGGGCGACAGCCGCGGGTGCAGCGGGCGCAGGCTTCTTCTTTCGTTTGACGGTGGACGTGGTTTTAGCCGGACCGTCATCCACCACCGTTGTCGAAGGTGGAGTGGCCGCTTTAGCCGCGGCTGCCTGCTGCATTGAGGCGCGCAGTTTTACGACCTCTGTTTCGTTGTTCGTGGAAGCGTTGATGATGGAGTTGCCGAGATCGGCACGAGCAGATTCAAGCTTGCTGAGAGCAGAGGTAACGCTTTCAGCTTCATTCTGCGATGCGGCCAGGTTTGCCGTCTCAGAGACGCGCAAAAGGACGTCGTACAGTGCATCGATATTCCGATAGACCGGAAACACGGCCGAGACTGAATCGGGAGCCGCGTCAGCAGAAGAGAGTAGACCCGGCAACGTACCGTTCAGATCGTGTTGAATGGAGTCAATGTTCTGTTGCACGGCGGAGCGCACTTCACTGGGAGCCTTCCACCGGGAGATGTTCAGACCTGCGATGGTCTGGCCGATCTGGCTAAGCGCGGGATTCAGCAATTCAGATGGTTTTGATGCAATTGGAGCTGGCTGGCCGGATGAAGCCGGGTTGGGTGCAGCAGTCTGGCAAAGAGCCACAGAGAATGAGAATGCAATTGAGCAGGCGCTCATGAAACGCCACGGAGAACGATGATTTGCAAAGTACATATAAAACTCTCGATGCTGAACAACAGCATAATAGTTGCTGGAGCAGGAAATAAAACGATTTGGGCCAGTGTCAACAAATTGAACAGGGATGGGCAGTTTGACGAAATGACGATTCGTAAAAGAAAATAGGGAGAGCCTTTCTTATGTGGGCCTGTGGCGCAGCTGGGAGCGCGCTTCCATGGCATGGAAGAGGTCGTCGGTTCGATCCCGACCAGGTCCACCAATAAACCCCTCAATCGAAACCAGTTACATCTACCCGTTCACATGCGCCATCCTGAAAGCCTCTGATGTGCCTGTGCCGGAAACCACTTCGGCAGCGTGATCTCTGAGTTCAAATTGGCGCCGTCTGGGTGGGAGAGAAGCGGGAAATGCTCAACGATTCCCACTTCTCCATGTCGATCAGCTGATTGATTCTTCGATCCCTGAGCACCTGCTCGGTGTTATTTGGCTCCATACCGATAGAACTACCGTTCCCTCTGAAGGCGTGTATCAGCCTACTCGCGGTTACTCGTTCCGAAGCGCAACGATTGGCTCAACCCCTGCAGCGCGGCGCGCTGGAATCAGAGTTGCGAGCAGCGCTGCCAGCGCCAGCAGCAACGTTGCCGCAGAGAGCATGATCGGATCCCACGGCTTTACACCGAACAATTGGTCGGTCATGAGCTTCCCGAGTCCTATTGCTATGGGGATGCCAAGGGCCAGCCCGATACCGATCTGCGTGAAAGCGCCGCGCAACACCATCTTCACCACTTGCCCGCGATCCGCTCCGAGAGCCATCCGCACACCAATCTCACTCGTACGCTGTTCCACCGTGTACGCCATCACTCCGTACAGGCCAACTGCTGCCAATACCAGCCCAAGCACGCCAAAGAGCGTCGTCAGCGTTGCAATCATGTTTTGCTGCTGGAAATCCGCGTCGACAACTTTGCTGTACGGGTCAACTCCGTAAAGCACAAAATTCGGATCGACGCTGGCCAATACCTTGCGCACGCGCTCTTCCAACCCAGGCGGATTCCCCGGCGCCCAGATCACGATGTTGTATAGGTAGTGCGACCAGATTTCGCCGCTTATCCATGCCGTCTCGTCGTACTGTACAGTCTGTGCCTCCGGCACCCAGAACATCGGGCGCACCGCCTCCTTGTAGTCGTAGGTCATATAGCGTATGTCCCGGATGACACCTACGATTTCGTAGGTCGCGGAATACTTGATCTTGTCGGGCCCGAAATGCTGACCGATCGGGTTCTCGCCCTTGAAGAACTTCTTCGCGAAGGCTTCGTTGATGACCGCGACCTTCCGCGTCGCATCGGTATCGTCTTCATTGATGGGCCGGCCCAGCACAACTTTTGCGCCGATGGTTTCGAAGAACCCCGGCATGACTCGCGACCAGCCCGCAGAGGTGTCTTCTTTCGCCCCGGGCTCTGGCCTGCCTTCGATGCGGATACCGTCGTTCCAGCTGTCGCCGGACATTGGTGCATAGAGTGCCGGCGCGACCATGCGCACGCCGGGAATCTGGCGCACGCGGTCGTCAATCTCACGGAACATTGGCTCCATTTGTTCCGGCTTGTAGTTGCTGAGCATCGGATTGATCCAGGCGATATAGCGTCCGCGCATGTCGAATCCGAAATTCTGGTGCTGCAGGTTGCGCAGGCTTTGACCCAGCAGCGCCGCTGCCGACAGGAGGATCAGCGACATGGCTGCCTGTCCGATCACCAGAGACTTTTGCGCCCACGAGCGCCCACCACCTACGGAACGGTTTGCGCCGCGCAGTGCTTCTACCGGTTCGGCATGCGAAGTCATCCACGCCGGCGCGATTCCGAACAGGATTCCGGTCAGCACCGAGATGCCCAGAGTAAAGAGCAATACCGGCCAGGATGGGCTCGCATCGATTGGCACATAATTATTCGGTCCGCCGATCTGAAAGGCCAGATGCAAAATCAGCCGCGTTCCAGCGTATGCCACAGTGATACCGATGGCACCGCCGATCACGGCCAGCAGCACGCATTCCACCAGCGCTTTGCGCACCAGCCGTGGACGTGAAGCGCCCAAAGCCACACGTATCGATGTTTGCGCGCGATCCTTCAACCCGCGCGCCAGCATGAGATTCGCGAGGTTCCCGCAAGCCACCAGCAGCACACAGGCAGATGCGATCAGCAGCAGCTTCAACCCATCTTCATACTGATCCCTCATGTCTGCTACCCCGGCACCGCCGGGAACCAGGTGCAATGTCTGCTGCTGCCACAGTTGTTTCTCGCCCGGCTCCATGTCCTGAACGTGGCTGGCGAGCCAGTCATGGAACTCCACTCTGAGCTTCGCTTCCAGGGTTTTCGGATTCACTCCCGGACGCACTCTTCCGACCAGATCCAGAAAATTGCCGTTCGTCCTTTTTAAACGCGCCGTTGCTCCATCAATGAGCAACTCCGTCGTCAAGGGCAGCCAAAAATCCGGCATGCCCGAGCCGGCCAGCTTCGCTCCATAGAATCCGGGTGCAGCCACGCCAATTACCGTAAAGGGATGCCCGTTGATCTGATAGCTGGCGCCCACAACCGAGGGATCGGAGCCATACTTCTCGCGCCAGATGTGGTAGCTCATCACGGCTACTGACGGCGCGCCTTCCTTATCATCCTCGTCCGTCATCATCCGCCCGATCCACGGCTGTATACCAAAAGTCCTAAAGAAATTTCCCGACACATACTCGCCATTCCGCGTATCGACCTGTGCCTGTGATCCCTGTCTGCGGACGCCGAGGGGCGCATTCCCAGCCTGCAGCGCCGCCAGGTCCGAGAACTCTGGCGTATGCGCACGAAAGTTTTTGTACGCCTCCCACGAGAACAACGAGAAATCCCCATCAGTATCCTGGGTGTACCCACCCCAGTTGCAGCATCGAACCTTGTCTCCGATCCGCCACAACTCATCCGGCTTCGTCACCGGCAGCGACTTCAATAGCACCTGGTGCACGAGCGTAAAGATGGCCGTCGTTGCCCCGATGCCCAGTGCCAGCGTGATCACTGCCGTCGCTGTAAACCCCGGCGCCTTTCGCAGTTGTCGCGTTGCGTCCCGCAAATCAGCCAGCATTTCATTCCCCTCCAAGTGGTATTTCTGTGTTCCTTGTGTTTTTTGAAGCAAATACTAAAGGTGCACGTTGCCGACCGTTCTCAAGGTCCCTTTTTGTTTGAAAATAATGGACTTAAATGATGCGGGGTCGCGGTTTCTGTCCGCAAATGGCATCGGCTGTTCGGAATCGAACAGTCTAGTCCGCCGCACAGAGGCTTCGTTCAAGGCGGTTTGTCGGAAGTAACCTCTTAGCTGGTACCATGCCAGCCATGAATAAACTTGCGCCATTCCTCTGGTTCAACGACAACGCAGAAGAAGCCGCCGAATTCTACCTGAGCGTCTTCCCGCAGGCGCGCAGGCTCGATGAGCTGCGTTCCAAAGGTGTCGGTCCGTGGCCCGTGGGCAAGATCGCCACTATCACGATCGAGCTTGAAGGCCAAGAGATGGTCTTTCTCAACGGCGGTCCTGCGCATCAGCTCAACCCCGCATTCTCGTTCTTCGTCCGTTGCGACTCTCAGGAGGAGATCGACAGCTATTGGGACAAGTTGATCGAAGGCGGCAAACCTATGGCTTGTGGCTGGCTCACAGACCGCTTCGGCCTATGCTGGCAGATTGTACCGCGCAATATCGGCGAGTTGATCAGTCACCCTAAAGCCATGGAAGCCATGATGGGGATGATCAAGATGGATCTGCCTGCGCTGCAGGCCGCTGCACGCGAGAACTGAGAGCCCTCTCCAGGTTGCTGCAACTCGCTCCCAGTTTGATCGTCGATTTCGCTGAACACCGACCTAGAAAAGACTTCCGTCGTCTGTCTTTTATACAGAAACAGAAGGATCCGCTCTGGAGGATTAGCCATTGATCAATTCTTTTCGCCGGTGGACTGCAATTGCGGTTCTTGCTCTCACAGTTGTGTTTTCCGGTTTCGTGCAGGCGCAGACGACAACCGCGGAAGTTGTAAATGCCGCGGATAAATTCCTCGCGACGCTGAGTGCGGAGCAACGGCAGAAGGTCTCTTATGCGTTCGACGATGAGCAGCAGCGTGCAAGATGGTCAAACCTTCCCACGGGGTTCGTTCCACGTGGCGGCATCAGCCTTAAGCAGATGACGCCGGTGCAGCGCGAGGCGGCGATAAAGTTGCTAGCGACCGTGTTGAGCCCAATGGGGCTTCAGAAGGTGAACGAGATTCGCGAGGCCGACGATGACTTCAAGGCAAACGGTTCCAGGCGCGGCCCCGGTGGACCGGGCGGTCCTCCTCCCGGAGGGCCGCCGCCGAACGCTCAGGGTGGTCCCCCGCCAGGATTCGGACGTCCAGGCGGTCCGGGAGGCGGCGCCGGACAAGGGGGGCGGCCGTCTTTCTCAAGTGACGAGATGTTTGGGAGCAACCTCTACTACATTTCCTTCCTCGGCAAGCCTTCTACGACCACTCCCTGGATACTGCAGTTCGGTGGCCATCACCTTGCGCTGAACATAACCATCGCGGGCAGTAGAGGTGTGCTGACACCGACGCTTACCGGTGCGCAGCCGGCTACGTTCAGCCTGGACGGGAAGACCGTTCGACCGCTCGGACGGGAAAGCGACAAGGCACTCGCCCTGGTGCAGTCGTTGAATGACTCGCAACGGAAGCAGGCGGTGCTGAATTACCAGGTTCCCGACCTGGTTCTGGGTCCCGGGCAGGATGGGAAAAAGATCGTTCCCGAAGGCTTAAAGGCTTCGACGATGACGCCGCAACAACAAGCGATGCTGCTCGGCATCGTGGCAGAGTGGACTGACATTCTGAACGAGAACGCGGCTGCCAGTCGCATGGCACAGATCACGGCAGACCTGAAAGAAACCTGGTTCGCATGGAGCGGCCCCACAGACGGGAAGGCCGGCAGCAACATCACCGCCTACTACCGGATTCAGGGACCGCACCTGGTGATCGAATATGCTCCGCAACATGATGAACCCGCAAATCATGTGCATACCATCTACCGCGACCCCACAAACGATTATGGAACCGGGTTGACCAGGCAATGAGAGCCAGAGGTGCCGCAGTACTGATCGCGTTGCTCCTGCTATCTCCAGGACTTGCGTTTGCACATCGAATCGATGAATATCTGCAGGCAACGCTTCTTACACTAGAGCCGCACAGTCTCCAGGGATCGATTCGGCTTGTGCCCGGCGTGCTTGTTGCCTCGGACGTTATTGCCTCGATTGATGCGAATGGTGATGGCGTTATCTCGCCGGAAGAGCAGCGCGCCTACGCGCAGCAGGTGCTCAACTCAATTTCGATCACTCTCGACGGACGCGTCGTGGAAACAAAGCTAGTCTCGTGGAGCTTCCCTTCGCTGGGCCAAATGCACGATGGACTGGGCGAAATAAAAATCAACTACTCAGCGGCGCTGTCCGACGGAGGAAGAGATCACGTTCTGCTCGTAGCGACCCATAACCTCCGCCAGAAGCTCGTATACTTGATCAACCTGACGGTGCCGGAGGATAGAAGCCTCGAGATACTTTCGCAGAGACGCAACCCTGAGCAGTCAGTCTATGAAGTGGACTACGAGCAGAAGACCGCTGCCGCCGGAGCATATGACACGACGGGGGCTGTGGTCCATGTGTGGCTTCAGGGCATCCAGTTTTCTCCGCTCTTCCATCTGGGTATGCGTCACATTGCCGAAGGCACGGACCATCTTCTCTTTCTACTGACTTTGCTGCTGCCGGCGCCGTTGCTTGCCATAAACCACCGCTGGGGACCGAGACTGGCTGCGCGTAGCAGTATGCTTCGCATTCTGGGTATTGTGACGGCCTTCACGATAGGGCATTCGATCACCCTTACACTCGCCGCGATGAACGTGATTCACGTGCCGAGCCATCCGATCGAAGTGCTGATCGCCGTGTCCATTCTGGTATCGGCGGTGCACGCATTGTGGCCCATCTTGCCTGGGAGGGAGGCGTGGATCGCGGCGTTCTTCGGACTGATTCATGGTCTTGCGTTTGCCACCACGCTGGACCGTTTGGGCGTCGGTCACTGGGAGCGCGTCGCCGGCATACTTTCGTTCAATCTCGGTATCGAGGCGATGCAGATGATTGTGGTCGCCGCCATCCTCCCCTCGCTTCTACTCATGAGCCGGACTCGGGCGTATTCCGCGCTTCGTATCGTCGGTGCAGGATTCGCCGCGATCGCGGCCCTTGGGTGGACCCTCGAACGGCTCTTCGAGCTGCAACTGCCCGTAGACGACCTGGTAAATGCGCTAGCTCGGCATGCACTCTGGATCGCTACAGGCCTATTTCTACTCAGCCTGCTTTGCAGAGTCCTGTTGCCCGTTTCACAGCGGATACAACGTGTCGAAGTGCTGAGTGAATTGTCGGCCGCGTCCACGTTGCCGTAAGGCTGCCGAAATTAGGTTCGGAACGATAAGGATGTGCTCTGCAGTGTGAGGATTTAGACACATTAACCAGGGAAGAATGCCACCATGGGGCTTGATCTACGACTGGTATGGTCGTATATTGAGTTAAGCCCTTGAGTTTCATTCAACAACTCTCTGGATAGAGACATCTCCGGTTTGGCTTGAGGCCATTCCACCCCAACTTGCTCCGGTCTGGCGACGCGCCCTGTTCTTCGGCGCGAACCTATTCCCGCGTGCATACGAAGGTTTGATTCATGATGATTGGCCGTGCCGCGTCCCGTTCTGTGCTCCGCTTCGGAGTCCTCGTTGTCCTCTCCGTTGCTGGCCTCCCCTGCGCTCCAGGTCAGTCCAGTCCCGCCGCCCAGCCACAGCCCTGCACACTCAACGCGAGCGCGGTACCTCAGGCCGCCGTTTTGCGGATTACGGACGTGAGCCACGCGCTGTTACCTAACGCGGCGGTCGAGTTACGGTGCGGCAACACCGTGCTGAACGCCCTTGCGGACGAACAGGGCGAAGCACGCTTCGAGCTGCGCCCCGGCCACTACACCGTCCTAGCCCGTATGCCGGGCTTTGCCGACACAGTGCGCACGATGGATCTGCCCGCGTCTACCGGGCCAGCTGAGATTGCCATGTCGGTGGGTTCGGCTACCGACACTATTAACGTGACAGCCGATACCGGCTTCGTCCCCTTTGCATCCAACGCGGGCTCCAAAACCAACGGCTTGCTGGTCGAAGTTCCCCAGTCGATCTCGATTGTGAATGAGGCCGAGATGAACGCACGCCATGTGCTCACGGTCAACGAGGCACTGCGGTACACACCCGGCGTGCAGACCGATCAATACGGCTTCGAGCCCCGCTTCGACTGGCTTGAGATCCGTGGCTTCGCCGCCCAGACCTTCGGCATCTACCGCGATGGCATGCGCTTCAACTCGTTATCCGGAAAGCTCGACCCCTTCGAGCTGGAGAGCGTCGAAGTCCTGAAGGGGCCCAGCTCCGTCCTCTATGGCGAGGTTCCGCCCGGAGGTTTGATCAACCAGGTGACAAAGCGACCGGAAGCCGAACGCTCCACGCAGATCGCCGCCGAGTTCGGCAGCTTCAACCGCCGCCAGGGAGACCTCGATACCACGGGCTCCTTTGACCGCAACGAGGTCTGGCGCTATCGCCTGCTTGGTCTCGTGCGCGACAGCGGCACCCAGGTCAACTTCACCCCGGACAACCGCCGCCTCATCGCACCCGAACTTACCTGGCACCCCAGCGATCGCACCAACATCACGCTGTTGGCCGACTACCAGAATGACCGCACCAAGTGGGATCAGTTCCTACCCGCTGAAGGCACGCTGACACCGAATCCGAACGGCATCATTCCCCGCAGCACTTTCCTGGGCGAGCCAGACTATGACAATGTCACGCGCAACCAGGGCTCGGTGGCCTACACAGCCGATCATCTCTTCCTGGATGGCTGGGATGTGCATTCGAACTATCGCTATCAGTACATCGACTTCAAAGGCCAGACGATCGCCGGCAATGGCTTCGTCACCGGCAGTACCACGGATGTCTCGCGCTATCTCTTCGCGACACCGAATACCGACCGCATCAACACCGTCGATACTCGCGCTCTGCGACGTTTTGGCACAGGCTCTAACTTCGAGCAGACGATCTTGTTTGGCTACGACTATCAGCGTCTTGGGCAGCGCGCCACCAGCTACTATCTCTTCGGCGTCGGCAACCTGAACATCTTCAATCCGGTCTACGGCCAAACCACCATTCCAACCGGAGCTCCCTACCTGAATAACGACACCACCCTCAACCAGAACGGACTCTATGCGCAGGATCAGATCAAGTTCAAGCACCACCTTGTGTTGACCCTTGGTGGCCGTCAGGACTTTGCAAAAAACACCATCGCTGACTTCCTCTCCACGACTGGTAATTTCGCTCGCCAGGACAATAAGTTCACCGGTCGTGTTGGCGCCACTTATCTCTTCGACTCAGGCATCGCGCCTTACTTCGCCTTCTCCACGAGCTTCCTGCCGAATGCGGGGACGTTCGTCTACGATGCGAAGACAGGTGTAGCGGATACCCCCGCCGTCCCCTCGGATGCACGTCAGGTCGAAGGCGGCGTGAAGTTCCAGCCACGCAACTGGACGAGCTTTATCACCGCCTCGGTCTTTCAGATCAACGAGACAAATGTCCTTGTGGCGAATACCGCCTTCACCGACTACCAGACGGGCGAGGTACGCTCGCGGGGCGTGGAGTTGGAGGGCGTGGCCAGCGTAGCGCATGGACTGAACGTGCATGCGGGCTATACGTTGACCGCAACGAACAATGTGAGCGACGTGATCCCGCAGAACATCGGCAAATGGCTACCCCAGACGCCTCGCAATCAGCTCTCTGGCTTCGCAGACTACACGGTGTCAGGCGGGCGCTTTGCAGGCCTCGGCGGTAACTTCGGCGTACGTTTCGTCGGAACCAATGCGGCAGATAGTGCCAACTCGTTCTTCGTTCCCAAATACACACTGCTCGATTCAAGCCTGCGCTATAGCTATAAGCACACCATCTTCAGCGTGAACGCGACCAATCTAACCGACAAGCGCTACGTTGCCACCTGCATCAGCACTGCAGCCTGCTACTACGGCTTTGAAAGAAACGTGATCGGCACCGCGCAGTATCGTTTCTAACGGGGTGCCTCTTCACGCATGAGCTTCACGGCCAATCTCGTCCATCATCCGCGTCGGCTCTGGCTGCGCAGGGCGGCCTTCCAGGTGCATCTCTGGGCGGGCATCCTGCTTGCAGTCTACCTTGTGCTCATCGCGCTCTCTGGAAGCGTGCTTGTGTACAAGGACGAGCTGACGCGGTGGGCTCTGCCACCTGGTCTGCACGCTTATCAACACGCACGAATTGCATCACCAGAGATGGTGATGACTCAGTTTACGGCCGCGGAACCCAACGGCACCGTGATCAACCTGCAGGTTCCGTCCACCGTACTGCCAGTGTTCCTGTTGGAAGGGAAAGATGGTGCTGGCCGACCAGCCCGCTGGATCGCGGATCCGATCACCGGCTGCCCGCATTTAGCCCCGCGAACGTGGCTCGATACCGTTCATGATTTGCACTACTATCTCCTGCTTCCTGCCAGCTGGGGCATGCAGGCCAATGCTGTCGGAGCGGCCATTCTCTTGCTTCTCGCACTCACGGGGGCGTTTCTGTGGTGGCCCGGGCTACGTGCCTGGACGCGCGGTCTTCGGTTGAACCTGCGATCGAACTGGCGACGCATGAACTATGACCTGCACAGTGCCATTGGTTTCTGGACTCTGGCGATCGTCGTCTGGTGGGCCATCTCTGGCGTCTACTTCGGCTGGTACCGCGAGGTGGCCACGATCGTTTCCTGGGTCTCGCCCTTGCAGGGAATGCAGGCACCGGTGTCGGCGTCCCTCTCGCCTGCGGCATCTGGCTCACATGCTTCGCTCGATCAAGTGCTCTTCGCGGCAGAGAGCGCTTCTCCCCAAGGGCAGCTCTGGAGTGTCAGCGATCCCTCGCTTCGGACCCCCGAATCGTATGTCCTGCTGGATCGAGGCGCACCTGGTGACTTCTCGCACCGCGACATCGTACGCATCCGGACGACCGACGCTCGCGTGATCAGCGTGTGGCACTATGGTGAGCGTCATTCGCTCGGTGACTGGGTGCTCTGGTCGATGCATCCGCTGCACTTCGGGACGCTCTGGGGGCCGGTGGTGAAGCTTGTCTGGTTCCTTCTTGGCCTTTCGCTGGGCATACTAACGGTCACAGGGCTGCTGATGTACTGGAACCGGTACCTACGCCGTCTTTTCTCTTCAAGGCGTGGGGACAGATAGAACGAACTGCGGCTCGCCGCATTCACGATACATCACTTTCGAAGTAGAAGTGATAGTGGTTACGGCAACCCGGATTGAATCGAGCTAAGCAGACTGGGCACTGGTTGGAACACTCCAGATACTGTCGAATGCTGAGTTCCGTGGTGCAGGCTCCGCATAGCACCGCGTGCTGATCCCATTCGCTGCGGCCCCAAACTTCGGAGGAGTGGCTCACGAGTGCATCATGGCAATCCTTGCAGGCGTAGTAGATTCCACAGCACTTCATCTTTATTGCAATGATGTCCAAAGCACTGTTGTAGTGCGCGCATCGCGTCTGGGAGTCAAGCCCGACTCCTCTTACATAGGGCTTAGGTTTGGACATGGATGACATGGATATAGATTAGAAGATTGAACTGGGTATTTTCATCACTGGAGGTTGTCATGACGCAGTTGGAAGAGACGCGGGCGGCGGAACTGTACGAGGCTCAGACCAAAGCACAAAGGCTTTTCGATGAAGTGGAAACACGAGGCCTGGTGCGTCCTGGTATCACCGAGAGTACGCTGAACCACGATATCTACGCTTTGGCGAAAGAGATGTTTGGCATCACGACCTATTGGCACAAACGAATCGTTCGCTCGGGCAGAAATACCTTGCTGCCTTATGACGAGAACCCGCCTGATCTGACTCTGCAGGAAGATGACATTCTCTTCCTGGACCTCGGGCCAGTCTTTGAACAATGGGAGGCTGATTTCGGGCGTACATTTGTCCTCGGCTCTGATCCGTTGAAATACAAACTGCGGCAAGACGTGGGACTCGCCTTTGCTGCGGGAAAGAAATACTTTGAAGAGCATCCTGACCTCATCAGCAGTCAGTTGTTCAACTATGCGCTGTCATTAGCGGAGCAGTTCGGTTGGGAGTTTGGCGGCCCGATAGCAGGACATCTGATCGGAGAGTTTCCCCACGAGAGAATTCCGAATGACAAAGTGTCCCTCTACGTCCACCCAGAGAGCCACTTGCCGATGCGCTCGCTCGACGAGAAAGGGCAAAAACGGCATTGGATTTTGGAGATTCATTTTGTGGACCGAGAACATCAGATTGGCGGCTTCTATGAAGAACTGCTAACAGTGGGTTGAGCGGAATCAGGAAGTAGCAGTGCAAACCACCAGTGAAAAGGGACTGAGAATGTCGCCTTGCAAAGCGAACTCAGATAAGCGCCTTTGCACGGGCTTAGCAATTGATCTATTGCCGCTTACAGGATAGCGGCCCGTACTGATTCCGATCGATTTTAGCGTCTTCTTGAGATGGTTCCGTGCCAAGATCTAACGTAAATGATAGATCAGGCAACAACATTCCGTGCCGAGGGGTGCCACAAACATGACACGCTTCCGCTTTCAACGTAATCTCAGCTCCACAGCATGCACAAAAAGCGGCCATGTCATTCAGTCTCCACAATGCTATGTCTGTTAGATGAGCGCGGGAAGTGCAACGATTCGAAACTGAGGAGTGACCTCTGTGCGTTGCGTTGACTATCAGCGCCCAGACCATCTGCCTAGCCCCCTGCCGGCCATCGCTGCGCTACAATCATGTATTGGAGAGTTTCCCGACTGGCCTTGAGCGCCGGCATCTGTAAAATCCCTAGAACCACAAGAGTAAGGAGTTTTTTCTATGGCGATTCCCGCCACACAAATGCGTCCGGGCATGATCATCAAGCATAACAATGAGTTGCACGCCGTTTTTTCGGTGGAGCACCGCACGCCCGGCAACCTGCGCGCCTTTATCCAGGCTAAGCTGCGGAATCTGCGCAGCGGCGCGATGTTCGAGCACCGTTTTCGCTCCGCCGATGCGATTGATCGCGTCGTAGTCGACGAAATTGCCATGGAGTTCCTCTACAACGACGGGGACGACTACTACTTCATGAACACGGAGAACTACGAGCAGACCCACCTGAAGCATGACACTTTGGGCGATGCCGTCGAATACCTGACGCCGAATCTGCAGATTACCGTGTCATTTTTTGACGGTGTTGCCGTAGGCATTGAACTGCCGCAGACGGTGGAGCTTACCGTGGTCGAGACGGAGCCCGGATTGAAGTCGGCAACTGCATCGTCGGTGACTAAGCCAGCCAAAACGGAAACCGGATTGATTGTGCAGGTGCCGCCGTTTATTAACGAGGGTGAGAAGATTCGCGTGGATACGGCCGAAGGGGCATATCTTTCACGCGCATAAGTACTTTGCAGGTGTTACTAACGGTACAGCTGTAGCTGTACCGTTTTCTATTTTTGACGCGGTCATAATGCGGTGTGATTGCCGGGCGGCAGATGGAACTGCTGTACTTCCCTCCAAAATGCTCTAAAATTATGAAGGAGAGGACCATTTTCAATGGTGTGAAATGCCGTTGTTACGGCAGATGGTCCTGAGCCGAGGGGTTATGTCATCCGAGATGCGTATCAGTCCGCGGGAGCGGCTGGTGCTTACGTCCATTATCGAGAGTTACATCGCGACCGGTGAGCCTGTACCATCGCAGGCCGTGGCGCGCCTGTTTGCCGACAAAGACGGCATGAGTTCGGCGACGATCCGCAATGTGATGGCTTCTCTGAGTGAAGCTGGGCTTCTCGATCAACCGCACACCTCGGCGGGACGGATTCCTACGGCAAAGGCTTTTCGGTTTTACGTCGGGCAATTGAGCGGTATTTCTCGACCTGCTCCGCTGACGCAGGATCGGCGCGACCAGATTGATGACAGCTTTGCCGGAGTGAACAGCAGCCAGCAATTTCTGGAACGCACTTCGCACGTGCTGGCATTGATTTCGAGCGGTGTGGGTGTAGCGCTGGCGTCGGCTGTGGAGATGCATGCTCTGGAGCATATTCACTTTACGCGGCTTACGGCTGGGCGAGTACTGGCGGTGGTTGTAACCAAGGCTGGGCTGGTCATGGATCGCGTTCTGACTCTGGACCGTGACTTGTCGCATCAGGAGCTGGAGGTATCGGCGCGCTTCCTGAATGAGAATTTTTACAGCTGGTCCATTGATCGAATCCGCGAGGAGCTGGGACGCAGGATGGAGCAGGAGCGCAACGAATATGACCAGTTGATGCGCTCCGTCAATGAGCTTTGCCGTAAAGGCGCACTGGACGCAGACGGCAGCATGCAGGTGATCTTTGTAGAAGGCGTGGCAAATCTGCTGGCCAGTGAGCTGGACCGCGAGCGCCTGCGCCAGATGCTGAACGCGCTGGAAGCGAAACAGCGCATGGTGGAGCTCCTGAACGCATATGTGGATGCCCGGCAGCAGACGGTGCGTGTGGTCGTTGGATTGGAAGATGCGATTCCCGAGATGCAGGACCTTGTTCTGTTCGGCTCGCCTGCGAGGCTCGGCGCGGAGAACTTCGGTACGGTTGCGGTCATCGGCCCCACGCGCATTCAATATCAGGAGACGATCAATGCCGTCTCCTACATTGCCCAGCTTTCTGACAAGATTTTCCAGCGCCCGCAGTAGGGCATCTGAACACATACGCAAGAATCAGCGAGTGACAGAGTGCAGTGCGCTCAGAAAAGGTTTGAGTGGATTATGAGCAGAAGAACGTTAGAAGAGAACAAATTGACAGAAGAACAGAATACAGTAGACGGGATCGAGGCAGGCGCAGAGGATTTGCAGGCAGAACCGATTGTGCCGATTGAAACATCCAATACTTCTGAAGAGCTGGAGCGGGTGAAAGCAGAACGCGATGCCCTGGTTGACCGGTTGGCGCGTCTGCAGGCCGAGTTCGACAACGCGCGCAAGCGTGAAGCCCGCGAACGGAATGATTTTCGCGACTATGCCGTGTCCGGAGCGGTGGAGCAGTTTCTCCCGGTGCTGGATAATTTTCAGCTAGCGCTGAAGTCGACCGGGTCGGCTGAGCAGCTCCGTACAGGTGTGGAACTGATTGTGAAACAGATGGAGGAAGCTCTGCGGTCGTTGAATGTACAGCCGATCGAAGCAGTGGGTGCAGCTTTCGATCCGCGCGTGCACGAGGCGCTGGACACTGTGGACCGGTCTGACTTGCCGGACCATCAGATATTTGAAGAAGTTCGTCGCGGCTACCGTATCAAAGAGAGGCTTCTTCGGCCTGCTCTGGTCCGTGTCGTCAACAACCCGCAGCAGAAAGAAGCATGAGCCGAACAGCAAACGTGATTAAAGCCGATTACTACGAAGTGTTAAGCGTGACGCGGACCGCCTCCGACCAGGAGTTGAAGACGGCCTATCGCAAGCTCGCGATGCAGTACCATCCGGATCGCAACCCCGGAAACGCCGACGCGGAAGAGAAGTTCAAAGAGTGCAGCGAGGCGTATCAGGTGCTGAGCGATCCGCAGAAGCGCGCGGCCTATGACCGCTATGGTCATGCCGGCGTAAGCGGAGTTGGCGGCGGCGATGGCAACCCGTTTAATGGGATGCAGGACATCGGGGACATCTTCGGGGACTTCTTCGGCGAGATGTTCAACATGGGCGGCAGCTCAAATCGCCGTCCCTCGCGGGCGCAGCGTGGACGCGATATTCGCTACGACCATGTGATTGAGTTTGAAGATGCCGTCTTCGGCAAAGAAGTGCAGGTGACCATTCGACGCATGGAAGCATGCGGTACCTGCCAAGGCACAGGTACGGCCAGCGGGCGTGGTCCTTCTACCTGCCAGCAGTGCCAGGGACGCGGCCAGGTCCGTTACCAGCAGGGATTTTTCTCGATTGCGCGAACCTGCAATGTATGCGGTGGCACTGGGAGTGTGATTTCCGATCCCTGCTCGACTTGCCGCGGCGATGCGCGCGTAGAGCGCCAGCATACGATTCATGTCAATATTCCTGCCGGTGTGGAAGAAGGCACGCGGATTCGCTACCAGGGTGAGGGTGATGCAGGGCGGTTCGGTGGACCGTCGGGCGACCTCTACATTGTCCTGGCGATCAAGCCTCATGCCTTCTTTGAGCGGGACGGGAATGATCTGCATTGCGTGATTCCGATCTCATTTTCCCAGGCCGCTTTAGGCGACGAGATCACAATCCCAACGCTCGAAGGCGATTCGAAACTGAAGATTGCCGAAGGTACGCAGAGCGGCAAGGAGCTTCGCATTCGCGCAAAAGGTGTTCCTTACCTGAACGAGCACGGACGCGGCGATCTGGTGGTGCAGGTCGTTGTGCAGACACCGAAAAAACTGACAAAAGTACAAAAAGAATTGCTCCGGCAACTGGGCGAATCTCTCACCGTGGAAAACGCGCCTACCTCTCGCGGGCTGTTTTCAAAGGTGAAAGAGATGTTCAACTAATGTGGTGAGTCAAAAGCTCACCACGCCGCATTTCTTTCTATTCCAGTAAAGCTGCCACGACTGCCGTTGCCGTAATGGCCGCAGTCTCCGCGCGAAGAATGCGCGGCCCGAGACTCACCGACTTCCAGCCCTCCGAGTCGAACAGAGCTTCTTCTTCTGAGCTCCACCCACCTTCGGGTCCGACGGCAAGCTGGATGGAGGGCATTTCATCCCCCGAATTTTGCAACGCCTCTTCGACAGCATGCCGCAAGGTTGTGGAGCGCTCCTGCTCGGCTAGAAGGAGGCGCACCGCGTCACTAGTCTTACGCGCTGCGGTCTTCAGCGGAAGCACATCATCGATCACAGGAATGTCTGACCGGCGCGACTGTTGCGCTGCTTCGCGGACGACGCGGCGCCAACGCTCGACCCGATTCTGCGCAGACTGTGCCAGATGCTTTTCGCTTCGGCGGGCAATGACGGGAACGATGCGCTCAACGCCCAGCTCCGTTCCCTTTTCGATGGCCCACTCCAGACGGTCAAATTTGAAGATAGAAAGCAACAGGGTAATGGGCAATGCGGGATCGGCCTGAACTTCGGCGACAAGGTTGAAACGGACGGAGTCGCCGGAGATGCCGGCGATGACTCCATGCCATACGCGGTCGCCGGCGACGATGTCGTATTCCATGCCGGACTGCGCACGCAGCACGCGGATGAGATGCGATGCCTGTTCTCCGGTAAGTGACGCGGTGCTTTCATCCCAGTTGTCAGCGATCCATCTGCGTCTTGTCATAGGCTGCCTGTTGTTGGTCTTCATTGTCGCAGAAAACGCCGTACCCGCAGAAACACTAAGGGGGACGCTTTGAGCGTCCCCCTTCTGTGTTGCCTTGTTGCGAAGTTATTTTTTCTTCGCGGGTTTCTTCGCTGCCTTCTTCGTTGCTTTCTTGGCTGCCTTTTTCGTTGCCATAGTGTCTATTCTCCCTATTTGTGTACTGCAACAAGAAATGCTGCAGTTAACGAATGTATAGAGTTCTCCCAAAAGAGTGTCAAGAAAAAAATGACAAACTTTCGAAGTGTTTGTGTCATTCAAGAATCGCGGGTATGACAAAAGTGATCGAAAAACTTAAAACGCGTGAGCGTGTTTGAGCAACATAAGAGCGATTCCGGAAAAGATATCGTGCCATGCATGCGCTATCATTCCCGGGCGCAGGCTGCCACGCATGATGGCAAGCAGACAAAACATTGCGCCGTAAATGCTGATGGCAAGGATGCCGCTGACGCCTTCATATCCATGCGCGACACCGAAGAGGAGCGAGGAGCCAAGTACTCCAAACCAGAGCCGCTTGCCGACGTGGGAAAACTGCTGGAGAAGATATCCGCGAAAGACGAGCTCTTCACAGATGCCTGCGGAGATGCTGAGCAATACCCACAACAGAAGCTCGAACGCATTTTTCGGCGCAAGTTGTGCCAGAATTTTTTGCGGCGTGGAGAGGTGCGCAAGCTTCATCATGACGCCGATCGCCGTGAGCAGGATCGAAGCCGCGATCCAGAACGTGACGGCAAGGATGAAGTCTTCCCCCCAATCTTTCCAGGAAGGACGCCGCTTGCCGAGAAGCTGGCGTAGTGGAACCCGGCGCATACGGATTCCCCAGATGACGAGCGCCGCCAGAATCCATTCCCATGCGAGCGTGGCCAGGTATTGCGCCAGGTGACGTTCATTGAGCGAGCGATGTGCGGGTTGAAGGCTGCCGAGAAACGAGAATCCCAACAGCGGCGCAATGAGAAGCGCGGTATGCCACCACGGCGCGATTGCCGGATAGAGGGTCTGCTCGCGGTTTGCGTCCACATTTACTTCCGGGAGAAAAGTTGTTTGTTCTCTATCTTCTTGGTCGTTTTGTTCCGGCATGCATCCAGTCCTTCCATTGATTCTTGCATCTTCGACTTGATATCTTCATCTGTTTGCCATCTAACTAGAGAAGTAGGATCTTTTGCTATGGAAGAAATCGTGATTGTTTCTGGGGTGCGCACTCCTGTTGGGAAGTTTCAGGGTGCTTTGTCCGATCTTTCTGCAACACAACTAGGCGCAATCGCAGTGCGGGAAGCCGTGCGCCGGATCAATCTCGACCCTGCATTGATCGACGAATGCATTATGGGCAATGTCGTCTCTGCCGGCCTGGGGCAGAATCCGGCACGGCAGGCTGCGCTGCATGGCGGACTTTTACCGTCCGTCGGCGCGATGACGATTAACAAAGTTTGCGGATCAGGATTGAAGGCGGTCGCCCTTGCCGCGCAGGCGATTCAAACTGGCAATTCCGAGATTGTGGTGGCGGGCGGCATGGAGTCGATGACGAATGCGCCGTATCTGCTGCCGCAGGCCCGCAGCGGTTTTCGCATGGGAAACTCGGTCGCCGTCGATTCCATGGTGAACGATGGATTGTGGGATGCCTTCAACAATTACCACATGGGACAGACCGCGGAGAACGTCGCGGAGAAGTACAACATCACGCGCGAGGAGCAGGATGCATATGCGGTGCAATCGCACCAGAAGGCGGCGGAGGCGTGGAGGGAGTGCCGCTTCAAGTCGCAGGTTGTTCCGGTGGAGATTCCTGCCAGGAAGAAAGGACAAGCTCCTACGCTGTTCGAGCGTGATGAGTCGATCCGGGAAGATACAAGCGTGGAGACATTACGCGCCCTGAAACCTGCATTCAAGAAAGATGGAACCGTGACGGCGGGGAATGCTCCGGGCGTGAATGATGCTGGGGCGGCGCTCGTGATGATGTCGGCAGCCAAGGCAAAGGCCCTGGGACTTGAGCCGCTCGTGCGGATTCGAGCGCAGGCTACGAGTGGAGTCGATCCGCAGTGGGTGATGATGGCTCCCGTTACGGGCGTACAGAAGGTGCTGGCAAAGGCCGGATGGACGGCGGAGAGTGTGGATCTATTTGAACTGAACGAAGCCTTTGCCGTGCAGGCCATTGCAGTCACGCGCGAGCTTGGTATTCCGTTTGAGAAGGTGAATGTGAATGGTGGTTCGGTTGCCATTGGGCATCCGATTGGAGCGAGCGGAGCGCGTGTTCTGGTTACGTTGATCTACGAGATGATTCGCCGTGATGCGCACCGTGGTGTTGCAGCGCTTTGTCTGGGCGGCGGCAATTCGGTCGCGATGGCGGTAGAACGCTGAAGGCGATGACGATTGAAACAGCAGAACGCTTCAGCGGACGCGTAGAAAGTTATCGCCAGCATCGACCGCGCTATCCGGAGGCGGTTGTCGATTTGCTGAGGGCGGAATGTGGTCTAACAGAGACTTCATCGATTGCGGACATCGCGGCCGGAACTGGATTGCTGGCGGAGAAGTTTCTACAACATGGATTTGCGGTTACGGCGGTCGAGCCAAACGATGAAATGCGCGCTGCATGCGAGACGCTGACGGAGCGCTTTCCCGGGCTGCACTGTGTGGCGGGATCGGCAGAAGCTACCGGTCTGCCGTCGCAATGCTTTGATCTGATTACCGTAGCTCAGGCTTTGCACTGGTTCGATCTGGAGCGCGCTGGGAGTGAGTTTGCCAGAATTCTGCAACCGGAAGGCTGCTGTGCGGTGATCTATAACGAGCGCCGGATGAGCGGCGACGCCTTCCATGACGGATACGAAAAGCTGTTGCGCGACTTCGGCATCGATTATGCAAAGGTGCAGCGCCAGCATCTGACTCCTGAAAAGATTGATGCATTCTTTGCTCCTTCTCCCATGAAGCGCGCAGTATTTCCAAATGCACAAGATCTGGCGTTGGAGGCGTTGGCCGGACGAATTGTTTCCTCGTCCTACATGCCGAAGGCAGAGCACCCTCGATATGCAGCCGTGCAGACTGCGATTGCCGAGCTATTCGAAAAACACGAGAGAGATGGATATGTGCGGTTGGAATATGACTGCGTTGTCTATTACAGTCAGCCTGGGATGAGGTGATATCTTCCGGTGTCTGCGATTTGCCGCGCTCATTCCGCGCAAGATCACTCCGACGCAGAAAGTGCGGCGTTTTCTAAGAGCGATGCGGTTCGCGCGCCACAGGGTTGAGTGTGCGACGTATCTCCGCCACTAACAATTCCGGAGTCTCTAACTCCACAAAGTGACCAACCTCGGGAAGAGATCGAAACTCGACCGGGCAACCGGCGTCCTGATAGCTATGTTTCGCAACGGATTCGGAGAGCACCCAATCCTTATCTCCCCAGACCAATGTGGCGGGTACAGTGATGGGGTGTTGGTAGACGGCATCAAGTTGCGCTCGTCTCACAGGCGAAATTAGGGAGAGAAAGAGTTGGCGATAGTAGTTGATTGGTCCTCTCAGGTCGATTGGCTCTCGAAAGCGAGACAAGAGCTCCTGCAGCGCAGCTCGATTGATTTTGTTCAGTCTTCCTTCCAGCATCAGGCAGGAAAACTCCAGGAGTTTTCGTCCTATGGGAGTTGTGAACACCAGCTCCGGGATCGCCGGCAGCTGCAAGATCAATGCATAGAAACTGCGAAAGGTCTGAAAGTCTTCGAACTCCAAAACTGCCCGAGTGAGCGTTTTCGGGTGCGTGCAATTCACTACGACCAGACTACTGATCAGGCCTGAATAACGATGTGCGAAGATCCACCCCAGGGCGCCGCCCCAATCGTGCGCAACGAGCGCTGGGCGTGATAGCTCAAGCCCTTCAATCAGGCTCTTGATGTCGTCGGTGAGAGTGAAAACGTCATAACCTCCTGCTGGCCTTTCCGTTTCGGGATAGCCCCTAAGATCCGGCGCGTAAACACGGTACTCGTGCAGCTCTTCCATCACTGCACGCCAACTCATCCATCCTTCGGGGAAGCCATGCAGAAAAAGGATGGGCGGAGCATTTTTGTTCCCTGCGGCTGCTACATGGAAGTGAATGCCATTGGCCGCAATCCGCATGTGCTCGAATCTTTCTGACTCGGGACGATCCACGCGAAACGCTCCTTTGAGGAGCGGTGCGTCAGAATCAATCGTGCATCCGGCATCCTCAGACGATTCTCACCTTACACCCGTCGGCCATTTTTTCCGATTGACAACCACCGAATCAGATGCAATATTGGCGGGATTCCAGTCGGCACTCCCTCAGGGGTCCATAAGCACAGAATCCGGCCACACATATCAATGCATCGAGGAGATGGAACGATGGCGTACACCGCGCCGCAACTTCTATCGATGTCCCAAAAGGATCTCGACAACCTTTTCACCAGCAGTCCGTCTGGCGATATTCCCAACGGCGAAGCCGAAGGCACCGCAATTATTGCTCCAGGCTCCGTCTTCAGCCCAGAGATTGCTTCTTTGATCAATATCTTTACCTGGAAGGGAAAGACCTTCGACGCGGCGCACGGAACATTGAGAAATCGAATCCTCGCCTTCGGGTTAGACGCGATTGTGGCGGAAGTCTACAAGACCGCGAGCTGGTTCGATAACAAGGAATGCATCGTTCTCGATTACTCGAAGACATCTTTCGTCGCCCAGCACGTGCGGGACGAAATCCGCCTGATCGCCCCCGGGCTGTATCTGGGTCTCGTGTATTGGGAGAAAAGCAAGACGATTCACTTTGCTCTGCAGTTTCCAGTCGCATGACGCTTCAGTCCAATCCTGATCGCCCATTGCCCAAGGCCAATACGGGTTCGGCGCTTTTAAATTGGTTGAGCGATACGTCCATATCTCTGGTGCATCTGGAACGGCGGTTCGATCCATTCTTTCGCCCGGCGTTCGACGCTCTCCTTCGTGATCCTCTGGCTGGTATCGCCACTGCTTTGATCAACCGAGGACGATCCAACGACGGTCTGAAGATTGCTGAGGAAAAACCGCTCCCAGATGAAGAGGCGTTTCTCGATTCAATTATTGCCAGCTTCGAAGAGCAGATGAAGTTGCTTTGGAAGCCCGGGAGGTTCGAGCGAGGAGGCAACACGAAGACGCACGGTATTGTGCGGGGTGAGTTCATTGTTCACGACAATCTCCCCGCGGAGCTGCGCCACGGTATCTATGCTCAACCAGGTACGTATCGTGCATGGGTTCGTTTTTCGGGACCCGGTCCCTACATCACTCCGGATATTGACGATGTTGGGTTCATGAGTATCGGCATCAAGTTGATGGGTGTGCCGGGGCCAAAGCTTATGGAAGAGGAGAAATTCACCCAGGATATGTTCGGTGTCTCCACTCCGACTTTTGTAACTCCGGATGTTATCGCGAACGCGCAGTTACAAATCGAAAGTGTGAAGAACGCGACGATCCTCTATTTTGTTAATCTCCATCGGCACCACGTATTGGACCTTTTCATGCAGTCGCTCTGGGTCAAGACGCAGAGCGGTCCGTTTGAGGCCCCCTATTTCAGCTGCGTCCCGTATCTGCTGGGAGAAGGCCAGGCAATGCAATACTCGGTATGGCCGAAATCGAAGCGCCGGACACCCATACCACGCCTTCCCTTTCGCCCTCCCAATGATTATCTGCGCGATTCGATGGTCGCGACTCTGGCAAGAGAAGATGTAGAGCTCGACATTCGCTTGCAACTGCAGACGGACCCGCATCTCATGCCACTTGAGAACAACGCGGTGCTCTGGCCGGAGAAGCTTTCGCCAAGAATCTCGGCGGCCACATTGCGGATTCCGCAACAGAAGTTCGACTCGCCGGCACAGTTGGATTTTGCCAAACAGCTTTCGTACAATCCCTGGCACTGTATCGCAGAACATCGCCCACTGGGGAATCAGAACCGTGCCCGCCGCCGGATGTATCAGACGCTTGCAAGCCTGCGGCAAACGATGAACGCGATTCCTCACTACGAGCCTACTGGGGACGAGGTCTTTGAATAACCCGCGATGATGCAACAGTCCAGTTTTATGATTCTGGCGACGATTAACCCGTCCGGCGAAGCGGAGCTTCGCCGGTTGCTCGCCTCCATGAATCACGAGCCGGGACTTCTCGACCCTTTGAACGCGCTCGTTCCTTTTGGGCAATTCGATCGGCTGCACTTTGCGCGAATTCTGATCCTTGACGATCAGACCCTGAATGACATCACGGTCTACGGCTTGCCACGGGTGGACTATCCCACTTACCTTGCAATTCTCGGGGACTGTGATGGGCCGTCTGATGAGTTGCTCGCAGAGATGGTGGAACGGGCCGGTGATGGGCTGCGACGCATTTTCGCGCTCTGTGATGGATACACGCCCGACATCGATCTCCTCACCTGGATCAAGGCTAACAACGTGTCCCCGGCGGCCAACTATGTGAATTGGGTTGGACGAACAGTTCGGCAAGTGGGTGAAGAGGAGACGCTACGCCAGGCGCTTGAGAAATTTCTTCAGGAAAACTCGGTTTCGCTCCGCTCCATGCAGCCAAGGCAAGTACGCGATGCCTTGAAGAGATTCGTTGCCACGGAGGAGCAATCTGGTCGGATCATTCTGACACCTCCGGAGCCAACCCCCCTGGGATGGCAGCTTTGCAACCTTCTCCATCTGGTTGGCATGCCTGTTCTGCTACTTATCATTTCGCCGCTTTTACTGTTGGCGCTTCCATTCTTTCTCTTTCAACTCCGACGATGTGAACGGTCCGATCCGGAAATTGCGCCACGCGTAGATCCCGCTCACGCGAACCTACTTGCATCCCTGGAAGATCATGGCGTCACCAATCAGTTCAGCGCGATGGGGAGTATTAAGCCCGGCCTGTTTCGCCGCCTGACGATCATCCTTGTCCTTGAAGCCATCGACTACACGGCGAGGCACATTTTCAACCGCGGACGGCTCGCCCGCGTGACTACGATTCAATTCGCACGCTGGGTCTTTCTCGATGGCAAAAAGAGGGTGATCTTCGCCAGTAACTACGACGGCAGCCTTGAAAGTTACATGGATGACTTTATCAATAAGGTTTCATTCGGCTTGAACATCGTCTTCAGTAATGGAGTCGGCTATCCCCGGACGAGTTGGCTCCTTTTAGACGGTGCGAAGGACGAACAAACGTTCAAGGATTATCTGCGCCGGCATCAGATGCCGACGCAAGCCTGGTATAACGCTTATCCGGGGCTGACGGCTCTCGACAGACGCCGGAATGCCCTCATCCGGGAAGGCCTGGAGAAATCGTGGATGACGGACTCTGAGATACAGGAATGGCTGCGGCTCTTTTAGAGCCTGCGCAATGCGGGGAACGATGATTGCTGGCGGGTAAAGCTATGGCAATGAACTTAGATG
>Ga0206959_10063_pt2 | contig 32126 bp, 23 predicted proteins | sample Alteio_BWOrgHeat_31_FD_152971 | JGI IMG/M metagenome (GOLD analysis project Ga0206959, IMG submission 152971) | Enriched cells from forest soil in Barre Woods Harvard Forest LTER site, Petersham, Massachusetts, United States -... | ecosystem: Environmental > Terrestrial > Soil > Temperate forest >...
TTCCGGCAACACGACTGCGATGAACATCAGATCGATGAACGGCGAGACGAGCGGCAGCAGAATCTGGAAAATAAGGATGTTGGGCAACGCAAATAGCCCCATTGCCGGATTCCTGCGAAAGGCCTGCTTGTGCTTGAAGACAGCCTGCAGAGTTCCGAACGACCAGCGGAAGCGTTGGCGCATCAACCCTCGTGCGTTCACGGGCGCTTCGGTAAAAGCCAGCGCTTGGTCTTCGTAGATCACCTTGTAGCCTTGTTCCAGCAGATTCATCGTGAGATCTGCGTCTTCGGCGACGGTGTTGATCGGATAGCTCCCGCCGCGAAGAACCGCGCCCGTGCGCCACGCACCGATTGCTCCGGGAACAACCGTGACCACGTTAAACAAATCCAGCGCGCGACGTTCAAAGTTCTGGCTGGTGATGTATTCCAGCGCCTGCCAGCGCGTCCAGGTGTTCACACGATTGCCGACTTTTGCGTTTCCGGCCACGGCGCCCACTCGCTCATCGGCAAAATGGACTACCAGTTTCGAGACCGCATCCGGCGCGATAACCGTGTCAGCGTCGATGCCGACATATATTTCTTCGTCCAGGTGTTGCAGGGCAAAATTGAGCGCCTCGGCTTTGCCCGCATTCGGCTTAGTGAGCACCGTCAGTTTGCCAGTGGAAAGTTCCCCCCGATACGCTCCACGCGCCACCTCAAAGGTGTCATCCGTAGATCCGTCGTCGATTACGATGACGCGGATATTCTTGTAGTCGGAATTGAGCACCGAGCGAATCGTGCGGACAATTACCGACTCTTCGTTGTATGCCGGAATGAGCACCGCAACCTGCGGAGCGTATTCACCCAGCGGAACGCGGCGGCGGCGCAAACGAGCAATCAGAGCCAGAATGCCCACCAGGATCAGCCTTCCGCTCATTAGCACGTCGCCCAGGAAGAAGACATCTACAACGAAATGGCTGAAGAAGGACAGGAAGAAAAAGGCAACCGAGTCTATACGCGCCTGCCAGCGCATCCGGGGTGAGATGGGCGGCATGACTTCAGCAGTGGTCCTGCCCATAAGTTCTGAGACCGGCACCAGGTCGTAGCCCCTTGCACGGAGTGTCGTAATCAGCAGAGGCAACGCGGCGACAGTCGCCGAGCGATCACCGCCCCCGTCGTGCAGCAGGATGATGCTGCCCCGAAACCACGGCTTGTCCTTCATGACCGCCAGCTGTGCGAGCACATTGTCAGTGATTTCCTGCGGTGTCTTGCGCGGATGCTCGTTCCAGTCGTCGGTATCGATCTTGTTACCGATAATGGTATAGCCCATCTGCTGGATACGATCGGCGGGGGCGGCCTGATCATTCGTGTCCGGCTCCTGATCGATCGAGTACGGCGGACGGAAGTAGAGCGGCTGGACGCCGAGCCTGGAAGCGAAGAGCCGCTCAGTAAGATTCAGCTGCCACTCAATCTGACGGTCAGATATTTCGCTGATGTCAGGATGCGTGTACGTGTGGTTGCCGATCTCGTGGCCTTCGCGCACGTAACGCCGTAACAACCCGGCGTTGTCTTGCGCTTGCTCGCCAATCACCATAAACGTGGCTTTCACGTTGTACTGCTTCAGCACATCAAGAACCTTTGGCGTCCAGTTGGGATCCGGGCCGTCGTCAAAGGTCAACGCAAGCTTATTGGGCTGGTAGCCGTATTGCTGGATAACATACGACCGCGGCAAGGCCTCCATGCGCTCATCGGTGATCGTGAAGTTATCGGCATCCATGTCGATCGCCCGGCTGCCGGCCTGCGGACGCGCTATGACGCGCAGGATGTCGCCCTCGCCTTCCGTATCAACGTCGTTGCCCGGAGGAACTACCGTAAGCTGGTGAGGCGCCTCCTTCGCGCTCGGGTGATCCCACACTGACCACAGTGATCCATCCTCGATGCCCAGGCGCCACAATGCGAATGTGCTTATCCCCATCTGGCGCGAGGCACGCAATTCGTTGAGTGCGGTCACGCCATCGAGAAACCACACCTGGTGACGCATCTGTGCGTCCTCGTCGTCATAGGCAAAGTGCGCGTTCAATTCGTCGCCGGCGAGACGGACATCAGCGTCAGCGTCGGAAGCTCGCTGCCAGGCCTCCTGCACACTGAGATCATCCACGTTCGCTACGTGATCCGAAGGCTTCTGGCCCTTTTTCGGGAGAGGAACTGCCCAGTCGTATCCATAGCTGCCCATCCCGCAGATCAGCTTCTGCTTGGGAACGGCCTTCAGAGCGCGTCTCAGGTTGTTTTCGAACCAGTCCTGAGCGGCAATCGGACCCGGTCCACTCTGCTCTTCATGCTGGTCGTAGTTCATCAGGATGACGCCATCGCTGTTCTTGGCAAGAGCCTTCATCACCCAATCGTCAGCGCTAGCCTCTACATCCACGTAAATACGCAGATTCTTCGCATGGAGGTCGCTGTAAAGCTCACCAACCCATTCGGTATACAGCTTCAGATCTGAGTCCGGAACCTGTTCGAAGTCTAAGCAAATGCCGTGATAGTTTAGGTTTGCGGCCAGAAATTTGTCGATCTGATGATGCAGATTTTCTCGCGCAGCCGGACTCTTCAGCATCTTTCCGATCGTGTCGCCATGCCACTGGGAATCAGCAGGGTTATAGTCGTTCAGCATGGGGAAGACTTCGGTGTCTTCCTTGGCAGCCACAATCACACGCTGAACCTTGTTCTGGGGATCCACGCCGTGAACCCCTGATTTGTCTACCACCTTATAAAGGTTGACCGGATAAAGCGACGTCGAGGCTATCAGGTCGCCGTTCGGCGCAAACACGTGCAGCCAGTCGGGAAAGAGCAGATCGATCTGATGAATGTGCGCCTTGAGTGACGAATAGCTCGCTTCATCGTTCGTATAGAAGGCCGCACGCAGCCCTTCATCTCCGTTTAGAGGAATTTCCGAAGGCCGGCGATGGGTCTTCCGGCGCGCAGGGCGAGGTGCGCTCTTCTTGAGAGGATCACCCGCAGGGTCCTTGAGCGCCTTATAATTCCGCTTCTGCGTGGGGAGCAACAGCTCGGGCAGCGTTTGGCGCTTCACAACACTAAAGAAGAAAATGACCAGCACGACCGTCGAGACAACGCCGAGAGCGTCCATGATGCGGCGCAGACGCTTCCATCGCTTACGTTGTGGGTCGTAGAAAATTTGCTTCATAGGGCTGTTATTTTTAAACCCAGGTTACGGCACAAAGTTATTCCTTTATCGTTGGCTTTAAGGCAATACTTTAGTGCTAGCTTCCAGTTTACGTTAGTTTAGGGTGCGTGTTTTCTAGATTCTTTCCGCCCCCTGTATGATTCATCTTCATGCGCGTTGCGCTACCCCGAAAGTGGTGGATTGGGATCGTGGCACTCGTCGCAGGCGCTGCGCTGCGGCTCTGGTTTATCCACGCTTACCCCGAAGTTCAAGGCGATCCGCTCGTCTACGGCAGCATCGCGAAAAACTGGATGCTGCATGGCGTCTATGGATCGACGACCAGCGGAGAGCTCCGTCCCACGCTCATCCGTCTGCCCGGATATCCGCAGTTCCTTGCCTTATGCTTCAAGCTTTTCGGCATGGAACACTACCACGCGGTCATGTTCCTGCAGACCGTCGTCGACCTAGCATCCTGCATCCTGATCGCGGCATTCACGCGGCGCATCTGGAATCGAAGAGCCGCATGGTGGGCGCTCTGGCTCGCTGTCCTCTGCCCGTTCACGGCAAACTACGCCGCTGCTCCTCTCACGGAAACGCTCGAGATCTTCTGGATCTCCGTTGCCTTTTATGCCCTGTCCCGCTTTCTCCAAGCCGACGAGGAGTCTCCTCAATGGAGGTGGGCGCTGCTCCAGGCCCTGGCCTGGAGTTACGCCGCTCTGCTTCGCCCCGATGGCGCGCTTCTTGCCGTCGCGTTATGCCCCGCCATGGTGTGGTACGGACGCAAGCGCTGGGGCGCAAAACGCATAACGCGGTATGCCGCTGTGGCAGCCGTGCTTTCGGTGCTTCCTTTCATTCCATGGACCATGCGCAACTGGCGCACCTTCCACGTTTTTCAGCCGCTCGCCCCGCGCTACGCCACAGACCCAGGCGAACCCACCAATCCCGGCTTCAATCGCTGGACAAAGACCGTCTGCGTAGACCTCGCCTGCACCTGGGAAGTCTATTGGAACGCCGATACCGACGTGATCGACATGGCCAAGCTGCCGTCGCGCGCCTTTGACTCTCCGGCACAGTACGAGCAAACCCGGCACCTGCTCGACGACTACAACAAGACTATCTCCCTAGCCCCTTCATTAGACGAGCGTTTCTCCCAGCTGGCAACAGATCGAATTCGCAGACACCCTCTTCGCTATTACCTGTCATTGCCGTTGGCGCGTCTCGCGGATATGTGGCTGCGGCCGCGAACCGAACTGCTCTGGATCGAGCTGCGCTGGTGGGATTATGACCATCACGAATCGGAGACTATCTTTGCCGCCGCCTACGCTGCGCTGAACCTTTTATATTTGATCGGCGCTGCCCTGGGCTTAAGACGCTGGCCGCCCCTGGCCGGGGCAATGGTAGCTTTCATTGTGCTGCGCAGTGCTCTTCTAGCGACCATTGAAGCGCCCGAGCCACGCTACACCCTGGAGTGTTTCCCGATACTCATCGCGCTAGCGGCAATCGCCATTGCAAGCGGCCAGCGCGAACCTGTCTCGATCTCTATTTCCTGACCTTCGTCGTTCCCGGAGGAAGCATGAGCGCGAACGCACTCGCCGGAACGCTGTTCAGTCTGATATTTGAATAGACCGCTGTGCGCGAATCTCCGCTCTCCTGAAAGATCTGCTGTTTCAGAGATATAGCCCGCTTGGGATCGACCCACATGGTAATGTGAGTGAATTCGTTCTTGCCTCCCGGCTGCTTTGGCGTCAGATCCAGCTTAGCCGTTTCCACGCCGTCGATCATCTCTGTTCCCTGATAGGCGATGTTCCAGTTGGCTGCCAGGTCTTTGCCGCTGCCGCCAAACCCCAGCGTCAGATACCGCTCAACGTTCGCCCCCGCATTCAGGATCGTCTCCTGCTTCAGGCTCGGCTGATAAAAGTCCAGTTCGCCACCCTTGTAGAGCACATCCTTCGGCGAGGGCTGATCGTTGTCGGTCTTGACGTGCGCTACCATCTCAGTCGTGTTGCCGGAACGCCGAAAGGCAATCGTGCCCTTTTGAAAATCATGGCTCTGCACAATTGCCGTGTACTGGTCCCACACAAAATCCGCCTGCGCACTCTGAAACTTCGCCGAAGCGGCGTCCATTTCGGCCAAGACCTTCTGTAGTTCGGCGTTCTGCGCCAGCGCTGCAAGAGGCGTGAAAATCAAAAGAGCCGCAACGATGCGCAGCTGAGTGAATTTCTTCATACGAGACTTACTTACTCCGTGAGATTAGGATGCGTGCCCAGGCGCAAATGCTCCGCAATTAACGATGGGCCCACACTCGATAGACGGTAATTTTTCCATGTGGCTCCTTTACTGCCTCAAAGCGATCGACGACCACCGGTCCTGAGATCGATTCGACGCTCTGTTGAAGCTGCTCCCCGAGTGATCTGTCCACGTGAATCTGCACAGCAGGTATCTCATAAACGAAATTCTCTGAACCGACGATTTTCACCAGCACATTTCCCGCAGCGAGCTTCTGTTCCTGCGGACGGTCTCCGTAGTTCCAGATTCTCGGCGTGAGGAAGATGAACGCCAGAATCAGCGTAACCATAACGTCGTAATGAAAGCTGCCGCGCTCGTAGGTCCAGAAAAAATAGCTTCGCAAAATCCGTGACATGCTCATTTACCCTTCGCGCGGATGACCGTCTGCCCGTCCATATAGGGTACCAGCGCCTCAGGCACGAACACCGAACCATCGGCATGCTGATAGTTCTCGAGGATCGCCAGCCACGTTCGCCCGACGGCTAGTCCACTTCCATTCAACGTGTGCACAAAAGCCGTCTTCGTCTGTCCGGACGGCCGATACCGGATATTCGCCCGGCGCGCCTGAAAATCGCCGAAGTTCGAGCATGAAGAAATCTCGCGATAGAGCTGTTGGCCGGGCAGCCATACCTCAAGGTCGTAGGTCTTGGCCGCGCTGAAGCCCATGTCACCTGTGCACAGCAGCATCCGACGATAGGGCAGACCAAGGCGCTCCAGAATCCTCTCCGAATCGCGCGTCAGCTTCTCGTGTTCTGCTTCGCTGTCTTCTGGACGCGTGAACTTGACCAGCTCCACTTTCTGAAACTGGTGCTGGCGGATGATACCCCGAACATCTTTCCCGTAGGAACCCGCCTCCGAGCGAAAGCACGGCGTATACGCAGTCAGCGAAGTGGTAATCTGCGCGCCGTCGAGGATCTCGTCGCGATAGAGATTCGTTACCGGAACTTCGGCCGTAGGAATCAGCCAGTGGTCGTTGTCTCGATAAACACCCGTCTCATACGTCTGCCCATCTTCGCAGTGGAAAAGATCTTCGGCGAACTTCGGCAACTGCCCCGTGCCGAATAGGCTCTTACTATTCACCATGAACGGCGGCAGAACTTCCGTATAACCGTGCTCGCGCGTGTGCACATCTAGCATGAAGTTGGCCAGCGCCCGCTCCAGGCGCGCGCCCTCGCGCCAATAGACCGCAAAACGCGCTCCCGCAATCTTCGCTGCGCGCTCCAAATCGAGAATACCTAGCTCTTCCCCGATCTCCCAGTGTGGCTTCGGAGAAAAATCGAATTTTGGAGGCTTCCCCCAATGCTTGACCTCGATGTTGTCGAGCTCGGACTTGCCCACCGGCACGTCATCGAGCGGAAGGTTCGGGACATTAAAGAGAATCGCCGATAGGTTCTGGTCAGCCTCCGCGGCAGCCGCCTCCAAAGACTCCAATCGCGACTTCAGCGCGCGCGTCTCATCCATCACCGCCGTCGCGTCCTGACCGGACTTCTTCAGCCGAGCTACCTCTTCGCTCAGCTTGTTGCGTTGTGCTTTGAGCTGTTCGGCTTCGGTAATGCGCTCACGCCGGGTCCTGTCCAGAGCGCGAAAATCTCCCAGTAGTCCCGCCGGGTCCTGTCCGCGATCGCGGAGCTTTCCTTCCACCAATTCCAGATTGACGCGGACAAATGACAAATCAAGCATACAAGTTCAGATTACAGGGTTCTGTCTCTGCTTCAAAAGCGGCGGTCAGCGATCCCCCCCATGTGGGGAAGCGTCTGCAATCCTCACACCGCTCAAGCTCCCCACGTATCGTGCTACGCCGCGATAGAGTGACTCCGCAATCCTCTCGCGATACTTGCCATCGCGCAGTTCCTGCGCATCGCTGGGATTCGTCAGGAAAGAAATCTCTGCTAGAATCGACGGCATATTCGCGCCGATCAACACAACAAACGGAGCCTTCTTCACTCCACGATCCTTCAACCCCGGATTCCCTCCTTCCAGACCCTCATACAAACTCTGGTCCACGTCCGACGCGAACTCGCGCGACTCATTGATTTTGTCCTGTAACGCGATCTTCTTCACCAAGTCGGAGAGCTCATGAATCGACTGGTCTGACACCGCGTTCTCGCGCGCTGCAACCTCCAGAGCATCCGCTGAGGTCGTGAAGTTCAGGTAGTACGTTTCCACTCCGCGCGCCGCGGCGTCGGGACTCGAATTTGCATGCACGGAGATGAAGAGATCCGCTTGGGCCTTGTTCGCGATCGCTGTCCGCGTCTCCAGCGGAATAAATGTGTCGTCGTCTCGCGTGTAGATCACGTCCGCACCCAGCCTCTGCTTCAATAGCTGACCCAACCGCAGAGCTACATCCAGCACGACATCTTTTTCCTGGATTCCGTCTGGACCCAGCGTTCCCGAATCGTGCCCCCCATGCCCGGCATCGACCACAATGCGATTGATCTTCAGCCCCAGGGCCCGCACCATCGACCGCTGTCCATCGGCCGTCGGCTGCGCGGCGTGAACTGGCTGTGCACTCATGTCGGCGGGCGGTGGGCTCGCGGCATGACTGCGTGAGGCGTGTGCTTTCGGCACCGGAGCAACAACAGGCGCGCTCACCGCGGCCATTTCATTGGATTGCGGCGCCGGACTGGTCCCAGCCACCGACTGAACGACGGGAGCCGTTGTTGGCCGTTTTGTCGCTTTCACACGATTCGGCTGCTGGCTGAGCGAAGCAACATCCGCCATGGGCGATGCGTCATCACCATCGTCCACCACAACGTGCGCTGTGGTCCGGGGCGCTGTCATCCGTGCAAGGGACTTCGCAGGCGGCGGCAAAGGATCACCCAAGGCGTCTACCGGAGTCGTGGCCGATCCGATGCCAATGGTCGGTTTCAATGTGGCAACGGTCCTCGAGTTCGCGACCGGCTGGGATAACTGACTCACCCTCGGGGTCGGCTTAGGGGCGGGAACGGCTATGGGCGCTGCCTCTGCAGTGTATACCGGAGCAGCACGCGACTTCCTCCCATGCACGTCGATGATCAAACGCGAGGGATTCGGCAAGAAAAATGCCGAGTATTCGCTCACGTCGCTCACGTCGAGCACGATCCGCGTCACGTCGTTCGAAAACTGTGCTGCACGAACCTGCTTCAGGAAGCCGTCGTCGATAACCTCGTCCGCCTTACCGATCAGTTCAGGCGACAAGCGCGCACCGTGTAGATCAAAGAAAATCCGGTCAGGATTCGGCACGCGAACCGCTTCATACTGCACCTCGTCCTGCAAATCGATCGCGACGCGTGTGTACACCGGCGTCGACCAATGCCGAATGCCCGTCACCAGCGGCAGCCTCCCTCTGCGCGGTGGAGGCGGCGCGTTCAGAGACGCCTCACTCGGATGGGATGGCTCAGTCGCAGGCGGCTGCGCTGGAGGCGAAATATCGTTCTCGGCGACCTGCTGCTCCGGAGGATGCGGTGTCTTCGCAGTCGAAACCGGATGCGACGAAGGGGCAGCGTTCCCCGTAGAAGGAGCTGCCTTCACGGGCCGTGGCGTGTTCTGTTCCTGCGACTGGATAGCAGCTGTCAGCACCGTGCGGCGACCCGACGGTGAGGATCTCGAGGCGACCGCCCCCGAGCCAGTGCCAGCACCCGCCGAGTCATTCTGCGCAATCGTCACGCCGCCGCGTGTGGTCTTTCCCGCAGGCTTGTATAGATTGCTCAACTCGATCCTGGCTTCGTTGGCCAGCGGGTTCTGCGGATAAAGCCTCAAAAACTCCTGAAATGTCGCCCTGGCACTCTCGCGATCGTTCAAATCGCGCAGATAAATCTCGCCCTCGGTGAGCAGCGCGCTGAAACGATAATGGCTCCAGGGATAGGCATTGCGCAAAAACTCGTACTGAACGATTGCATCGCGCAGGGCCTTCTCATCCTGAAAGACCCGGCCTTCCTCGGCGAGCAGATCCGCCACCGCCAAAACCGAAGTATCGGCCTTGGCTGACGCAGGATCGCCATGGTAGACCGCCCGGTACGCATCCGCCACCCGCTCGTAGTCGCGGCGCGTGCGCTGCCGCTCGGGCTGACCCTCAAGGGCCTCCCGCATGCGCTGCGCCTTTTCAAAGGGAGAGTGTGCGCCTATTCCATGCTGCAAAGCAGCCGGTGATCTGGCATACGTGAATATCAGCAGGCAAAGGCCGCCGGCAATCGAAAGCAGGCAAGAACGTCCTGCATGGACAAGGGAAGCCGGCATAGAAGACACGAGACACTCAAAGTATAGGTTCCAGCAAAAGCCCCATCAATCGAAGGAACCCAGATCGCAACGTCCAGTTGCGACTTAATTTGATCCCCCCCGAAATTGGACTAACAAGAGTTTTCACCCCACCAAAGCGCTAACCACATCTGCCGCACGCTTCAACGCCGCATCCAGTTGGCTTAGGTCCTTGCCGCCGGCCTCTGCCATATCGGCGCGGCCACCGCCTGAGCCGCCGACCAACTTCGCGATTTCGCCAACCACTTTGCCCGCCTGTACCTTGCCGGTAAGGTCTTTTGTTACACCAACAATCAGCGCAGCCTTGCCGTCCTGCGCCGACCCCAACACCACCACGCCCGACCCCAGCTTATTGCGTAGATTGTCTACCAGCGTGCGCATTTGGCCTCGGTCGAGGGCGTCCACCCGCTGCGCCAGCACCTTCACTCCCTTGACCTCGACTGCCTGCTCGCCGGCATTCGAGACCGATGCAGACGCCGACTTCATCCTCGCCTGGTCGAGTTCGCGGCGCAGCCTTTTCAGCTCCTCTTCCTGAGCGGAAAGGCGCGAGCGCAGCGCTTCCGCCGGAGCCGTCTCCGCATTCGGAGAAAGCTGGGCCGCCAGTTGCGCGACCTCGTAGTCGCGGCGGAACTCATTCAGAGCGCCCAGACCGGTCACCGCTTCCACTCGTCGTACGCCCGATGAGACAGACCCCTCGCCCAGCAGTTTCACTACGCCAATCTCGCCGGTCGCGCCGGTGTGCGTGCCACCGCACAGCTCGGTTGAGAAGTCGCCGATCTTGACGACGCGGACTTTTTCGCCATACTTCTCTCCGAATAGCGCCATGGCATGGTACTCGTTGATCGCTACATCGATGGGAACGTCTTCCAGCGTCTCGACGCGGATGTTGTTCAAGACCTCTTTATTGATGAGGTCTTCGATGTCCTGCAACTCCTCATCGGCCACCGAAGTAAAGTGCGAAAAGTCAAATCGCAGACGCGTGGGGTCGACCAGCGATCCCGCTTGCTTCACGTGCGTGCCTAGCACCTCGCGCAGCGCCGCATGCAGCAGATGCGTGCCAGTATGATTTCGCCGGGTGGCCGAACGGTAATCGGCATCGACAACCGTGTCGACCTTGTCGCCGATAGCCAGCGGCTGGCGCAGAATCGCCTTGTGCGCGAAGACTCCCTGGACAGGTTTGGTGCATCCACTCACATCTGCGACAACCGAGTTGTGATCGTCGGAATAATGCCAGCCCGTATCGCCCACCTGCCCGCCGGACTCGGCGTAAAAGCTGGTGTGATCGAGGACCAGCTCCACGACATCGCCGGGAGCGGCCACCGGAACGCCGACGCCGTCTTTGACGATGGCCAGAACCTCGCACCCATCCGATCGCAGTTGCCGGTATCCCTCAAAGAGCGTCTTGGGCAGATCACGAAACGCCGGACTCGCCGACTGTTTTGTTCCGCCTTTCCATGACGCACGAGCGCGTGCCTGCTCCTCGGCACGTGCCTTTTCGAAACCGGTCAGGTCGAACTCGATGCCCACATCACGCGCGGCATCGACCATGAAATCGAGCGGCAGGCCATAGGTCTCGTAGAGGTGGAAGGCGCGGTCGCCAGGAAAGATTGGTGCTTTGGCGTATTTTTGCAGTACACCGATATCAAGAGAACGCTTGACAAGCGGATCGATGTCATCGTTCTTTGGCAAGACAATGCCTGATTGAGTTGCAGCTGCTTCGACGGCAGCCGAGAATTCCTGTTCAAGCTTTTCCGATCCAAGCTCAACGGTCCTAAGGAATCTCTCTTCCTCGTCGAATAGTGTCTTTTGAACTCGCTCCCTCGAATCTTGCAATTCCGGATAGGCATTCTTCATTAATTCGACTACGTGCTTCACCATGCAATAGAAGAATGGACCTTTTGCTCCTTGAATACGACCGTGTCGGATAGCGCGTCGAATAATTTTTCGCAGAACATACCCGCGCCCCTCGTTCGAAGGTTGTACGCCGTCTGCGATAAGGAAAGTAGCTGCACGCGCGTGATCCGCAATCACTCGAAAGGAGGCCGCAACCGGAGCGTTGGCGGTTGAATCGGCAAGTTCTGTTTTCCCGGAAGGGACCATCACCAAAGCAACAGCAGCTTCAATCAGCGACGTGAAAAGATCGGTATCAAAGTTGTTGTCTTTCGCCTGCAAGGCGGCGGCGGTGCGTTCGAGGCCCATGCCGGTATCGATCGACGGCTTGGGCAGCAGATGCAATTCACCCTGCGCATCGCGGTCGAACTGCATGAAGACCAGGTTCCATATCTCGACGTATCGCGACTCGTCCTCGCCAAACGGTTTATCGACACCGGGAGTCTCCGCGGCCTCGATTCCCATGTCGTAGAAGATCTCCGAGCAGGGACCGCATGGACCTGTGTCGCCCATCTGCCAGAAGTTGTCCTTCGCCCCGCACTCGTGGATGCGCTCTGCGGGCACGCCCTGCGCGCGCCACAGCTCGTACGCTTCTTCGTCTCTGGGCACGCCGTTCTCGCCCTTGAAGATGGTCACGTACAGCTTCTCCTTGGGAATGCCGAACCATTCGGGAGACGTCACCAGTTCCCAGGCGTATGCGATGGCATCCTTCTTGAAGTAGTCACCGAAGCTGAAGTTCCCCAGCATCTCGAAGAACGTGTGGTGCCGACGTGTGAATCCGACGTTTTCGAGATCATTGTGCTTGCCACCCGCGCGCACGCACTTCTGCGAGGTGGTCGCCCGCGCATAGTCGCGGTGCTCCAGCCCGAGAAACACATCTTTAAACTGATTCATCCCCGCGTTGGTGAACAGCAGCGTGGGATCGTTGGCAGGAACAAGCGAAGAGCTATGCACGCGGCGGTGCCCCTTCGTCTCAAAGAATTTCAAAAAGGTCTCGCGTATATCCGAGCCGGAACGGTATTGCATATCTTGAGTTTATAGGAGGGATGAGCCCTCACCGGTCACCGTTGCTGGACGCGGGGCCGTCATTGTCCATAAATTCGAGGGCCGCTAGAGCTTGATCATCCACATTCCACTCCTTCAGGATTCTGAAGACTACACTGGTCGAGAAGCCCGCCCGTATCAGCATTCGCATCACGCGCGCGGCTTCTTTCTCGTTTGCCGGCTTCTTCACACGCTTACGTTCAAGATGCCGCCGCGCAAGCTCTTCTTCGTTCACGTCCTCATAGGCGGCATCGAGGGTCTTCGCAATCACTTCCACGTGGACGCCCTTTTGCGTCAGATCCTGACGCACTCTGCGCTTTCCCAGGCTCGCATTCTCTTGGCGGAGCTTCGCATAGTACGCGGCGAAATCTGCATCATTCAGGTAGCCATATTCGTTGAGGCGAGCGATCACCGCATCGATCTTCGCGGCGCCAGATTCGCCCCGCTCTACCTTGTTGCGCATCAACCGGGTCAACTCGGCTACTGTCCGCATGCGCCGCCCCAACGTAACTACGGCATAGTCGTACAGAGCGCGCTCATCGAGCGGATCGTTTTTTTTGGTCTGGCGAAATGGCATAGGTCACTTCGTCCACTGGTCTACCCAGTCGTTGACTGTCTTGTACCAGAGCTCAGAATTCTGCGGCTTCAGCACCCAGTGTCCTTCGTCCGGGAAATAGAGCATCTTCGAAGGAACATGCATACGCTGCAACGTTGTGAACAGCTGATATCCCTCAGACACGTCGAGTCGATAATCCAGCTGCGAGTGGACGATCAGCGTCGGCGTCTTGAAGTTTGTCTCTGCCAGCATCGGCGACCACTTCCTATACAGCGCCCGGTTCTCCCAGGGAGTGCCCTTGAACTCCCACTCGTTGAACCACAACTCCTCCGTTGTCCCATAGGCCGACTCGGGATTGAACATCCCATCGTGGGTCACAATGCACCGGAAGCGCTGCGTGTGCCCTAAGATCCAGTCAGCCATGTAGCCGCCGTAGCTCGCGCCCAGCGCGCATTCCCGACCCTTGTCGATAAACGGATAGTGGGCCTCCGCGTAGTCGAGGCCGCGCATCAAGTCGACGTAGGGCTTGCCGCCCCAGTCGCCGTTCACGCCATCGACAAACGCCTGGCCGTAGCCTGTCGATCCGCGCGGATTAATCATCACCACGACATAGCCATTGGCTGCCAGCAGCTCCGCGTTCCAACGATAGCTCCAGCTCTCACCCCAAGCTCCCTGCGGACCACCGTGGATCAGGAATTTCACCGGATACTTCTTCGCAGGATCAAATCCGGGTGGCTTGATGAGGAAGCCTTGCACCTGCACTTTGCCGATCGAGGGGAACCAGAAAGATTCCAGTGCAGGTCGATCAAGCTTCGCGAGCAGAGCGTCGTTCAAGTGAGTGATCTGATGTACGGCTTTCACATCTCCATCCACCTGCGGGATGGGACTTCGCTGACGCCGATAGGCCTGGGTCTCGTGCTGTAGTTGCCTCTCTTCGTTCTTGCTTTCGGAGGGAACGTCGTCGTCGGGCCAATCTTCGGTAAGGTCTATAGCCCAGACTTCCGCTGGAGACAGGACAGTCATTCGGCTGAGAACAATTGCCTTGCCGTTCGGTGTCACATGCAGGTCGCTGTATTCACCAAAGTCTTCCTGTCCTAACCCGTTATCAGGGCCTTCATGAAGAAGCTGCGTGAGCACGGCGACCTTCTGGCTGGCGACGTTGACGGAAAATACAGGGGCTTCGCCCCAATGACTCGCGGCGAAGTAAATCGTCTGTGAATCCGGCGCCCACGCAAACTCATCCGCCCATCGATCGAAGTTCGGCAGCATATCTTTGATTTGCTTCGTTGCCCGGTCGTAGATCACCAGCCGGAATTTGTCGCTCTCGTACCCAGCGCGCTCCTGCGAGCGCCAGGCGATGTATTTTCCGTCTGGAGAGTACGCCGGTGAATGGTCTCCGCCCGCAGCCGTCGAAATCTTCACCGGCTTGGCATTCGGGTCATCCAGCCGCAGCGTAAAGATATCTGAGTTGGTGCTGATCGCCGGCACCGGATCGAGGTTCGCCTCGAAAGCGATCTCTTTCCCGTTGGGCGAGAATGCATATCCATCCGGACCGCCCAGCGAAAACGGCGGAACATCGTGCTCGTCGCCTGGATTCAGATCGCGTGGCGTTCCTCCACTTGCGCTCACCAGAAAGAGATGGCTTCGTTTGTCGCCGGTAAATGCGTTCCAGTGTCGGTAGAGCAGATGCGTAAAGACCTGTGCCTTAACTTTCGACTCGGCTTTCTCCTCGTTGTGTTTCTTATTGCAACTATCATCGTTACAACCCGGATATACCGAAGAGACAAATAGGATTTGCTTGCTATCCGGGGACCATGTTGCGCCATCCGCCTCCGTGCTCAGCGAGGTCAGCTTGTGGGCCTCGCCAATTGTGCCGGCCGCTGTGTCGAAATCGGCTAGCCAGATCTGCTGCTCGCCATCGCGCGCGCTCTCAAATAGGATTTGTTTTCCATCAGGAGAAAACCTTCCCCGACTTTCACCCGCCATCGACGCTGTCAGTGCGCGGCTCTCGCCACCGATTACTGGCACAATCCACAGGTGCGAGATGCGGGTGTTTTTGTCGAGATCGACGTCCGTCGCCGCATACATCACCCATCTGCCGTCCGGCGATACGGCGATGTCCCCGAGCCGCCGCATCTTCATCATGTCTTCGAAGGTCATTGGCCGGCGCGCCTGCCCTTGTGCCATCTCAGTCAGACTTAGCAGACACCCCATCAGAAAAAATGCCGCAATTCGGCTACGTGCCATTCCACTCCTCGTTTTTGGAAAAATGAATGCCTGCATTGTCGCAGGCCACTGTATATGGTAGCCGGATGCCTTAGCGCGAGAACACTTCGCCCGTCACTGACGCCTCATTCCAGGCAAATTCCGCTTGCATCTCGATTGCCACCGCTGCCCCCTGCGGCTGCAAATTGAAGACGGAAATCTCGCCTCCATGCTCACGGATAGTCGAATAGCACAGACTCAGGCCTAGTCCGGGGCCTTCGCCGGGCTTCTTCGTCGTAAATAATGGGTCGAAGACTCGATTAGGATTAGGAAATCCCGGCCCGGAATCCGAGATCAGCACTTGCACCCGGTCTTTGATAAGCGTCGCATCAATTCGCACCCTCTTTTCTTGTATCGCGGGCAAGCGCTGCAGGGCGTTTGCAGCGTTATTCAGGATTTGCAGAAAGACCTGCCGCATCTGGTCGCTATTTGCCCGAATCCTGGGCAGATCCCGGGCAATCGCGACTTCGAGCGTGATCCCCTTCCGTTCGAACTCCGGCTTCCGCTGCCGTACGATCTCAAGCAGCATCTGTTCTACAGAAATCAGCGCCAGAGTGTTGGGCGAGGTTTTCCAGAATCGCCCCAGGCTCTCGATCGCTTCCTTCATCCGCCGGGACTCACTGCGTATGACCGCCACACTCCGCCGAGTTGCCTCATCCACGTCACTTTCTTCGACGAGCTCCGCGTATCCCATTACTACCGTGAGCGGATTGTTTAGCTCATGTGCCACCCGGCCGGCGAGCTGCCCCAGCCCGGCCAGTTTTTCCGACTGCACCACCCTGCGCAGCAGCAGGCTGTTTTCACGCCCCGCCGCCAACCGCGCCACCAGCAACTCCAAAGGTAGAAGATCTTCTGCCGCCAAGGGTTCCTCGAGGACTTTCAAGCCGCTCAACACCAGCACACCCTGGAGTTCTGCCGCGTTCTCCCCCATCGGGATCGCGTGTGCATGCATATAGTTAAGACGTTCCAGATCGTCACCCGGCACCATCAACGGGCGCAAATCGGCGACCGCCGTGTTGCCGATTTCCGCCGCCCAATGGCCGCCCTTGCAGAACGCCTCTAACTTCTCCGGCGTCAAGCGTTGTCCCATCGCGTCCAGGGCTCCGGCCAGCGCGCCCTCCATTCCGGCGTGCCCCACCATGCGAAATTGCTGCTCGGCGTTCCGCAGTAGAATCGCCGCTTGCCCAAAGCGGCTCGCCGTCGCGATCGTCTCGCATACCCGGTCGTAGTTGAGACCGAAATCGCGGGTCGGAGATGCCGAAACATCCAGCTTCGCGTACTGCTCCATCTCACTGCGGACCCGTCGTTCGCGCCTCTGCACCGTCTCATTTCGCTCCAGCTCGTCCTCGAGCGCCAACACGATCATGCCCACCGCGGTCACCACCTTCATTAGGTTGATCGTCCGCAAATAGTAAAGAAATGCCGGCTCGCCATAATGCAGCAGGAAGTCCACAGCCATGGGGCTGCTCCACGTCAGCAGTCCGGCTGCGGTAAAAATCACGCCCGCACTCCACCTCCGGTAGCCCGTCAACACCAGAACCGCCGCCATAAGGCTGATGCTGCTGTGCGCCAGTCGCACCACGAGGTCAAACTGGCCGACGAAGGCCAGATAGATGCACGTCACGCCAACGCCCGCTGTGAACGGGAGTGTGAACCACAGTGGCGGCAGGTTCTTCTGCGCACTCCAATTTACCGCGACAGCCACCGCCGAGATCGCGGCCAGACAATTGATGATCCGCAGAAAGATACCAGGTGATGGATAGAGCGACGTAAGCACCGAAAACAAGACCAATGGCGCCGCGAAGATCGCGATGGAGGAAATCTTGATTTTGCTTCGGGCATGAATCGGCGACACTGAGCCGAGAAGCATGAGCGCAGCCAACGCCATAGCTGTGTTGGAAAGGGCCAGACCCACCCCGTGCCTGCCGTATAAGCTGGCCTGCAAGGCCAGCCGCGTGATCGCCAGTGTCCAGCCAATCAGCCACAGCAGGGTCCTCGGCGTCCGCGAGCGCAAATACAGTGCGGCAAAGACGGCCACAAGAATGCTGAGCAGCACTAAGGTCGGAACGCGATAGTAATCGTCCATTGCATCCGGGGAGAAGGCGAAGACAGTGTACTCCGCGGCTCTGAAACGCCCCTACCGAAATTTGGCCTCTTCCTGGCTATGAAAAGTCATAGAAGTCGAACGCTGTCTTGCACAGGCGTAGCTGCCTAGTAAAAACCCTACGTCGTTAAACCTGGTGGCCTTTTCCGCCCCCTCTTACGTCTATTCATATTAGGATCGTTCTATATCGGGATAGTTCCTTTGTCTGCCATCCTCCAGAACCGTGTCACAGCAAGACCCGCACTCCTCGGAGCTGCCTGCCTCATTCTCGTGCTCTCAGCCCAAGCCCAGGTTTCCTATACCTCTATGCCGCTTGATCAAGGCTTCGGTGCGCTCGACACTTCCGCGCCACCGATCCCCGCGCAGCAGATCATCGATCAGTTCACCGCCAAAGAGAGTGTCTTTCGCCGGGCGATGGCCAACTACACCTACGAGCGCAGCGTGAAGGTTGAAACTATCGACGACGACAACAAGGTCGATGGGCAATACTTTCAGGTAACGGACATCTCCTTCGACCCCAACGGCAAGCGGTTCGAACACGTAGTCCTGGCGCCGGCCAGCAGCCTTGAGCGTGTTCAGATGAGTCCTGCCGACTTTCAGGATATCGAGCAGCGCCTGCCCTTCGTCCTCACGAAGGAGGATGTGGGTCAGTACGATCTAACCTACCTCGGCAAGCAAAAGGTCGACGAACTCGATACCTACGTTTTCGATGTAAAACCGAGGGTCATTGAGAAGAACAAGCGCTACTTCCAGGGCCGTATCTGGGTCGAACAGCACGACCTTCAGATTGTCGTCACTAACGGGAAGAACGTTCCCGACGACACGCGGAAGGGGCACGAGGATCTGTCGCCTCCCTTTACGACCTATCGCGAGCAGATCGATGGCAAGTACTGGTTTCCGGTCTACACGCGTGGCGAGGGTGTCCTGCACTTCTCGGCGGGCAGCGGCTACTTGAGTCAGGACGTCCACATGCGCGAGACGCTGAAGTACACGGACTACAAGCAATACCATGCCAATGTTCGGGTACTCTTCGAAGGCCAGGACATCAGCCAGGGTGGTAATCAGGGCAGCACTCCGAGCCAGCAGCCACCTGCGCCTGCGCCTGCGAAGCCGCAGTAGCGGGTTTTACTGTTCGATGGGCTGCAAAATATCAGGGTTTGCGGAGTATTTACCGGCTGTTAGTCCTGTGCTGTTTTTCTGACGTCGACTTCCATCTAAAGGTATTGCCTCGCGAGAGGAATCCGATGGGAGATGATGTAAATGTGAGAATACCTCTTCTACGGCCGAGGCCAATCCACTTTTCACTCGCGTGCGCACTGGCGCTCCTCACGTCCATTGCCGGGGCTCAAGTCATGGGTAGCGACCGGGGCCAGAACCAAGATTACGACCAGCCCAATCGTCCGCAAGTACATTTCTCGCCGCGCGCGAATTGGACGAACGATCCCAACGGCCTCGTCTACTTTCACGGGAAATACCACCTCTTCTTTCAGTTCAATCCCTTCGGCGATCAATGGGGACACATGAGCTGGGGACACGCCGTCAGTACAGATCTGCTGCATTGGAATCAGCTTCCAGTCGCAATCCCGGAGAAGGACGGCGAAATGGTGTTCACTGGCAGCGTCGTCGTCGACCGCGAGAACACTAGCGGCCTGTGCGGCTCTCAGAAGGAGTGCCTGGTCGCGATTTACACCGGTCATCGTAGCAACCCACAGGAGACACGGCAGACACAGAATCTCGCCTATAGCCGGGATGACGGACAAACCTGGACTCGATATGTAGGAAACCCTGTACTCGATCTTCATATGGCTGATTTTCGCGACCCGAGCGTGTCCTGGGATGAGAAGGGAGATCATTGGTTGATGGCAGTCTCATTGCCGAAGGAGCACAAGGTTCATTTCTATGCCTCACCGAACTTGAAGGTGTGGACGCAACTGAGCGACTTCGGGCCCGTCAGCGACATCGATGGCGACTGGGAATGCCCCGATCTCCTGCGCATCCCCGGCGACAACAGCAAGGGTGAAATGTGGGCTCTGAAGGTCGGCCTCAACCCTGGCGCCCCACAAGGCGGCTCCGGCGAGCAGTATTTTCTCGGTGACTTCGACGGGAAGCAGTTTACGGTCGCCAGCGAGCTCGGTTCGCACGGATGGACGAACTACGGCAAGGATGACTATTGTGCCATCAGCTTCAACGGGCTACCAAAAGGCGAGAAGCCGATTCTGATCGGCTGGATGAGCAACTGGCAATACGCGTCGAAGTTGCCGACCTCTCCATGGCGCGGGCAGATGAGCATTCCCAGGCGGCTCTCGCTGCAGAAGGACGATGGAGGATTGGCAATAAAGCAGGAGCCCGTTATTGCACCTCTTCGGACAGATCATTCAGCCGTGTCGACGGCGAAAACCGGCAGCGTGCCGCTGCAGGTCCCGTTTGAAATGGACTTGCGATTTGACCGTCCTCCCGAATCGGTCTTTGGCGTGCGCCTCTATAGCGACGAACAGCACTGGACGGAGATCGGGTTTGATCAGACAAAGAAGGAGTTCTACATCGATCGCACGAAATCGGGTACGGCCATTACACCTGATTTCCTGACGAGGACGACAGCTCCGTTGATTGCAAGCCGCCCTTACGATCTCAAACTGATCGTCGATCGCTCATCGATCGAGGCGTTTGCCCAGAACGGCACGATTGCAATGACGGACCTTATCTTCTCCACTAGGCAGGTAAGCAAGGCTGTATTTTTCCCGGCAAACGAGAAGGCAGTCCCCGTGAAGGGCGACCTTTGGAAGCTGCAGACGGTTTGGAGATAAAAGCAAGACCCGTTCTCGGTACTGCGCTCCCATTATCTTCATTGGTCCAGCCCAGCGCGCCTCTCTATTCATAACATCGTGATTTTCAGTTATCGTGTGGTCATAGGCTCGTGGAGCAGAAGTCCCGAAAGAGATGACGGTGACAAGACAATGCTTTTATGCCGCGACACTCGTATTCGCCATCGCGGCCAGCGGTCGAATTGCGGCCGGGCAAGCTGCGCCATCCACCACGGGAGAAGCAGCGCCTCAGGCGCAGTCCTCGCCATCGCCATCCACCTCGCCTGCTCTGAAGAGCCTGTCGGCTGGGAATCTCGATCCATCGCCGAGCCTGTCTACTCCTCAACCGCTGTTGGACTTCAAGGAATCCGACATCAAGTTCAATCTACAGAGCCTGATGGAGGTGCTGCGCGACCGCAGGCATGAAGGCTGGGTGCTCGCGGCCTACCCTGACCCGGTAACCAGCCGGCCGCTGATCGGCGCGGGATTCAGTCTCGATGTAACGGCGACCGACCATCCCCAGAACGACCCGCTTAATTCTCATCCTTTCATCGAGCCATCCTCGGCTCAGCTTTGGCAGGCAGCAGGATTCGACGCAGAACGATTGCAGAGTATACTCGACCAGTTCGACCGAAATCTGAACGCATGGGGGAAGATCCTCTATCGCAGAAAGATCAGAAAGAACACTCTGACACCGCAGCTGACTGAAGAAGAGGCCAACAGGCTACTGCGCATCTCTGCGATCCAGGCGATTGAGAACGCAAAGGCCTATTGTCGCGATTTCGACCAGCTGACCGGGCCGCAGCAGATGGCGTTGAGCCAGCTCGTATTTCAGATGGGTGTGAATCTCGAGGAGTTCGTTCAGTTTCTTGGCGCCATGAACGGCGACGCCAGTGATAGCGCCTCGTCGCAACCCAGCGGCGGTGTCCCAACGGAAGCGGAGCACTGGAAAACAGTGCAACACACGCTCATCGACAGTCAGTGGGCCAGACGCTACACCGATCGCGCTACAGCGGTAATCGCCATGTTCGATCCCAATTATGCCCGGGATCCTATTGGAGCGGAGCGGAGCGTGGAGCTTATCCTCCGTCCCCCTGTGAAGCATCATCATAAAAAGCCGCCGGCAGCGTCTCTGCGGGCGGCGAACGACAGCCATCCCGGTAAAATACCCGGCAAAAAACGGTCGGCTACCAATACAAATCGAAGCTGACCGGTACTGGCGTCGAGTTTTCCTGTGTCTCGATTTGCGCGGAATCATCCAACTTTCAAAACATCGATTCAAATAGGGAGAGTTGAAGCAACGGTTGAACTACGCCAAAGTTGCTCTGGACGCATACACAATGCTCGGTTTGGAACAGTATCTCCAGCAGTGCGGACTCGAACAATCGCTATTACACCTTGTCAAACTGCGCGCCTCGCAGATCAACGGCCGCGCCTTCTGTCTGGATATGCACTGGAAGGACCTGCGCGCCATCGGAGAGGCAGAGCAGCGGCTCTATTCGCTGGACGCTTGGAGGGAATGCCCATCTACTTCGAGCGCGAACGCGCGGCCTTGACATGGACAGAGGCCGTGACTCTGATAACCAATGGCCACGTGCCCGACGGGGTATATGAACAGTCCGTCCGCACTTCAGCGAAAAGGAATTGTCTGACCTCACCTTCACGGTGGCCACCATCAATTCGTGAAATCGTCTGTCGATTGCCGGACGCACCACACGGGGAACGTATCGGGTGACGCAAACACACAAAGCACGAAAGATTGGTTGACCGGGACGTAATCGTGACCATTCCCGGGCGGATAAGTCCGGATTCGGACACACGACACACAGGCTTATGAGCCTTGCTCCTTTGTTTTCAGCTACATTTGCACGGGGCTCCTTGGCCACTCGCATGCATAGATAGTCTATGGGAGAGTCACCGTCCATGATCTTCTACAATCTGCATCACGCCTACCGGCAGCTCGTCCGCTTGCCCGGCTTCAGCATTACGGCGATCATTACTCTCGCGCTCGGTATTGGAGCTAACACCGCCATTTTCAGCGTGGTGAATGCCGTTCTGCGCCATCCGGCAGGAGTTGATCACCCGGAGCGCGTCGCCGTCATGAATGTGCTCTACAAAAAGTTGGCGCTCGACGTCCCCTTCATCTCCGTTCCCGACTACGCTGATACGGCGTCTCTCAAGAATGTCGTCGAGGCGGCGGCTATGGAGAAAGGCATGAGTTTCAACAGTGTTCGCGATGGAAAGGTCGAGCATGTATCCGGTGCGGGGGTCGGCTCACGGTGGTTCCAGGTCTTCGGCGCGCGTCCCATCCTCGGCCGTACATTCACCGCCGAGGAAGACCAGCCCAATGCCGGCCCGGTGGTGGTGATCAGCTACGGGCTGTGGCAAACGGTCTTCGGAGGACGCCGGGATGTAGTCGGGCAGACCCTTATGCTGGACCAGAAACCGCACCAGGTAATTGGCGTGATGCGCAGCGATTTTGACTGGCCGCGGCGAAACCAGGTATGGGTGCCCATTGCGCTCGACCCCAAGGCCTTTGCGGCCGACCAACGCTACAACGAGAGCTACCAGACATTTATCCGCTTGCGTTCCGACGCAACTATCGGGCAGGTGAACGCCGGAATTAAAGGAAAAGTGCGCGAGCGGATTCTCACGGAAGGTAGCCAATCTTTCGGACGCAGTTCCGACTGGTCCTTCTACGCTTCGCAACTGACGCAATTCGCCGCCGGTCCGCTACGTAAGCCGCTCTACGTCCTCTTCGGAGTCGTTGCGCTTGTGCTGCTCATCGCCTCGGCTAACGTCGCCGGGCTCTTTCTCGCGCGTACCGCTGCTCGTACCCGCGAATTCGCGATTCGCACTGCACTCGGCGCGACCGCCTCAGCCATTGTCGGCCAACTGCTCACCGAGACCATGCTGCTTGCCGGGGCTGCCACTCTCATCGGCATCGCCGCCGGACCCATCTTTGGCCGCATCCTGCTGTGGCTGATTCCCCACAGCCTCGCCGAAGGCTACGAAGTACACATGGACCCAACCGTCCTTGCATTCACCGCAGGCGCAGGACTGCTTACCTCGCTTATCGCCGGTATCGGACCCTCGCTGCGGCTTCTGCGCCAGCACCAGTCGCTTGATCTGCATGAAGGCGGACGCAACGCTACCGCGTCGGTTGAAAAACAGCGACTGCGTAGCGCGTTCGTCATCGGCGAGGTCGCGCTTGCCTGCCTCCTGCTCACAGGCACCGGCCTCTTCCTTTTCAGCCTCCGCCAGCTTCAGCAAATCGATCCCGGATTCAACCCTCACGGCGTGCTTGCCGGCTCCGTCTTTTACTCCGGAGACGACTTCCAGAAGAGCGATCCGCGCCAGGCTACGTTCATCAAAACGGTTATCGACAATCTCTCAGCGCAGCCTGGCGTACACGCTGCTGCCGCCGTCGATCCTTTACCCTTCGACCCAAATAACGGAGGCTCCAGCTCCTTCCAGATCGTAGGGCGTCCTACTGGCCCCAACGACCCAGGTCCGCATAGCAATCAGAGCAATGCGACACCCGATTATCTGAAGGTAATGCAGATCCCTCTGCTCGCTGGACGCTGGATTTCTTCCGAAGACCGGGCTGACACCGAGCCGATAGTCGTGATCGACAGCCGTCTCGCCAACAAGTTCTGGCCAAACCAAAGCCCGCTCGGGCAGCACATCGCCGGCAACGGGCCCAAAGCGGCCGTCATCATTGGCATAGTCGCCACCATCCGTAACAGTTCGCTAGAGCAGGACACAAGTGACGGCATGCGCTATTACGCTTATGCGCAAGCCAATGATTTCAGGACAGACTTTATAGTTCGTACCGATGGCGATCCCAACGCTCTGGCTCCCGCGATACAGCGCGCTATCGCAGCCGCGGACAGCACCCAGACCACCACTGATATTCAGCCGCTTAACGATCTCGTCTCCGGCTCGCTCGCCGGCCGCCGCCTCATCGTCGACATGCTGGCCGCCTTCGCCGGACTTGCACTGCTACTCGCCATCGTCGGCATCTACGGACTCATCAGCTACGTCACTAACCAGCGCACTGTCGAAGTAGGCCTGCGCATGGCCGTGGGAGCACAGCGTACGGACGTCATCTTCCTCGTGCTGAAAGGCGCGGTGGCGTGGGTCTTTACCGGACTCGTCATCGGCGCCATCCTTTCGCTGGTTGCCAACCGACTTCTGCGGCAGTCCTTCGCGGCATTTGGCTCGGGAGTCGTCGAGTCGCTTACGCTCTCGGTTCTGTCGCTGCTCATCGTGGGAATGCTGGCCGCATTTCTGCCTGCGCTGCGCGCTGCCTCCATTCAGCCGATTCAGGCGCTGCGGAACGAATGACGGAGGCTGGTGAACTCAACGCGTCGGCGAGTTCGCGGCCCGCTTGAAGCGCTCTGACATGCGACGAATCTGTTCGACCAGCTCAGGCGGGTCGCTGACTTCGAAGTCCACGCCGAACATACCGAGGTATCCGGCCAGCATTTCGATCGAATAGGATCCGATATGCAGCAGGCAGCTGTGATCGTCGATTGCTTCGAGGGTTCCAGCTGTCGACGGGACCATTTCGGCGATGCGCGCGACCGGAGCGTGCAAAATCACTCGCGCACGGTGTGGATACTGGTCGTATGACACACCGCGTGAGACATAAGCCGCGATGTCTTCCGCAGGGAGCTTTCGCGCGCTAAATCGCAGGCCGGATAGGGCCGGTCTGTCGATGCGATCCACGCGGAAGGTCCGCCAGTCCTTGCGGTGCGCGTCCCAGGCAACCAGATACCAGCGGCGTCCGGAACTCACTAGGCGATGCGGCTCAACTATGCGCTCGCCCGGCACTCCGTTGTTGCCGCGATAGCCGAAGCGCAGCCCGTCATTGTCGCGACATGCACCGGCGATCAGGGACAGCGTTGCAGCCTGGACCGTAGGACCCGAATTCGCTACGGGCACAATGAACGAATGAAGCGCCGAAATCCGCCGCCGCAGGCGCGAAGGCAGCACCTGTTCCAGCTTGGCCAGCGCGCGTACAGAAGATTCCTCAATGCCGGTCACGCTGCCGCTGGCTGAGGTACGCAATCCCACTGCGACCGCAATCGCCTCCTCATCATCCAGTAGCAGCGGAGGCAGCGTTGCCCCGGCCCCGAGCTGATAGCCGCCCGACGTGCCGGAGGTGGAATGCACGGGATAGCCCAGATGGCGCAGCCGGTCCACATCGCGGCGCAGCGTTCGCGAGGTTACTTCGAGCCGTTCCACCAACTCTGCGCCCGACCAATAGCGTCGCGCCTGAAAAAGAGAGAGCAGGCGAAGCAACCTGGCCGAGGTTTCCAACATGCTTTCAAGCATGCCACATCTTGCGGACTGAATCTGTCCGCAAGATGTGCCATCATCCTTTAACAGATCAACCCCGCAAGCGCTGCCCGCGGTCGGAGAAAGAGGACGTCTGCGATGAATCCCACGACTCCAAAGACTGGAGACACTACGCGGCTCGGCAGCCTCGACGCGAATCTCGTTGCAGGGTGCCTACCCAGCGAGGCAGACACGGCCCATTGGGCCTACGGGATGCCGCTTTCCTACGTGCAGGAGATGGCCAGCCACTGGCTCAGCCTACATGACCAGACCGCTCGGATGGCCACGCCCGTTGACCCTAATGACAACCGCGACATTCCAGATAAAGGTAGCGACTAGATCGAGATCGGCCTACTCCTGTCACCCGCTCCACTAAACCCTTTGGGCGATTCGCAACCCCACCTTTGGCTGCAAGACTTTTACACGCACCGGCTTTAGTGTCACTACGATGCTCCATTCATTTTCACGGAGAGGCACACAGCAATTTCACTTGAGGCCGGTCTACTCCTCAAGCTTCGGCCAAACGGTTTCAACTGCGGGCGGCGTCTCCGGATCGGGAGGCCCGCGCGCATTTCAGCTGGAGTGACTTATGCCACATATTCCATTCGAGCCAGGTGTTCCGGGAATTCGCGGTCCAATGGTCTTCCGTCCCGAGACGGCAAAGCCCCTGCGTCAGCTCGCGGAAATCCTCTTGCGTTCTACAAACACGCTCACGCCGGGCGAGCGGGAACTGATTGCAACCTATGTTTCCGCGCTCAATGATTGTCACTATTGCCAGACTGTTCATGGATATACCGCGGCGGCGTATCTCAATGGCGATGACGCCCTGGTAGATCTGGCCAAACGAGATCCTGGCCACGCCGCGATTTCAGAAAAGCTAAAGGCCCTTCTCGCGATTGCCGCCAAGGTGCAACAAAACGGAAAGCTGGTGAGGCAGGAAGACGCAGACCGCGCGCGTGCGCTCGGAGCCAGCGACCTCGAAATTCACGATACGGTTTTGATTGCCGCCGCTTTCTGCATGTATAACCGCTACGTCGATGGGCTTGCTACCTGGGCCCCGGAGCAAGATCATATCTACAGAGATATGGCGAATCGAGTCGTAACCGTTGGCTACACCCAGCCAGGATGGGAAAAGCCGTTCTCGAATATTCAAGGAGAGCAGAGCGCATGACCCGCCCTGAATACACACTGCTCGCGGAATTGCGGCCCACTCCGGTCGCCCACGTCGAAACCAAAATCCCCCTCATCGACGAAGGAGAAGCCGTCGGCGAGACAGCCGAAGCTTACCAATACTTCCGCGACCAGATGGGACGCCAGGATGTACCGGGCATTCTGAAATGCTTTGGGACAAACCCCGCATTTGTGCGGCAGATGATCGATATATCCTCCACTGTGCTCTTCGCCGACGGCTATCTCACGCGGCAGCAGAAAGAGATGATCTCGGCTTACATCTCGAAGCTGAATTCGTGCCCGTACTGCCTCGACAGCCACGGGTTCTTTCTACTGGTTCATGGAGCGCCTAAAGAAGTGGCAGATAAGATCATCGCCGGCGACGTTGACGACGCCGTGCTCAGCGATGCAGAGCACCAATTACTCCTTTACGTGGGGAAGGTGAACGGCGAGTCTTTCAAAACTACAAAGGAAGATGTGCAGCAACTGCGCGATCTGGGCTGGCAGGACGAGCAGCTTGCCGAAGCTGTCCATGTAGCGGCGATGATGGGCCTCTGCAATCGCGTAGCGAATGCCTTCGGTCTCCCTTCACAAGGCTTTCTCGACCTGCAGCGCTAGCGCCTGCGACCAATGTGCAATTGACCACCAGAACTGGGTGGAACGCTATGGTTTGGAAACCTTGTGGTAGGCGGCGTACTTGCCGCCGCAGATGTAGCTCGCGCCGACTTTGTCGTAAATAGCATCGACCATTGTTTGCAGGGCCGGACCTTTCCGCCGGTCCAGAAAGAATACGGGAAGTTGCCAGGTTGTGCGTGCTTGGCGTGAACCGCCAAACGGCGCTGTCCAGCGGCCACGATTGAATTGAACTGGGTACACCGGAGAGCGTGCCCTTAAGGAATTGCGTCCATTCTGTGTCGAGAAGGGTCTGGCGCTGCTTTCCCTGCTCGTCCGGCGCAACTGCGCCGCTGGCATCTGGCTGTATTCCCTGGCTGACATTGACTAACAATGAAAGTAGAGAAAGGTTTGTTTGCAGGTAAGCCGCCGCATCCTGGGAGTCCAATATCCACCTCTTCTCAGTATCGACGACGTTCATTTCACCGCCGGCGGCCACAGTCAGACCAGCATCGAACGCAACAGACTTAATCTTGGGCAGGAGATTGAACGTTTTGCCAACTACCTGCTGGGTCTGTCCGCCGCTGGTCGAGAATCCCGGACCTACGCTCAGGGTTTTGTCGAAAGTTGTGAACCGCCCCTCCTGTCCTTCCAGTCCCTGATACGCTGAAATACCTGCCAATTCCAGTCACTTGCAGCTACGCCCGTCAGGGTTGCGGACTTTACCCACTGGTTGTAGTCCTTAGCGGCGGGGTCTTTGTCCGGATCATAGTCGTAACCGGCTCGGTTCCATTTTGGCGCGTAGCGACGCGGACAACGGCTCGCCGCCTCCGGTTAGTCCGTGTTCTACGACTCTGGACTCGATTTCTGACCTGTCTGCGGACGATTCTTTCGCATGGTTGGTCGAGGGAGGTGATGTCGACGCCGCGCTGTCGGTCTGGCTTATGGCCTGATCGGCGACGCGGTCCGCCTCGCGCTCAAGCGGATCGTCGACAGCGCCTACCTTGAGTTTGGGCTGAAGACGGTCAGGCGTGAGCAGTGGGATCTTATTGAAATCCCATGCGACGTCCCGCTGCATGCTGGCATCAGATTGTCGTGCTGGACGGGTTGAGCGCTGAAGCGTGCCAGTTGCATTGTCGGCTGACTTTGCCTGAGCTTCAGCGATCTTCCGAGCTAACATGGCGGCGTACCCTCCCGGCTAGCTCCGATTCAAATCTACCGTCCCTCGCGTAACCGTGCCGCCAGCCGGTCTGGCAATCCTGCCTGCACAATGGAAGTTTGCGCGAGCCGTACATCGTACGGAACGCGGCAAAACGTCACTGTCATCCGTACGTCGTCATAAATAGCAAAAGCGGCGCGCCAGTCTCCGTCGCGCGGCTGGCCCACCGAACCTGGATTCACCAGGTAGCGGACGTTGTCACGAAGCTGCAGCTCGAATCCCTCCGGTTCATTGTGCGAACGATAGCGCGGGGCCAGCCGGAACCACTCGTCACCATTGGTCGCAAAGCCGCCTTGCAGATGAGTGTGCCCAAAAAAATTGATCCGCGTCTTCGCCTCGTGCAGTGGCAGCCAGGCATCGCGCACCGTCATCACGTAGTCATCCTCGTCGAGCAACGATCCGTGCACACAGCTCACTTGCGGACCATCGGGCATGAGCGGTCCAGCCGGAATCAGTTTCAGCCAATCAGTGTGCTCGGCGGAGAGTACGAGCTGCGTCCATTTCGCGGCGCGGCCGGCAATGGGATTGAAGTCCTCGAGGCTCGTGAGCCCGCTGCAGGCACGGTCATGGTTGCCGCGCACAAATACCTGGCCCCGCTCTCGGACACGATCGATTACCTCGTTGGGATTGGCTCCATAACCCACCACGTCGCCCAGGTTCCAAACTGCGTCGTGCTCCGGCGCGGCACTCAGCACGGCGTCCAGGGCCTGGAGGTTGGAGTGAATATCGGAAAGGATGAGTACACGCATCGATGAGCAAGCCGGTCAATCAATAAATCGGGCCTCTTCCAATCTATTCTCACTCTGCCCAGAAGCAAAGTCCGAATGAAAACCGGTAATCACACGGCGATGCGGGCCCAATGGCCCGGCGAGCACTCCCTTAGTGGCAAGGTTCCTGCATCTACCGACCGTTCAAGCATGGCCAGCGGCTTCTCAACATCCATCGCCATGGTGGGCACGGCACCCAACAGAGCTTTCGTATACGGATGAGCCGGGGAGCGAAAGATCGCCTCCCGCGGAGCTTCTTCGAGCAGCAACCCCTGCCGCATCACTGCCACACGGTCGGCCACCTGCGAAACAACGGCGAGATCGTGCGAGATGAACAGCATGGTCAATCCAAAGCGCTCCCGCAGGTCGGCCAGCAACTCCAGAATCTGCTGCTGGACCGTTACATCCAGGGCAGTTGTGGGCTCATCGGCAATCAGCAGCCGGGGACGGTTCGCGATCGCCATGGCGATCAGAATGCGCTGCCGCTGGCCGCCCGAAAATTGGTGCGGATAATCTTTATAGCGATGCGAAGGGTCACTCAGAGCGACCGCATCCATCGCCTCCAGTACTGCCTCACGCACCTGACGCCGCGATTGCTCGGGATGATGCACGCGAATCGCCTCGGCGATCTGCTCCCCAACGCACATCACGGGATTCAGCGCGGTCATCGGCTCCTGGAAAACTATCGCAATCTCGCGCCCGCGCAGCTTCCTCATCGCCTCAGGCGCAAGCGCCAGCAGATCGACGCCGCCGAAGCGAATAGCTCCCTCTACGTACGCCATCGGATCGAGCAGCCGTAAGACGGCCAGCGCCGTGACCGACTTGCCCGAGCCCGATTCCCCCACCAAACCTAAAACCTGGCCCTGCTCGACGCGCAGATTCAGCTCGCGTACCGCCGCTATGGATCCAAAACGAATTGTCAGACGATCGATTTCAAGAAGAGAGGCCACGCGCTCATGCTACCGAAGAGCCGCATGCAAAGCACGCTGCGCGCCCCGCGAGCGCCGAGACGTGGAATCGCGGCGTACGATCGGAAACCTTGTCAGGTATCCTGGCATCATGCGAGAGGATGTGCTCAGGCGGTTTTTCTAGGGCAGGTACCGGTCAGCGGCTTAGCGCAAGATGGGCAGTGGGTTTCCTTTGCCCCTGATGGCCTCAGACCGTTTCGAATGGGACGATGAGACTCTGAACGAGGTTCTCTCTGATTGGGCATGTCCCGATGTCAACTTCCCGCTCAATGACCGCACATTGAGAATGCATCGAACCTGGCTGACTAGCGATGCCGTCCCTCCTGCCAAACCGGCCAGTTCGGACAATCCATTTCATGGGCAACTCGTCTCCGTGCAGAGAAAAGTTTCCACAGGTAGTCGTTCTGTCGCAAAGTAGCGCGTTTAGGCCACCTCCACCTCGATCTTCGCTGCTTCTCGGTCCAGGTTCACGATCCTGAAGCTACGAACCTGACCTGCCTGAAGGGTTTCATGTTTGGTGGCAGTAGACGGTGCGCCGCCTTTCCAGCGAGCTTGCAACATGGATGTGAGCGACGACAAATCCACTTTGGCTTCGCTCTTGTGCTCTAGTTCTGCCGGAGTGCTTGCTGCCATTCGGCAAGTAGCGTGAACGCCCTCACCCAGTTCCACGATGGTCAAACCCGACGACTGCTCCGATGAATGTTCCGATTTCTGTTCAAGGATGCGACCGGAAACAACATCGCCCTCAGCATGCTCAGCGAGATATTCGTCAATACTGGTGGGAACCAGTTGCTTGATACTCAGCTTGATCTGACATTTATCCGTATCGATGCCGAGCACCTGGGCTTTCACCACCTGGCCGACTCTCAATACATCCTGCGGATGGTTGATATGATTTTTCGGCGCTGATTTCGCTGACATGGACGAGGCCCTCAACACCCTCTGTGAGCTGAACAAAGGCGCCGAACTTCATCAAGCGTATGACGGGACCTTCAATGACCGAGCCTACTGGAAACCTCCGCGGCACCTCAGCCCATGGATCGCCGAGCGCCTGCTTGAGTCCCAGAGAGATACGGCGGGCGTCCCGATTCACAGACAGAATTACGACTTCTACAGTGTCCCCTTGTTTGAGGATGTCACTGGGCTTTCGAACCTTCTTGACCCACGACATCTCCGATACATGGATGAGGCCTTCGATCCCAGGCTCCAGTTCGATAAATGCTCCAAAGTCGGTCAGGCGTGCGACTGTGCTGGTGATCCGCTGGCCGGTCTTGTATCGCTCTGCCGCGGAATCCCAAGGCTCCGGCTGAAGCTGTTTCAGCCCGAGCGAAACGCGTCTGCCTTCAGTGTCGATCTTCAGAATCTTGACTTGAAGTTCTTGCCCTACCGACAGCGCATCTTCCGGCTTATTCACCCGGCTTCGCGAGATATCACTGATGTGCAGCAGCCCATCGATTCCGCCAACATCGACAAAAGCTCCGTAGCTGGTAAGACTGCGAACCTGGCCGCTGATGGTATCGCCCTCCTTGAGTTCGGAATAGCGGCTCCCTTCGAGCGCACGGGCCTGTTCTTCGGCTATGACGCGGCGGTCGACCACCACATCCTCCTCGGCCACGTCGAGCTTGATGATCCGGCAGGTGATCTCCTGATCGACAAGCTTCTCCATCTCGCCGGCGTCACGAGTTCCGCTGCGAGATGCAGGCATAAAG
>Ga0206959_10018_pt1 | contig 31722 bp, 43 predicted proteins | sample Alteio_BWOrgHeat_31_FD_152971 | JGI IMG/M metagenome (GOLD analysis project Ga0206959, IMG submission 152971) | Enriched cells from forest soil in Barre Woods Harvard Forest LTER site, Petersham, Massachusetts, United States -... | ecosystem: Environmental > Terrestrial > Soil > Temperate forest >...
ATATGGCCAGGGCGTTCTTAGTTGCCGCACGGGCCATGGATGGAGCGCGCCCGTCTTCATACAAATGACAGGAGCCAGTTTCGGCCTGCAGGCTGGAGGCGAGGCTACAGCCTTGGTCCTCGTCGCAACCAGTCATGGCGAATGCCGCCTTTCTTTCCTATTCTCGCACCCGAGGTGTATTCGCAGGTGTTGATCTCACAGGCGATGTGGTCAACCAGAATCAGGATGATACCCGCACCTACTATGGGAAGGACCTTTCTTCCGAGACTATTCTTACAGGAGGCGTGCCGGTGCCTCAATCGGCAAGGCATTTCGTAAGAACCGTCTCCGAACTATTTCACGCAGCCGCAAAAAATAAGTAATACGAGAGTGCAGCTACCGAGGCTCGCTCAGATCGCGTCAAATCCGATGCTTTACTTGCCGAGCTTCGGGATCTCTCCAGTAAGAGAGAGTACCAGCACTCGCCCGGTCTCTTCGTTAAAGCGCAGTCTCTATCGATTCCCTGCATCATAACCGTCATGGGTTTTTCCTCCCCCACGTTCGCGGCGGGTCGCCGAAAGTCTTGCGTTCTATCCTCAGATTTGCCCTGAGATGCTGATCGGAACTAATAGCGGGCGTGGAGTTTTGCAGAGTATAGAGATCAGGAAGATGAATAAACCACCATTGGAAGTACAGACGCGCACTACAAACGACAGATTCGGGCGATTTGCTGCCTCAACATCCGGATGGCTGGGGTCGAAGTGGGCATTTGCTGGCGCAGGACTAGTGATTGTGATCTGGGCCATTGTCGGCCCGATCTTTCATTTCTCCGATACCTGGCAGCTGGTGATTAACACCGGAACAACAATCGTAACGTTCCTAATGGTCTTTCTCATCCAAAACACCCAGAACCGAGATGCCCGGGCAATCAATCTCAAACTCAACGAGTTGATACGGGCCATTGATAAAGCACGCGACCAGATGATCGATATCGAAAATCTGAGCGATCTGAAACTCGATGAACTTCAGGCGAAGTATGAAAAGATCAAAGCGGAATGCAACGAACGTCAAAGCCGGACTCGTTCCGTCAATATGGTGGAGGTTAATGACTAAATGAGCGGATCAATCGTATTGATGCCTGGCTATGAAGGGGAAAGGGGATCATAGATCAATAGACGGTTCTGACCTTTGGTTCCCGCTCCCAGATTCTTCCCTTGGCAGCAACAGCGACGAAGGCATTTGCATTTGATCCAACGACTACGCCTATGTCCGAAACAACGCCAGCTGCATCCAGGAGTGCTTGTGCCTCGTTCGTGGCCCCAATCACCTTACAGTGAGCGAAGGCGTCATGAACCCATGCCACCGCAGCTGCTTCGGCGGACAGCTGTGCAGATCCGTCCGTCGAAAGCGCAACGAACACTGCATCGAACAAGACAGATGATCCCCCCGCCAACTGGAAATCCGCGGGAAGAAGCTGACTATCCCTGGTCACTGCTCCTCCCACCTTAGGAGCGACAACGGCAAAGTCAGCTTTTAACTTCGCCGCAGCGGACTTGAGGGAGGCCACGAGCCTTCCATCAGTGCCATCGGAGACGAGACAGCCTATTTTGCGCCCCTGAAGCGTATCTTTGGCTTTCGCCAGAATACTTAGAGCAGGCGATATTTGCAGATCCTGGCGAACTTTCACGGTCGTGGCAACGGCTTTAATCTTTCCCGGTAAGCCAAGTCCATTTGCTACGCGCTGCGCTATTTTGGAGTCAACATTCGCAAGTTGTCCCACCATGCGTTCCCGGACAGCAAGTGTCTCCACCTTGCTCAACTCAAAGATGAACGCAGAAACGATATGGTTTTGTTCTGGCTCTGTTTGTGAGTAAAAGAACTGTCGCGCCTGAGAAAAGTGATCCGCGAAGGACTCAGGTCGAATGCGCGATTTGTTGTCTTCCATGGCTTCTGAAAAGCTGGTTAGACCATGATACGGATCTTGGCGAGGAGTATCCTCAGCCAATGAGCTTGGCGAGTAGTTCACTCGCCCCGCTTGAGGACTCATCTGCATGTGGCCGTCTCGCTGGAAGTGCATTACCGGACACTTTGGTGCGTTGACCGGAATCTGCTGGAAATTGGGGCCGCCAAGACGTTTTAGCTGGGTGTCGAGGTAGGAAAAAATTCGCCCTTGGAGCAGCGGATCATTACTGAAGTCGATACCGGGTACGACGTTCCGTACACAGAAGGCAACCTGCTCTGTCTCAGCGAAAAAATTGGAGACGTTCCGATCCAGGACTAAACGTCCGATGACCCGGAGAGGCAAGATCTCTTCAGGAATCAGCTTAGTTGCATCAAGAACGTCGAAGTCAAACTCGTCGGCAAAGTTCTGGTCGAAGAGTTGAAGGCCAAATTCCCATTCAGGAAAATCTCCCTTACTAATTGCATTCCACAGATCGCGACGGTGAAAATCTGGATCGGCTCCCGAGATCTTGAGTGCCTCATCCCATACCACTGACTGCATACCAAGTTTTGGACGCCAATGAAACTTTACAAAAGTGGCCTTCCCTTTCTCGTCTATCAACCGATAGGTATGGACCCCGAATCCTTCCATCATTCGAAAAGAACGTGGAATAGCTCGATCGGACATTGCCCACATGAGCATGTGGGTCGATTCCGGCATGAGCGAGACGAAATCCCAGAACGTATCGTGTGCGGTCTGGGCTTGGGGGAAGCCGCGATCGGGTTCTGCCTTCGCGGCATGGATCAGATCGGGAAACTTGATCGCATCCTGAATGAAGAAGACTGGGATGTTATTTCCTACCAAGTCCCAATTACCTTCTTTCGTGTAGAACTTGACAGCGAATCCTCGAACATCTCGCGCGAGATCTGTCGACCCCTTATTCCCTGCGACAGTTGAAAAACGGACAAAGACAGGCGTTTTCACACTGACTTCGTTCAAAATTCCTGCCCTCGAAATTCCCTTTAGAGAGTCGGTAAGCTCGAAGAAACCGTGTGCGCCAAAACCGCGAGCGTGTACGATGCGTTCCGGTATGCGCTCATGATCAAAATGTTGGATCTTTTCCAGAAGCACATGATCTTCGAGTAGCGAAGGGCCTCGCGGCCCCGCTTTGAGGGAGTTCTCATCGTCGGCGATGACAGCGCCGGTTTGAGTTGTAAAAAGAGGATGTGCGCCTCCTGCAAGCTGATGTAACTCCCCGCCGTCGCCTGTTATTTCGCTTTTATCCGTGGGTTTCGAGTGGATCTTGCTTTCCGTGGTGGGCTTGCGTGATGCCATGAAGAGCCTCCCTAGGTTTCAGCTGAACACCTTCTGCATTGGGATCGCTTTGTCGCAACCTTGATAGACGGGCACTGCGGCGCGTGGAGATGTAGTTGATGGGACGCAATATCTCTAGTCGCTGTTGCCTTCAGGCGCAATGTGCTCTCTCCTTGAATCCTGTCACGGCCAAATAGTCAACCAGGCAGTTGCGGAGCCAGCTGCTGAACCGTCGGACTGTCAGAGCCGAGCCAGTCCGGATGCCGAGCAGTTGTATCAAAGTGGGCTGTCGTCTTGAAGAGTTCGTACTTTCCATTCAGCGCAACCCCTTGGATTTTAGCGATCAACGCAGACACAGCAGCTTCATCCATCGGCCTGAACGATTTCACGGCGGCAAAAGCCTGATCTAATAGCTGCTGAGTGTTGATTCCCGTGATGAGCACTGACAGAGGAAGATTCAAGGAATAATGCAGGCAGTCGATCGGCTCAACCACACCGGACTTCAAAATGACACCGCTGCCGAAACACTTCATGCCCAACACTGCAATCTGCTGTTTCACAGCCTGAGGGACGACCAGTTGGGAAAAACTGCGGAAATGCGCATCCATAATGTTAAGCGGCATCTGGACGGTGTCGAAATGGAAGCGGTGTTGTTGGGCGACGTCCATCATAATAAAGGTGGATGTGCGGATCTTTGTGGCCTGTGAAGCCGATGAACCGGACCTTCCCCGCCTGTTTGGCTGCCAGTACGGCTTCCATTGAGCCACCCTCGCTAAAGATACGATCGGGATCGTCATACCGCAGCACTTCGTGGTGCTGCAGCAAATCGATGTGGTCCACTTTCAGCCTTGTGAGAGACTCATCGATCTGGCTCATCGCAACTTCCTTTGTGCGCCCGTCGATTTTGGTCATGACGAAGGCCTTCTGTCTGTAGCCGCCTGGGAGAGCGCTTTTCCCACCTGTTCTTCACTTCGTCCCTCGTTGTAATCCCACGAATTGTCCAAAAAATTGATGCCCCGATCCAGCCCCTCGTGAATTAGTCGCACAGCCTCGTCTTCCGTGACATTAGCTTGTCCCAGATGTGAGCCGCCCAGCCCAATGACTGAGACCTGAATGCCAGTCGAGCCTAGATCGCGATAAAGCATTTCACCGCGCATCGTGCCCGCGGTTGAAACGCGGGGGATGCGGCTGGCAGCACCTTCGGACGAAGATTCAGTCGTTAGCTGATCAACTCGAACGCTTTGATTTTTTTTCCCATGCACGAAATGAGAGGAAAGAACAGCCGCGGCCGCGGCGCTACTGAGGAATTGACGTCGTTTCATAGGATGCCTCAGCAGGTGTGATGCTAAACATAGTGTCTACTGAAGTACGTCATATTTGCGAGTGCGATTCCTGGTTTCTTATACGGATCGCCGACTGCGTGCCGAGGCATCTGACACGATCCCGGGGATAACCGATACTTCCATTCGCGACGTTCCTTTATAGGGCGGCTCAACAGGTGGAGCATCGAGATTACCGTTTCGGAACGTTATGACATTGGGTCGAGATACTAGGTTTGGACGAAGACGCTATGGTGCTGGGGTCGATTGGCGCCAAGGAAAGCCTGCAGGCTCAGACATGAGATTGCAGGCTTTCTTCGTGAAAAGTCTTCGATCTCACGATCATGCCGCCTTTTTTTCTGCCCAGGGATCGATGACGATCTTGGTAACTTTTTCTTTCTTATCCCGCCATATCTTGTACATCTCCGGGGCTTCATCCAGCGCCTCATTTCTGAATTCCGGAGGAACTTTAAACTGCCTCGAAACACTTTGCGTAATCGGGGCAGACTAGATAACCACATTCCTACTTAGGCAATCCAACATGCAACAACGAACTTCGATGTGGAGGCCACCATGCAAAAGCCGAATGAATACAAGATAGAGTATGTAGCGGTCCAGGATGTGCTATATCGAACTCCTGACCCCTCCGCAAAAGGTACCCACGCGGACCAAGGCGTCTGCCATGAGGGCAGAGTGGTATGGCTTGCAAAGGAGATTCCTGCCAGTACTTCTGAGTCTGAGGTGTCCGCGTGGGTGGAAGGTGCGGGCATCGTTGCGGTCAAAACTCGATTTCTCAGACCCTGCTAGCCTTAATTTTGTCAGTGTGCACTCTCTTGCCCTCCGGGTGTTTTGATTCGCACAATACCCGTTCTCTTGAGCAGCATACCGCTGACGCGGCTGCCGCGGCTAAACGCGACGCAGGAGCGATTGCGAGAGGCGTAGTTGAGGGACTAGCCCGTAAGGGCCCGCCCATGATCTGGAAAAGCTGCCGGATGTGATCGTGGCAGAGGCGCAGGCCATTATTGCTGGAAGACCGCATGACAATACTTCGCAATTAGTGAAGAGGCATATCCTTTCGAAAACCCAATACAACGAGATTCGAGCCCAAATTGGCGTGAAGCGGACTCGGCCCGGGAGCATCACCAAAACAGGCAATGCGCATTTGCGACGAATCGTCGTCGAAGCTGCGTGGAGCTATCATCGTCCCCCATGCATCTGGTACGGCCCTGCGCAAACGACAGCAGAGTATTTCCGAAGAGACTAAAGAGATTGCATGGAAGGCGCACACCGGCTGCACAAGCGTTACATGAGACTGGCAGCAGCCGGCAAGGACAAGAGAAAGATCACCATGGCAGTTGCTCGTGAACTGTTGGGCTTCATCTGGGCCATTGGAATCAGAGCAGAGACTATCGTCAAGCAGCGGATCGCGGCCTGACAAAAGGAACGACAGAAACAAAACGTTCCTCAGAAATGGAAATGAACATCGTCGCCTATTTCGAGTACAGAGCTAGCAGCAGCCGAGGCAAGCACGAAGGAGAACCCTCGTTTGCCCTATGCGACAGGCTCAGCCGGACTCGCGATAACAGTCAGAGGCAGCTCCCGACGGATCATGATTATGCGGTTCCGACCCGCGAATATCAGACTGATCAATCGTCGCTCAAACCGCCCAGGCTGCTGCTCGCTCTGTCCTCGCGGAAGGCTACGACAACACAAAACAATAACCCAAGATCCGTGGAGTTGACACGGTCACTCCATATCAGGGCTTAGCACTCATCGATCCTTTTGCGATTCCGTCGATGGAACGCTCGTGCACTTTGCGCTGTTCGGCGACGCGAATGCATCGCCATACGTGGATTACGGTTGCGGTGGGGCGCTCGGAACCCACAACCTACTCATGGGCCTGCCGGTCTCGAAGCTTCCGGAGGGAGCGGAATGGACTGACGAGATCTTATGTTGATCAGCACATAAGATTTCATAGAGCCAACCCGGGAATAATCGTTGTTCGGTGCGAAGAAGGTGGCTCTCTCTGACCGTTCGCGCCTCTACAAGCGATCCCTGTGAGGTCAGAAGATTTAACTCACCGGAGAAGTCAAACCTCTGATGATGGGCTATTACTTTGGACTCGCCATTCGCAGCGGGCAGAGAGACATCGACCTCCCCATCGAGCACTACGAACATATCGACCTGGCGCTCACCCTGAGTGAACAGCGGGACGTTTGCCGGTAGGGTTCGAGGACCTCAGACTATCATCTCTAAAATTCTGCCCGAAAAAGACGGTATTTGAACTATTAGTCAGCCAACTGATTGATGGCTCTAGGCTTCGTTGCGACTCAGGGATATGACCTGGTCGGGCTGCTGGGCAGCGAAACTTTTCACCAGATGTAGAGTTAGAGCTATTAGCGACCTAGGCTTTGAGAGCTTCTCTGGTGGTCGCACGCGGATACGCAGGGGCAAATAAAATCATCCGGATATGAATCCGGCCCCGTGTTGCCAGGTACCACTAAATGCATATGGATGACCCCAAGCAATCTTCCCCTGGAAAGCCCGAAGACATGCCAGAATTTGAAAGTGATTGGCATCGTGATCGTCTCAAGCAATTGGGAATAGATCCCGATGCCGGACCGATAGAAATTCTGGTTCAGCTCACGGAACGTTTTCAGAGAAAGCCATAGTTCTCTTGTGCATTTTTTCGCTTAAGTAAAAACACATCGCGGAATGGATTCGTCTTCGCGCCCATTCGCTTTTTTCTTAGGACGACGCGGTCCTTGCACTTTATCTCTAACTGCTTTCGGGGGGAGTGCTGTGGCGTACGGTACACGCGGATGGAGGTCGTTCCACCAAGAGGTGAGCCAGGCCAAGCCAATACCAAATCATCCGGAATCAACCGGAGAAATGATCTAGAAAGCACGTTGAATTTCGCGAGCTTTTCGCGTTTAAAGGTCAAGGTAGCCTAGAGTTCGCCAGTGGGGCTCATAATCCACTTGTTTTGATTCACGTAGCCCAGTATCTGATCCCAACGCGAAATGAGTACTCTCGCATTTGAGGAGACGCAAACCATTGAACAAGCGGCCAGAAAACGGATTGTAGACCACAGCGGAACGATGGGCAAAGACGAAGCGAGGGAATCATCAACCCAATAAACCGCCTACTGATGATTAGCCGGAATTCATCTGCCTTTACCTAGCAAAGCCGAGCTGTTTTGCTCAGTTATTATTCTGCGTTTTTGTGACACTGGCTATGGAGAAGAGTCCGTGTTATCGGCTCCTTCGTGGTTCTGGAACGTAGTCAGCCCATCTGACACTTGTCCTTCTTAGCTCCACCCCTCGTGCAAGGAGGGCTTATGAAACCGATCCTTACAGAAGGTTACACGCATGCCTATGTGGGCATAGTGGCACTTATTGCTATATTCATGGTGCTGTTTACTGCCGTAATGCAGGGACAAGAGCTACCCAATGCGCCACAGGCAGCCGTCAAGCTCCAAATTCCGCCCATACACGGGCAGAGGCTGCTGCTCGCAAAGCCCGTCAACCCGGTCCTTGGAAGCGCCGACTGGTTCCGTGAACGTGGATATTTTAAGCTGGCGAGGTTGATGCCGGTGCTTAGACACATTGACCTGAACTTTGGCTATGACAAGCCAAAAGAGGCAGGCCACGGCAGCCCTAAAAGCAGATAGGGTGGCCATAGGGGCACATGAGATAACCACATTCCTACTTAGGCAATCCAACATGCAACAACGAACTTCGATCAGGAGGCCCCCCATGGAAAAGCCGAAAGAATACAAGCTAGAGTATGTAGCGGTCCGGAATGTGCCATATCGAACTCCCGACCCCTCCGCAAAAGGTACTCACGCGGAGAACGGCGTCTGCCATGAAGGCAGAGTAATATGGTTTGCAAAGGAGATTCCTGCCAGTACTTCTGAGTCTGAGGTGCCCGCGTGGGTGGAAGGTGCGGGCATCGTTTCGGTCAAAGCGCGATTTCTCAGATCCTGCTAACGAAGATTTTAATCAATCTGCTCGCTCCGCCACCGGAGCAAACCCGAAGGTCCGTTAGTGTTGAATTGGGAGATATGCATCCAAAGTCAAAGATAGTCTTGATTTTATCAGTGTGCACACCCTTGCTCTCTGGGTGCTTTGATTCGAACAATACCCGTTCTCTCGAGCAGCATACCGCTGACGCCACTGCCGCGGCTAAACGCGACGCGGGAGCGATTGCGAGAGGCGTAGTTGAGGGCCTAACCCGAAAAGGACCGACGGATATCAACACCGCTTCCGCCCAGGATCTGGAAAAGCTGCCGGATGTGACTGCCGCAGAGGCGCAGGCCATTATTGCTGGAAGACCCTACGAAAATACTTCGCAATTGGTGAAGAAGCATATCTTCTCGAAAGCTCAATACAATAAGATTCAAGCGCAGATTGGCGTGAAATAGCAATTGCATATTAGGACGCATGGCACCTGTATGCGGAACCGTCCATATCTATATCTATGATTTTGGGCTGCGTGCGAGAGCAGCCAGCCTGCTATGTGATGCCTGGACCCGTCTGATCGCCGGTGCAACCGGCCGGCTCGGTGCGGGATTACCTGGTGCAAGAAGGAGTTGGGGCAAGTTCAGTCAACGCAAAAGGCTTCTGCAATACTTTGCCGGTAGCATCCAACGATAACTCCGGCGGCCGGCAGCAAAACCGGAGAGCAGAACTGGTTGTGTCGGGCGAAGCAATCGGCAGTCCGGTCGCCGTAACAACAGGTAGCTTGCGTTGGGCTGGGGCGGCAATGCCTACGCCTGGAATAGCGGCTACTGGGGTCCTCATGTCGGCTTCTACGGTGGAGTCAACTACGGCTTCGGCTATGGTGGTACCGGTTATGAGGGCGGATATTGGAATAACGGAGCCTTCAACTACAATCGCTCGGTAAGTAACGTAAACGTTACGAACATTCACAATGTTTACAACAAGACTGTAATCAACAACAACACCGTGAACAATGTCAGCTATAACGGTGGCACGGGTGGAATTACCGCCCGACCAACCCAGTCAGAAGTTACAGAGGCACACGAGCAACACCGTCCGCCGACTGCGCAACAGACCCAACATGTGAATGTCGCCAGTACCAATCACGCACTTCTAGCGTCCGTAAATCACGGGCGACCAGCAATCGCTGCAACTGCGAAGCCTGCAGAATTTAACGGAAAGGGAGTCGTAGCGGCCAAGCAGGCAGGAGCACCTTATAAGGCTCCAGAAAATCACGCAGCCGCTCCGTCAGCAGCAAGCAAAGCGGTTCCTGGACATGAGAACAGTACTCCTCGTCCGGAGACAGCGCTTAACACACCAGCGAAGGTCCCTAACGTCGCGTCTCCGTCCACTAAGTCTAATAAGGAGACTGCTGCCGGTCCGCAGAATAAACCCAATCCCGAGGCACCAGCTCGGACTGCGGCTCGCCCGGAAAACACTACTCGTCCGGCAACTGTAGCTCATGCGCAACCTGCTCCTCGTCCCGCCGAGACAGCATCTCGGCCAGAGGCTCACCCGGAGAACGCCACTCATCCGGCAACTGTAGCTCATGCGCAGCCCGCTCCTCGTCCCGCCGAGACAGCACCTCGGCCAGAGGCTCACCCGGAGAAAAAGGGGGAAGGGCAGCCTCCTCAGTAGAGAATTGACTGCGACGTATTTACTTCAGGCTCGACCTATAGAGAATATCGATTAGCTCTCACGTCGAGCCCGCCGGGCATGGCGAACGTTATTTCGTCCCTAAAGCCCGTTTGTTTGCGGACTAAGGGAAGAATTGGGCTCTCAAATACGTGGCCGTACTCAGAAGGCCTGTTGTATTTCAGGTGAATAGAAACGTTGCGTGCAAACCTAGGTCCCCCCTTAGATCGCGCCACCCAACCAAACTTGTGAATTGTCCACAACTGATGCATTTGTGCAGATTTTTAAGATCAGCTCTTCTCATCCAACATATTTCTATTGTGCGGAAAGCTCTGTATAGATTATGAGTTTGCGGACGTGCGACTCTCGTCAAGGAAGCGTTTCAGTAAGGAGGAGAAATTGCAGCATCACTGCAGCTCCTTAAGGTAGCCTTACAGCAGGACGTTTTACGAGACGTCTACCGGCTTCAATATTCTCGGCGCCAGTACGACGAGCGAGACACTCCTGGCCTGAACCGCGTGAGGGTAAATGAGCTTACAGGTTGCTCTGAATCACCGAACGCAGTACCGATACGACAAGGCCGTCGCACTCGGTCCGCAGATCATACAGTTGCGTCCCGCTCCGCATTGTCGAATGCCGATCCTCAGCTATTCACTGAGAGTTACTCCTGCCCAGCATCTCCTCAATTGGCAACTCGACCCCTACCACAATCATTTGGCGCGCCTTCTTTTTTCAGAGAAGACAACCGAATTTGTAGTTGAGGTAGACCTAGCCGCGGAACTTTCGTCCTTTAACCCCTTCGATTTTCTGCTGGAACCCGGAATTGAAGACTACCCTTTTGAGTACGAACCGGAGTTGGCTAAGGCTCTCGAGCCATACCGCTTGGTCAATCCTGCCGAACCCTTGCTGCGGAGCTTTCTTGCGCGCATTTCCGGCGAAAAACGCGGGACGATCGGGTTTCTGGTCGACCTGAATCGAAGGGTGCGGGACGAAGTGGGATATGTGACCCGGTTAGATCCGGGTGTTCAGACATGTGAAGAAACTCTTGAAAAGGGCATGGGCTCCTGTCGGGATTCTGCATGGCTCCTCATACAGATTCTCCGGCATTTGGGTATCGCAGCACGCTTCGTCTCCGGGTATCTGATCCAGCTGGCGCCCGATGATCGAGATCCTGACGATCCGAAAGCTCTGGAATCCGACTCAGCAGATTTACATGCGTGGGCAGAAGCATTCTTACCGGGTGCTGGATGGATTGGGATGGATGCAACCTCAGGTCTGTTTGCGGGCGACGGTCATATTCCCCTTGTCTGCACCCCGGATGCGTCCAAAGCCGCGCCTATTGGAGGCACAGTCGAGCCAGCCAATGTGGATTTTTCTTACTCCGTGTCGATTCGCCGCCTGAATGATGCGCCACGGACATCCAAGCCCTTTAGTGAAGACGATTGGGCGCAGGTTAGGCATTTGGCGCATAGCGTCGACGCCGATCTGGTGGCACAAGATGTACGCCTGACCATGGGAGGCGAGCCCACCTTTGTCGGCATCGATGAGCCAGATAGCCGAGAATGGAACATTGACGCGCTAGGCGCAATGAAACGCACCCGCGGTTTGGCCCTCATCCAATGTGTCCGTAAGAGGATAGCGCCTGGCGGCCTCCTTCACTATGGGCAGGGCAAATGGTATCCAGGCGAGGAGCTGCCGCGTTGGGCACTGAGCTGTTCCTGGCGCATGGACGGCGTCCCTCTCTGGGAGAATATCGATCTCATCGCCAGCGAAGATCAGGACTATGGCTTTGGTATGGCCGATGCTCTGGAGTTTATGGAGGCGCTGACGCGCCGCCTTCAGGTGAGTTTCGAAAACCTGCTATCAGCCCATAACGTAGCCGCGGAGGTGATGGAGCCTGCGGGGTACATTTTGCCGATCCGCCGTCGGCAACCGTCTGGCAACCTATGTTGGTCGAGCCAGTTGTGGTTTCCTCGCCCTGAACGACTGCAACTGATGCAGGGCAATTCGCCAATAGGCTATCGCATACCGACAGATTCGATGCCCTGGATAGCGCCTGATGAGCTTGAATACGAATACGAGGCTGCGCCCTTCGACGATCGAGTCAAGCTCCCACCCCATCCGGCGCGCCGTATGGACTTGTTCGAGAGAAATCCGATCGCAGATCCACCCCCGGGCCTCTCGAGAGTGTCCACGTCAACGACAGAGCTGATCCGACCCGCGCTCTGCGTGGAAGCGCGTGAGGGCCGCCTGCATGTGTTTCTGCCGTACGCGCCCGAGCTCGCCGACTACCTTGATCTGCTCGCGGCTGTCGAGGATACTTGCCAGTATCTGCACAAGCCGGTATGGCTGGAGGGCTATGCTCCACCAACAGATCCAAGGCTGCGATCGTTCAGCATCACGCCCGATCCCGGTGTTTTGGAAGTAAATCTGCCTCCGGCGAGTATTTGGGACGAGCTCGAGGAGATCAATGCGGTGCTTTCTGAAGAAGCCCGCCATAATCGGTTGACCGCTGAAAAATTCGCGTACGATGGCAGCCATATTGGTACGGGCGGTGGCAGCCATATTGTGATCGGGGGAGCAACCGTCCTGGACAGTCCCATTTTGCGTCGTCCTGATCTGCTGCGCAGCATGGTATCGTTCTGGCAAAACCACCCCTCGCTGTCATACCTGTTCTCGGGCATGTATGTTGGCCCGACAAGTCAGTATCCTCGGGTAGATGAGGCGCGCATGGACGCCTTGTACGAACTGGAAGTTGCATTTCGTCATTTGCCTTCCAGCAAATTACCGCCGAGCACATTAGATGGATTGTTTCGCCACCTCCTCGTGGATGTGACCGGGAACTCGCATCGTGCTGAGTTCTGCATCGACAAGCTCTATCCGCCAGAGGGTCTCGGACCGCGGCTGGGTTTGCTCGAATTGCGAGCTTTCGAAATGGCACCTCATGTCAGAATGGGCCTCCTAGCGATGCTTCTGATCCGAGCATTAATCTGTATGTTCTGGAGACGGCCGTTCGAAGGCAGCCTGGTCCGTTGGGGTACAGCGCTCCATGACCGTTTCATGCTGCCGCATTTTGTTAAGCGCGACTTTTCCGACGTGCTCATCCAGTTGAAGCAGAACGGCTACACCTTCGAGGAGAAGTGGTTTGCTTCACACTTGGAGTTTCGCTTTCCGAAGATCGGGTCGATCGCTGCAGAGGGAGTCGAACTTGAGTTGCGTCAGGCGCTGGAGCCTTGGAATGTACTCGCGGAAGAGACTACTTCCGGCCGTACCGTGCGCAGTGTGGATTCATCACTCGAACGGATGCAGGTGAAGGCGTCGGGGTTTACGACGGAATCTCGCTATGCGGTTGCTTGCAATGGGCGGAAGGTACCGCTCTTACCCACCGGAGAGCTTGGAGAAGCAGTAGCAGGCATACGCTATCGCGCTCGGCAGGTATCGGCGGCGTTACACCCCACAATCCCCGTACACACACCTCTGGTCTTCGAGATCATTGACCGATGGCATCAGCGTTCGATAGGCCGGTGTATCTACCATGCCGGATCACCTGACGGGCGTCCTTACAAAGCAAGGCCCCTCAACACCACGGAAGCTGAAAGTCGCCGCCGGGAACGTTTCGGGAGCTTGGAAGTTGTTCCTGGCCTGATGGTGGAACCAAAAGACGAAACCAACCCTATTTTCAATATAACTCTGGACCTGCGGTTGCCCGGACCCGAACAGAAGACGCACATCGATAAGCCGGAGCTAATCCCATGACGGTAGATCTATATCAGATCCCGTTGCGCTATGTGGGTGCCTACGATGAGATGTCCGCCGACGGCGTAACTCCTCGACCCCACTGGACCCATCTCGTGGAGTCGCTTCTAGCGATCGGATCTGATGAACTAGAACGACGCTGTACCCAAGCTGAGCGTCGCATTCGCGAGAACGGGATCACCTACAACATTTATAGTGACCCGCTCGGGGCGAATCGCGCTTGGAGCATCGATATCATTCCGCTTCTGATATCGGGGGACGAATGGCAATTCATCGAGAGGGGTATCATTCAGCGTGCCCGATTGCTAAGTCTGCTCCTTGAGGATTTGTATGGGGCACAGGAACTGGTGGCGCAGGGCCACTTTCCTGCGGCACTTCTCTACGCCAACCCTGCATTCCTTCGCCCGCTAGTGGGTGTGCGCGTTCCGACGCACAGTTACCTGCATATGTTGGCTGTCGATCTTGCACGTTCGCCGGACGGCCAGTGGTGGGTCTTGGCCGATCGCACGCAGGCACCGTCGGGAAGTGGCTACGCGCTTGAGAACCGCATGATTGTCTCCGATGTTCTGCCGGATCTCTTCCGCACCTCGAATGTGTTGCGACTAGCGCCATTCTTTCGTGCACAACGCGAAGCACTCACCAGTCTTGCCCAATGCGAAAATCCGCGAATCGTTTTACTAACCCCTGGGCCGTATAACGAAACCTACTTCGAGCACTCCTATCTCTCACGATATCTGGGATTCACTCTAGTCGAGGGAGCAGACCTAACCGTACGCGATCGACGAGTTTATCTAAAGACCATCGACGGCCTGGAACAGGTCGATGTCATTTTGCGTCGTGTAGACGATAGCTTTTGCGATCCTCTTGAGTTGCGCGGCGACTCTCTTCTGGGAGTGTCTGGCCTCGTTGACGCAATCGTTGCTGGAAATGTGAAGGTGGCCAATGCATTGGGAAGTAGTCTAATCGAGACGGCCGCGATCATGCCCTTTCTTCCCGGTCTCTGCAGACAATTGCTTGGAGAAAAGCTCAAACTTCCATCTGTTGCGACTTGGTGGTGCGGTCAGTCGTATGCGCTCGATTGGGTGCTCCATCATCTCGATTCCGTGGTAGTAAAACCCGCATTCCCATCACGCGGTATGGAACCGGTCTTCGGAGCCGAGCTCGCACAAACCGAGAAGGACAAATTTATCAAGCAATTACGAGCCCGGCCGCACGAATATGTAGCGCAGGAACAGGTCGCTCTGTCGACTGCGCCGGTGTGGGTCAACGGAGGACTCAACTCACGCCGGGTGGTGCTGCGTACCTATGTACTCAATACCGGCAGCGGATGGATGGCGATTCCTGGAGGACTGGTGCGTGTGGCCGAAGCGGAAGGCTCGGTTGTCTCAATGCAGCGAGGAGGACACAGCAAGGATGCATGGGTCCTCTGGGATAGCCCCGTCGATACATTCAGTATGCTGCGCCCGCGAAGTGAGCCGGTAGAGTTGCAGCGCGTCTCACGTGTCGTGCCCAGCAGCGTGGCGGACAATGTTTTCTGGCTGGGCCGATATGTCGAGCGAGCAGAAAACATCGCGCGGATACTGCGCTCGATGATCCCTCGTGTGCGACGAGCCGAGGAGGTAGAGCTGCCATGCCTCATCCGCCTGCACGGTTGCCTGGAGTCGCGGTATAGCAAGTTGCCAAAGGGCAAAGATAGGCACCCGACCTCTCTTGAGCTCGAACGGGAAATGATCTCAATGTCGACGGATGCCAAACGGCCAGACAGCCTCGCTTGGACCCTGGCAGAAGTCTCCCGGGTTGGCGGCAATGTCCGCGAGCGGCTGTCGGCCGATATGATTTTTCTCATCGGCCAATTGCGGGACTCTGTTCAGATCGAACGTGGCACAGAGATTCTCGAGTATCCGACGATGTTGACCGCATGCCTGGAACTACTCTCCGCATTTTCAGGAATGGAGCGCGAAAATATCAATCGTGGATCGGGATGGTTGTTCATGAGCATCGGTCGACGATTGGAGCGCGCAATCTATCTGACAAGACAATTACGCGAAATTGCCTCGCCACTCGCGGAGCAGGACTGGTCACTCCTGGAATGCCTGCTCGAGGTCGCGGATAGCTCCGTGACTTACCGGACTCGGTACTACACGACTCTTCAGCCGTTAGCTGTGTTGGACGTCCTTATGGCGGATGAGACGAATCCACGGTCTCTGGATTTTCAATTGAGCCATCTTCAGGATCTATATCAAAAGCTTCCGCGGAGCCTGCCAGATGACTTGCGAGCAATGCAGGACGCGCTGGCCTTATTACGGAGTTTCGATTTGCGACAGTTAAAGTATCCGTTGCCGGGTGCTCCAGCTGTGGCGAGCGAACTCGCCGGCCTTTCTCGGCTTGAGCATTTCCTCAGAGACCTGGAACGTTTACTGCCTTCCTGGTCAAATAACTTATCGAGTAGGTACTTTAGTCACGCTCGTACCTTCCCAATCACAATAGGCCAATGATTTATAGAGTTGCTCACCGAACCACGTACAAATACAAGTATCCGGTGTCGGTCGGAAACCACGTAGCTTGTCTGACACCGAGATCCTTGCTGCACCACAAAGTGACGCACACTGAACTGCGAATCCACCCAGCGCCGGCAATGCGTACCGAGCGGGTGGATTATTTTGGAAACGTACTTTGCTTTTTTACCGTTCAGGAGCTGCACAAGGAACTTGTGGTAGAGGCGCGGAGCGAAGTCATCGTGGAAGAGAACGTGACACATTGGCCCCAGCAGTCACCCCCTTGGGAGCAGGTAGTCTTATCCCTTCCCACCGATCACAGCCCAGCGGCCCTAGAGGCTTACCAGTTTGGATTTGAGTCGCCACGCATCCGAATACGGCCGGAGTTTGCCGCCTACGCACTCGAATCGTTTACCCCCGGGCGACCGATGGCGGAGGCACTTCTGGATCTGACGGCACGCATCCACAATGATTTTCGCTTCGATTCAAAAGTAACAAATGTTCGCACGCCCACTGAGGAAGTGTTTCGGAAACGGCGCGGTGTATGCCAGGACTTCTCACATCTGCAAATCGCATGCCTCCGCTCCTTGAATCTCGCAGCCCGCTATGTCAGCGGATACCTTCGAACCTATCCACCTCCGGGGCAACCGAGATTAGTGGGTGCCGATGCTTCCCACGCATGGGTGTCGGTTTATTGTCCGGAAGTCGGTTGGCTTGACACAGATCCCACCAACAATCTGGTTCCATCGAACGGTCACGTAACGCTCGCCTGGGGGCGAGACTACGGGGACGTGAGTCCATTGCGCGGCCTGATTATAGGCGGCGGATCTCACACACTTAAAGTCGCCGTTGACATGGAGCCGCTCGAGTCCAATGACCGGTAGACCTTGTGGCTATTCCGAGGGAGGCCACAAGCGAACTCTCTTGCTGGTAGCTACAGATAGAAAACTTGGAAAGAAGTCGATGGAAATGCAAGCTGTTCAACTCATGCGCAAAGATCGTTGTGGAGGACTCCATTGGAAGCAAGAGTTCCTTTTTCTTGCCTGCGTCTGCACACTCGTAAGGAATAGATGGCGTAAGAATATATTCGGTCTCGAAATTCGGCGCCTCCGAATGAAGGACCAAAACGCAATTACAGAGCCAAGTGTGCCGCCGGCCAGGGCGAGCAAAAGACTCTCGGTCAGCAACTGCCGCACCAGGCGCCATCGACTTGCGCCCATTGCGAGCCCGAAGCGCGATTTCTCTCTGTCGCACGGAAGCGCGAGCAAGCAGAAGACTGGCCACGTTCGCGCAGGCAATCAACAAGACAAGAGCAAAAGCGGCGAGCACAACGGAGGCGACAGGAATCAGGAAACTGCGTTCCTCGGGGCTCGAGAAGAACGTCGCCGTATGGATTGCAAGCGAAGTGGTGCGCCGCGCTCCCGAGTGTTGCTGGTCAATGCGTCCTGCAATCACGCCCAGATCCGCACGCACGTCCTCCATCGTTACGCCGGGCCGTGTTCGCCCAAGCAAAGCCAGCCAACTCATGTTGTCGTTCGAAAGCCGGTCGCTCCCAGGCTCAAGAGCCTGTTGCATCGTGATAGGCACCCAGAACGCGCTCGGAATCGGCTCCGTGCCGGTGAATCCCGGTCGCGCAATCCCAATGACGGCGTAGGTGGTCTGATTGAGGACGATCTTCTTGCCGACCAGTGAAGGATCTGCGGCGAATTTCCTGCAGCGCAGCGTGCCTCCTCCGCAGACATTCCCCGGTCGATGTTGTCCTGGGTTTCTCTTTCGAGATGGTCGCGAATATCCAGATCGAGATCCGTCAGCATGCGTTTGCGCCGTGTCATGATTCTTCCTGCTCTCCGGGCCGGAGAATTTGCGCGATTGCTCGCGCCAGTTTGTCCCATTTGCCGGTTTCAACTACCAACTGTCGTCTGCCTTTAGATGTGAGTGCGTAGAACTTCGCTCGGCGGTTGTTTTCTGAGGTTCCCTCTTTGACAGAGATCCATCGCCGCTTGATCAGCCGGTGCAGTGCCGGATACAGCGATCCCTGTTCGACCAGGAGCACCTCGTCGGACCTGAATTCGATCGCCTTGGCGATGGCGTGACCGTGCATGGGGCCGAGTTGCAGGGTGCGGAGAATCAGGAGATCAAGCGTTCCCTGAAGCAGTTCGATACGTTCCACTTCTTCTCTGGTAGACATTCTAGGCGATCATAGACAGGCTTCGGGTAGGATGTCAAGGTGAGAGTGTACTTTGCCGCGGGCGATCTTTGCGGTTGCGGGTCTTGATTTAAAGGATATAGTCGCTAAGAACAGAAAAGGCTCGAAGAAACCGTCAATCAGACGCGGGGAGAAGGAAATCGCTATCTCAGGCATCCAGTGCCACGCCAAACCATTGCAACCGTCGCGAACTACGGCGAGTTTCCTGCGTACAATCGTTGAGAACCGATGTGTTCTCACTGCGGCTCAGCATCCCAATCCTGCCCTCAGGAGAATTGTCCATGGCTCGGCCGGAACGGTTAAGCTCTCCGCTGCCTCTAAAAGGAATCTTGCGACAGCCAGATTGGGACGCTAGCACCTGCGTTTCAGATCTCGTGTCAATCCAATAATTCAGATTGAGTGTAGGCGCAATGCCTAAGCTTTTAAAGCGTCCTTGCCGCAGCCTGGGTGCCCACATTCGCAGACGAGCTCGACTGTATCCTTCTTCGTGTTTTCGCAGTGAGGGCTGCAGTAATTCTGATTGTCCCTGAGTGTGCAGGTACACGCAGGATTGTGACACGTTTTTACTTCGGCCATACTGTCCTCCTCCTTTTGGTCACTCAATCACCATTTCAAAACTAGGATGCCGAATTACGGGCTGCGGAGACAAGCGGAGAGCATCATGAGGGAGACAAGACATTCGCATAATTGTTCACGAGCGAAAGCTGATTGGCAGTTGGTTCTCACAGGGAACAGAAGCTCATGCGATAGGGGTAGCTAGCTGTCTCTAGGGGGGCAGAGCGATACGACGCAACTATGCTGTGTGTTGCGTCTGAAAAGACCGTGCTTGCATGGTTTCTACCTTTCGAGCGCAGCATTAATGGAGACAGCTGGGTACTACCTAGCCCATTTTGCCCTAAGCGACTCGACGTCAGGACTGTGTTTAACTATCAAATAGCGATCAAGGACAAGCGATTCGCGCAAATCTGAATGTCCAGTTTGCGTCTCTACAGTTCGATCTCAGCAATTGGTCTCGATCTCTTTACTTCTCTCACCCCGCCGGTAGTTTTGCCAATCTCCGGAGAAGCTTCTTAGGGTGAATTGGTTTCGACAGGAGATGGAAGTCGTGACCTTGGCCGCTGGCATCCTCCAGCATCTTCGAGGTTGCAGCCTGCCCCGAAAAGAGCAGAACTTTACAATTCGGAAATTGTTGTTGCATCTGAACGGCCAGTTCTATTCCTGACATTTGCGGCATCGAGACGTCCGAGAGTAACAGATCGGGTATCTCAGTCTGCAATTGCAAAAGGGCATCGAGAGGATTTGTGAATGGCGTCGCTGTAAAGCCGCTCAATTCCAAAATTTTGGCAAGAGTCGTGGCAATGATTTCTTCATCGTCTACGACAAAAATGTGTATTCCTTGTGACGGCAAAGTGTTCCTCTACAGGTGGCCTTTTCTAGATATCGCTATCCTGGACAACAAGGGGAGATGAATAGTTGCGCGAGATTGCTTTTGCGGACCCGAATTCTGCCGGTCCGTATTGTTGATTCTATCTTCTTTCTCGGTTCTCCTCGGTAACTCAGACGGAAACCGTCGAGCATGACCTGTCAGAGAGTATCTGTGCAGCTTCGAGAACACTCACCAGAGGCAACTCCGATTAACTCTAAGCACTCAGACTAGGAAGCCGAAGGGCGGTGCCCGAGCCGGTAATGGAGTATTCTAATGCCTACCGCCAAGCCCGTCGAGAATCTCAAGGGCAGACTTGAACTGACCGAAGCAGCGCTCCAGCGTTGCGAGAAGCTCGCAGTTGCCAGCCGGTACGCAGGTGCCATCATGCATGAGGTGAACAATCCCCTGGCAGCCATTGCCAACCTTGTGTATCTCACGCATCTGCAGGCAGACGATCCGGCTCAAGTTCGAGACAATATGAAAGTCGTTGAAGGCCAGCTCGTTACGCTGTCCAATCTAACCGCCAAGGTTTTGGCTTTTCATCGGGAACAGTCATTCGCCAAAGAGTTCGACCTGATCGACATTACGGAATCGGCTCTGAAGCTGCATGGTTCCAGGTTGAGATCGGGCAAGGTCACGCTTACGCGGAACTTCCGGAAACCGGCAATGGCGCACGTTTTCGGAAGTGAAATTCTTCAAGTGATTTCAAATCTCCTCCTAAATGCTCTGGATGCGCTACCCGAGGAAGACGCTCGGCTTCGGATAAGCATTCGGAAGGATCGAGACGTGATCAAGATCGCCATATCCGACAATGGCTGTGGAATGTCGCCACAGGTACAAAAGAAGTTGTTCACGCCTCACGTAACGACCAAAGAGACCGGTACAGGTTTCGGGCTCTGGCTATCGATGCGGATTATAGAGAAGCACCGAGGGACGATACGGGTTCGAAGCTCACAAGTTGCCGGCAAACAAGGAAGTACCTTCCGGCTGACGCTGCCTGTGAAGATAGCCGCGTAAAACAATAGACTTCGCAAGTCGTTTACCATTTGACCGCGAATATCTCGGAGCCTTGCGAAGAAGATAAATGCCGGTTTTCGTTCCGCATCCCTCACGCGGAAGGGCGGACCAGCCCGCCAGTTCCGACGTTTTGAGAATCTACACATTTGGTATCTCACAACCAAAGGAACCGTTTACCTGCCCCGCATCGAAGGGAAGAAATAGGGTAAAGACGGTTCCACGTTTGCCATGCCGTTGGCTGCTGCTAAACCTCCGTCAGTGGCACGAATATCGAATTCATCTGAAGCCCCGCGCGCGTTTTAGCCTTCAATGTAATCGCGCCCTCTAGGAAAAACTCAAAGGCATGCGATTCATAACATAATCTGCGGCGTTAGTAGTGCTCGACGGACATCCCTTCAGCATTTCCGCGAATAAGATGAGCCACACGCTCATCCCGCGGATAACGCATTGCAATCGACGGGACACACGAGATTAGGCTATGTATCGCTGCCAAGCCTTCCAGACTAGGGCACAGGGGCGACGCCAAGTGATGGGGTAATCGACTTCGACTTTAGGCGGGAATCGCGCAGGCATGTCGTTGTATTCGAAGCCAGCGAGTCTCGCTATTAGCACTCTTACATTTCTTTATGTTTAGCGGCCGCGTGAAATAGCTCGGAAACGGTTCTTACGAAATGCCTCGCCGAGGGAGGCACCGGCACGCCTCCTGTAAGAATGGTCTCGAAAGAAAGATCCTTCCCATAGAAGCTGCGGGTGTCGTCTTGATTCTGGTTGACCACATCGCCGGTAAGATCAACACCGGCGAATACGCCCCGGCTGCGAGAATAGGAGAGCAAGGCGGCATTCGCCAGTTCAGTAGTAGAAGCTTGAGAATTGCGCCCAACCGGTCCCGCTGCGACGGCTATGTCCCCGCCGAGCTTAACCTTATCCTTGAGAAGTCGCTGAAAACCATCATGACTGGTTGCGACGAGGACCAAATCTGTGGCCTGGCCTCCAGCCTGCAGACCGAAACTCGCTCCTGTCATTTGTATGAAGACCGGCGCGCTCCATCCATGGCCCGTGCGGCAACTAAGAACGCCCTGCCCGTATTGTGCACCCACAACAAAGGCGCCTTTTTTGAAGCTGGGGATTACTGCCACGCATGTCGCCTTCGCTGCGATGTCATCGGGGATGCCCTTGTCGGGTGTGTCCATTAATTCATGTAGGACGGAATGAGCGGCGTTGATACGTTGGACGAGCTTGTCTGTATCTGCCGCGAAAACTACGGTTATTGACAATGTAAAAATACACACGGCCTGAATGAATTTCTTCATCTTCGGAGCACTCCTTGCTCGACACAAATTAGTGCGGCGTTGCATTGGTCTGATGCGGTTGCTTATTCGTTAGTTGTGCAGATCAGGGCTGCGACGACGGTGACGGCGGAACAGGCCCCCGTTTTTCGGCGGCCGCAGCTTCGATTTCACTGTTGATCTCAGCGCCCAGGAGCAACATGAACCCAGTAATGTAGAACCACGTGAGCAGGACGATGACCGCCCCCAGGGAGCCATAAGTTAAGGAGAAGTTGTCGAAGAAGTGCAAGTAGGCGCGCAGACCGAGGGAAGCGAGAAGCCAACCTACAATTCCTACGGCTCCTCCTGGAGTAAGCCAATGCCAGCGACGAGTTTTCAAGTCAGGAGCCCAGTAGTAAATCACTGCGAATGAGAGGGCTAGTAAGGCAGAAGCAAGAGTCCATCCTAAAAGTCTTGTGGAGGCGGCCGCGAGGATTGCCAGAAATCGATGGTAGATGTGCTGAAGAGCGAGGGTAGCAAAAAAGTCTCCTCCGAGGAGGCAAACGAGGATGAGCGTAAAAATCATGGAAAGGATCACGGTGAGAGCGATGGCATACATGCGCGCTCTGAAATAAGAGCGGGTGTCCTCAACCTTATAGACAACGTTCAGTGTGTCCTGGATCGCGGAAATACCGACGGAGGCAGACCAAATTGCGGCGATAAGACCAAAGGTCAGCTTGCCCGATGTGACTGCAGCAGCGGTCTCGTTGAAGGTCGCGAGCACGGTTCCGAGAGCCGAGGTTGGAATCACGAGTGCAAGGTAATTGAGTAGTTTCGTGTAGATCTGGTTGGCAGAACGGGCCGCCATACCGAGGATGGAACTGGCACTCAGCAACGTAGGAAAGAGAGCGAAAAGGAAATAAAAGCCGAGTTCAGCGGCGTGGCCGAACAATCTGTCGGCGACGACAGACTTCCATGTACGTTGGGCGATTACACGAACAGAGGTTCCCTGAAAGTTCCAAAGAGAGGGAAGGGGAGAATAGGCGACAATCTCCCCTATGCGCCGCTGCCACCGGCCGCCAGATGTGTTCGGAACATGATCGGCACGGATGATGGCGGAGCCTTGGACTGCCGTATTTGCGCGCGATCGAGCTGTCAATATGGATGCTTAATCCGGTTGAACCGATGGTCCGCTGGCGGGCAATTGGTCTATAAATCAGCCCTCAAACTTGGCCAATTCGGGGCGACTCCGCTGTTTTAGGTAAGCACAGAAGTTTCCGTGCAAGGTCGGAATTCGACCAAACCCAACGTCCGCGCTCCTGCCGCGATACTCTGGCCCGATTCAACCAGCCGGACCGCCTCCTGCTTGACTCCAGCGGGTAACGCGCCCGCACTGCCTTGGTCATATCCGTCATCCTTGCTCCTATTCAATCTCTTAGCAAGGGGTACGTTTTGCGCGGGCAAGGTCAATTCATAATGGCGAACAGGTGGCTCAAGGGGCCAACCACCGTTCGTCAGTGTTGAACCGAGAAACATGTGCAAAAGCATGGAAGCAAGCGTGACTTTGTTAGTGTGTACTCTCTTGCCCTCGGGGTGCTTTGACTCGAACAATATCCGTTCTCTTCAGCAGCACACTGCTGGCGCGACTGCTGCCGCTAAACGCGACGCAGGAGCGATTGCGAGGGATTGACCCGAAAAGGGCCGACGGATATCAACCCCGCTTCCACCCAGGATTTGGAAAAGCTCCCGGACGTGGCTGCGGCAGAGGCGCAAGCCATTATTGCTGGAAGCCCGTATGCGAATACATCCGATGTAAACGAAATTAAGCTGAGCCAGCTGGCGGAGCAAAGGCGACAGATCCAGCGGTGAAAGCATTTGCGCAAAAGATGGTGGCCGAGCACAACAAAGTGAGTATGAGCATGCAACCGTTCGCTGCTTCATGGGGAGTAACGCCACCGACTGATATGGACGCCGATCATCAGAAAGAGTACGACAAGCTAAATGGGTTATCTGGTGCTGATTTCGACAAGGAGTATATCGACCAAATGGTGAGCGATCATGCAAAGGCTCTTGATGCCTTCACGACCGAAGCGAAGGACACGAAGGATGCAAAGTTTCGCGCCGCTGTGATCTAGGGTAAGACGATGGCAGCTGCACATAAGAACATGGTATACGATCTCAAGAAAAAGCTGTAACACAAGGGCAAAACGCATGGGCCCTCTCCCAATTAAGGAAGGGCCCATGCGAGCGCGACTCGTTTTGTTGTATGGTATCCGGAAGTAGTTAACCTACGGTGATCGATCTGCGATAAGCAAAATGGTGTTGGCTACAACTTCCGTATCGCTTCCACCATCCTCGTTGGATGGATCGGCTTCTCACGAGTTCAAAACTATGCCCTTGTTCAATGGCAGCCGCGATGAGTTCCGATGCTCCAATCTGACCAGAAAATAGGAGAACTTTGCATTTGGGGACTTCGCGTTGTATGGCGATTGCAAGTTCGATGCCGCTCATACCCGGCATCACGATGTCGGATATGAGATAGTCCGGAGGAGTAGCTTTCGCTGCGTTGAGCGCTATTAGCGGATCTGAATAGGGGATGGCGTCAAACAGATTCATCTGCAGGATCACGACCAGAAGCTTGGCGATGTCCAACTCATCATCTATTACTATTACGAAAATGCGTGGTCGCGATTCAAACGGATTTTCCATAGGCTTCACCAGCTCAGATGCGAAGTTTGCGTCACTCACCACTTCACGAGGCTTGGGAGCGCCGTTCTTCGTATCCCGACGTGTACCTAAATGCTCTCTTCCAACGACGTGACTTCCGGCTGACTAGTAGAAATTGTTATTGCGCGCATGCGAGTCTCGCGAATTCCGCATCTACCCTAGGGACACATGACTTTAGTCGGAACGAAGAACGCCTATGGAATCCTAGGGGCGGAGTTCCCGCGCGACGTCCTGTCTTTTGGCAATGAGGCGGCCACCATTCTCTCGCCTAAAAATGGCGAGAGAGCGAAAGCGCCTCCAGAACGCGCTCCGCATTATTGAACGGCATTTTAGCTTTCTTGCTTTCTTCGAATGCGGTGCGGCAGCTACAGCCGCCTCCTTTACATCCAAAAGACGGTATTCACCACTTATCTTGCTTCCAATACCAACCAGAATCGCGAAACGTGAATCCACGGAGAAGATCAGTCCTTGATGCCATAGAGAGGTGAAGATCGATTGTTCGCGATAGCTACATAAAGAGGGGTTCCGACGAGCACGCTGGACAGATTCGATTCCGGCCGCCACTTTGCATCGGCTGGCCAGTGCGCTAGGCGCCTAGCCAAAAAATCAAGCTTTTGATTCGGCCCCTTGATCGAGCGTAAGGCTAGCTGCGCGGAACACTTCAACTCTTCGGCCAAAGTAGCAACCGACCTCGAATCAGAATCACGCCTTTCCATGTTTAAGTAATTAGACAAAAAGGCAATTACCGCTGGAGTCGAAGAACTCATTGGAACCACAGTGCCTTCCGCGTTGCCGATAAGATGACGAACAGATGCGCCGAGGCCGATGATCGTCTGTTCCGTTTTGGCCCCAAAGTATGCCAGGAAGGTCTTGTCAACAAAACAATCACTCCATTTTCATCGACAGTGAGCCTTCAAAATATTCATCTGGCTCGTCCACAGTGCCTATATTCCCCCGTTCTCGAATGAAGCGAACTACCGATCAACCCATAACGCACAATGCGGGTCACTCGACTGCCCGGGCCGGAACGTTGTGCCCAATCTCCGGATTTGTCCGTCATCCGGGCACTGAGGGTGTACTTTGGAGTCGGTAGGCATAAGATGGGAGACTGAGTATTCAGATGCTATATAAAAAGATCAATGTTGAAATGATGGTTGTCGCCGATGAAGCCGATGCGGTTGTTGCAGAGTTGAACGTCGCGCTCGATCGGATAGAAGAAAGGCAAACGCTTTTCGGTGGTGGAATCGAAACTATCGCTTTCGAACATTCGGGAATAGCGAAGAGATCGGCACTCGCGCATACGATCGCTGCCGGCGAGACTGTCGCTGTTGCTCTCAGGGCTACACGTGAGGGCGTGGCTACGGCCCTTCGTGCAGTCATCTGATGTAATGGGGCTGACGAAGCGACGACCATAGACCGCCTGAGAGGTTTCATGCGGCAAGCTCCTGTGGAACCGCTGCTGCTTTTCTTTTGAGCGAACCAAAACAGGCAAGCGGAGCCCTATCCAGTTTTCACCGCAGGAAAAGTCGCCGGGACGAATTTCATTTACCTGCACACTTTCTATAAGGGCCTCAACTGAAGATGAGAAACGTGGCGATTGCATCACCTCGATATCTGAGGAGGGGGAAGGGTTCGTTAGCATCGCAACTATGTTAAAGTAATGCTTTACATATCACAGCGTAATTGTTAAAATAAAATCACTTATGACTGCTCATCATTAGAAATAAAAATAAGCGACGACACTCCCTCTGTCCCCATCAGTGGGGCGCGCACGAGTATCCCTCGTTGAAGGTCCTTACTACGGCAAGCAGGGGCAACTGCGTCCTCTTGTTTTTCAGGTCGACAACTTCACCGCAGCGCATCGCCGCTTGTTGTTCCCATGTTGTTCCATATGGAAGCCCTGCTTCGGATCGGCTCGAAGGCCTAAGCCTTTAACCAAACACTCCCGTAGGACGCCTGCGCTTCACGGTTTCCTCCAAGCGTAACCCACATAGAACCAGCAAGCGGCGTTTTCCAAGTCATTATTATTAAAGGTTGCGTCTCATAAATAAGCCAGATCGCCAGTTATGTGCTGAGGATTTCGGGCATCGCATGGAATATCTTTGACTGTGATCGTTGTCAGTCGGACCCCGAGTTCACCGGTGCCGTTCTTGCTCCCTCGATCTTCCTACCTTCATCGGCCAAAGCGTCTCATTCAGACGGAACTATAGCCTAGTGCGCTACGCTCTCCGGGCCAACGTCCGGAGAAACTGATCCTCGTCCATGCGGTACTTGAAGGCCTTGCGACCGTTGATGAAGACAACGGGCACCTCATTGTTGTACTGCTGCTGCAATTGAGAGTCACTATCGATGTCGACCTCACGCCAAACGAAGTCGGCGTTGCCTTCGGCATGCGTGAGCACCTCTTTGACTACGTCGCAGAGATGACATCCCCTGCGCGAGTACACCACCACTTCGTCCATAAGTCGATTTGATGCGCGCGGGTGGAGACTGATCCGGCATCAGCCAGCCCAGGCCGTTTGATTGCGAGTTTCGCTATGTCGTGCGCCTGCAGGTGTGCAAATGGTGTGCGACAAAGTCGAGGGAAACTCTGGCGAACGCGGTAGGGAAGGTCGACGCCCGTTCTGCCACTGCCCGACAGATAAGCGGGTCGGCAAGCGCAAAATCGACGAAATCATTATTCGACAAACTGGGCCGCACCAAGAGCATCGAGGCGGTAGTAGACGAGTTTTACAAGCGAGTTCTCGCGGACACGGAACTCAACCCTTCTTCGCCAAGACCAATATGACGTGGCTACGGATGCGGCAGGTCCAATTTTTCACCCAAGCTCTGGGCGGAGCAGCGCTCTATAAGTGGAAGGGCATGAAAGAGGCACATGCCAAAATGACGATCGGGCAGCACCACTTTGATCTGGTGGCCATGCACCTGGTGGACACGTTAAAGTCATTAAGCGTAGCGCAGGCCGAAATTGACGCAGTTGTCTCGGCTGTTGCGCCCTTGGCCAAAGACATCGTGTCCAAGTAGACGTAAAGTGGACACGTTTTGAGGCCACACGTCGCGGTATGTTGCCACAGTTTGGCACTTCTGTCCCCGCACACCGATACAGGAATCAAGCGCGAAGGTCGGCATAACTCGCGAGAAATGTGCAGGCCGGGAATATAGCACGCGCTCGCGTGTCTTATGCGATATCAAGCAATTCGAAGTATGGAGTGGAGAACAAATGAGAATTGAAGAACAAACAATTGGAGTTCGCGCAACGTCGTATCCTCGCCCCGTGGAAGCGCTGGACTACGACTTGATCTAAGCAAGCTGGAGCGCGTAATGTCCGGGGCGGATAAAGTTGCCGCGCTCGGTCATGAGCTCGAACGGCGTGGGCTGAAGCGCACGATTGTGGTGACTGGAAAAACTTTAGCGGGTCGGCGCTGCTTGAAAAAGTGACGGGAGCCGCAGGCGCGCAGTACGTTGCAGTGTTCAAAGGCGCTCGGCAACACGTGCCACGGAGCAGCGTGCATGAACTGCAGGCGCTGATCGAACGAGAGAACGCCGATTCGCTGATCGGTTTTGGTGGCGGCAGCCCGATCGATACTTGCAAAGTAGCGAGCCATCCTTTTCTCGAAAAGCGCGAGATCATTCAGATTGCGATCCCGACGACGTTATCCGCGGCCGAATACACGTATGGCGGCGGCGTGATGGACGAGAAGACGCTCGTCAAATCGACCGTTTCCGATCCGCGGCTGCAGCCGAGAACAGTGATCACCGATCCAGAGATTACGCTCGAGACTGCGGAGTGGCTTTGGGTGGCGACAGGGATGCGCGCGCTCGATCACACGATTGAGACAATCTACGCGAAGAGGCATCATCCATTGAGTGACACATTGGGTGCGGAAGCGATCTCGCTGCTGGTGGAGCATCTCAAACCGTCGATCGAGACGAGGACGGCGGAGCAACTCGCGCATCGCGGGGAGTGTCAATTCGCAGCATGGTTTTCGATTGTTGGATCGATGAACACGCGCTTTGGAATATCACATCTGCTGGGGCATCAGATTGGGCCGAGATGGAACATAGCGCATGGGATTACGTCGTGCATTACCCTGCCCCACGCTATGCGGTTCATGGCGGGAATCGCGCCTGAGCGATTTGGGCCTATCGCCGAGGGATTTGGCATTCCATTCGATCGGGAGAACCCAAAGGCGAGCGCGCTCGCGTGCGCGGATCGCACTGAACAGTTCATTGCGAGCTTCGACGTGCTGCATAGTCTGAAAGATGTTGGCGTTTCGCGAAACGAAATTCACCAGATCGTGCCGGCAGTCTTACACGAGTTTAAGGAACGGGCGGTGGTTGATAAGCCGATCACGGAGGCTGATGTTGTCGCGTTGCTGGAAGCGTCGTACTGACTACCAACAGAACTTTAAAACGAAAAGCAGATCCCTCACCGTAATCCGCATGATGCGCGGCTTGGTTCCCCTCGCTGTCCAGGCAATTCCGTCTGATAGATCCGCAGGCTTGGGTTGACCCCTCGCCTAGGCGAAAATCCGCGAGGAGGTACTTCGCCAAGTCAAAGGATCGCGATCCATTTGTGAGGAAGTCGTGATAGCGGCGCGCGAAGACTGCTGCGCAGATACCGCAGACACAAGGAGCAGAAGAACAACAAGAGAACGCATGTACCAAACTAGCATTGGCGACGAATCCACCTCACAGAAGACATGCTGACCAGATCAGTCCTCTCAAATCGGTTGCTTGTTAATAGGGCGGTTGTTTAGGAATGGCCTGTCCATCGTCTCGGAGATCGGAGGCGCCAAAATTTACGCTGACAGTGTCGTCGTGCATGACAGCATTACCGCGTCCCATCACCTGCGAGTAGCCCAATACGAGGTTGATCTTGTGACCTTGCGAGGCTAACCGGCAGCCAGAGCATTTACCTTGTTATTTGCCCTGATAACGGCCCTCCGTCCAATAATCCGGCTCTCGGCGAGTGATAAATCGCCAAATCCAGGAGTTCAAAGTACAAGTTCGGATACAGTTCCAACCCGCGTTTGAAATAGCTGCGTAACGCGGCTTTCCCTTCGACAGTCCCGGAAGAATCATCCAAGATTTTCGCTGCAGTCGGAGAGATCAGGACGACACCGAATCGTAGTGAGACAGTATGGATCCAGGTCATGTGAGTTCCACGCTGTGATCCATTGATGTGCAAATGCTTCGGCGTCCAACTCATCTGGCGACTACCGTCAGTAGCACAGCAATCCGGGCGGCGTGTCGTATCTCGTGAATTATGACATGCCACAGCAGACCATCCACCGTGAGCCGCTTTTCTGGAGTTGAATGTGCCATTTGCATTCTGACGATGAGCATGTTCACTTTCTCCCATTTGAAGCTTACTCCCGCATGGCCGAATTATCTGTGTGAGATCACAGGACGCCAGAATGAATCGAGCGGTTGCCAAAGAGTTGCGCACACACCAAGGCGCGACATAGCGACACACACGCACCACGGAGTAGAAACATTAGATCCGTGGCGGTCGCAGTTGTCACGTGTCAAGAACAGTTCGCCACATTTGACGAGAACTCGATTGCGATTTGACGCCGCTACAAGAGGAATTTCGTAGCGTGTTGAGTAGAGAGGAACGACTATGCGACCGATGATTCGTATGTTTGTCCTGGCGGCCGTCGCGGTAGGCGCGACTGCGGCCTTTGCTTCTGAAACTATGGCCGTCAATGTGCCCTTCAACTTCGAGGCTCGAGGAAAGGCGTTTCCCGCCGGCAGATATCAGGTGGAGTACGACTCGACCGTGAACGCTCTGATGCTCATCTGCAAAAACGACACGAGGAAATCCTTTGTGTGGGGCGCTTCTACTGGAGAATATACGCCGAGGATGGCAAGGCTCGCGTTGCAGTTCGACAGTGAAGCCGATGGCACACACGCATTGCGCAGCATCCGGTTGGCTACGTGGGAAACACCGGTACTGGATAAACGTGAAAGGCATGCCGTTCAGCGCGAGGTATCGATTACAGGGGGGCGATAGCACGGTAGCAGGAGCTGACTGCCGGATTTCCGGGTCTCTCGAAGGGGAGGGCAATGCTCCAAGAATCCATCGGGTGAGGAAAATTGGCGCTGAAAATGCAGCAGTTTGACTTAGCCAACGTTTAAGACGACCTGCTGAGATTCCACTTTACCGATAAGCTGACTTTTGGGGATCGGCGTATGGTTTCAGCCTTCCGGGTGATCAAATGCTTCCCAGGGGACGCGCGATAGACTGAGGTGGGCTAGATCGAAAGATGGGATTTATTTGTTCAAGATAGGCCTCACTGGAGTCTTGCCCAGAGTTGGTCCTCTTTTTCTGATCAAATGGCCCGCGTCAAGTTCCTCGTTGGCAAGGGCGGTTGATGCACTTCGCGATCTGGCTCTACTGGAAGAATCATGTCCGTTTCTCGGAATCCAGATGGGCGCCATCAGGCTGGAGTGCTGGGAATCCAACTGCCGATCCGAGCGAGCCATCGCTTCTATGATTTGCAGTAAAGACCCCAGATTGGTTCCTTTTTCGTAGAAAGCGTCAGCGGCAACTCCCGGCGGTACTCCTCAGCTAACACATGTAGCTCTTCCCTGTACCGTTCACCCTCGCGTCGCCTGATATGTGGATGAG
>Ga0206959_10064_pt2 | contig 31658 bp, 24 predicted proteins | sample Alteio_BWOrgHeat_31_FD_152971 | JGI IMG/M metagenome (GOLD analysis project Ga0206959, IMG submission 152971) | Enriched cells from forest soil in Barre Woods Harvard Forest LTER site, Petersham, Massachusetts, United States -... | ecosystem: Environmental > Terrestrial > Soil > Temperate forest >...
GTCCTGAAGCATCCCGGGGCACCGACCTGGATGAGACTCAACAAGTTGCCGAAAAAAGAACAGATTCGCTCAATGACAAAGGCAGGGTCGTAGACGCATATGCGAGAAGGCAGCGCGATCAGATCGTGCGGGCACTTACAGCATGCCAAGGTCGCGTGGGTGGCGCCGACGGCGCCGCCGCGCGTCTTGGAATGAACCGCACGACCCTGCTTTCTCGAATGAAAAAATTCCGCATCTATGCCAAGCAGTATGCATAACCCGCAGCTCGCTTCCGTTTCGTATCCTCGTCCCATCGCTTCGTCACTTTAGACTCTTTCAACTTCTTCAACCTCGACATTTTTGACACCAAACGATCTCCCCTGAGAAATCAGCGACTTACCATCCTGCAAGTTTGGTATTGGCCTTGCCTTATCTCTAGGCGAGGACAAAAGGCAGTGCTGAAGATCACTATTTTCGATACCCCGACCCAGCGCCGCCTGGTATTGGAAGGAAAGCTCATTGCGCCGTGGGCTGCTGAGCTAAAGACAGTCTGTGAAGAGGCCACGGCGAACCTTGATGGCCGTGAACTGGTTATCGAGATGAAGAACTTGGTCGCCATCAGCCAGGCGGGAGAAAACATCCTGCTTGAACTGATGAAAGAAGGAGCCAAATTCCGCTGCTCGGGCGTTTTCACGAAACATGTTGTGCGGCAACTTGCCCGCAGAACCCGCCAGAACCTTCAGGAGACAAAGAAATGAATACCGCCCAATTCTTGCTGGTACGTTTTCACATTCTCATTCTCGCAATGGCAACCGTCCTGTGCTGCGCGAAGCCCGCAGAGGGGCAATACAGCACCGCCATGGCGAGCACCGCTGGGCATGCAACATCGGAAGCTTCCGCGACAGACAGCGAACTGTCCGGAAGCGTTCCCAGCGGTGCTGCAACAAACGAAGTCATCCAGTTGACTTTGCGCGACGCCATCAACCGAGCCCTGCGCTACAACTTGGCCACCATTGAGAGCGAACAAGATGCGCGCATAGCACGAGGTCAGAGGCTTATGGCACTGAGCACATTGTTGCCACAGGTCAGTGCAGGAGCTTCAGAGACCGTCCAGCAAATAAGCCTCGCGAACTTTGGCCTCCAGAGCATACCGGGCATTTCTAATATTGTCGGACCGTTTAGCTATACCTCGTTCGACACACACGCGAGCCAAACTCTGTTTAGCTTTGAATCCATCCAGCGATTCCGTTCCGCGCGTACTGCAGAACAAGCTGCACAGCTCCAGTATCAGGACATGCTCGATGCTGTCACGCTCACCGTCGGCAATGCCTATTTACAAATCGTCGAGGCCGATTCGCGGATTCATGCGCAAGAAGCGCAGGTGCGAAATGCAAAGGCTCTTTATGATCAGGCGCTCGATGAAGTACAGGCGGGTACGTCGCCTCGAATCGAGGCGACGCGCACCGAGGTTCAACTGCACACTGAGGAATACAACCTCAGCGTTGCGCGGAACAACTTTGAAGTTGCAAAACTCGCTCTTGGGCGCGCCATTGGACTACCGCTTGGACAACAGTTTGAGCTTGTAGACCAAGTCCCCTATTCAGAGATCACTCCTCCCAGCGTCGACGATGCGTTGGCCATTGCCTATAAATCGCGCGGTGACTTCCGCGCGGCGCTTGATTCCGAGAAGTCCGCCGCGCAAACGCTTTCGGCTGCGCGAGGCGAGCGATATCCCGTAGTGGCCGTGAATGGTGGTTACGGAGACATTGGGCCAACAGTCGGCCACTCGCATGGGGATTTCACGTTTCAGGCCGGGATCAATTTCCCGATATTCACCGGCGGAAGGATCAAAGGTCAGATCACGCAGGCGGAGGCTGAGTTACAGAAGCGAAAAGCCGAAGCCGAAAACATTCGCGGGCAAATTGACTATGACGTGCGCAGGGCCTTTTTCAATCTCAATGCGGCCAAGGAACAAGTTGCGGTTGCGAAGCAGAACGTCGACCTCGCGAATGAGAACCTCGCTCGTTCAAAGGACCGCTTCACTTCCGGCGTGACCGATAGCGTCGAGGTGGTGCAGTCCGAGCAATCTCTCGCCAGCGCGAACGATCAATACATAACCAGCCTCTACAACCACAACCTCGCGAAGCTTTCGCTGGCTCGCGCGGTCGGAGTAGCACGCACGAATTACGAGCAGTATCTAGGAGGAAAGTAATGCTGAAGAACAATGGCACTCCAACCATCGACGCCGATAAAAAGCCACCCATTACTGTTGCAGATCGCGAAGCGCGCAGTCCGCAGTCGAAGGAGCAACCGGGCAAACAACCAACAACCGGCGGCAAGAGAGTTCTCACAATCTCGGCTGCGATCGTGGTTGTCATCGCAAGCTGCTATTTCGCATGGAATGCGTTCCGCTATGAAGACACTGACGATGCGCAAGTGGACGGCCATGTCATGCCGTTGAGTGCCCGGATCAACGGGCATATCAGAGACGTACACGCTATTGAGGGGCAGATCGTACATGCCGGCGACGTACTGGTAACCATCGACCCTGCGGACTATCAAATCGCAGTAGATCAGGCAGAAGCAAATCTGGCCGATGCACTAGACTCCTCCGCGAGTTCCCACTGGAACGTGCCCATTACTTCCATAACTGTTCAGAGCAATCTGGATTCAGCGAAAATCGCAATCGCCAACGCAGAAGCTGCGATTAAAGCCGCTGAACAAAACTACGAGTCCGCCAAAGCAGCGTTGCTGCAGGCCGAAGCCAACGCTGCAAAGAGCGATGCAGATCTCGAACGCTACAAACAGCTCGTCGCGAAAGAAGATATCTCTCGCCAGCAATACGACCAGGCCGTCGCTGCAGCAACCGCAAATCGAGCCGCAGTCGTCTCGGCGCAGGCGGGCGTGCATGCCGCCGAACAAGCCGTACAGCAAGCTCAAGGAAAGCTTCTGCAGGCAAAGAGCGATTTGCATACCGCGGAGACTGCACCCCAGCAAATTTCGCTGACTCGCGCCAAGGCGCAGTCGGCTGATGCCCAGGTCGTGCAACGACGGGCCCAACTTGCGCAAGCAGAATTGAACCTCAACTACACAGTGATTCTCTGCCCGGTGACAGCAATTGTCGGCAAGAGAAGTGTCGAAATGGGCCAAAACGTGAGTATTGGGCAGGAACTTCTGGATCTTGTACCCCTCGATGACGTGTGGGTCACTGCGAATTTCAAAGAGACCCAGCTAGCCCACATGCGTCCCGGTCAACCCGTGGAGATCAAGGTTGATGCATATGGCCGCAAGTGGAAAGGACACGTGACCAACTTGGGTGGGGGCACTGGTTCCGTCTTCAGTTTGCTGCCGCCTGAAAACGCAACCGGTAACTATGTGAAGGTCGTCCAGCGAGTGCCGGTTCGCCTCGATTTCGATCGAGCTGCAGGACAAGACTTCAATACCGAAGGCCTGCTCAAGCCGGGATTATCCGTCGAGCCGGAAGTGAGTATCCGATGAGCACCGCAAACCTAACCACCGCTGAACAAGCAAGCTGGACGCCAAAAGTGAACCCCTGGATCATTGGCATAGTAGTCTCGCTTGCTGCATTCATGGAAGTGCTCGATACCAGCATTGCAAATGTAGCCCTTCCGCATATTGCCGGCAACCTGGGCGCGAGTACTGACGAGAGCACCTGGGTGTTAACGAGTTACCTAGTTTCAAACGCGATTGTGCTTCCTATTAGTGGCTTCCTGGTTGGCTGGCTCGGACGTAAGCGTTTCTTTCTGGCGTCCATCGCTTTGTTTACAGTCAGCTCATTTTTTTGCGGCATCGCGCCGAGCCTGGGTGTGTTGCTGCTTTTCCGAGTACTGCAAGGCGCCTTCGGTGGTGGATTACAGCCAATGACGCAAGCAATCTTGGCGGATACTTTTCCACCCGAGAAACGCGGGCTGGCGTTCGCATTGTATGGAATCACGATCGTCTGTGCTCCCGCCATTGGCCCCACGCTTGGCGGCTGGATTACTGATAACTATTCGTGGCGCTGGATTTTTTATATCAACGTTCCAGTGGGAGCTCTGGCCCTGTTCTTGGTTTCGCAGCTTATCCAGGATCCTCCCCACTTGTCCCGTCTGAAGGCCACCATGGCGAGGTTCGACTACATTGGCTTTGGACTGCTTACCGTCGGCGTCGGCGCTCTCCAGGTTGCGCTCGACAAAGGGCAAGAGGACGACTGGTTCGGATCGCGGTTCATTACCACGCTGATCATCCTTGCCGTCGTGGGTTTGGTTTCCCTCGTTATCTGGGAATGGCGTCACAAGGAACCCATTGTGGATGTACGGCTGTTCAAATTATTTAATTTTGCAAGCTGCAGTTTGATGATGTTCGTGCTGGGCGCTGTTCTATTCAGCTCTACAGTGCTTCTTCCTCAGTTCCTGCAAACGCTCATGGGCTACACGGCGCAAAGTGCCGGCATGGTCATCTCTATGGCGGCTATTATTCTGGTTTTTCTTCTACCGTTGGTCGGGCGCCTCGCCGGTCACATTCAGGCCCGATACATCCTCGCTTTCGGCTGGATCACACTCGCTGTGGCCATGTATTTCTCATGCAAACACGTTGATCTACTCATCAGCTTTCGTGCTGCCGCATGGATGCGCATTTGGCAGTACATGCCGGTTGGATTCTTGTTCGTCCCGCTCACCATGGCTGCGTATGTTGGTCTGCCAAAGGAAAAAAGCAACGCTGCTGCCGGGTTGATAAACTTCGTGCGCAACATCGGGCAGAGCGTAGGAACCTCGGCTGTGACCACGTTGCTTGCGCGCCGAAGTCAATACCATCAGGCCGTCTTCGCCGAATATACGCGGTCGTTTCGGTTCCACGTGGCAGTCACAGGTTTGACCAGCCGTCTGATACATTCCGGCCTCAATATGCACTCAGCCCAACAACAGGCCCTTGCCAGAATGTACGGCATGCTAATGGCTCAAGCTCAAGCGCTTTCTTACGTCGATATCTATTGGCTGCTCTCGATGACTTCGGTGCTGATGTTTCTATTATGCTTCTTCCTGGCCAAAAATGAACCGCGAGCCAAGGCAGAAATTCAAATGCACTAGCAGGAATGGACAGAACGGGAAAAGGCAGGCGCACTGGGACGATCTGCTTCCAGTCACCCTGCAACTAGAATCCCGTCTAGAAGTTAGCGTCGTACCACGACCATTGGATCAGAGTGAGTTATGCCGCAATTATGACCACAAAGTAGCAGGAACTGCGATGCATATAATAATAATGATACACATCCGAACCGGCAAACCGCAAAAAACATAGATAAGTCTCTGCGGAAAACTCGCTCGGTTTTATCCCGCTCTTCCATTTCCCCCGGTGTCGCAAGTGATAATCTATCGTCTCGTTCGCCGATCAAAAACATCATCATCCGAGGCAAAGAATCATGGAAGGCAGTGACAAGAATTTGTACATGAGGAATCCAAACGCCACCGTCGTGGGCAATCGTTCCGGAGCAATTCTCATCTCCCCAGCTGGAGAGGCCTTCCATTTTCGTTCCGACACCGAGATCGCGTTCAATTTGATCGCGCTCCTTAGGGAACCAAAATCGATGAAGGAAATAGAGCAGGAACTACCGGCGCCGGATGCGCGATTGGACAAGATCATCGCCGGGTTTGTAAAGCAGAAAATTCTGTTATGCGACACGAGAGAAAAGCTGCTTGCAAGTCTTCCCCGGCGGCCGCAAGCGAGCACTCAACTTTGTTCCAAACTTGTTGTGGGTATATCGGGCACGGTGCAGGCGGCCAGAATCATTCCGCTTCTTCTGACCCTTCAGGGAATCGTGGCCAAGGAAATCCACGTTGTCCTTACTGATTCTGCGGAGAAATTTATTAAGCCAGAATCGCTGGCTTACTATGGTTTCCGCGTATGGCGAGACACGTTTGAAACTCAGGGAGAAATCAACGTTCCCCACATTCACCTGGCGGCAACCGCGGACATGGTGCTGATTGTCCCTGCCAGCGCACATACCATACACCGCCTGGCTACGGGAGAATGTTCCGATCTTCTCTCTCTAATCGTTGCAGCCACCAAGGCGCCAGTGGTGGTAGCACCCACCATGAACGCTGCCATGTTGCAGTTTGGCCCTATCAGCAACAATATCGGCTTGCTTCGCTCCTTTGGAATTTACGTCTTCGAACCTGGCGTTGGCTATGAAGTAAGCCAGGGAGACGATGAGGACTTCAAATTCTGTGGAATTGGACTCACCGAAACAAATCTAGTCAGGACGCTCGATGCGATCTTCATTGCGCATCGTGAATTGACAAGCCGAAAACCGCAGCCTACGAGCGACTGAGATACCTGCTCCTGCCGAGGAAATCAAGGCGGCTTTGCCTGAAAGGGCTTTTTCAACGCTCTGTTGCTATGAACATGCCATGCAGTCGTTGAGCATCATTTACTGCTATCATTTACTGCCTGTTGTTACATTCTGGTTATCAGATTACGAAACCTTCTCGCTGAGAAATAATATGTTGTTCCTGTGTTTGGCTTTCCGCATGCTCAATCTCCCATACCGGTGCTCCTCAACGTTTGGCCGCGACCTAAAACACAAAAAACTTGCAGAAATCAAAAACGAAGGATAGAGTTATACTCTCTTGGTAGTGCAAAACGCACACAAACAACTAAAGCTGAAACACTTCACCGAATGGAGGTTGTGCAAGATGGAATTGACTGATGCGCAAAAAGTTCAATCGCTGAAAACAGCCGTCGAGTTTTCCACCGAAGCTCTAATTCCCGGAGGAAGTAATCTGGTCAAGGGAGATTTGAAACAGGCCGGAATCCATGCAGTACTGGGTTTTGCCGCAAGATCGGCTTTCGGGTTGCCGGGCTTGATCGTTGTATCTGCTAACTCCTTTACCAAGGCCGTCACTGGGCGTCATTTGTTCGAGTTCTTGGGACTGGGAAATTTCAGTGAGTACACGAAAAAGAAGCCTGCGCTTGCGGAAGAAGACTAACGGCAGCGTAGCGTCTCGAACGACGTAGCCAGCTAGTAAAGGATTATCTACGGGTGTGATGAATAATCACTCCATCACTATTTGTGTCAGCCGTGTGCAAGAGCACCGCGTTTAAAAAGCGGTTTCAGTTTTACAATCGAAAATCCTAATGATGAAGAAGCTCACAATAACATTCCTCGTCGGCATTGTCGCAGGTGCCGTTCTCGCTCCTAACTGGAAAAAGGTAGCAAAAAAAGGAATCAAGGCAGGCATCAAAGGCGGGAGAAAGCTGAAGGAGGTATCCGAGCTGGCAATGGAGAACCTAAAAGATGCAGCAGCCGAAGCCGCCGCAGAGCTTGCCGAAGAAGAATGTACGCAAACTGTCCAAAGCAAGCAAGTCCAATGAGGCAGACGAAGACGATGGTCTAAGTCTGCACTCTGCCATACCCGGAAGAGAGCGCTGGCGAACAGAAGCCATCCTGAAGAAACCCGGGCTTGCGCGTGAACTGCAAAAGTCGCTGCGCCAGCATGCTGGAATCATTGATGCCAGCGCAAATCCCAATACCGGTGGGATCCTGGTGTTTTATTCCCCAGATGCATCGGTGGCTGGTGGTGGGCTTAGAGCGTTGATTCGCGAAAGCCTTCGTGAGCTTTCGCTACGAAAACTCGATACCCCTTCCTCCGCATTAGAATCCGATCCTCTTTACCGAATCCTTAAGACGTCCCTGCTCGACAAGAAGCAATTGACCGGCCCGATTATGTTGTCACTTGCTGGCAATTCCCTTTCCACGCTACAAGGCTTGTCTCTCGTAGCAACAATGAACACCGCCCATGGACGCGGCCCTTCGTTTCTGCGGTTTCTGGGTTTAACGAAAACAGCCTCGCGGCTGACTTTCATGACCGGTCTTTCCCTGGCCCTTACCGCGGCGAGTGCCTGGATGCAATATTCCCGGAGACAAGCGTGGCGCAAGCTGGCTCATACCACTCAGCACAATCTTCGAACCCGGCTTCTAACCCACATTGAAACGCAGGATCTCGCGTTCTTTGATACTCATGGCACTGGCCGGGTTATGAAGATAATTATTGAAGACACTGCCCAGATCGGAGAATTTGTGGAACGAGCGGGAGATGAGGTAATCGAAAAGGCCCTCACTACCGCTGTGGGAACTACGGCCTTGATCGCGTCTTCTCCGCGGCTTGCCCTGTTGGCCGCAATTCCGTTGCCTATTTTTCTCACCATTGGCAGTTTTTTTCGGCAGACGACTTCGGAGCGCTACAAGCACGCGGCCCAGCTCTCGGCAAACTATACGCAATCACTGGAAAATAACTTTGCCGGCATTGCTACCGTCAAAAGCTTCGCGGCCGAGCAACACGAGATTGAGCGCCTGAGAGAATCCGAGTGGAATCTGGAACGGTCTGCACTGGATGCCTCAATCGCCTCTTCGCGTCAGGCGCACATGATCCGAGGCATCTTTGCCGCAGGATTCTGCATGACAGCTGGTGTTGGTGGTCAACTGGTGGCCTCGGGAAAGATTTCGGAGGCTGAATATAATCGCTCGATGTATTGGGTGCCGCACTTGTTGAGCGCACTGGGTGGAATTGACGAGACCATGCAGCTTTATCACCGCGCCACGCAATCGGCTAAGACACTGGAAGGAATCCTGAATACACAGCCCGATATTCGTAGCGGGCCAGTTCGGCTGCCTCTGAAAAAGAAGCTGCGAGGGCAGATCGATTTTGAAGATGTCAGCTTTGGATACGATCCCTCCACCAAGGTACTCGAGAATATCTCGTTTGCGATTAAACCCGGAGAGACACTCGGTATAGTCGGCTCCACGGGTTCGGGGAAAAGTACATTGCTTCGCTTGCTCCTGCGCTTCTACGAGGTTAATTCAGGCCGGATCCTGCTGGATGGCCGGGACATTCGCGAGTTGAACCTTCAGGACCTTCGTTCGGCAATAGGATTTGTAAGCCAGGATGTGTATTTGTTCCAGGGGTCTGTTCGCAACAATATTCTCTACGGCCAGCCACACGCCACGAAAGCCAAGATTATCGACGTCATGACCAAAGCCGGAGCAAAAGACCTGCTGCAATCGCTGCCTGGCGGCCTGGAGGCCGAGGTCGGTGAGCGGGGCCAGCGGCTTTCTGGCGGAGAACGGCAGCGTGTAGCAATTGCGCGAGCACTGCTCAAGCAGTCGCCCGTCCTTGCGCTGGATGAAGCCACGGCGCATCTCGATTATGAAACAGAGGCGGCGGTCAAGAAATCTCTTCGGACCGCAACTGCAGGCAAGAGTGTGATTCTGATAGCGCATCGCTTATCCACAATCCGAGACGCTGACAAGATTCTGGTATTAGAGAAAGGCAGTATCCGCGAGGAAGGCACCCATCAGCAACTCGTCGCCAAGCGCGGACTTTATGCTTCTCTCTGGCAATTACAGAATGGCAAACACTAGAGTCTTCACGACCGCGGCATGGATTCCAGGAATCTATCGGCCATTTGTGGTAGGAACTAAAGCCTGCTTTGAAGTGCGCACGAAACGCGCATTCCAAACTCGCTCCGTGGTCAGCACCAGGCCATCGACCTTGCCTACATGGTCTCGCACGAAGCGCACGTGGAAGCCTTCACCTTTGGTAGAAAACTCATCTCCTGCGAGCCGTTCGAGAGTATCCGCAGGATATTTGGCGCGGCGCATTATAAGATTTTGATTCGATAGCTCAATCCTATACTGCGCGTCCAGTTCATCGCTGCAATAAGTTCCAACATAGTCCGCTGGCGCCAGAGCGACCGGCGCGGGCAATTCATCTTCGATGCGCTCACAAGCAGCCGCTACCTGTCCCGCATACCTCACTACCATTTTTGATTCTGTCTCGAAAATGCACTCCGCGTCGATGCCGGAAAACTGAAAGCGTTCCGGTCCGGTCCCGACTAATTCATATTCCACGTCGGTGTTTCCGATTAGAACCAGCCGGCTTCCCTTGATTTTGATCCTGCAGGTCATGCCGGTAATAGAATCGCGATAGAGGCCGACCTTCGCCTCCAATTCGTCCGCCGACAGCACGGACACGCCAGCGGCCCTGCCAGCCCAGGCTGGCGTATTTGAGAAATCTGAACCAGGCGCAGACAAGCGGTCTGACAGGCAGATATCGGCTATGCGCCGCGCTAATTCTCCTGGCTTTAATTCTGAGAAATTACAAAATATAGCTACGGCAAAACGCTCCACTGGAAATCGCAGATAATGCGAGCGGTAGCCGGCGTCTCCGCCAGCATGCTCGACAGTTTCGAGACCACGGTAGGTGCCAGTAACCAGGCCAAAACCATAGCCGTGCTGTTGTGGCTGTCCATCATCGAACTTTGCCGGAGCGAGCATTTGAGCGATAAACTCAGCATCTCCCACTTTGGGAAAGATGAAGTTATGTTCCCATTGAGCAAAATCTTCGACCGTGGAAAAAAGGCCGGTGGGCCCTACCGTTTCGTAGGCCGGCATATTGATTCTGATCACGCTGTCAGCATCGCGGGAATAGGCTTGGGCGCGATTGCGTACGATTTCTCCGTAGTGGTCGTGAAACCATGTTTGGCTCATACCTAATGGTTCAAAGATGAATCGCGACGTATACTCACGCAACGACAACCCTGTAATCCGTTCGACCGCAATTCCAATCAGCGTGTAGCCGGTATTGATGTACTGAAAGCGTGCGCCTGAGGGAAAATTTAGCGTCTCCTGCCGGACTGCAAGCTGAAGAATGTCGTCGGTTTTCTTAATATCTTCGTGCCGCCAGCCTGCCAGGCGCAGAAGATCCCACTGGTCCCGAAGTCCACTGGTGTGATGGATAATGTGCCGGAACGTAACCGCAATATGAACCGGAAGCTCTGGAATATATTGCCGTATGGGGTCATCCAGGGATATGCGCCCTTCGCGTGCAAGCAATCCTGCAGCAACCGCGGTGAATTGCTTGGAGAGCGAAGCTATGTGAAAGACGGTAGAAGGCGTAATTGAGATGCTATGTTCTAGATTGGCGGAGCCGTATCCACGCTGATGGATCGCGACGCCATCCTGGTAAATCCCCAACGAACATCCTGGACTGTCTATCGAATCCCAGAATTTGAATAGCTCGTCAACCTCGTGCGTCCATGAAGCATGCATAGCCGCGTCACCAAGGCCTTTCCATTCCGAATAGCTTCTCGGCCAGAAATATTACATCGCTGTCAAATTGATTTCGCCATGACGGATCGTCTACAAAGTGGATATATCTCTGGAGCACATCCATCTGCTGCGCCTGATTCTCAAACTTCTTCCTATCAAAAGTACTGCCTCCGCCTCGTGCCGGGATATGTTGCCATGGCTCCCCGTCACAATTCTGCACGAATCCGAACTTCGCGCTTAACTCGCGGCGATACTCACAATCTCCGAACCACCTGTTGTAGTTAATCCATTGATCTGACTCAAGGCAGAGCCGCGCATAGTCTTTCCATTTGTCGAGGGTTACGGGACCATACCAGCGCACAGAACCGGAAGTTATCCCCCGATACAACGATGAAAACCAATTGTAAGGATCGCGAAGTTGAATCCAGTGAACCGCATCAAACTCCCGGCAGCGCTCCAACCCCTGCCTCAGGACTTCGAGCCTGAGCGCTTCCAATGTGACCAGGCGATACTTTGAACGATCAGCATCAAAACAGATATCGTCGACACAGCCGCCAGGGAATTGTTTACATTTCTTAGCAATTCCGGCCACATACCATTCGGCAACGGCGTAGAGTCCACTGCGCGATAGTCCAAACTGGCAAACCAAAGAGCTTTTCATGCGCAGCTTGAGTAAAACCAGAAAGCATAATATCATGGCACGCTACGACGTCACTCGTAGACATAGCGATGCGAAATCATTCAACTACCAAGAACGAAATATTCGATGTGTGTCTTTTGTCGATGCCATTTCCTCCCCTTAACCAGCCCTCTATGGCGCTTGGACTACTCAAGGCGACACTGAAAGACACCGATATTTCCGTCAAGACCCTATATCCATGTCTTTGGTTCGCGGAGAAAATCGGCCTGGATCTCTATGCGTTTATTTGCGATACCAAGCAGGAGTTTCTCGCCGGCGAGTGGGCCTTTGCCGGATCTGCCTTTCCTGATTTTTCACCGGAACACAATGCTTATCTCGATGCGTTCTTTGCCGCTCCAGTCACACATGGATTGTTACGGAAGAGCAAGTTTGGGGCCGATCCACGTAAAGCATTGTGGAAAGTTCGCGAAGCTGCTTCAGATTTCATTGCGGAAGTAGCATTCCAGATACTCGAGTTCCAGCCGAAGATTGTCGGATGTACATCTACTTTCATGCAGCATTGTGCTTCGCTTGCAGTATTGAAGAAAATTCATGAACTCGACCCCAGCGTGATCACGATGATTGGCGGCGCCAACTGCGAAGGAGAAATGGGCATCGCCGCCGCAAAGTGTTTCCCCTGGCTGGATTTTGTGGTTTCCGGAGAGGCCGATCTGCTTTTTCCGCAGCTCTGTCGCAAACTTCTAGCTTCAGGCAAGCAACTTGAGTGTGCTGAACTGCCGGAAGGCGTACTCAGTAAACGCTCAGGCATTAGCTCCGATGGAAGCGCTCCTCGCGCCGCCGTGCAGATAATGGACCAAACACCCACACCTGATTTTGACGACTACTTTCAGGAATTGCAGCGCTCTACCCTGGAAACATTTATCTTTCCCGCACTTGCCATGGAAACTTCGCGGGGCTGTTGGTGGGGCAAGGTGCACCACTGCACGTTTTGCGGACTCAATGGCGGCAACATGGGATTTCGTTCAAAAAGTCCGGACACAGTGATTGCCCAGCTTGAAGAACTCTCGCGGCGTCATGGCATACGAAAATTTAACATCGTCGACAACATATTAGATCTGCACTACATACAAACTCTACTGCCGCGCCTTCCCGTAGAAGAACCGTACAAGCTTTTTTTTGAAACCAAATCAAACTTAAAACGCGAGCAGTTGAAAACCATTGCCGACGCGGGGATTCGCAGACTGCAACCAGGCATCGAGAACATGCACGATGGAGTCCTTCGGCTCATCGATAAAGGCACGACTGCTCTGGTCAACGTCCGGCTGCTCAAATGGGCACGAGAGCTGGGAATTTTTATTACATGGAATTTTCTCTGGGACATTCCGGGCGAAAAAGAGGAATGGTATGACCAGATGGCAGGTTGGCTGCCTCTAATTTGTCACCTGCAACCGCCGGGCGTAGATCGGATTCAGTTTCACCGATTTAGCCCTTTCCATCAAAGGCCAGATAGCTTTGGACTTTCGCTTCTTCCCTACCCCCTCTATTCCTACGTTTATCCTTTGGCATCCGACGATCTGCGAGATTTGGCTTACTACTTTCATGACTCCTACAGACGTCCGGCCAGGGAAGAGCTTGAACGTAGACCACATTTGAAAAAAGTGTTGCGCGTTATCGGCGCATGGAACAAGCTGTGGGGCCAGGGCGGTATGGGTGTTGTGGGGGAAAAGCCTCTGCTTATCATGCGGCACGAAGAACCAGGACACATGTATATCGAAGACTCAAGACCTGGCGCTCACTCTACGCCACTGCGTCTGGAGGGCCTGGCTTATCAGGTGTATAAGGAATGCGATGACATACAAACCATCAATCGATTGATGCAAACCCTCGAAAAAAACGGCCACAGCGGGATTTCCATCGAGCAAGTACAGGAAACGCTTAACGAACTGGAATCGCATCGGCTCCTGTTGAACCTCGATGGAAAATTTATCGGCCTCGCACTGCGTGAGGTCCGAGCAATACCTGACTCGCTGGAAGATTTTCCCGGTGGATATGTTGATCTGGAAAGCTGGCGACATGAGTGTGAGGCAGTGGCGCAAGTCGGCGCGTAACTACGCTTATTTCTCAAGGCTGCCAACAAAAACAGTCTGCGGTATAGCAAAATCTCACCTCTGTTTCGCGCAGAGGTTCTCCAAAATAGGGCAAATGAACCGTGAAGAATCAGAGAGATGACCTTAGAAGTAAGTTCGAGTCGCTCTATAGGACTTGGTGGCCTCGCGTTAACCATTTGATGGACGAAACCATCAAGGAATCCAGCGCAGATGGTTCGCTGCTGCGAGAGATGACAGAGTATCACATGCAAACAGGAGGCAAGCGGCTGCGAGCGATTCTTCCGTTGCTGATTGCCGATGCCTTGGGTGTCGATCCAGGCGCGCTGCTGCCCTTTTCGGCGGCTTGTGAGATGCTCCACAATGCATCTCTCGTTCACGACGATATCCAGGACGGAGACACCGTCCGCCGTGGACAAGCGACCGTATGGAAAAAGTTTGGCATGCCGCAGGCGTTGAACCTCGGTGACGCTATGATCGCCTACACGATTTTACTTATGCACAAGCTGCAATCTCCCGCCGCCCTTCGCGAACGGGTCACTTGCCGCGTTTTGCTGGAAATGTTGCGCGTCATCGAGGGACAGGTAGAAGATCTGTCGCTCAAGCACAAGCCGAACGTCGGACTTGCAGAGTACATACACATGGTCGAACGGAAAACCTCGAGGCTTTTCGCGCTTCCCATGGGCGGCGCTGCATTGCTATGTGGGGCAGAAGACGTACTTGAACAGGGGCTGGTCGAATCAGCATGTCACATCGGAGTATTATTTCAAATTCAGGATGACATTCTGGACATCTATGGCAACAAAGGCCGCGAACATATCGGCAATGACATTCGCGAAGGTAAGCAAAGCGTGCTGGTAGTGCACTGCCTGGAAACCATCAACCAACGGGACGCCCAGTGGTTGAAAAGCACGCTAGAAAAGCCACGCAGCGAGACCAGCGCCGATGACGCAGCCGCAGCAAAAGAGTTGTTTGAGCGTTCCGGTTCGCTTGCGTTCGGCCTCGAAGAGCTTGCGCGCAGACGGAATGCCGCGTTGGACGTTCCCGCATTGGCTCCGTACCCTGAGCTACTCAACGTGCTGGATGAAGCCTGTGAGATGTTTCTACAACCCATCAATTCAGTCATGCGGCCGCTAACCGCGTCCCAAGCGCACTAATCGATATTTACATCACGCGGCATAGACAATGCCCTGGCAGCCTCCTCCAGTAGGTCCGTATCGTCATCGACGATGTCTCTATAGGTCGGCAGGTGTACGATTTCCGGAGCTACCCCCACGCCCTGCATAATTTGCCCTCCGTAACGTCTTACGCGTCGATTGCGGCGCACCGCAACTCGAAATAACGGTGCTTGCGGCAAGGGTCGCAAGGCTTCGTCTCCCGACAAGCGGCAGATCGTGCTCTGGTTCCACGGCGAGGCTCCACCACCACCGGTGCAGGGCGCGGTGCCGAGCAGTGGGGCAATGCCATGGTCCTGGAATCCTGCTGCCAGCATCTCGGCGCTGCTGTAGGTCAGCGCATCCACCAGGACCACGATTGGGCGGCAATATTTTTGTCCGATGCGATTGGCCTGCTCGATCGAGGTGAGTGGACGGGCGAATGAATATTGCTCCGCTTGTTGCACCGCGGTCTCGACGGCCGTCCGCCAATCGGCGAGATCCGGAGAAGTGCTGACCAGCCTGCGGATGGGCTCTGTGATTCGAAACTGAAAAGCCTGCGGCTCAATCGTAGCGGTAGTGAAGAGTTGCAGCAACTGCTCCGCGGTAGGGATGATGCCCTCCTCACAGCCTCTCAGATCCAGAATCAATCCATCAGCGGAGGATGCCTGCTCTATCGCCTTCAGAAAGGCCGGAAGAAATAATCGCGGCAACGATTGAAACGACGCTACCTGGACCACGAAAAGAGTTCCGCGGGAAGTTTTGACCGTGCGGGTACGCAAGCCTTCATCGGAGAATCCCTGCATATCGAACAGAGCACCGAACGTTTGGAAATATTCGGCCATGCCCGCGACTTGCCACTCCAGCCGCGTCCTCTTTTTCTTGCCGCCGGAGTCCACAGTCTCGAGAATTACACCTGATTCGGGAGCATGCATCGATCCTAGAGGGCGAAAGGTAAGCGTCTGTATGGCCTTCGCGGTTCTCGCCTCCGCATTGGCGCCGAGTTGCTGCGCCGCGTGCTTATGAAGAATCTCGGTGATCGGCTTTTCATTCCAGGTTTCGAGAATATCTCCGCGCTGTAATTCGGGAATGGCGGATCCCATTACCGCCAACCGCCTTTCTCCATCTTCAAAAAACTCCCGAACCGCAAAAGGAAGAAAGGCCTCTTTCCCCGCAAATGGCGCTGGAAGCTGGCAATGAGTATGGCGATCGCCAAAATCAGCGAAAATTGAAAGCAGCCCATGATAAAATTGCGCCCTTTTCTCAGGAAGTTGTGAACCCAGGTGCTTCAAGCGTTCGATTGGCTGATGTACCTCGTGGACGCAAAACTGCTCCAGCAAAACGATTGCCTGCTCGATGATCGCTTGGCACTCTTCCCCACATGGCGCTTCCGCACTCTCTAATAGGGAATGCAACGACTCTAGCGTATCGTTAACTATTCCCATACCAGAACGCTCGGCAGAGGCTTAGGATGACCTATTCTCAGCAGTTCATAGCCGATCCCCGACAGGCCTTGAAAAAATGAAGGATCGAAAAAATCCTGGTGCGGTTGACCAGATAACCGGTAACCGCCGAATTGGCGCGCCCGAGCTACAACACTCGAAGCGAGATTCACGGCGTGATCGTGCAGCTCCCCACGTGCAGGCAAAGCCGCCGCTGCAAGCAGCAGGTCTGCTCTGCCGAGATTGCCGCAACAGAGACCATCTTTGCCGCCGATTCCACTTTTAGACACTGACGCAAGGGCAGCTTCAACATCGTGCCTGATTTCGGAGGAATCGAGCCAGCGCAAGCCCGACACGCGGCCCAATCCGATTCCCGGGCCGCCGTGACACCATGCGCTCATAAAGGCCTTGTGATCGTCTTTGGCGAAGCGGAAGTCGGGCCAATTGCCCTCATCGCGGTCAAATGTGGAATTTTCGAACGCAATCGCATCGTGCGCGGCCTGCTGAAAGCGTATGTCACCGGACGCCTGATAGAGACGCAGGAGCGCAAGCGCGATTCCGGCCGCTCCGTGCGAAAAACCTGTCATGAATTTTGCATGCAGCGTACGCCAGGCTCGTCCTGACTTGGCCGGCTCCTGCGTGCTGAGCAGACGTTCTCCACAAAGAATCGCCTTTGGCAAAAGAGCAGTATCACCGGTTTTTTCATAAAGCGTTAGCAAACAAAGAATCGCCCCTGCCGTACCAGACATGATGTCAAAGAGATTGTCTTCGGCAATCCATTCCGGTGTTATGTGCCGGGCAGCGGCTGCCGCATCCGCGAGCAGCGCGGGCTCGTCAAGAAACAGCGCGCATCGGACAAACGCATAGATGAAGGAGCCTACTCCAGTAGCTGCACCGACAGTGTAGCCCTCGCGCCGCATTCGCCTGACATCCGCAACTGCCACAAATCTGCGCAGGGGCGAGAGCGCAGCGAGCGCAGTTTCGCGCCCATTCCCGGTGGTGTGATGTAAAGCGGCAAAGAACAGCGCTATGCCCGACAGCCCGTTATACAAATCCATCCGCAAGGGACGAAGCTGGTGATGGCTGGCGCCGGGCAACAACTGCGGGGCGATCCAGGTAGCGCCCCCGTCAGCGGAAAGAATCGCTCTATTCTCAATCTCGGCGGCAATAGCACGAGCCTCTGTTACAAGCTGTTCCGCAGAGCCCAGCGAGGACTCCTGCACGCCAGCAGTTTGCCCATTTTCTGGCGACACCGATTCATGCCTGACTGAGATAGCCGAAATGCACAGCGAGGCGCGGATTAGCCCCGTCTGTAAATCCATGTCACTTTTGCTAAACGAGGCCAGCCGTCGCTGAGTTCGTTCCAGCGCTGTCTGCTCGAATGCATCCTGCAAGACCTTTCCTGTGGGCAGTGTTAAAGAACGGCTATCTGCCATGACCTCGAATCGCGGAATATCGAGGCGCTCCAGGGCCGCGATTTCCGCGTGAAGCACATCGCAAAATCTTTGCTTTTCAGGGTTTTCAAGGTAGAAACGGCTTACGATATCGGTTTCGATGCTCCGGTCAACGCCGCTTCGCATAAAACGGGGCGTGGCTAATCGCTTCAGTAACAAGCCATAAATGCGAGTGGCATGAAAAACGACTCGAATTTCCTGGCGTCCAAGACGCGCTAGACTTTCGCCTAACTCAGATCGCCGTTGCATTACTAACTCATACATTTTGCGAAAGCCCGCAACGATCTCTTCGCTGTAATCGGCGGCAGTAAGCAGAACCCCATCCAGTTCGGGAAGATGGTCACCGGTTTCGACTCGTATGGGTTCGTGCTTCAACGACATGGCATTCTGATTGATGTTGTCCCACGACCTCTTCACATAAGGGCTGACTTGACCTACTTTAGCCCCAAGACCACTGATGTCGACAGAAATGCCCTGGGCTCCACTTTCCCACGCAGGTAAAAAGCCGGCACGAAATACCGAGTCGAACAGAATGTCGCTGGCAAGTTCCTCTGAGGCCGCGAGATCGGCACTCTGCCGCAGCACGTGATGCATCAGCGTTTCCATATCAATCAAAACAGGATGGCTTCCACTGGCAATCACATTCTCATAGAAGCAATCTGAAGCCTCCAGCAAATACAGGACACACAACAACATCCCGGCGCGCGTATAAAACTGCTTCACTTCTGCAACATTCTGGCATGCGGAATGTTCCGCGAGCTCCACCCAGCCACGGTCTTTGCGATCAAGCACGCGCAGGACCCTAAAATCGCCACCGCGCTCGTTCAGATATTGCAAAAAGGTAAACCATTCTTTTTCAATACCCAGGTTTCGTGGTTTGTAGACCAGTTTTAATCCACTTTGAAATTCCAAAATGGAGACAGTCCGCCCGTAATCATGTGTGTCAGAGAGCGATGTCTGCACGGAAACCACTGCGCCAATCGAGCGATTGCCTGCAAAAACTTTCTGGATTTCCAGTAAATCCTCTTGCAGAAATTGGGCGAGTTCGCTGGTATTGCGCGCCCAGTATTCGACGGTTGTGGCCAGCAAGCGAGCTAAGGCCGCATATTCGCGAAAGACATTCCACAGGCCACCTTCACGCAAGGTTTGTGCAAAAGCGTCATAAAGATCGGAGCCATGCGGAGCCGTTTTCTCCGAGAAACCTTGCGAAGTCCGAAATACGGCAAACTCCAAATACAGGGAAGGCGCTGCGATGTAACTGAGCCTCTGCAGAAGATCATCTGCGAATTTTTCAAGAATCGCAGGAGTAAAGACGTCACTGCATCTGGATTCGAGCAGTTCCCTTCCGGCTACGACAAAGGGATAGAGAAGCGAGCCAAAGGGATACCGCGCGCCATGCAAGGCAGATCCTGCATTGGCGGTCTTTTCCATGGCTTTGGCAAAAATCCGCGCCCATGATGGCAGTTCGGGGTGCGCTTCCGGCTCCCCGAGGATGTGAACTACCTGCTCTGGAGTAGTTTGCAACCAGGAAAGGCGCTTTTGGAATGACTCGGGATCATCCGAAGCAGCGCGTTCCCGCCACTGCTGTAGCCGCACTTGCGCCAGAGACGCGGATCCCGGAACATCTTGTTGTACATGCCGTCCTGCGAGGCGCTCTGATAGCGTGGATGCTCGGGCTACTATCTCATGGAGGATTTTCATTCACCTGCAACCGTCACACATAGCAACCCTTCTTTAACCAAACGGCGCGCAAGTACCAGCTTTTCCTTGTCGCTCAAGCCGCCATCAAGGGAACGGACGGGGAAAGAACGATTCTCCGACACGAAACGAAGCGCAGGCGCAATTTTTCCCGGACCCATGATTCTGCCACCGGAATAGTGAATGCCGGCGTACCCAGGACCCTCCAGCGAGCGGCAAATCACACCCTTGCGGCGCTCCAGAACCGTATCGACGGTCAGTTCCTCCTCCTGCATAAGGAGCGCGTCTCCCGGCGGCGGCTTGGGAACAATCAACTGCTCCGCCAGACGGGCAAGTGCGTTCTCGAGGTTCATGTGTTGCTTCAGGTCGTCGACCAGCTCGCTAAATTGATCTGGCAGCCCGGTCACCCCATTGAAAAAACCTGGAGGCAAAGCTTTTCTGAATCGCGAATCCTTTCTTGCCGCAGAGAGCGCTGCGGACAACAAATCCACCCAGGTTACGACGTTAATGCCTAAGGTCAGATGCAAGGAGGCTGTGGTATTGGTACGGGCCGAATGAACGTGTCCGCGAGGAATGTAGAGCACGCTGCCAGCTTCAAGGTTCTCTTCAAAAACGATGGGGGGAATGCGATCCTTGGATAGTGGCACGTGCTCATCGGGCATCGGTAAATCAGCCGCAGGCCCACGAATCTCCCACACCTTCGAGCCTTCCAGCTGGATGATGAATGCATCCATGACATCGAAGTGAGGCTCAAAGCCTTGTGTGCCCGGTGGCGTGAAATACAAATTGACGCCAACTGGGTGATGAAGGTCTTCTTCAAGGCCGGCTGAAAATGACGCAATCGGCTCCCAAAGCTTATTCATCATGTTGACGACAATGGTGTAGCCGTCCTTCCATGCCGCGCGCACTTTATCGATGCGCGGCGATCCGTCCGGATAGATCCAGTTGATATCGCAATGGCGGCTGCCTTTCACCAGAAGCATGCCTTCGGGGGAGCGCGGACGCTCAAACTGCAAAAGCCGTCCCATATCCTGCGATGAGAACAATCCGGAGAATCGTCCGGGCTTGCCGGGGATGGCTACGGGGCGCTTCTCCCAATACTGTTCGCAAAATTCCGCGATCGGAATCGGTTCGATCAATTGTGCCAGACTCATAGATTTCCGTTTCTAGCTGGTTTCAGTCCAGGGTTAGCAGGCCGATACGCACCAGCCTTCGAACTAAAACAATCTTTTCATTTTCGGTAAGCGGTCCCGGAAGCGAAGCGGGCGTAAGCGTGTCGCTGTGGGCAATATACTTCAGAGCGCCGGCGATCTTCGCAGGGCCGACAATGTGATTCCCTGAAAACTGCATACCGGCCATGCCGTTTTCCTCGAACACCCGATTCAGCGTCGTCTGACGTTTCTTCAAGCGTGTATGCGCATGAATATCTGCATGCAGCACAGCAAAGTGGCCGTCGGGAGCCGGCGGCTTTTTCACGGCGAGCACTTCTGCATGTTTGCTCACGGCATCGCTAAGCTGCGTGCGATCGCGAAAGAGATCAAGAAATTCGTGGAACTCGGAATCGAGCAACTGCATGCCTTCTTCGCTATTCAGAAAACCCGCTGGAAGGGATCTGCGAAAACGCGGCTCTCGCTGCGCCATGGCAGCCAGCGCGTCGGAGAAAAAGTCGAGCCAGGTGCGCACATGGATATCGACAGTGATGTGCAGCGAAGGCTGGTCCCCGGCAATTCCCTCGTGTACAAACCCTCGGGGTATATATAGCACCTCGCCGGGATGTAATACGGTCTCGCAGATTGGCTCAGAAAGCCTTTCACGCTCCACCGGAGAATACGAGCCTTCTACGGGAGGCAGCTCTTGCAAAGGTTTATAGACCTTCCAACTCTTGGTGCCTTCAACCTGGAGCAGGAAATTCTCTTGCGTATCAAAGTGCGGCTTCACGCCCTGGAAGTTCGGAGGCGTGAGATAAACGGCCATGGCAACCGGGTGGCTCAGTTGCGCTTCTATTCTTGCGGCAAGTACGACCAGAGGCTCCCATACCTGCTCCAGGCCGCTGAGAATGATGGTGCTGCCTTTCAGATAGCTTTCTCTCACGAGGTTAACGCTGGCGGTTCCATCAGCATTCAAATAATTGTCCGCAACGAAACCCTGCGCTGAAACCAGATCGAGCCAGCCGGACTTTGGCTTGGTGTAAGCAATCAGCTTATCCACATCACGGATCGAGAACAGTGGCACGAAAAAATCCGCCGGCCGGCCACGGGAAACCAGAGGCTGCTTTTCCCAGTAGTCCCTGAAAAATACTTCCTCCGTGATGGGCGCAATAAGATCGGCAAAAACGGCTTCCGTGCTTCTCGCCATCTCGAGTTGTGGGCTCATAAACTCATTCCTCAAAAAAGAAATTTCTACGAACGGCTATAGACTAAAGGCGTCAGAGGCCCGTTGGCCAGGTCTCCGGGACGCACGCCGGGGAGCAAAACCTCCAACGGTGGTCCCCCGGGCGGAAGCGTCGAAGTATCGATTACGCGAGCTCCATCGGCAAAATAAATAATAATAAGAACCTCACGCATTCGCGAAGAGCGGTTTTTACGTGAGCTGTGCAAGGTCTTCCCGCTGTGTGCGGCAATATCGCCGGCATTGAAGCTGCCGTAGTTGTGAATCGCAAAACCTCTGTTGCGTACTTTTTGTTCGAAGCGGCTCATCGATTCATCATCGGGACCACACAACCCCATGAATCCCGCTTTATGTGAACCTGTGGCATAACTCATCGGCGCCATGTCAGAATCCAGATCGGTAAGTGGAATCCAAAGGGTCACAATATTACTATCCAGTGGAATGAAATAGCCATCCTGATGCCACGGAGTATTGTGGTCGCCAGCGTTTTTGAAATATGGTTCGTCTCGCAACAGCCGGACTGCCTCCACATCTAAAAGCTCGGCTGCAATTCGCGCGAGACGCGTGCTCAACACAAACTGACGGGCAGCATTGTCAAGGCACCAGACATTGCAGTTTCGTTTTGCACCACCACGCTCAACCGCTTCCTTCAGGTATTCCCGGTAGGTCACAAGTTCTTCCGGAGCCAGCACGCTCTTCAGCTTTAGATGGCCATCCCGATGGAAATCCTCAATCTGTCCACGGTCAATTTGGTACGCGCCTCCAATTTCAGGGAGCTGCTCGGCTTTCATATAGACCTCATTTGCTCGTTCTAGCAGCTATCCTGCAACTGGAAAAATCACGGGGTTTTTCGGTCCAGCTGCCAAGTCTCCCGGAGAAAGTCCGGCAAAAGAACTATCCAGCAGAGTCTTCATAAATCGCGCCTTGCCATGCAGCTGAATACGCGCTCCATCGGCGTAGTATGAAATTCCGAAGGCTTCGCGCACATGGCTGGTAGCGTTCTTCAAGGAACCATGGATTGTCCAGCCCAGGTGCAGTGATATGTCTCCGGCATGCATCGCTCCGGTCTGCTTGAAGGAAAATTTGTCTCTGGGAACACTCATGGGGTCGTCTACCTCTCCAAGCTGGTGCGAACCCTCGGCAAATATAAGAGCGCCTTTGTCGGCCGTGATGTCCATAAGTGGAATCCACGCCGTTAGTTCCCTGTCCGTGTCCAGCGGAAGATAGCTGAGGTCCTGATGCAGCGGAGTGCCCGGACTCCCAGGCGGCTTAAACAAGCCGCTAAAGTGCATGAGCCTTACTCCTTCCACGGCGAGCAACCGGGCCGCAATTTCGCCCAGGCGCGATGAGGTTATAAAATCGACGACGTCGGGCGGAGCATCTTCCAGATTGAATGCAGTTTTTCCAGCCCGCTCGCCGGCGGCTCCTATCGCAACCGCGCTCGCATCGGATGAAGGCGGGCCAGCCGGATTCCCAAACGGTACAGCATCCTGCGTTTTGCCTGCAGCCTGAACGTTGATCACATAATCCCGCAGGATAGGAAAGTATTTTCCTCTTTCTTCGGCGGAGAAGACCTGCCGCAGAATCAGAAACCCTCGCCGTTCGAGCTCTTCAATCTGAGTATTGGTAATTGCGTAGGATTCTCTTAACTTGGATACTTCAAGCATTGGTGGCAACCTTCCCTCCGGCAAAATCGTCTGCAACTTCCGTAGAGCCCTCCCACGCTGGAGAGGCCATGATCTCCTGCAACGCATAGAGCGCAGTCGCTGTTGTATACACGGCATAATGGTCCAGCGAGAAAATCGTGAAGGTGTGCTCCAGAACACTATGTAATGAAACCGCACCTGGAGGCATTCCCGTCCACATGCGCCATTTCGCTTTAACATCGGGCATCAACACATCCGGCCGCGGGACTCGTAACTTCGAGGATGCGGGCCAGGAGCCATCCATCTTTTGCATCGCAACAAGTTCGGCCAGGCCTTTCATCAAGGCAGACTGGACATCTTCGCGATTACTGCGGGCCAAAATGCGCAGAACATGAGCAAGCGCGAAGATATTCTCGCCGTGGATTTTGCCCGCGCGGCCAAGCGCCCAATCGACTGCGCGCGCCGCAGGTAAAGCGATCTCCGCCTCGCAATCTTCCACGGTCCTTCCTTTGCCCACAAACGCCACGACTGCCTCGGCCGTTGCATATTCATCGTCAAACCACCAGTAAGCGGGCCATCGTCCATCGTCCGCCTGCTTTGCGAGCAGGTATGACTGGAAGCGCTGGCAATTCTTGCCGAGATTAGCGCATGCTGCGGTCACGCAAATATGCGACTGAGTCCAGCCTTCGAACGGAACGAACGCGGGAACACCGATATATTTCTGTATCGGGCCAGCCGAGGCATAGGTCGCAAGACCACCGTCGTCGCGAACATGCTCCTCGATAAATTGTGCTGCTCCGCGAGCGCTGTCCGATTGATCAAAGCCCAAAGCCTCCGCAAGGCGAAGAGCCCAGAGAGTGCTATCGGCATCGCCAGGAACGGTCGGGTTATAGCTCCACCCTTTACCGTCCTTGATATTCCGCTCCAAGAACTGCCATCCCACCTTCACTGCGGCTTGCGCGCTGGAATCATTTATACCCGCTAGAGCATTGCCGACAAAACCGGTCACCCAAACGTTGCTGTTTCCCGCAGGCAAAAGAAAATCCTTCCATGAGCCATTGGCATCCTGCGTCTGCAATAGAAATTTCACCGCGCCACTAGTCGCGGCGCAGATTTCGACCTTTGCATCTTTAGGATGCATGGCTCGCTGCAACTCCCAGAGTGCGATGTGCGAGTCCGAAATATGCTTTGGCAAGCGCCGGGCGTCCAGGACGTAAAACAACCTTAAGATGACTTAATCCCCGGAGCAACAACGTCTCCTGCTCACCGTTGGAAAGACTCTGGTGGCCAATCCACGAAAGCAGCGCCTCTTTCTTGGCCGGTGCTAATAAACCGAGATCAAGCAGATACTGAAACTGCCCATGCCAGCGGGGCTCCTTGTGTGGTTGCCTGCTCCAACAACCTGCAACAAAGTTTGGCTCTATTCCGATATGTGGATACACGTCAGCTCCGATATCAAGATGCAGGCCGACGAAATCGGAGTGTTGCCGCAAGCCTTCCATCCAGGCTTGCAATTCATGCTTAGGCCCTTGCCATCCTATCCGTTCCAGATAAGGGAAAATCTCAGCTTGCGGCAGATCGAAAACACAGAGACGGACTGCCTGAATCTTGCGCGAAAACATAACGCCAATCTGGAAATCATCGGTCACCGGCGGGCGGACGGCAAGACAGCGCAGCAGATTCCTCCGGAACGCCGGCGCAAGCGGCTCGCCCATGAGCCTTGGGATAATCGTGTCAGCAAGCCACTCGGGAGACCTCAACTCGCTTCTCTGTGGCCAGTAGCCAAACAAAAGATTGGGAGCAGGCTCGCTGCCCGACATGTCAAACTCCAGCCAAGTGGATCCTGCATCCGCGTAAGGAGTGGTGTTGGTGTCTGCCCAGGTCGCATAAAATTCACGAATTCTTTCCCACGCTCCTTGCTGCAGCGCTTGCGGCAACGGCACCGAGTGGCGTCCCGCAAGCATCTTAGCTCCATCGGGCGTCAGGTTAATGGCACAATCAGTGGCAGCGGCATCTTCGCTTAGCCGGCATTCAAAGCCAAAAAAATCAACGGCAAAAATAGGTAATAGGTGAGCGACTTCCCGGATGCGAGCAAATCCGTCAGAGGGAACGAGCGCCGGACTCAGATGAGGCTCGACAAGGTCGAGAGAGGTGTCTAGCCTCTGCGTGATGTCATACGACATGAGGGCTTCCGAAGACAGAACTACCACGTGGGCCGTTGTAAGCGCAAATCTTGGTTTGACCAGATCGCTAATGGCCGAAGAGGAACAACTCTACATCCGCTGGTGCTAAGTACTAGCGACATGGCAGGCCACGTCGCTAGCAAATTGAATTAGCAGCCGTTGTTGCAGTTCGCGCCCCAGGAGCAGGACCCTTCAGCGAGCTGCTGAAGCTGCTCGTCGGAGAGTTCGGTTCCCATCGCTTCCATCAATTGCTCGTCATGTTGCTGTTTGATTTCGGGCAAGGTTTCGTTGGTGTGGGCCATTCTTCTCTACCTTTCTTTGTATTTGCTTTCCTTACTGATGCTCGACGTATGTGTGTGTTTGGCAGACAGGAAAACTCTGCATTGTTCGCTACCAGATGGTAGAGCGAAGAAGAGTTTGGGTTTAGAAACAAGGCTCACTTGCAAGCGGAACGATGCAGCGAGAGTTTACGGTGCCGCAAACCCGCCACGTCATAACAATTTAGCTAGCAACCTTTGTTGCAGTTGGCGCCCCAGGAGCAGGAACCTTCAGCCAATTGCTGGAGTTGCTCGTCGGACAGCTCGGTTCCCATAGACTCCATCATCTGATCATCTTGCTGTTGCTTGATTTCAGACAATGTTTGATTATTGTTGGACATCTGCCATCTCCTTTTCAAGCTTCTCGTGCCTTACATTTGTTAGGTTGAGTGATCCCAACTAACGACAGCGAGCATATCAAAGCGTTTTGTTTTGTCAAGATACTTTCTCTGCTTTTCACCTAACTCCTGTCGTCGAATGTCGCGCAGCCTGAGTCGCTTCTCTTTTGTTTCATTCTCGATCCATTTTCTACTCACAGCGCATGCCACACGCCAGAAACCCAAGATTTGATGAGCGTTATTCTCAAGCTTTCGCCTGCACAATCCGTGGTTCCGAGGTTAGATCGCATGCCTGGGCAAGCAATTCGTAGGATCGAATTCTATCTTGAAGCGTGTTACATAAATCTAAAAAAATTATTTCGTTTGCTCCGGATCCAACACATAATTCCTCAATCTGTTCACGGCACTGGCCGGGGTCGCCAACCACCGAGGTTGTTACCTTCAAGTCCACATGCTCGGCAAGAAGTCTGCGCGCATCGCGTTCGCTCTCCGCGCAAATTCCAGCAACCGCGATGCTGGCTTGAGGCTCCTGAAGCCCCTCCGAGGGCCTGAACCCGCGCCGATACTCGTTCACGACACGAACGCAAGTTTCCGGGTCATTGGGCCCAAGAAACATTCCAAAGCAAAACGCGGTTCCATGTAGGGCGGCCAGGGAGACGCTTTTACTTTGCCCGAGTATCCATACCTCAGGCGGGGCAATAGCCGAGGGCGTTACCTTCGCGGCAGCCGAATCCCTTAGAAAATCAACCAGTTGGGCGACTTTTTCTTCATAATCCCCCGAATCGGCTACCAGAAGCTGCTCAATTGCCGGATCAATGAATGCACTGGCCAGGCCAAGATCGATGCGTCCCGGATAGAGTGCATGAAGCAATCGGAATTCCGAAGCCACCTTGAAGGGACTGTAGTAGCGAAGCAGCACGCCAGCGGCCCCGACGCGAATCGTGCTCGTAAGCCCCGCGACAGCGGCCAACATCAGCTCGGGGCAGCAATGCGCCGCCTCAGGTGTGTGATGTTCGGTAAACCAATACCGCGAATATCCCATGGATTCCACAAGAGGAACAAGCCCGATGGTCTCTGCAAGAATATCGCTGGCCTGCAAGCCCTTCCGTAGAAAACAAAAATCTAGTACGCCAATTTTCATAATTCAATCCGCGCGCCGATCCCGATACTCCAATGCACTGTTAAGCATCTCAGCACACCTTTTTCGAAGATTGCAACGCTGCTCAGTTTACAAACAACAGTCTTGCCCAGACAATCGGTTCAAATCATAATAGGCGGTCAGCTCGAAGCGAATTTATTTGGTGGCATTTCGTGCTATTTGGTGGCGAATTTCACTCTTGAGATTGACTTCGCGACGTTTGACTGAGATATTGATTTCGTTGTTGCACGTCTCCCGGATTCATCTACAAAAATATCAACGCGGCAAATGAACCATGGCAGTTTAGAAAGCAGACTTGTCCACCAATAACGGACTCGCAACTGCTGCTGTGGTGACGTTACTCGGCGATTTCGTGTTGTTATATCTTGTAGCTCTGTCTCATAAGTTGTTCCATTTGTTTCTAACTATGTCTGCGCACAACCTGTGCGTAAGGCTCAACTTATCGCTTTATCGTCCTAGCAAAACTGGGTACGTAGCGACGTGCGGCATTTTTGTAGAAAGTGTGGGTAAAAACCTAGTTAGGGAGAATCGTAATCATGAGTAGAGATGCTGTTAATTTGCAACCACATGTCGCTCAATTACTGAAAATCACGGCCAGCAAACCTCAGCTTAAAGCTGCCGTATCTGCCTGCCCACCTCCTAACTTACAATGCAAAGGGGTTACGAGCACTCCCCAGGAATTCGAGAATTGGTCTTTAGAGATCGACATTTTTGGAGTTCCAACCGCAAAGGTAAATAACGCCGATGACGTCGTCTGCATCGCCAACTGGGCGAAGGACAACGGATACACTATTCGTCCTGTCGGGCAATCCCATAACTGGTCTCCACTCGTTCTGCCCAACGGCACGGACCCTTGCAGCAAAGTTCTGCTGGTCGACACTCAAAAACTGAAGACCATGGTGTTCAATAGCGGTCCGAATCCCTCCGCCACATTTGGCACCGGCGTGACCATCGAAGAATGTACAGCTTTTCTGGAACAGCAGAACAATAATGGCGCGAGCCAGGCGCCAGGCTACAGCTTTCTAAACTTCACTGCTCCCGGGAAGCTCTCCCTCGGCGGCGTGCTGGCAATTGGCGGACATGGAACTGGAATCCCCGTGAACGGCGAACCGAATCTCGATGGCTGCCTGAGCAACCTGATCGTGTCATTCAAAGCAGTAGTAACCGATCCTGCAGGGGACCCGCAGAAATATGTAATCAAGCAATTCTCGCGCTCTGACGCGGATGCTTCCGCTTTTCTTGTCCATCTGGGCCGCGCCTTCATCGTTGAAGTGACGCTCGCGGTAGTGCCGAATTTTTACCTACAGGTCCAGAATCTTTACCCCCACGTAGACATCCTGTTCCAGCCCGCCACCGCGCCATCAAACCCTCAGTCGCTTGCCGGTTTGCTCAAAACCTACGGACGACTGGAAGCGATCTGGTTTGCGTATACGACTACGCCCTGGGTAAAAACGTGGCAATATCAGTCACAAGAGATCCAACCGCAGGTTCCGGGGCCATACAACTATCCCTGGGCCAACAAGGTTCCAAAGTGGCTCAGCAATCTTATCTGCGATGGCCTGCGCGCGCTTCCTTCCAGTGCTCTCGTCTTCGGCCCGGGTGAATTGATTGCCGCGGTAACGAACGCCCCCACTAGCTTGGTCCTGAATGGGACGGCACGCGACCTGTTGCTCTATGTCGAGAACGATACCCTTCGGGTTACCGCCTTCGGCTATGCCTTGCAGCTCGCACTCGCCGATGTCCAGGGTGCCATGAATGCCTTCTATGCCAAATTTGTAAGCCTTCTCGCCCAATACAACAAGAACGGCGACTACCCGGTTAACGTGGCCATCGAAGTCCGTATTACGACGGTGGATTTCGTCCAAGCACTGGGAGTGAACAACGCCGCACCGCCAAATCTTTCCGTCTGCAATCCGGCCAGCGGGAACGTGGATACCGTGCTTTGGCTGGACATCCTGACTGTACCGGCCACGCCAAGCTCTTACGAATTCTTTCAGGAGATGGAGACCTGGATGGACTCGCAATGGGGTTCGGGGGGAGCCAACATACTGCGCCCCGAGTGGTCAAAAGGGTGGGCCTACACCTCTGCGGGTGCATGGACAAATCAGCAGGTAATCACCCAAAACTTTCCTGCGTACTTCGGAGCAAGTTTTCAAGCAGCGCAACAAATCCTGGCGAAATATGACAAATTCCATATCTACACTAATGCGCTCTTGAATCAGCTGCTTCCCGGATAACTGGATCTTAGGTTCTTGTGAGAGCGATTTGCATTTTGGGCGAACTATACTCCCGATCCTATCGTTATGCCTGTTGCTCGCTTGATGCCGTAGCGGCGGGTCAGCCAGGCGCGAACGGGGTTCGTCGAAGTAGTTCAGAGCGAGCCACGCCACAGCGATCACGAATGGAATAAGTATAAAAATCCAAGTCAGCTTCACATTCATGCTGGGATGCCTTGTCCACGCGAAGCAGGCAAGGACATATACAAAAGGAATGTGAGTGATATACAGGGGATATGAAAGCCGACCGCCAAGTTTGCAAAGCCTGATCATGCCTGCGCCTGCATCAGAGTGCGCTCCACACAGGATGATGAGCGGAAACAAGAAGAGGACACATGCCGCATCATAGAGACCGTTTAGTGACAAATCACCGGCTTTCGAGAACTGCGGCATCTGAAAGCACACGACAAGAACGATCGAAAGAACGAGCAGTCCAATCTTCGGCAACCGAATACGGCCATGAACCCTATAAAGCCAGAGGCCCATCACAAAGGACACCGTCAACCGTAGAGGCGCCATCCAGATCTCTGGATATCCCCAACCTCCATCAAGCGATCCCTTCACATTCGCAGCCCAAATAAGAAGCAATCCAGATAAGCCGAAGATGATCGCCAGTGTTAGAGCTCGCAGCCTGCGAAGAACCAGAGCGTAGGCAATGTTTCCGAGGTATTCCTGCATCAGAGACCAGGCTGGCCCATTCAGCGCTTGAGTCTCCCCAGATCTGCCCCCGACTGGCGGTGAAGGCAGCAGAAGCAATGACGTGATGTATGCGAGCACCAGCATCGGGGCGGCAGTATGGTTCATCCCCTTGCTGAAGGGATCGAGGAGGTAACCCAGCAGCCCCAGAGTTGCTCCGATCAGAACCAGCGGATGGAGCCGGATGAGACGAATGCCAAAGAATTGAGAGATCGTCATCCGTGTCCAACGATCATCGTATGCATGGGCGACCACAAAACCCGACAACCCAAAGAAAAAGTCGACCGCTAAATATGCGTGGTGTACCAAATGGAAGGGAGGCCTGAATTCAAATGTGTAATTGAATAGGTGGAAAATCACGATCAGAAATGCTGCACTCCCTCTCAAGCCATCCAGCACTTCAAAATGCTCTTTTCCGCTGCTGGTACGGTCAACACTAACAGGACCTTTGTTCATTCAAATAGCTCCCCTGGCTTAGGGTTCGTATCCTGTACTCAGTACTTCTTCCTGTGCTAGCGCCAAGTGACTAGTAGCTACGTGGCTCGTTGGGCACATCAGCAAGGCACTCAAACAAGAGCCCACGAGGCGCTATAAACGTCAAATTGCGTGAATTACGCATGACAAGTTTTCTTGTTTAGTTGCGAGGCGTTCTTGAGCGTGCATGGATTCAACGAATCAGCAGGCTCCCGGTAAGCGGCGTGTTGTCCGAAGAGCCCCCCCGACCAACACTTGGTATTCTCCCGGTGCAAGATTCCAGCGATCGTTCGCTTCGTCGAACGTCTGCAAAACTCGCGGATCAATCGCTACCGTGACCGATTGCGATTCGCCGGGAGAAAGTGACACTCGCTTCCATCCGGCCAGCCGTTTGTAGGATTCATCTGCACCTTTTGGGAGCCTCACGTACACTTCCGCAATCTCAGCACCAAGTCGTTTCCCAATGTTCTTGATGGTGAAACGTGCAGTCTTTGCGACGAGATCGACGCTCAGACCGGAGTATGCGTAGGTCGTGTAAGATAAACCGAAGCCGAAGGCAAATAGCGGTTGCTTCTTCTGTGCCTCAAACCACTTGTATCCAA
>Ga0206959_10059_pt3 | contig 31369 bp, 22 predicted proteins | sample Alteio_BWOrgHeat_31_FD_152971 | JGI IMG/M metagenome (GOLD analysis project Ga0206959, IMG submission 152971) | Enriched cells from forest soil in Barre Woods Harvard Forest LTER site, Petersham, Massachusetts, United States -... | ecosystem: Environmental > Terrestrial > Soil > Temperate forest >...
ACCATTACCCCTCAGCCCTTACTCGATTTTGTCACTCGATTTGACGTCGGCGATGACGGGATCGTGTTGCACGGCGTATTCGTTCAGCAGCACTGCCACCAGAACGGCCGTAGGGACGGCGACCAGAGCGCCGAGGATGCCGGCCAGGGAAGCGCCGAGTATGAGCGCGATGAGGACGGTAAGACCGGCGAGGTCGACGCTTTGGCGCATGATACGTGGCGTTAGATATGAGGTTTCGATCTGGGAGTAAATCGCATAGAAGACGACCACGCCGATGACGCGTCCCCAGGAGTCGATGGCGGCGACCAGGACGATGAGGACCATGGAAGCAATCGCACCTGCATAGGGAATGAGGTTGAAGAGTCCCATGAGTACGCCAAGCGCATAAGCATATCGGATGTGCAGAAACAGGAAGACGATCATGCTGGTAAGGCCAAGGAGCAGCATGAGCAATCCCTGGCCGAGCAGCCACTTTCCCATGCGGACTTCGGCGCGGGCGAGGGTGGTGTGGAGGCGCTGACGCCTGTCCACAGGCAGGAAGGAGAGCAACCAGTTGTAGGCAATTTCGCCCTCCAGCATGAAGTAAACGGTAAGGACGGCGCCGGTGATGATAAAGAAAAGGCTGCTCGCCCATGCCTTAAAGGATAAGAAGACAAAGCCGGCGAAGTTGCCGGCGAGGCTCTGAAGCCTGGCGTTGAGCGCGCTTACATCCACATGCTTGGAGAGCGGGAATCTGTGGATGCGCTCGATCAACTGCGGGCCGCGACTGGGAAGTTCGAGGGCGAACTGGTGCATGTCGCGGATAACGGGAGGAAGAGCAACGAAGAAAAAGAGAGCTGCCGATGCGGCCACGGCGAGCAGAAGGATGAGGATGGCCGAGACGCGGCCGGGCGTCCATTTGCCGATGCGCAGGCTCATGATAGTGCGCATGACTGGTGTAAGCACGACTGCAAATAGAGCGCTGACATAGATGAGTTCCAGGACCTCCAGCACATGCCACGCGACGTAGAGTGCGAGGGCGACGCCGAAGGCAAACAGGATGTCGGCGCGATTGCGGCTGTGATCGCGTAACCGGGGTTGGGAATGCTGGACCGCTTTCGTCTCGGTTTCGGTGATGATTTCGCTCATGGGGTTGCGACGCCTTCTTTTTCCCGCATGGCGCGGGGTGGGGCTACACAGCGATCAGACAGAGCTTCGAGGATATGGTCGGCGACGGCCTGAGGAGTCAGCTCTGAGGTGGCGATGGTGAGATGCGCCTTGCGGTAGTGGGGAAGTCGCGCGGCCAGACGCCGCGCCAGGCCTTCGCGGTCGGCGAGCACGGGACGTTCAGCGGCGCCGGGCTGTGCGATGCAGCGCGCTACCATCAACTCGAGCGGGGCCTCGAGGAAGATGATGCAGGCGTGGTCCAGCTGGGCGAGGGCGTCGCGAGTGGGTTCGGCTTCGACGGCTCCGCCGCCGAGGGCGAGAATAAGATGCTCGGTCCGGGCGTGTTCGCGGATGGCTTCGGTCTCAAGCGCGCGAAAGGCCGCCTCGCCGCGCTGTTCGAAGAGTTGGGCGATGGTGACTCCGGCGCGCGCTTCGATAGCGGCGTCGGTGTCCAGGAAGCCCCAGCCGAGCTTCTGCGCGAGCAGCGCACCGGTGGTGGATTTGCCGGCCCCCATGAATCCGGTAAGCACGATGCGTCGCACCTTTACCGGCAGATTTGTCTCGGTCCTCATGCGCTGTACGAGATTATAGGACCGAATACAACTTCAACCGTCGAGGCTATCTTCCCGTCGGTGGCGCAGAAGCTGTCGGGGGCGCGGAAGACGGATTAACGTTGTTTTGACTGGAGTCGCTATGGATAGCCGACCGTATGTTCTCCCAGACGCCGGGACTGGGGTCGTGGATGGGCAGGAGCAGTTTTGCCTGTTGGGCAATGTATTCGAGGTCACGGACCAGCGCAGTACAGTTCTCGCAACTCTTGAGGTGCTCGTCGGCACTCAGGTTCGCGTTTGTCTCGAATAGCTCAGGCAGTCGTTCTTGAAAATCAGCACAATTAGTCATAGGGGGTTTTTCGAGGCGCGTCCCGGTCATACTGCGGTCTCCTTCCGCTGTCCGGTGCGGAGCAGATCGCGCAATTTCATGCGCGCCTTGTGCAGTTGCGATTTGCTGTTCCCGATGGAGCAGGAGAGCATGTCAGCAATTTCGTTATGTTCGTAACCCTCCACGTCGTGGAGGACGAAGACCAGACGGTAGCCCGGGGGAAGATTTTCTATGGCGCGCTCCAATGTCACGCGATCGATGGAGCCGGAAAGCCGAAGATCGCGAGCGCCGAGGTCCTTGCGGGGACCGTCCTCCTGCGCGGGCTCAAGTGCTTCTTCGAGTGAAATCTGGGGCAGGCCCTTTTTGCGAAGGTGCATGAGTACCACGTTTACGGAAAGGCGGTGCAGCCAGGTGGAAAAGGCCGAATCGCCGCGGAAGGTACCGATTTTGCGATAGAGCTGGAGAAAGGCGTCCTGAGTAAGATCCTCGGCAGCGGCTACGTTGCCCAGCATGCGAAGACACAGCGAGTAGACGCGGCGCTTGTGGAGCGCGTAGAGCATTTCAAATGCTTTTTCGTCTCCTGCCTGCGCCGCGGCGATTGCTTCGGCTTCTCCGGCTATGGGCGGATTGCGTCGTAGGTGTTGGTGGGCGGGCTTTGATTCTGTCTGGCCAACGCTCATTAAGAAATCCTTTGCTTGAGTGAGAATTCCATGAGTTGCGACTTCGGGCAAGGGGGAATTCGATCTGAGTGTGGTCGCATTCATGGGAAATTTGGAAAAAAGAATGTAAAACAACTCTTACGCTTAGAGGCATACGGAAAGCGACGGGTTGCCCGGGAGATTTTGGCTGAACAGGCCTCGCCGCGGTGAGATACGCCCGGTAAGAGCCTTGACGCTACCCCGCGCCGCACGCCATGCTGGGTTGAGGTCCGGGCGTGGTCGCTCGACACTTTCTCATGTCTTTCCGACTCAGGGAACCAAAAATGAAACACTGCGCCCTCACCTTTGTCTCTATCGCGAAACGGCCAAGCGCCTTTCTTCCGATGGCAATGTCGCTTATCGCCCTGGCGTTGGTGCTTGGTCATGTTGGTTCAGACTTAGTCCAAAACGGCCACGTTCTCGGTGAGGCTGATGAAGGGACAGATGCTCATCTCTGGCAGCTACTCATGGCCGGACAGCTGCCGGTATTGGCATTCTTCGCGATGAGATGGCTGCCACGGGCTCCAAGACAGACGCTGGAAGTCTTGCCCTGCAAGCTGGGGCAGTGCTCGCAAATCTTGCCGTTGTCTTTTTTTCGGGGCTCGGCTAGATTCCACAGATCGAAGGAGAGCAGGCTGGGCGCACACGCAATACGCTCTCATCAAAATCGCGCGACCTGACCGCCTAAGAACCGATGTAGCGGGCATAGAGGGTACGAGCGACGGCTAAGTCTGTGGTTCCCTGGATAATCGCCCTTCCGTCGGCGAAGATGGTTAACGTGTGTTCTCCCCGCTCAAAGCGTAAGAGCAGGTTGTTGGACCGGACCTGGCCATGAGGCCTGAGCCGGGTTTCGAGCGCCCGGAAATCGACTGGACGGCTGTGTTCGTGAATCTGCACAGAATTTCGTCCGCAGAGCGTGATGTGCGGACGCCCTTCGCCGCGCAGATGCCGGAAGTCTCGCCGCTGGCAGACCTCGCAGCCGATTCTTGGCTGAGCGGATGAGACAGAGGACCATTCGTTGGTCCATAGATCGCAGGAGAGCAGAGTGCGCCGCAGCCGGGTGTGTGCGCCGGTAAGAAACTTCAATGCTTCGGTCACGGCAAGCGACGCAGCCAGATTGACGGCTGTGTTCAAAATGCCGGCCGTGTCGCAGGTTTCTACTGTTCCGGCCGGCGGCTCGGGAAAGATGCAGGCGAGACAGGCGGTTTCCCCGGGGAGAACGTTCATGGTGGCGGCATAGGCGCCCACAGCCGCGGAGTAGATCCAGGGCTTGTGCTGCTCGACCGCATAGTCATTCAGAAGATAGCGTGTTTCGAAGTTGTCGGTGGCGTCCAGGATGATATCCGCCCCGGTCAGAAGCTCGTGAATGTTTCCCGGAGTGAGGTCGGCAATGCGGGCATGGACCGTGATCTCGCTGTTGAAGAGTGCAATTTTTCGCCGAGCGGCTTCCGCCTTGGGCAGAGACTCGCGGGCATCGGCTTCGTCGAAAAGCACCTGGCGCTGCAGGTTGCTTTCTTCCACGAAGTCGCGGTCCACCAGAGTGAGGGTGCCGACACCTGCGCGTGCGAGCAGGCCGGCAGCGGCGGCTCCGGTGGCTCCGCAGCCCACAAGCGCGACATGCGCGACGCGTAGCCGTTCCTGGCCGGCTTCGCCAATTCCCGGAAAAAACACCTGGCGCGAGTATCGATCCAATGAGGGATCGGCAGGCGCGGTTTTGAAGACCATCCCCATCTGTCATTAGTATAGGAGGCGAAATGGATGTCGTTTGAGGCGGAGATGAAGCGCCGTGCTTCCGCGCAAGTTTCGCATCCTACGGTTGGGGACGTTATGGTTGGAGCACGCTCTTAGGAGCGCATGCGAGGGCTGATTGGGTTTTTCGCGAATGCTGGGCCATCGATGCCGCAGGGCGCTGTTTTTGGCCGCCGCGCTTTCGTTTGCGCTCGGCGCTCCAACATTAGGGCATGCTCAGGCGGCAGCGAAGCCGAAAGCCCCTCCGCCCGTCACGCCTTCCAATACTGCGCCACCGCCCTCTGCGACGCCAGGAAGTGCGACCAATAGCCTGCGAGCATGGGAAGGGCTAAATGTCGAGGCGGTGGAATTTGAAGGTGTAGACCGCATCCGGCTGGAGCCGCTCCCCGAGGCGCTGCCGGTTCAGGCCGGCAAGGCTTTGAGCGCTGACGATGTGCGGCAGAGCCTGCGCCGTCTTTATGCCACCGGGCTTTACCGGGGGATCGAAGTTGAAGGTACCCGGCACGGCGATCAGGTAACGATCATATTCAAGGGCGCACAAGCCCTGTTTTTTGGGCGCATTACGGTGGAGGGTCTGAGGAACGACCGGCTCACCAGTCAACTCCAACGCGCGACACGCCTGAATCCCGGCACGCGATTCAGCGATTTGAGGCTTTCACAGGCCGACCCGGAATTGACGGAGACACTCCAGGAAAACGGCTTTTACCAGGGGAACATTACGAAGACCACAACAGTGGATAACGAAGACGCACAGGTGGATGTGCAATTCAAGGTCACTACAGGACCGCAGGCCAGGGTGGGCGACGTGAAGGTGCAGGGCGATCCCGGAATGACGATCGACACATTTCGCAGGAAGGGAAGACTGAAGCAGGGATCGCGGGTGACGCGCGAGACGGTGCGCCGCGCCTTGACGAATCTGAGGAGCCACTACCAGAAACAGCAGCGCCTGGAAGCGAGTATCGGTCTTGATTCGAAGGACTTTCAGCGGACGACGAATTTGCTGGACTATATCTTCCAGGCCAATCAGGGGCCGGTCGTGGCCATTCGCGTGAACGGCGTGAACATGAGCCAGGGAAAAGTGCGGACGCTGGTGCCGGTGTTTGAAGAGGGCACCGTGGATCAGGACCTGTTAAATGAAGGCGACAGGCGAATCCGCGACTACTACCAGCGCGTAGGGTATTTTGACGTGCAGGTTACCCACCGGATAACTGCCGAGGGGCCAGACAAAACGCTGATCGAATTCGACGTAAAGCTGGGTGAACGCCATCGCGTAGAAGCGGTGACCGTGACCGGCAACCAATACTTTAGCGACGCCGTTCTGGAATCGCGCCTGGTGGTCCTGAAGGCAAGTTTGTTCGACAGGCATGGGCTCTTCAGCCAGGCGCTTATGCAAGCAGCCGTAAACAACATTACCGGGCTCTACCTGAGCAATGGTTTTATCAACGTGAAGGTAACTCCGGAGGTGACGCGGTCCCCGAGCCCCGGGACGGGCCAGCCAGCAGGCCTATCGGTTACATACCATATCGATGAGGGGATACAGCAGAGGATCGGCACCTATCAGGTTGCGGGCAACCAGCAGATTCCGCTTGAGATGTTGAAGCCGCTGCTCAATCTGCAGACCGGCGAGCCAGTCTCCCCGGCAACGATCGTCGCGGACCGAGACTCTTTGCTCACTTATTATCTAAGGCATGGCTTCAGCCAGATTTCCATTGCCATTGAACAGAAACACGAGTCTCAAGACACGAATAAAATCGACGTAACGTTCAACATAACGGAGGGCGACCAGACCTTCGTCAACCGCGTCCTGATTTCCGGGCTGCACTTCACCCGGCCAGCGACGATCGAGTCTCGTATTCTGGTACATCCGGGCCAACCGCTGGATCAATCGGCCCTGGCGGATATGCAGCGGCAGATGTATGATCTGGCGCTCTTCAACGAGGTGAACGCGGCGGTTCAGAATCCTGCCGGAGATGCACAGCGTAAGAACGTGCTACTGCAATTTACCGAGGCCAAGCGTTGGGATCTGAGTTATGGGTTTGGATTCCAGGCGCAGACGGGCAACCCTACGAACAACTGCCCCAACCCGACCCCGGGGGAACCCCCGCAATCGAGCTGCAGTTCCAATGGAAAGACAGGCGCCAGCGGGCTGGTGCGATTCGATGTGTCACGCATCAATCTCGGCGGACGCAACCAGTCGATTACCCTGCGAACGGCATATGGTTCGCTGGAACAGCTGGCGGCGGTGGTCTATTCCGTTCCTCATATCTTCAACAATCCCAAGCTGGATCTCTCCCTGAGCGGCGGCTACAAGAATGCGCAGGACATAACGACGTTCGCATCATCGCGCCTGGAAGGCACGGTGCAATTGACGCAAAGGCCCGACAAGGCGAACACGCTGACTTACTTCTTCACCTATCGCCGCGTGGTCGTGGATTCGAATACGATTCAGGTCTCTCCCGATCAGATTCCGATCGATTCAGAGCCGGTGCGGGTGGGCGGCCCCGGCCTTACGTGGATTCGCGATACACGCCGGCCAATTCAGCTGGATGCCCATGCGGGGACCTACACGAGCGTGGAGGAGTTTTTTACCTATAACATCTTCGCATCGGAGGCGAATTTCAACCGGCTGGACGCTACCAACGCGAGCTATTATGCCTTCGATAATGACCGGTACGTTCTCGCGCGCGTTACGCGGTTTGGCTATATGCGGTCCTTTGGCGCGGATCAGTACAGATACATTCCGCTGCCTGAGCGCCTGTATGCCGGCGGCGCCCAGTCACTGCGGGGTTTCGCCATCAATTCCGCCGGGCCGCGCGACTCGCTTACCGGCTTTCCCATCGGCGGCGCCGGCGCCTTCGTGAACAACACCGAACTGCGCCTTCCTTACAGGAGGCTCCCTTATTTTGCCGACTCATTGGGCTTCGTGTTGTTCCACGACATGGGCAACGTCTTCAATAACTCGTCGGATATCTGGCCCAGTTTTCTCCGCACTAAGCAGCCGCACAGCTGGACCTGCAAGATCCTGGACGAGGAACAGCAGTCCATGGTTACACGCTCTTCGAGCACGAATCCCACTGGCCTCTGCGACTTTAACAACTTTTCTCACGCGGTGGGATTGGGCGTGCGCTACCGCACTCCGATCGGTCCATTGCGGCTGGACTTCAGCTACAACCTGAATCCTCCGATCTTTCCGGTGATCGTCACCTACGGGACCACCAACGGTCAGCCGACACCGCCGCATGTGGGCCAGGCCGGGCACTTCAACTTTTTCTTCAGCATCGGGCAGGCTTTCTGATGAAGCGAATGCTGGCATTGGCGACGATCTTCGCGGCCCTGGCGACAGGCCGGGCAGTTGCCTATGCGCAGGCGGCGGCCGCAGATCCGGCTCAAAAGGCGGGCCAACCCGTGGTGCTCGACCGCATAATCGCCGTGATCAACGGAGATGTGTTATTAGAGAGCGACGTGCAGGAAGAAATGCGCTTCGCGGTGCTCGAACCGTTTTCGGTGGCCCCAGGCAGCGACACGTCTATCCTGGCCGCTCGCCGGCTGGCGAACCGCACGCTTATCCTGCAGCAGATGAGGGCGCAACAGCACCTGGATCTCGCAATTCCCGACGATCAGGTAGAAGCGTCGCTGAACGATGTGCGCAACCATTTGCCGGTATGCCGGCAGTTCCACTGCGCGAGCGCCGAGGGATGGAAGAGGTTTCTTGCCGCGCACGATTTGAGGGAAGACGAGGTTTTTGCCCACTGGCGACAGCGGCTCGCTATTCTGCGATTCATAGATCTCCGCTTTCGAAGCGGCGTTCGCATTTCACATGAGGAGATCCAGGAATATTACGAGAAGTCGGTTCTTCCGGTATTCAAACGCCAGAATGAAAAGCCGCCGCCGCTGGACGAAGTGTCACAGAACATCCATGAGATTCTGTTGCAGCAGCACGTCAACGTGTTGTTGGAGGACTGGCTCAAGAGCTTGCACGACGAAGGCAGCGTGAAAATTATCGATCCGGCTTACCGCGAGAGTTCCGAGAACCAGAACGATAGCGAGGACGCAGATTGAGTACTCCACATAATCCTGCTGCTCCAGACCCGCCTTCTTCCCCGGCGGTTCCGCGACGTTCGCTCTGGTGGCATTGGTGGAAGGCGGTTATCGCTTTGGTCATGCTGCTCGCGTTCATTCTGGGCGCAGCGGCGTGGTACATGAGCACGCCGCAATTCGAGAGCCGCGTACGTCAGGCGCTGATTTCTGTCCTGGAACGAGCAACCGGAGGCCGGGTTGAGCTTGGAGCTCTAAAGTGGCGTCTGCTGCACCTGGAATTTGAAGCTCATAACCTTACCATTCACGGGTTGGAGGCGGTGGGTGAGGCTCCGTATGCACATGCGGACCGGATTTTCGTGCGCGTGAAGATACTGTCCCTGTTCCGTGCGAAGGTTGGGTTGAACTACCTCGCGGTCGACCAGCCGGCGATTCATCTCATTGTGTATCCGGACGGCTCTACGAATCAGCCGCGGCCTAAGATACCGAGCGAGGGTAAGAACTCACCCACGGACACGCTTCTGGATCTGGCTGTGGATCGCACCGAGGTGAACGACGGCGTGGCGCTCATCAATCAGCGAGCGATTCCGTTCAATCTTGCCGCGAATAACCTGAACGCGACGGTGAAGTACGTGGCCCCGATTACGGACGCAGCGCATGATCGCTATGAGGGCACGATTCATGTCGAGGACCTGACTGCGCAGCGCGGCAAGGCCAAGCCGGTTCAATCGAAACTCGACCTACAAATGGAGCTTGGCAGGAACGAAGCGAAATTGCAATCGTTTCGGTTACAAACAGGACCTTCGCAGTTGGAGGGCAATGCGTCTTTGACAGATTTTGCCGACCCGCAATGGAAAGCTTCATTACGGGGTCAGGTAGACATCCGCATTGTGGAAGGGTTGGCGGCGATTCCGGGGCTAGACAAGGGCAATGCTGAGCTGGAGATCGCAGGGCAGGGAACGAAGGGTAATTTCACCGTCGATGGTCAGGGCACGGTGGCCGATGGGACGTATCGCGTGGGCACGGTGAATCTTGTCGGCGTGAATGCCAAGACCGCGATTCACATCACGCAGGATGAGCTGGCGCTGACGGACGTTCAGGCAAGGTTCCCTCGCGGCGGCTCCCTGGATGGCACGATGCGCATTATCCACTGGTTAAATATCGGGGAGGCAACTCCCGGGGAGTTGGAGTCTCGAGCTTCGGCCGAGGCTCGTCGAAAGCCATCGGCTTCGACGCGTGCGACGCAGGGGCCTGATGTGATTGCCGGCAATCAGCAACAAGGAATTGTGCGCGCACGCATCAGCGGCACGACGCTGGCTTCCATTCTGTCGTCGGTCGCGCCGCCGGCAGTTCACAACCTTGGTTTCGACACGATTGTCAACGGTCCGGTGAATCTGGACTGGACGGGCAGCGCCGCCGCATTTGTTCTGGACGCCAGACTCGCCCTGAGAGCTCCGGCGCGACCTGCGCCGCAGCTTGTTCCGCTGGACGGGATCGTAGATGCGCAGTATCTCAACGCCCGCGGCATCGTGAATATTCGCAATTTCACGGCGCACACTCCAGGGACGCAGGCTCATGCGACCGGCGTGCTGGGAGTGTATCCGATCACGCGCCCCTCTGGCCTGCAGGTTACCCTTACGACCACGGATCTTGGCGAGTTTAACCGCACGCTCACAGTGCTTGGCGTGACGGAAGGCGGCAAGACCGGAGTGCGGGCGATTCCTGTGGCGCTGCACGGCCATGCGGCATTCCAGGGAACGATTAAGCGCAGTATTGTGATGCCCGCTGTCGAGGGGCATTTTAACGCCACAGATTTCGATGTCATATACAGCTCGCGCGCGGTGGACGAACTTGGTAGCCGGCCCGATGTGAAGGAGATCGCCGGTGAGCATACCGAAGCGGTTCAGCGCACCATCCATTGGGACTCGCTTGACATCCAGGGGCGGTATGCGCCGGAGATCATTTCCATCCAAGAGGCATCCCTGTTGCGCGGCGCTACGGCGATACACATTTCGGGCGAGATGCGCGCGCACCAGATTTCACCGCGCCGCTCGGTTTTCGACGGCGAATCGGCCATTCGCATAGACGCCACCGTTCGAACTGCTCCTCTCGGCGATGTGCTCGAGACAGCCGGCGAGGAGATGCCGGTGCGGGGTACGTTGAATCTGGAGGCGCATGCGGTCGGCCGGCCAAACGGCCTCAGCGGAGGCGGCCACCTCGCGATTCAGGGCGGCGATATCGATGGAGAGCCTTACCGGAGCCTCAACACCGATTTGAAATTCGAGGGACGCGAGATTCGCGCCACCCATCTCGTCTTTTTGCAAGACGGCGGCAAGGTGGAGGGTGACGGCGGCTATAACCTGTCCACTGGCACACTGCACTTTTCCGTGCGAGGCACGAGCTTTGATCTTGCGCACATCCATCGGCTCCAGAATCCAAAGTATCCAATCGGCGGCTTGCTGACCTTCGAGGCGCGCGGCGATGGGACGGTGCAGGATCCGAATATCGAGGCGAATCTCCACCTGGCGCACCTGAATCTGGCGGATAAGGCGGCGGGGTACATGGACGCGAACGCTCGTGTGCAGTCTCATCTGCTTTCCGTCGATCTGAACGCGCGGATGACGAATGCTGCTTTTCAGGTGCATGGGCAGACGCAGCTGAGCGGCGACTTCCAGACGAAGGCGCGCTTCACGCTTACCGACCTGGATGTAGATCCGATTCTTCAGACGCTCGAGGTGCGCGGCGTGAGCGCCCACTCCTCGATAGTGGGGACGATCGATGTGACCGGCCCGCTGAAGCAGCCACGTAAGCTGACCGGTGAGGCCGCGATTGACCAGTTTTCGCTTTCGCTGGTCGGAGTTCCTCTCAGGACCGAGGGCCCTTTGCACGCAACGCTCACCGCGGGCCGCCTGCATCTTGATCCGTTTCATGTTGTCGGCGAAGACACAAACCTGCGCGCGCAGGGTTCGGTAGGGCTCTTCGGCGGTTCGCGCGATCTGGATTTGCATGCGAATGGTTCCATCAATATGAGGCTGGCCCAGACTTTGGACAGCGATCTCACAGCCTCGGGCCATGTGGACTTCAACGTGGATGCGTTAGGCACATTCGAACACCCGAATCTTACCGGCCAGGTGAAAGTCACGAATGTGGCGATGGCGCTGCAGTATTTTCCCAACGGCTTAAGCCAGATGAATGGCACTCTTGCCTTCAATCAGGACCGGCTGGTGGTGAGGGAGCTGACAGGGATGAGCGGCGGGGGACAGCTGCAACTGGGAGGCTTTATCACCTTTCAACAAGGGCTGTACGCCGATCTGACGGTGACGGCCAAGGATGTCCGTGTCCGCTATCCGCAGGGCGTGAGCTCGATGGCGGACGCCAAGCTGCGTCTTCAGGGAACACAAAACTCGATGCTGCTGAACGGGAATGTGACCATCACGCGATTTGCCATCCGCAGCGATCTGGATCTGGCGGCGCTCAGTTCTTCCAACGCCAGTGTCTCTCTCCCTCCGGATCCCGATGCTCCCGCAAATCGTCTTCGACTGGATATCCACGTCGTATCGGCGCCACAGCTTGATTTCCAGAATTCCTTTGCCCAGCTGGCCGGCGACGTCGATCTGCGAATTCGCGGCACGCTTGCCCAGCCTTCGGTGCTTGGCCACATCTCGATAACCGAAGGCAGCGCCACCTTCGCGGGGACCGAATACGAGCTGCAGCACGGTGACATCTTTTTCACAAACCCTGTTCGCATCGATCCGTTGATCGATCTGAGCGCGACGACTCACGTCCAGGACTACGACATCACCATCGGGATGGTGGGAACGACTTCGAAGCTGACACCGACTTTCCGTTCCACGCCACCCTTGTCGGAACAGGATATCTTCTCGCTGCTGGCCGTGGGCCGCACCCAGGAAGACCAGCAGATCTTCGCGCAGCAACAGCAACAGGCGGGAGGGAATACAGCGGCAGACACCTTGTTGGGTGGGGCGTTGAATGCCACCGTCAGCACCCGGATTCAAAAGCTCTTTGGAGTCGGCAGTGTGAAGATCGATCCGTCCTACCAAAGTGGTGGAATTAGCAACTCGACCGCCCGTATCACAGTGGCGCAGCGGATAGGGCAGCATGCAACTCTTACCTACTCAACTAACATCAATTCGACTGCGGAGCAGCTCATCCAAGCGGAAGTGAATCTTACGCAAACATTCTCCGTGCTGGCGGTGCGCGACGAATCGGGAGTTTTCAGCATGCTCTTCAAGATCCGCCGCCGCTACAAGTAGCATGCCTAAGGTATTTCGGATCAGTTGGCATCCCGCGAATATAGTGCGGGCATCTCGCGGGTTATATGAGGCAGGGAACCTATTCCAGTCGGGCTTCACAACGGAGAGGGGCCTTGGGCAGCCAGCCAGGAGGGTAGAGATGACAAAGACGAAGCGTGGTCTGCTTTCAGTGGTGACTGTTTTGGTGTTGGGCGCGTCTGCCGTAGCTGGTCACGCGACCGCAGTGTCGCAAGCCCAGGCGGACGACAACAATCTTCGCGCCGAGATCATGAGGAAGCTGAACAAGTCACAGTTCAAGAACGTGCAGGTCGGGGTGCAGAACGGGGTCGCAAAGCTCACCGGTACCGTCGATGTCTTTTCCCAGAAGGAAGACGCCGATAAGCGGGTGCATGGCACTAAGGGCGTCACCGCCGTTGACAACGAAATTCAGGTCGCCGGTCTGGAAATCTCTGACGCCGAGCTGCAGGAGAGGCTGGTGAAGGCGATTCAATATGACCGCGTGGGCTATGGCACTACGCCTTTCAATGCCATTAGCGTCAGCGTCCACGATGGAGCCGTTACCTTAGGCGGAAGTGCTTATGGTCCCGTCGATGCCGACTCCGCAGTGGCTGTGGCCGCCAACACAAAGGGTGTGAAAGACGTGGTCAACGAAATCCGGGTTGATCCACCGTCACCTATGGATGACGGAATACGCCGAGCGGTCTATCGGGCGGTTTACGGATTCACCTCGCTGAACCGATACGCGATCGATCCGGCCCAACCGATACGTATCGCGGTGCAGAACGGCAACGTCACGCTGTACGGAGTTGTCGAAAGCCAGGCGGACAAGGACACAGCGGGCATTCGCGCCAACTCTGTTCCCGGCGTCTTCAAGGTGACGAACCGCTTGCAGGTCGCTGGGCAGCCGGAACAGAGATAGGGTCTTTATACTGGAAACATGGCCTTCTTTCGCAGCATCAGCATGACGCTGGAGATGATCAAGTGGGAGCACTCGGTCTTCGCGCTGCCCTTTGCGCTTACCGGCGCCATGCTGGCTGCGGACGGTATGCCTCATCCCCTACAGGTTTTCTGGATCATCGTGTGCATGGTAACAGCACGCTCGGCGGCCATGGCCTTTAATCGCTGGGCTGACGCGTCGCTCGATGCGGCGAACCCCCGCACCCGATCGCGCGCCATTCCCGCCGGTCTGCTCACGCGGGGGTTTGTCGGCGGCTTTACCTGCGTGATGGCGGCACTCTTTGTGCTCGCGGCCGGCCAGCTCAACCGGCTTACTCTGTTGCTGTCGCCGGTGGCGCTGGCGATTATCCTCGTCTACTCCTACACCAAACGCTTCACGCGCTGGTCGCATCTCGCGCTGGGGGTATCGCTGGGAATTGCTCCTGCCGCGGCCTGGATCGCGATACGCGGCTCGCTGGACCTGCGCATTGTGATCCTTACCTGCGCAGTGATGTTCTGGGTGGCCGGATTCGATCTTCTCTATGCTTGCCAGGACGCTGGTCATGATCGCAACGTCGGACTCTTCAGCGTGCCTTCAACCTATGGCATCACGGCGGCCTTCTGGATAGCGCGCGCCATGCACGTCATTATGCTTCTGCTGCTCGTATGGCTGGTACGCGTCTTTGCGCTGGGGCCTGCGGCGCTGATTGGAGTCGCCGTCGTCGGTGCTTTGCTGCTCTATGAACACCTGATCGTTTCGCCGAGCGACCTGCGCCGATTGAACGCGGCATTCTTTACCATGAACGGCGTGATTTCCGCTGTCTTTTTTGTTTTTGTCGCGGTTGATTTGCTCCTGCGTCGATAGGACAACCGCAGGCTCTAAAAATGAAGAGCCCGCATGAATCGCGGGCTCTGGGCTTCGAGATGGGAAACGCTTAAGCTGGACGACGCTCCCTGATCCGCTCTTGCTCCTTGTGTTCGTCAATTTTCTCGTTCACTTTGTCTTTGACGTTCTGGACTGTGTTCGAGACCTGCTTGCGAGCATCCGTTGCATGCTCTTCAGCCTCATGTTTGTGGCGCTCCGCCGTCTGGTGGGCCGCATCTTTCACGTTGCCCCAGGTTTCTTTTGCCGCGCCTTTTACCTGGTCCGCTACGCCCTGGTTAGCCAGGTTCTGGTTTCCAACGGCTTCTCCGACCTTCTCCTTAACCTTGCCGGTCATCTGATCGACTTTCCCGGTTACCTGGTCTTTGTTCATTGAAATGCTACTCCTGTGTGACAGATCACCTTGCCTGCTTGCTGTCAGGTTGTCTTGCGTTGTTGTTTAAAGGGCCGATCGCCGCCCACTGATGAGCTGGATTATCAGAACTACTACCGCGATCACCAGCAGAATGTGGATGTATGCTCCGATTGCGTGGAAGCTGACTAAACCGATGAGCCAAAGCACCAGCAGAATTACGAAAATTGTCCACAACATGACGTTCGTCCTCTTCTTTCGTTAGGCAATTCACTGCTTACGGTGTGATAGGGTGCGCCCCAGCCGAATAGGGTTGCCGTACAATCGAAAATTTGAGGATCGATCCGCATCATGCACATCGCCATTCAGGGAGAGCCGGGTTCGTTTAGCCATGAAGCGGCTCTAAAGTTTTTTCCCCAGGCAACTATTCTTGCCTGTGCACTGTCGTCGGAAGTCTTTTCTGCTGTCGCTGAAGGCCGTGTGCATGCAGCCGCGATCCCGATTGAGAACTCGCTGGCGGGATCGGTGGTGGAGCATTACGATCTGCTGCTGACTCACGATGTTTCCGTCGAGCGTGAACTGCTGCTGCGGATTCGCCATAACCTGATCGCCGTGCCGGGAAGCAGTCTTGACCAGATCCTTCGTGTGTATTCGCATCCCGTCGCTCTGGCGCAATGCCGTCGTTTTCTGGAGCAGCATCCGCAGATTGAGGCCATCCCGTTTTACGACACGGCGGGCAGCGTGAAGCAACTGGTGGAGTTACGAGACCGCTCCTCGGCGGGAATTGCGAGTGCTCAGGCTGCGATTCACTATGGGGGCGAAATTCTTGCCGCCGATATTGAAGATAATCCGGAAAATTACACACGATTCTTTCTGATTCGTCGCCGGAGCCAGGTTGCGGCTGATCCCCATGCAGATAAGGTGAGCCTAGCCTTCACGGTCGAGAACCGCCCAGGAACCCTGGTCGCGGCGCTCCAGGTATTCGCCGGCCAGGGTACGAACCTGACCAAGCTCGAGTCTCGTCCAGTGCACGGGCATCCATGGCAGTACGTCTTCTATGCCGACTACCAGCTATCAACGGCGACTTCAGCCAATGCCGCTCTACAGCTGCTTGCCGATCACTGCTCCCGGGTCAAGGAATTGGGCCGGTATCGTTCCGCGATGAGGGAAGACTGATGGCTTCAACTTATATGTGAAGTTGCCGATAAGCCTTGAGCCGGGAACCGGGTTGGCATTTCTTACGTAGACGCATCCAAGAGGAGGAGAACGAGAGTCATTCTAAGTGGTTGAAAAATAAAGGAAGAAAGAGCCGTCATCGAATCTTGCGACCATATTAGATGTGTTGCGTCTAATATCTAATAATTTGATAAGAAGGCACTCAATGGCCAGCGATTTCCTAAGTGAGATTCACCCCAGTACCCCCAAACGGCGCGACGAAAACGGCGGAGGAAAATCTCTGCCCGTACTTCCCGTCCGCGATACCGTTTTATTTCCCCACGCCGTGCTGCCTCTGACGGTGGGCCGCGAAAGCTCCATCCAGCTCATTCAATCGCTCGGAGACGAGAAGACGATTGTGGTGGTCGCCCAGCGGGATGCGCGCATGGATACGCCGCAACCGAGCGATCTGCACGCGTATGGCACGCTTGCGACTGTCCATAAAGTCGTAAAAATGCCCAACCAGAGCCTCTTCGTCTTCACCGAAGGCACAGAGCGCGTGAAGCTCGGCATGTTCTCTCAGATTGAGCCGTTCATGACCGCGTCGGTTGAGCCTGTTCCGGAGATCCTTCCCGAAAAGGGCTCGGAGAGCGAGGCACTGCAGCGCAATGTTTTGTCGGAGTTTCAGCAGATTGTCACCGCTTCGCCGACCCTCTCCGACGAGCTGCAGACGATCGCGATGAATATCGAGGAGCCGGGCCGCTTGGTCGACTTCATTGCCTCGTCGCTGCCCTTCCTGGCCACGACCGACAAACAGGAACTGCTCGAAACCCCCGACGTCACTGCTCGTCTGGAGCGTGTCAACAAGCACCTCGCCAAAGAGCTCGAGGTCCAGCAGCTTCGCAACAAGATCCAGTCCGAAGTGCAGGACCAAGTGCAGCAGTCGCAGCGCGACTACTATCTGCGCGAGCAGATGAAGGCCATCCAGAAGGAACTCGGCGATGCGGACGAGGGCCAGAAGGATATCGAAGAGCTTCGTGAGAAGATCGAAGCCGCGGGCATGCCTGAAGACACGAAGAAAGAGGCTCTCAAGGAGCTCAACCGGCTCTCGCGCATGTCACCGATGGCCGCCGACTATTCGCTCACGCGCAACTACATCGAGTGGCTCGCAGTGCTGCCGTGGTCGAAATCCTCGGGCAGCGAAGTGGACATCGCAAAGGCTAAGCAGATTCTCGACGAGGACCACTACGACCTCAAGAAGGTAAAGGACCGTATCCTCGACTACCTCTCTGTCCGCCGCCTCAAGCCAGACATGAAGGGGCCGATTCTTTGCTTCGTCGGACCTCCAGGCGTAGGCAAAACGTCGCTTGGCCGGTCTATTGCTAGAGCGTTAGACCGCAAGTTCCAGCGCATCTCGCTCGGCGGCATGCACGACGAAGCCGAGATTCGTGGCCATCGGCGGACCTATATTGGAGCCCTCCCTGGCCAGATCATCCAGAACCTTCGCCGCGCGGGAACCAATGACCCCGTCTTCATGCTCGACGAGATCGACAAGCTGGGTCGCGACTTCCGTGGCGATCCGTCCTCGGCGCTGCTCGAAACGCTCGACCCGGAGCAGAACAACACGTTCCGCGATAACTACCTCGACCAGCCTTTCGATCTATCGAAGGTGCTCTTTATCTGCACCGCGAACCAGCTCGATCCCATCCCGGCGCCGCTGCTTGATCGCATGGAGATCATTGATCTGCAGGGCTACACAGAGGAGGAGAAGACGCACATTGCCTTCCGCTACCTCATCCCGCGGCAGATCAAAGAGAATGGCATTCAGCCGGATAATGTCGAGTTCCCTGAGGAAGCAATCTCTTACATCGTGCGCCACTACACGCGCGAAGCTGGGGTACGCAAACTCGAGCAGCTCATTGGCACTGTCTGCCGCAAGCAGGCGCGCCGTATCGCCGAGGGCAACACCGACAAACTCGTTGTTACCCGCGAAGTCATCCAGGAATTTCTGGGCGGCATCAAGGTCCGCGTGGATACCGAGATTGCCGAGCGCACCAAACGTGCGGGTGTGGCCGTAGGCCTTGCCTGGACGCCCGCTGGCGGCGACATCTTGTTCATCGAAGCCAACCGCATGAAGGGCAAGGGCAGCTTCAAGATGACGGGACAGATCGGCGAGGTGATGCAGGAATCCATGCAGGCTGCGCTTACCTGGGTGCGCTCCAACGCCGCTTCACTCGGCCTTGCGGAAGACTTCACCAACGACGCGGATATTCACATCCACGTCCCGGCGGGAGCCATTCCCAAGGACGGTCCGTCGGCCGGTGTCACCATGGCCACGGTGCTGGTATCGCTCATGACCGACAAGCCGGTGCGCCCGCTGACGGCTATGACCGGCGAAATCACGCTCAGCGGAAACGTCCTGCCCGTCGGCGGCATCAAGGAGAAGTTCCTGGCCGCCAAGCGCGCCGGTGTGAAAGACGTCATCCTGCCTGCCGACAATCGGCAGAACGTGGAGGAAGACCTGATGCCCGAGCAGATTGCAGGCGTCAACATCCACTACGCGAGCCGGATCGAAGACGTGCTCGCCGTGGCGCTGCCTAAGTCAGCAGCGGAGGAAAAGAAGGATGAGCAGGTGAGGGAAGAGGTGCTCGAGCACGCGAGCGCTTGAGATTTGCTGGCCGCGCGGAAAAACCATCCGTGCGGCCAAAGCTTTTTCGAACCGTGAAATGCAGTTAGCCCGCCTTGAGCCTGCTTCAGTCCTCGTAGAGAATCCATACCGCAGTGAGATCAAGTGCAAAGCCCTCAACGGGCCCACTTCCAGTGACCTTGTTACCTGATTCCACGCGCGGCTTCTTTCCTGGTTCGTAGATCAGCACATTGCGATGACGCGGATCGACCAGCCAGCCTAGCTTCGCGCCATTGGCAATCCAGGTCTCCATCTTCTCTTTTATTGCGGGCAGGCTGTCAGAGGGAGACAGAAGCTCGATAACAAAAACAGGAGTCAGATGCGGGAAGTGTTTCCGGTCTTCCTTCGTCAGACCGCGAAGCTGCTCTTCGGTTACATAGCCTCCATCCGGCGAAAGTGAAGAACCGTCGGGAAGAAAGAATCCTGTATTGTTGTCGAGGATCCGACCCTTCCTATGCTGTTTCCACCATGCCCTTAGCTGGTCATTCATTTCGCTATTGCCGCTGCCACTGTCGAAGCCTGTTGGTGGGTTCACTATGATCCTGCCGTCCTTTGTTCGCTCAAGCTTCACCAGTTCGTTCGCCATGCTCATCCGCTCGAACTCCTCGTCCGTGAGGGGCGGATCGAAAACCACGGTATTCTGCAGCTTCGGGATCGGGATTTCGAGAATGGTGCTCATGGCCGTATTCTAACGCTGGTGTAGGGCCGTTTTTCTAATTGCTAATCCTGAATTCCTGATGTTAACCATCGGTCATTCCACGCTGCCGGTAGAGAAATTTCTCGCGATCCTTCGCGAGAACAGCGTGCGCACACTGGCCGATATTCGCACCATCCCCAAATCACGGCACAATCCACAGTTTGCCCAAGAGAATCTCTGGCGTTCCCTCGCTGATGCGGGCATCGAATATCGCTGGCATCGCGCGCTCGGAGGTCTGCGCCATGCGCGCAAGGATTCGATCAACACCGGCTGGCGCAACACAAATTTTCGCGGATATGCCGACTATATGCAGACGCCGGAGTTTGTCGCCGCTGTTTCAGAGTTGCTCAACGCCAGCTCTCACGACCACACTGTGATCGCGTGCGCGGAAGCCGTTCCCTGGCGCTGCCATCGCTCTCTGGTTGCCGACGCTCTCACCGTCCGCGGCATTCCTGTCGAGGATATCTATTACGACGCTCACGGCAAAAGTCGTCGTGAGCCGCACCGTCTCACACCATTTCTCCGCGTTCAGGATCAGCAGCTCTGGTATCCCGCCGAAGGCGATCTGTTCGCGTCTTCGCCCGATGTTCTTACACCTGAGCCGGCGCAGGAATCGTCGGAGCCGCCTGTTTCCGCATCGATTGTAGCTTCCAGTAAGTCAGCGACCGCCAGATCCACTCGAACGGCCCGAACAGGAAGTGGTCGAGCCACCAGGGCGACATAATCAATTGTGCAGCCCAAATCACGAGCACGATTCCGAACTGCCCCACGCGGCTGACTTTGCCGAATAACCCTAGTCCCCACCCGTAGAAAAGAAATGTGCACACGAAGGTATGCGTCAGGTAGTTGGTGAAGGCCATTCGTCCGACTGCTCCTAACCGTCGCCGCGCAGCGGGCAGCCAGCCCATCTGGCAGACGAGCATCACCACCCCAATCCAGAACAGGCAGACCAGCAGGCTCGCCCAGTAGTTGTACTGGAAGTCGAGGAAAAAGCTCTTGCGAAGATCCCAGTGGTGGGCAAACTCCTGGTGTACGCCGAAGGCAATCACCGGCAGGCCAAAAATCACTCCGATCACAATAAACCTGCGATAGATCCGCGCGGGCGCCTGGGCGCTGAAGACTCCCAGCTTGAAGAGCCCCATGCCAACCAGCATCAATCCGTATGCCCGCCAGAAGGCCAGGAAGAGATTTCCCTGGATCTGCATCCCCACATTCTGGATGGCGCGGTCTTGCTCCTCCATGAGCCAGCCGCCGCGGTAGGTTTGCAGTTCTTTGGTCACCGCAGCCTGAGACGGCGCCCACATGTGTTCGCGCATCTGTTCGACCGACTTTTTCGGCCAGTAGGGCATCGACGCATAGCTCCCCACAGCAAGCACCGAGGCTACGCTGACAAACAACAATCCGGAGACGATCAGTGTCCGCGGTCTCCACTTGCGCGCCAGGTACGCGACCATGCCGCTGATGGCATAGGTGAACAGGATGTCTCCAGGCCACAGCAGATAACCGTGCAGGCAGCCGAACAGCGCCAGCCATCCCATCCGCCGGTAATGGATCGGCCCAGCACGCCGTCCTGAGGCCTCGATGCGGCTGGTCATCAACAGAAGCCCCGCTCCAAAGAGCATCGAGAAGATCGACATAAACTTGAGATCGGCAAAGAGCATGCAGACGTACCAGACGGTATAATTCAGCCCGTGGAGATCGCCGTAGGTCGTCGGATTCATATAGGCCGAGCCGATCATCGAGAAGTCCTGAATATTCATCGCCAGGATTCCCAGCAGCGCCACGCCACGCAGCACGTCGATCGACTGGATGCGCTCTTTGGGAGTTACCGGCCCGGCGGAAATAACGGGTAATGTGACGGGGTTCGTCAAGGGTTCCTCGTGCATCGACTCTCGCAGTCTACCGCCGTTCCCCACAGTACCGAAGTGACACTTGTCAGCAAAATCAAAAAGAATCCGGCATCCTGTCCGGAGCCGCGTCCTGCTTTGGTTCGTCTAAGGAATGGGTATTCTAGGAAAAGCATGCGCGTCCGTGTTCTCGTCTTCGGCGTTCTCAAAGACCTTATTCCCGACCAATCCCGCGAACTCGACCTACATCAGGGAGCAACCGTAGGCGCCAAGTTCATAGCCAAGCCGCGAAAGAAGTTCAGTTCGATTCTCGCCCTTTTGGCCTTGGCCAGCCCAGCCTCGCTGTGGTCGCAGCAGGCTCCGCCGATCCATGTCGATGTCCGCCTGGTCAACGTCTTCGTGAACGTGACGGATCAAAAGGGTGCACCGGTGGGAGGACTCACCCAGGACGATTTCTGCCTCTCCGAGGACGGCCATCCCCAGAAAATTGCCTTCTTCGAACGCGAGACGGGGATGCCGCTTTCGATTGTCCTGGCCATCGACACGAGCGGCAGCACCCACAAAGATCTCAGCATCGAGAAGTCCGCAGCGCACAACTTTGTCCACGCGCTCATGCGTCCCGTGGATCAGCTCGACCTGATGGATTTCAACTCCGATGTGCGCGAGGTTGTTCCCTTCACCAACAGTGTTCACCGCGTCGACGCGGGGCTCGAGAACCTATCGCTCGGACCGGCTACCGCTCTCTACAATGCCGTCTATCTCGCCTCGCAGAGCCTCGCACCGCACCGCGGCCGCAAAGTACTGGTGATTATTTCCGACGGTGGCAATACGGTGAAAGGCGTGGATTACGCACAGGCCCTCGAGCAGGCTCTGCGTGGCGAAGTGATGGTGTACAGCATCATCGATCTGCCGATTGTGGCTGACGCCGGACGGGAAACTGCGGGCGAACACGCACTGATTACGCTTTCCGAGGAGACGGGCGGCAAATACTACTACGCCGACGAGGGCAATCTGGATGCGGCTTTCAAAAAGGTTTCCGAAGACCTGCGGACGCAATACCTGCTGGGTTACTATCCTGGCCATCGCGCGACCGACTCGCCGTTCCGAGCAATTTCGGTGACACTGACCAAGCCGTCGCCATCCGACAGCCCCTATACTGTCCGTCACCGCACCGGATACTACGCCAGCCCGGGGCAATAACTACTGCGGTGGTGGCGGAGGGTTCGGCTGCTCCTGCTGTTTTGTGTCGTCGTCTTTCTTGCCGAAGAGCCGGCCGAAGAAGCCGTGTTTCTTCTTCGGTTGCTGCTCCTCCGGATTCTGCTGATTCTGCGCTGTCACCGCGTTGGAGCTAGGCACGGGCTGAACCGGTTGCGCTGGTTGGGGTGCGGCCTGGGTGGTCGGTACCTGAGCGGGCGTCGATGGCTTCTCGCCCAGCCCGAAGATCTTTTGGAAGAGATTTCGCTGATCGCCGTTCGCGTGGTCGCAGGTATCCGTAGGCTGGGTACCGTCCAAGAAGGCTGCGTAGTAGTCATCCGGGCAGCTTGCGTCGGCCAGCAGATTGGTCGCCTTGTCGAGACGAACCTGGACCACGCCTGAGGGTGGGACGAACTCCCTGGTATCGGAGTACTGGGGCAGCGCCACGGCGCGCTTCATGAAATTAGCCCAGATGGGTGCGGCGGCGTGCGCGCCTTCGATCTTTACGTCGCTGTAATCGTCGTTGCCCACCCATACGACGCAGATGAGGTTGCTGGTGAACCCGGCGAACCAGGCGTCGTGCGAGGTTCCGGTTTTGCCGGCGGCGGGCGCGGTGAAGCCCATGCGACGAACACCACCGGCCGTGCCCGCGTTGATGACGTTTTCCATCAGGCTGACGGTAAGGTAGGCGGCGCGAGGATCGAGCACAGGTTTGCTGACCGGCGTGTAGTCGTTCATCACGTCGCCGTTGGTGCTACGCACCGAGGCCAGCATCCAGGGATCGATTTTGACGCCGTTGTTGGCGAAGACGGTGTATGCGCCCGACATATCGAGTGGCGTGGCGTCATATGCGCCGATGGCCATGGCCGGAGTGCCGCGAGCCGATTTGATGCCGGCATCGCGCGCCAGTGACGCGACGTTATTGAAGCCCACCATTTGGGCGAGCGAGATAGTGGCGTTATTCAACGACCATTGAAGAGCGGTGCGCGCCGTGACTTCGCCGCGGTATTTGTCTTCAAAATTATGCGGAGAGTAGGTCTGGTCTCCTGCAAAGGTGAATGTCGTCTGTTCGTCGTTGAGTATGGTTGTCGGCGTGAAGGTAGCGCTGGTGCCATCCGCCCCGTTGAGTTGAGCACCGGCAAGGCTGGTATTGAAAGCCGCGGCATAGACAAAGGGTTTAAAGATGGAGCCCGTCGGCCGGTGCGAGACAGCGTGGTTGAACTGGCTCTGCCCATAGTTGCGTCCGCCCACCAGTGCGAGTACTTGGCCAGTGTGGGGATTCAGCGCTACCAGTGCAACCTGGGGATAGATGATCGGCGAGTTATCGCCAGCCTTCACGCGTCGCTCGTGGAGCGCCTCTACCTGCTTATCGACGTCCTTCATGCCTTCTTCGACAGCCTCAGTAGCAGCACTCTGGAGATGCGGATCGAGCGAAGTGTAGATGCGCAGCCCTTGCTGGTTATAGCTGTTTTCGCCTAGCCGTTGGGCCAGTTGATCCCGCACCAGGTCGACAAAGTACGGAGCTTCGCCGGCATCCACTGCGCCCGGAACCAGATTCAGCGGTGTGGCCTTCGCGCTCTCGGCCTGGTCTTTCGTGATCGCGCCACTTTCGACCATCGCGTCCAGCACCACGTTGCGCCTGGCCAGGGCACGCTCCGGGTGACGGTAGGGATTCAGGCGGCTGGGGCTCTGGATCAGCCCTGCGAGCAGGGCGGACTCGGACAGCGTGAGCTGGCGGACATCCTTTCCGAAATAGGCCTGCGCCCCCTCGCCGAATCCGTTAATGGAGAAGCTGCCGCGCTGTCCCAGCGGCACCTGGTTCGCGTACAACTCGAAGATCTTTTGTTTCGAGAAGCGGTGCTCGAGCTGCAAGGTGATGACAATCTGTAGAAATTTGCGCTTGAAGGTTCGCTCCGGAGTCAGGAAGAACATCTTCGCCAATTGCATGGTCAGGGTCGACGCGCCGCCGGCATAGCGGCGATCGCCGCGCAGGTCGTGCCATGTCCAGCCGATCGCGCTGTGGTAGTCAATTCCGCCATGTTCGAAGAAGCGGCGGTCCTCGATGGCCGTTACAGCGCCAACCACGTTCTGCGGCAGCTCGTCGTAAGTGATAAGGCGGCGCTTGGAGCGATCCTGATCGGAGAGATCGGTAATGAGCAGCGGTTCAAGCTCATAAGCCGCCAGCTGCTGCCCCTGGTCGCCGGTAATCTGGCTGATGGCCCCGTTGTCGAAGGTGATGGTCGCGCCTTCAGGCGCGTGATAGGACTCCGGGCCAGGGTGAACGGTAAGACTCTCCGGGCCCGCCGTAAAGGTGCCAATGGGCGCATTTTTCCTGTCGCCATCGCTCGAGTATCCCGCATTGCGCAGTTGCTGAGCGATATAGTCCACCGTGAACTTTTGCCCGGGCCGCAGCTCGGCGGGAGCGGCGTAGATTTTCGCTGTTGCGGTGAAGAGCGGCTTTTCCAGGCGCTCGTCGACAATATGCTTGTACTTGACGTAGTAGAAGACAAATACGCCAACGAAGACGAGGGAGACAGCTACGACAGCTAACCCAGCCAGCAGGAACAGCTTACGGCCCAGAACAGGTTGGCCCGCGGCGGGCCCGGCGAATTTGATTTTTACTGCCAAGCTAACGTCTCTCTCTCATTTTAGTTGTTTCGGGCATAGAACGCCCCGGGAATGAACCAAGGGGGAGACTGGTCACTCTATTTAAGACGTTCGGATGCCGCTTTCGGCGTTCGCGTCGTCAGGCGAGGCCTGATTTCTGCCGGAGCGCGCTGGCAACCTCTTCTATTGCAACGTCTTCACTGGATGCCGTCCCGCGCGTAACGAGCTCGACCTGGCCCTCGGCGGCCTTTTTCCCGACATTGATGCGATAAGGGATACCCACCAGGTCCGCATCTTTGAATTTGACGCCGGCGCGCTCATCGCGGTCGTCGAGCAGCACGTCGAAGCCGGCGGATTCGAGCGATTCGGCGATGCGGGCGCCAGCGGCCAGCAGGTTCTGGTCGGAGACATTTGTAATGGTCACAACCACTTCAAACGGCGCAATCGCCGGAGGCAGCCAGAAGCCATTGGCGTCGTTATTCTGCTCGATCGACGCCGTCAGGATGCGCTCGATGCCGATCCCATAACAGCCCATGATCGGAGTCACTTCCTTGCCGTTGGGATCGAGCACGCGGGCACCCATGCTCTCGGTGTATCGCGGACCGAGCTTGAAGATATGCCCGACCTCGACCGCCTTGGCAATCTTCAAGGGCGACCCGCACACCGGACAGCCCTCGCCCTCCACCGCATTGCGCACATCGGCGGCTATGGTCCAAGTGAAGTCGCGGCCAGGAGTTACATTGCGGAAGTGGTAGTCGAGCTTATTGGCCCCCGCGACCATGTTCTGGCGCGCTTTGAGGCTTTCGTCGAGAATCACGTTGACCCCTCCGTCATGCAGGTGCTCGGAGACACCCAGCCCGATTGGCCCCAGATAGCCCGCAGGTCCGCCAAAATACTTCTCCAGTTCCTCCGTCTGCATGGGACGCAGCTCGTTCGCCTTCACCAGCCCTGACAGCTTGGTCTCGTTTACAGTGTGATCGCCACGCAGAAACGCCACTACTGGCTCCCACTTCACCTCTTTACCGTTGCGAACCGCCGCCATGTAGGCGACAGTCTTGATATCCTGCGCCGGCAAAATCTGGAAGAACTCCGCCACATCCGCAATGGAAGCCTTCCCCGGAGTGTGCACTAGTTCCGGCTTCCCATCGCCTGTCGGCGCAAGCTCCGTTACCGGAGAAAGCTGCGAAGTCGCTTTCTCCACATTCGCCGCATAATCGCCCTTCGGACAGCTCGCGATCAGGTCTTCACCCGCATCGGTGTAGACCATGAACTCCTGCGACTGCGATCCGCCCATTGCGCCTGAATCGGCTTCGACCGCGACAAAGCTAAGTCCGCAGCGCGTAAATATCGCACGATAGGCCTGGTCGTGCTTCCTGTAGCTCACGTCCAGCCCGGCCTCATCAAGATCGAACGAGTAGCTGTCCTTCATAATGAATTGCCGCACACGCAGCAGGCCGGCCTTGGGGCGCGGCTCGTCGCGAAACTTCGTCTGGATCTGGTACCAAATCTGCGGAAGCTGTTTGTAGCTGCGCAGTTCGTTGCGAGCGATGTCTGTCATGACCTCTTCGTGCGTCATGCCCAGGCACAGCCACGCGCCCTTGCGGTCTTGCAAACGAAACATGTTCTGGCCCATGGTCGTCCAGCGCCCGCTCTCCTCCCACAATTCCGAGGGATGGATCGTCGGCAGCAGAAACTCCTGCCCGATCTTGTCCATTTCCTGGCGGACGATGCCGACGATCTTGTTGATCGACCGCTGCCCGAGGAAAAGATAGGAGTAAATCCCCGCGCCCAGTTGACGGATGTATCCGCTGCGGAGAAGGAACTTGTGACTGGCGACTTCGGCGTCCGCCGGAGCCTCGCGAAGAGTGGGAATAAAGAGCCGGGACCAGCGTTGCATTGCGTGCGCAGTGTCTTTCCTGCCGCGGTCTGCTCCGCGGGCTTTGGTTTGGGTGTGCAGCTTTCATTCTAAATGTTTGGGGAGAATGAGGGCATTGCGGCGAATTTGTGATCCAAAGGCAATCTTTCTTTGGTACACATGGGAGCATGCTGAAAGCCTTCATAAGGTTTGGCGATGGCCGCACGGAGACCGCGACCGATGCAGCGCGGCTTTCTGTGGCCTATCACGATCCTTCCGCACATTTCTGGGTGGACCTCTGCACTCCGTCCGATGACGAGTACGCACTTCTCAAGGATCTCTTCGGTTTTCATCCACTCGCAATCGAGGACGTAGTCCACGAGGTTCAAAGGCCAAAGCTGGAGAGCTATGCCGTGGTGGGGGATAGCCTGAAGGCCGAGTATTTTTTTCTGGTCATTCACGGGCCCGACCTCGACCCGGATCCCGGGCGATTGTTCCAGACAACTGAACTCGACATCTTCTTGTCGGAGAGGTATCTGGTCACCATTCACGAAGACCCGATGGCCGCTGTCAGTGAGATGTTTAACCGGGTTCATACCGATCCTGAGGCCAGGCTGAGTTGGGGAACAGATGTTTTGCTCTATGAGTTGCTCGACCGTCTGGTGGACAAATATCCTCCGATTCTCGATGATTTTCAGGAATTACTCGATAAGTTTGAGGAGGAAGCGATCGAGAATCCTTCATCCGAATTCCTGGTGAAAATCTCCGACCACAAGACTGAGCTGCTCCATCTTCGCCGCATTATGACACAGCAGCGGGATATTCTTGGCCAATTGACCCGCGGAGAGGTGCCCTTTATGGGCCAGATGTCGCGGATTTATTTCAGAGATGTTCTCGATCATCTGAACCGCGAGGTTGAGACCATCGACATCTATCGCGACCTGCTGATGGGCTGCCGCGATATCTACATGTCGAGTATCAATAATCGGTTGAACAGGATCATGAAGACGCTGGCCATCATTAGCGTTGTCACTTTGCCCTTGACCGTGATCACGAGCTTCTTCGGAATGAACTTCGCGGATACCATCCCCGGGTTTACCAAGCCGCTGACGTTCGTCGCAGCCATGCTGCTGATGATCTGTCTTCCCGTCGTTTTTCTATTTCTTTTCCGTAAGAGAGATTGGTTGTAAGACCCCGCTGCGGAAATGGAACTTAACGGCCCGGGGTTGATGACCGTCGCGCCGGCCGGCTGACCAGCGATCATCACGATCCCTTGACCGCATGATCGCCGCCCCGGCAATCGCTCACCATATACCCGTGATCAGCGCTGACCCGAAGCTGGACTCGTTCGGTATTCGCCGCATTGGGTAGGGGATTCTGAAGCGGGAATGTCTGTTTAAGCCCGACGGAAGAAACGCGTGTTCAACAGAGATGACGCGTCTCTGGCGTCCACTTGCTGAACTGGGCGTGAGCCGGAGAACTCGTAAAACCTGCCGCTGACCGGCCCGCGCACCCGGATCGGCGAGTTCTCCTGATAGGTAATGCTGACCGAAGCCGAGGGCATCGAGACCGGTGCCGTGATCTGAGGCTGGAAGCCTCGAGCGTGGTTATTGCTTGAGATGGATTGAGGAGCGGGCCGCATCGTCCTCTGCATCGGACTGTTCCGCAACCCCGAACGTTTCTGACCGCAGCACATGGTTGACCTCTCCTTCAGCGGGTGGGTACATGGGTTGAATCACGACCGGATCCTGTCCGAGTCGTTCGAGCAGACAAGCGCCACCCGAAAGCGCCAGCCAGCCCAACAACCACGCGAGGGTCCGACCAAAGATCAGGAAGTAGAAAAGCTGCGCAACCGGCAGGTAAAGAGCTTCTTGACCATCACCCTCTTCTCGCTGGGTCTACCCATGATCCTCATGGGTGATGAAGTGCGGCGGACACAGCTTGGCAACAACAACGCCTACTGTCAGGACAACGAGATTAGCTGGTTCGACTGGACACTGTTCGACGAACATGAGGATTTACATCGGTTCGTGAGACTGCTCATCCAGCGGCGCTTGTTGCGAGATGAGAGTGCGGAGCGGCAGCGCAAGAGCCTGAACCAACTGCTCGAAGAGGCAAACAAAGCCTGGCACGGTGTGAAGCGGAATCAGCCGGACTGGAGCGATGACTCACACTGCCTGGCATTCAGTGCGGACGTTCCACATGAAAAGCTGGTTTTTCACTTTATCCTGAACGCCTACTGGGAGCCTCGCGAATTCGAACTGCCGCTGACAGAGAGCGGCTCCCCATATACATGGCACCGATGGATTGACACTTCCCTCGACTCGCCCCTGGACATTGTGGAATGGGAAACCTCGTCTGCCGTGCAGGGGGAGAGCTATCGAACAGGTCCGCGGTCGGTGGTTGTCCTGTTTGCGCGCATCGGAAGCGAATAACTGGGCAGTGCAACTTAGTTTGCCGGAGCGATTGGCGCGTTGCCGCTACGCCGCGGTCTTTGCGGCGAAGTCCTCATAGGCAGTTTCTAATATTTTTCTTTTCCCTGAAACGAACCGCGCCACCCCGTCACCATTCTCCAGTGCTTTGCTCATCCGTCACGGCGCAGGCAGATGCCCATTCGAGCCTCTGGAGTCGTTTCTACCCGTGAAGCACTCAGGAGATAGAAAATGGCAGACAATAAAAAACCCCAGCCCTCGCAGACGGACACCGAAGCGCCTGCCGCCGCCGAGCTAAACAACCCGGACTTTCAGGCTGTACTGAAAGCTCTGCTGGCCGTGTATCAACCGATACTGCAACAGCAGCTTAGCCTGGCAAACGATCCGGCCGAGTTGCAGAAGGAGGCAGCGGCAGCAGAATCGCGTACCTGTGCCCAGGAATTCAAAGAAGCCTACGCGATGTTCGAAAGGTTTCATACCGAAGAGACCGCGATTCAACTGCTGCCCGCGCAGGCGAAGGAACTCCTCGGACCCGTCGAGGAGTGGCGATGGTGTTTGCAGCACATCCTTTGTTGCGTCGTATTCGGATGGCTTGTCTGCCGCTGGCCGCGCAGCTTCCGAGGCTACGCCTACTACCTTTACGAATACTGGAAGTGCGTACGCCAGGTCATTGGCAGTCCTGTAAACGATCCTCCTACGGAGGAGCAACGGGAAGAGTTCCAGACGCTGGTCAATGTCCTGGCAGAGGCCTTTAAGCCTTACCTGTCGGATCAGCTTGCGGCGGTCGAGTTCCCTGACGGTATTCCGGACGATGTTATCGCCGGTAAAATCGATTGCTTCATCGACGAGCGGGATCCGTGCATTATCTTCGAACGGCTTTTGACCACGGAAGCGGCGAAGGCGCTCCTGGGCCGCGCGGCCTTTGAGAAGGCCAGCCAGCAGAAATTCTTCTGGTTCTGCCGTTGCTGGTGCCTTTGCGCGATCTGCTTTGGATGCTGCCTGGCGCGCGCGCGAAACCTTCAGCAGGTCTATCGCTGTTTGTATGGATACTGGCTCTGCCTGCGCGATTGCTTCCGGCCGCTGACGTGCGACGTAAGCGATCCGCACGATTGCGTCGAAGAGGAAGCGTTCCCCTCCCTAGGCATTCTTCGGGGAGTGGAAATCAAAGGCACAGCGGCGGGTGGTTTCTGCGATCACTACACGCTGCAATGGCGTCAGGGCGGACCCTGGCAGAGTACAGGGATTGTCTATCCTGGCGGCGCGGCACAGGGGAGCTGCGGCGTGGTCGGCGGCATTCTCGGCTACCTGCAGACACTCCCGCTGGTATCTCCCGGACCGGCAACTACGGAAATCCAACTCTGCGTGTATTCCACGCAGGGCGGAGCGCCGAGCTGCTGCCAGACCGAGTTCATCCTCCAGCGCAACGCGGTATGGATCCGTGGCGTGGAATACGTGAATGCTCCCGACATTTTCGATCCAACATCACAGATTGTGAACGGAGCCGGGGTGGTGCAGTCGTTTGGCAATGAATCTCTCATCAATGGGAGCGCGGTGATTGGCGGGTGCCAGGGCCAGGACATCAAGCGTTTCACACTCGCCTACTATCCCGACTTCGTCACCGATCCAACCTTGGCTGGTTTCGTTCAATTCTGGCAGGTTGACTACATTACTCCTTTGCAGATCGACGACGGGCTGAACCGGATATTTGAGAACGCCCTCACCAGCTTCTGGACGGAAACGAATATCCCGTACTTACTGCATCCTTGCAACCCGGTCTTCGACTCTCTACAGCCTACCTGGTGGCCACACCTGTTTCCGGAGTCGCTGCCGCAGCAGTTTCCTCCCGCCCCACCTCAGCCCGCGCCTTGCCTAGCGCCGCCGTCGTGGACGACAACGCCGCTGCCGCTGTCAGTCCCCGACCCGACGCCGCCGCATCTTCCGCTG
>Ga0206959_10058_pt2 | contig 31277 bp, 31 predicted proteins | sample Alteio_BWOrgHeat_31_FD_152971 | JGI IMG/M metagenome (GOLD analysis project Ga0206959, IMG submission 152971) | Enriched cells from forest soil in Barre Woods Harvard Forest LTER site, Petersham, Massachusetts, United States -... | ecosystem: Environmental > Terrestrial > Soil > Temperate forest >...
TGCTCCAGCCGGCGACGGAAGCATTGGCAGGCGAAAGCGCCCGCCCCACGATTTCTGCTCTCGTGATGCGCGCAACTTCGAGAAGGTTAGCAGTCACGCGGCCGTCCCCAACGGATTTTTCGGTTTGTACCCGAACGAACGCAGAGCCTCGCGCGCCACTTCACGGTCGTCAAAGTGAATCGTGCGGTCGCGAAAGATCTGGTAAGTTTCGTGACCCTTGCCCGCCACCAGGACGACATCGCCGGCGACGGCTTCTTTAATGGCCTTGTGTATTGCCGCCGCGCGATCGACTTCGACTACGGTGCGGGCATCGGCTCGCCGCACACCCACCATGATGTCGTTCACAATCTGCAGCGGATCTTCCGAGCGAGGATTGTCACTGGTGACAATCACCATGTCGCTCAGTTCGCTCGCAACCTGGCCCATAATTGGCCGCTTTGTGCGATCTCTGTCACCACCGCATCCGAAAACGGTGATGACGCGTTTCGGCTCCAGCGACCGGGCCGCCATGATGGCATTGCGAAGGGCGTCGTCGGTGTGCGAATAGTCCACGATGACTGCGAACGGCTGGCCTTCATCTACGCGCTCGAAACGTCCCGGGACGCCGTTACACGCGGCAATTCCCCGCACGATGGTCTCGGAATCGATCCCCAGGCTCATTGCCGCCGCACAGGCGGCCAGGATGTTGTAGACGTTGATGCGACCGATCATGGGCGACTGGACGGGAAAGCGCTCGGTCCCGGAAGACACTTCGAATCGCAGCCCGGCAAGGGAAGAATTGATACTGCGCGCTCTCACCTTTGCATCGTTGCCGAGTCCGTACCACGTCACTTCACTACCCGCAATTGCGTCACCAAGCTTGCGGCCCCATTCATCGTCGCGATTCACAACGCTGAATTTCGGCGGGGGCGCCCCAGCGCCGGCGAAGAGAATCTGCTTGGCCGCGAAGTATTCTTCCATGGAGTGGTGAAAGTCGAGGTGATCCCTCGTGAGGTTGGTGAAGACGGCGGTGTGAAAGTGGAGTCCCCACGACCGGCCCAGCGCGAGCGCATGCGAGGAGATCTCCATATTGGCGTGCGTGCCGCCGCGCGCGTCGAGCTTCGCAAACAGGCGATGCAGGTCGAGCGATTCCGGAGTCGTGTTCACCGCCGGGACAACCTCGCCCGCGACGTGATACTCGATCGTGCCCGCCAGCATCGTGGTGCGTCCGGCAGTTCGCAGAATCGTGTCGATCAGCCAGCAGGTTGTGGTTTTGCCGTTGGTTCCGGTGATGGCGGTCAGAACGAGCTTCTCATCGAGGTTACCGTAAAATCGCTTCGCCGCCATGGCCAGCGCCCTGCGCCCATGCGGAACCTGAATCCAGGGCTCGTCAAAACCGGCAGGAGCCGGCAGCTCGCTCACCACCGCAATGGCGCCATTTTCCATGGCTTTAAGGGCGAACTCGCGGCCATCGGCATGAGCGCCCGGAAAAGCGAAGAACAGGTAACCGGCAGCGACGCGGCGAGAGTCGTAATCGAGTCCTCTGACAGGGATCTGGCCGAGTTGGGGCGTCATGCCTTCCGGCATGGGATCACCCGCAACCAGTTCACTAATCGTCATCTGTCAGCGCGTTAACACAACCCGAACCGTTTCGCCCCGATGGAGCGGTGCTCCGGGCGGCGGCAACTGTGCGCGCGCCACTCCGCTGCCTTCGAGCAACAACTCGATCCCTTCAGCCGACGCTTCCTCGACTACCTCGCGCAGCGATTTTCCACGGAAATCCGGCACCTGCGGGCCAGTCCGGGCAACCTCCACCGGCGCGGGGCCAGAGGGAATCAATGCCGGTGTTCCGAGCAATCCGGAGACCGTTGCGGGCGTGGGCGCGGCCTGATTTTCGGCCGGACTGGGAGTATCTTTTGCCGCAGGGATTGGTGCCGCAGGGATTGGCGGTTCGGCATCCGGCTTTACAGGGGCCTGCCGAAGTTGCTCGCGCAAATCGGCGTCGTCTTCCAGAATCGTCCCACCATCGAGATCAGCGATCGCGACCGTTTCGGGCAGAGGCTTCACGTTCTTATTGTGCTTGCGTTCCGCTTCCATGACGTCTTCCGGAATGTCGGGCGGAACATCCATCATGCGCAGCGCTTCGGTGGCGATTACTTTGAAAACGGGAGCGGCGGCCGAGGCGCCCATGCCGGAGTCGCCCGCTGTACCGTTCAGCGTGACCACAATCACCAGCCTCGGATTCACCACCGGCGTGAAGCCCATGAAGGAGGCGTTGTACTGATGCGTATAGCGGTGGTTAACGGCGTCGAAAATCTGGGCGGTGCCTGTCTTGCCGGCTGACGTATAACCATCCAGTCGGGCCTGGCCCCGCGCCGTGCCACGCAGCACCACTCCCTCCATCATCAGGCGCATCTTCATGACAGTGTCTGGCTGCAGAATACGATGCGCAGGCTGATCGGGCTCGACTTTGTCGCCACGCCTCAGAATGAGTTTAGGCGTCACCAACATACCGCCATTGGCGAAGACGGAACCGGCGCGAGCTATCTGGACGGACGTGGTGGAAACCTCATGGCCCATTGAAATCGAGGCAAGCGATGTCGTGCCCCAACGGTTCAGCGGCCGCAGACGCCCCGCGGATTCGGCGGCAATGGGAAGCCCACTCACCTGGCCAAAACCGAACTTGCGGGCATACTCATACATGTGCTCGCGACCCACGCGCGTGCCGATAAGAATGGCGCCGATGTTGGACGACTTCTCAAATACCTGCTGCATGGTGATGGTGCCGTAACCGCCGTGCGATTCGTGAACGATTCGGCCTGGCAGTTTCAGCACGCCATTACCGGTTGCCACCAGCGTTTCCGGCGTCATCTCTGTGGTTTCGAGCGCGGCCGATATGGTCACCATCTTGAAGATCGATCCCGGTTCAAAGGGAGCGAGCGCGCCGAGGTTGACGCGAGCCAGCGGGTCCTCAGCTTTTGTTGGAGCCTTGTTAGGGTCGTAGGTCGGATAGTTGGCCAACGCCAGAATCTCGCCGTTATACGGATTCATTACGATGACCGTGCCGCTGCGCGCGTGTTTGCGCGCTACACCGGCTTTCAACTCACGCTCGGCGATGTACTGGATGCGCTCGTCGATGGTGAGCGTCAGTTGCTGCCCTTCCTGAACAGGCGTATCCATGTGCGATTCGATGCCGCGATGCTTCACGTCTGTAAGCAGAAGTTCTTCGCCGTCGCGGCCTGCGAGAACTTTGTCAAGAGAGCGCTCGATGCCCGCCGCGCCGGATTCGTCGCTGAATACCGCGCCCATCAGATGCGCCGCCGTCTCACCTTTTGGATAGTGGCGGACGCTTTCGGCATGCATGGAAACCCAGTCAAGATTCAGCGCTTTGAGGCGTGCGGCTTCGAAGGGGTCAATCCGGTGCTTTACCCACATGAAACCCTTGCGGTTGTCCCGGTACCACTGCAGGCGCTGCAAAAGCACTGCCTGATCCAGATGCAGGATACCGGCCAGCATCGATGCCGCCATGGGCGCACTGGCGATGCGCATCGGGTTCACCGATACCGAATCTACGGGAACGCTGATGGCGAGTGCCTGACCGTTACGGTCGAAGATTGTGCCGCGCGGCGCCGCGACAGCAATCTTATGTTCCTGTTGTGAGCGTGCGATGGCGGAATATTTCTCATGCTGGATCACCTGGAGGGTGATCAGCCGCGCAAAGATCGCCACCGCCCAGACGGCAAACGCCGCGGCTACCCAGATTAATCGGTTGGCCGCGGTCGCCCGGCCCCTGTACTCCACTTTGACCCCCTGCCAGACTTACTGGCTGTCTTTCGTGACAAACCCGGCATTAACCGGCCTTGCCGATGCTACGGACACATCGCTGACCGCGCTGTCCAAATGAACGATTTGATCGACGCCGGGGCTGGCGAGTTTGCGGGCCAAAGCGAGATCGACAAGGCGTGACGGGCTCAGAAGGGTGGCTTCGCGAACCGAGAGCGCGCGGCCCTGATCGACGAGAGCCTGGCGTTCCGATTTCAGAGCTTCCAGCTTGTAACCGGCAAGAACAGAGGCAACGTGTGGCGCAATAATACTGCCGCCGAGCATCAGCAGGATGGCGACGGCGCCCACCGCGGACCACGATTCCTGCGCAGTGGCGGGATTCGCCTGGCGAACCATGCGTGAGTTATCGATGCGCTTGGAATAAAAGTAAATGTGATCGTTCGGGAGAGCGCGCAGTTCGAACGGGTCGTAGTCCATCGCCTGCGACCGCGCCGCGTCCCCTGCCTGCGCCGTACTGCTCCGGAAAAATGTTGCCAGTGTTGCCATTGCTATCGTCGTCCCCCTTCCTCAGTCAAACTTCATGGCAGGCGAAAGCGTCTGCCCCACGTAACGCCGCATCACATCATTTCGATCGCGCGCAACTTCGCGCTGCGCGACAGCGGATTCCGCCGCACTTCTTCCTCGCCGGGCACCGCCGGCTTTTTGGTCAGCATGCGCGCCGCGCCCGATTGCGCCAGCGCCCGAAAACTCTCTTTGACCTTGCGGTCTTCCAGCGACATAAAAGAGATGATCACGATGCGCCCCGAGGGCTTCATCATGTGCGGCGCGCGCTCCAGCAACGCATCCAGCTCTTCCTGTTCGCGATTTACAACCATTCGAATGGCCATGAAGGTACGAGTCGCGGGATGCATGGGACCCGTCCGGGGGACGGCCTGTTCCACGACACCCGCCAGGTGCCGCGTGCTCCGAACAGGCCTTGCCCGAACGATTGCTCTGGCTAGTTTCCGCGCTCTCCTTTCTTCTCCGAGCTGGTAGATCCAGTCGGCGATTGCCGTTTCGGCACACTCGTTGACGATGTGAGCTGCTGTCAGTTCCTGCGTCTGGTCCATCCGCATGTCCAGAGGCGCATCGCCCTGAAATGAAAATCCACGCCCCGGGTCGGTGAGCTGATAACGGCTCACGCCCAGGTCCGCCAGCAGTCCGTTCAGCTTCCGGCCGCCCAGCGCCGCGGCCTCCAGCTGAGAGAACGCTGCATGGCGAAAATCGATTCGATCGGCAAACTCCGCGGCGTTCGCCTGCGCCATCGAGAGCGACTTCTCGTCGCGGTCGCAGGAAATCAGCAGACCGTCCTGATCCGGGCCAAAAGAAGCCAGGCGCGACGCTATCGCCGCTGTATGCCCACCCAAACCCGCTGTGGCGTCGCAGTAAGTCCCATCCGGCCGGATCGCCAGGTACTCGAGCGATTCGGCCAGCATTACAGGAATGTGTTGCGGCATTGCCCATCACAGTTTGGAAAGAGCGTCCTCGACGTCTCGCTCAATCTCTTCGCCGTGCTGATCCATTTCGGCGTCATTGACCTTCGCGATCTCTTCGGTCGTGATTTCGTACCAGCCATCGACCGGTATCAGATGCAAACCCTTGCCTTCTAAAAACAGGCCACGGCGAAGTTCGGGGCTGAACTGGATGCGGCCCGCGCTATCGATTTCGGCCTCCGAACCGAGACGCTGCGCGGTCTCGCGGTATAACTTCACTTCTTTGGATTTGCCTTCGATCTGCTTCAAATCCTCGAGGCTTTTCATCCACATCGAAATCGGGTATAGTCGTGCCGTGCGTCGGTTCACGCTGGTGACGAAGAACTGTTGGTCCGGGAGGCTCCGTAAGTACGCCTCTACCTTTGTCGCTAACTTTAGCCTTCCTTTATCATCCAGCTTGCCGGGAAATGAACCCTGCGGCTGTCGGAGCGGAACGGGCGCGGGTTGGAGTGCTTCGGACACTTTTTAGCTACTTTGTTGCCACTTACTACACACAAGTGATTGTGCCATGAGCGCTGTTGCATATCAAGCGGTAAATCGAGAGAAGTGTAATTATTTCTTTGGCTTACCAGCATCTATCGGCTGCATATCTATAGTCCTGTACCACCACCTGTAGGAATTATGGCGAATATATGGCGAATTTATGGGTTCTTCCTGACGGCAGCAGTGCTGCTGCAGCCCGCTGAACGGTCGCGAGTCCCTGTTTTAGTCGAGCTGTTCACGTCGGAAGGCTGTTCAAGCTGTCCGCCGGCCGACCGGCTGCTGGAAACTATGGACAAAAACCCCGACTTGATCGTGTTGAGCGAGCACGTCGACTACTGGGACCAGCAGGGCTGGCGGGACCCCTATTCCAGCGCCGCAGTTACTGAGCGACAGGAGGAATACTCGCGCCGCTTCCATCTGGAATCCGTTTACACGCCGGAGATGGTGATTGATGGGCGGGCGGAGGCCTCAGGGAACGATCGGTCCGCGATTGCAGCGGCAATTGCGAAGGCCAGCTCAGCCGCCAAGACCTCGGTTGAGCTTTCGGACGTCACACGCGAGGGCGGTAAGATTCACTTTCGCGTTCGCGCGCCGGAACTGAAGGCACGTGCGACCTTGTTTATCGCGCTGGCGGAAGACCGGGCGAGGTCGGAAGTTGAGCGCGGCGAAAACAGCGGCAGGACGCTGGACCACGTTGCGGTCGTCCGGAAGTTGCAGGCCCTTAAGCCAACCGATGTCGACAAACCGATCACGCTGCCGCTCGGCTGGGAGCCGAAGACTGGCGTCCGCGTGATTGCGTTTCTGGCAGACCGCGGGTCGGGCGCGGTTATTGGGGTGACGAGATTTCCCGGCTTACTTTAGAAGTGGAGGCCGAGAAGGAAGTCGACCGAGTTGAGCTGCGAAAGGCTCTGGATGCTGTCATTGGCCTGGCGCGTGTAGCGGCCTTCTGCACTTAGCCTCTTTCCGAAGGCCTTAAAATCGACACCGCCTACCAGCAGCACACCGCCCGGAGAGTTGCTTACGATCGAGCCGGGGCCCGATGCGATGGCGTTCGAGACCTGATACAGATGGTCGAAGTTGAAGCCGGCGCCGGCAAACGGTTCCAAATGGCCTCCGCCGATTTTGTTCTTGAAGCGGTACTTCCCCATCACCGGAAATCTCCAGTGGGCCGCTGTAACGTCATTTGTCTGGGAGCTGACTGAGAAGCTGGCCGGGCGATAAAGGGCATCGATTTCGAGCCGGATCTGAAAGGGCAGATCCAACTGGAAGGCGCCACCCACGGTGTAATGGAGACTTTGCGGATCAAAGTGAACGGCATTAATCGTTTTGGAACTGGTGAGATCGAGGACCGGTACGCCCGCCATCACGCCTACCGAAATGGCCTGGGCGCAGGCGGCCGCCGTGCTGAGAACGGAAAGAAGAATCAATTTTCGCATGTATGAAACCAATAGAATGACATACGGCCTTTGCGAAGGGTTACTTCACGGTGAAGTTGACCGGCGCGCTGGCCACACCTCCTGCTGTCACCACGACGGGGTAAGTGCCGGGAGCCAGGCTCTCGGGAATGGCGAAGTTGATCTGCGTGACGCCGATAAGTCCGGGCACGATTCCATTGAAAACAATTCCTGCCGCAAGGTTGTTCACGGTAACCGACACCGATTGACGCGAAGACGGCAAGCGGGAGAACGGAGTAGTGCTGGCGGGGGAGGTACCGGTGGCAAGCGACGGAGTTACGTCGCCATCGCCGGTGACATAGGCGACAACGATCTGGCCCGCGGCGCCGGATGTGAACGGCACGAGGTTCTGGCTGGCGTCGGCGAAGATGCCGGGGGCCGTGATGGCCACCTGCAATACCCACGACGCGATCTGGCCGTTGTTGTTTACAGCAAGAATAGCGGGGCCGGCTGTTGTTTCGTAGGGGATCTGGATGTTCAACTGACTCGGGCTGACGAACCAAAGCGGTGCCGAGATACCGTTGGCGGTCGCAGAGACGCCCTGCAGCGAGTACGGCAGCGGTTGAATCGCGGCCGAGGTGAGCGCGGGCGCGAGGTTGTTGCCAAAGACCGCCATCAACATGCCCGGCGCAAAGCTCTGGACGAAAGATGCGGCGTTGCTGACGCCGGTAATCGCGATCTCCGGCGAAGCGCCGACAGTTAAAAAGACGGGCACGGAGATTGCCTGCGGCAGCGCGCCGGGCGCGGAAATCACCACCGTCGCCGCGTAGGAGCCGAGAGAGAGACCGGCTGTGTTGGCTTTCAGGATGAGGGTCCCGCTGCCGCTGCCACTGGTTGCGCCAAGTGTTAGCCAGGAACTCTGGTTGATGATGCTTGCCGTCCAAACAGGCGAACCGTCACTGAACGTCAAGTCGATTTCGGCGGTGGCGCCATCGCCGGAAAGCGAGACCGACGGTGAGGAGACGGAAAATGCTGTGGGACCGCCAGCCGTCGCTGCAAGTGTCACCGAAGCAACCACGCTGACAGAACCCGAACGCTCATCAAGGCCGGACAGCAGAAAAGTTTTCAGCCCTGCCGATGTTGTTTCCGGAAAACAGTACGAGGCCCGAAGCGTTCCATAGGCCGCGAGCCGGCTGGTGCCGAATAACTGCGCGAGATTGGAAACCGGCGAGCCGCTGGCCGAAAGAGAAGAAAGCGCAATTGAGAAACCCGTTCGTTCCTGAAGGAGCAACTGGGCGCGCCAGCGGCAGATGGCATCGGCAGCCGGATCCTGCTGGAGAACAGCGGGCGCGACGGTCAAGGTCATGGATGGCAGAAGCGATGGGCCGGCCGGGCCGACGAAGGGTACGGAAAGGTCGGCGGTCCACTTGCGCCCATCGGCATCAGCTCCCTCGACGTGGAAGGCGCGGTTGGTGGGAACGGTGAGGTTGGTACCGGCGCGATTGACGGTGATGACACCGTTCGCCGCGAGCGCGGGATTGACGATGTTCGAAAGATTGCTCACGCCGTCAATCGTGAACACGGTGACGCTGGTTGCAACACCCGCTTTCTCGGTGAGGCGGAAGGTATAAGGCCAACTCGTGCCGCTCTGCGTGACGGGATATGGCGTGATGGAGGGAACGACGAAAGAACCTTCGCCGAGCTTCTTCGGGGCAGTTGAGACCTGGCCGCCGGATGCGGCGTAGATGCTGTCACCACTATATGTGGCAAAGACGTCTCCATCGCCGCCGATGATGAGTGCGCCATCGACTGAGATTGATGCGGTGGAAGAATTGGCGCCCGCGATCAACTGCACCGTGCCAAGAACAATATCGTTCGTGACGAATGTGACTGCACCGGTGGGCGCACCGGATTCGCCCACGACGGTGGCGGTGAGGTCAACCTTCTCATCAGTGGTTATGGTCAACACGCTGGAAGTGAGAGTTGTAGTGGAAACCGTCCCGGAGTTCCACACTGCCACCAAACGCGCGGCGTCGACCGAGCCGAGGCCGGATGCCAGATCATAGCCGGGACCGGCGGCGAATCCGAGTTTGCCATCAACACAGTTCGGGCTGCCCTGCTGGCAGGGGACGAAGATGTCGCCAGCGGTGACATCGTGGAAAGCATCGGACGAGGATTGCGCCAGGCGATACAGCGTGGGATTGATATTGCCAACGCCTGGCGGCACATTGGGCGATTTGGCGTTCAGTGACTGATTCAGCAGCGCCACAATGCCGGCGAAGGCAGGCGATGAGACTGAGGTGCCGCCGAAGATTCGCAGCGCGCCGCTGATATAGACCTGATAGCCGACGTGGTCAGACGAGGCAGACAACGAGATATCGGGGATGTCGCGGGCTTTATCGGCGGGAACGCCGGGTCCGGATTGCCATGACGGTTTGGCAAAGAAGGCGCTGGCGCCGCCACCAGCGCCCACGATGGCGTTGCGCACCGCGAAGCTGTTCCAGGGGCGCTCCGGAATGTAAGAGAGCGCGGAAGAGAAGTTGGTATCGTTGGTGCGATTCCAGTAAGTTCCCGCGCCTTCGCTGAACTGGGTGCCGCCGACGGCGGTAATTTCCGGGATTGTCGCGGGGTAAGACGCGGTTTGTCCGCGCGTGGCAAGCGGGATGGGCGAGGTGCGGTCGCACTCGGCCGCGAGGGCATCGCCGGAAGAAACCACCCATGTAATGCCCTGCGCGCTGGCCTGCTGGGCGACGCCGCGCTGGGTTTCCGAGGTGAACTGTTCGCAACTTCCGTAGCTGAACGTCATGACGGGCGCGAGGTTTTGATCAACAGCGTACTGGGCAGAGAGGCGCACGTCAGTGGAGTTCACGTAAATGATGGTGGCATTGCGCGCAACCGCGCCGGCCCATTGCAGATCCAGGTTGGCCTCGGTTTGATCGCCGAAGTTGGAGCCGGGGTCGGGCCCGAACAGGACTATCTGCGGATCGTTCGGCGGAAGGTTGAAGTGGTTGCGAAAGGTGCGAACGTCGGCGAGATCGAGGTCGGTCCGGCCGATGACGGCGATCTTTTGGCCAGCACCATCGATGCCGGCGTTGTACAGAGACTTGATGTTGTAGATGGTGGCGAGGTCGTCAGGGGCGAGGTAGTGGGTGTTGCCGGTGGTGTAATCAGGGGCCGGAATCATCTCACGGTGGAGCGCAGTGGGCGCGAAGTCGTCGAGGCCGGAAACGCTGTCAATTATGGGATCGAGGGCGGCCGGGATCGAGAGGCCGGTCGAGTGGGCGAAATGGGTTTCGGCACCGGTGCGGTAGCGGCGGAGTTGGGTGCGGAAGGTCTGGTTCATTTGCCCCGCGGTACCGCTGAAGGTGATCCAGAGGCCGCCGCGAGCGACATCGTCGACGCGCAGACCTTCAAGTTCCAGCCATTTGCGGATTTGCGCGATATCGGCAGGGCTGGCTCCGAAGCGGGTGGCGAATTCTTCGGGTGAGAGCCAGCGGTGGAAGTTGGGCGAAGCCGGATTCTGCTGCTCGGCGAGAAATATTTCGAGCCCGGGTGCGGGACGGAGAAGGAGCGAGGCATATTCGATCCGGTGGGCGGGGTCGAGAGGGCCGGTGTCGACGGCGTTGGCGGTTGCCGGGTGGGCGCGGTTCTGTCGGAGTGTTGCGCGACGGGCGGGATCGACCGGAATGATGAGGCGGTTGGGGGCAGCGGTGAGGGTTATGGCGGTAAGAAGACAGATGGTAATGGATTTGCTCATGCGTCTTTGCTCATACGTCCAGGTGAACCACTCTGAGTGAATCAGGGACATTATGGCAGGAGAGCGTTCCTGCTCCGCCGGACATGGCATAATCGCACGCATGGTAGAAATCGTCTGGCTTGGGCATGGTTCGTTTCAACTGGAGGTTGCGGGCGAGACGATTCTGATTGACCCGTGGGTGGAAGGGAATCCGAAATATCCCGCCGGGCACGAAATTACCCGGTGCGACACCATTCTGGTTACGCACGGGCATGGCGATCATGTCCAGGCGGTGCGGGCGCTGAGCAAAAAGTTCAGTCCAAAAGTAGTGGCGAACCATGAGATCGCGACGTGGTTTGAGAAGAAAGGCGTGGCGAACTGTGTGGGCATGAACAAGGGCGGAACGGTGCAGGCGGGGCCGGTTCGAGCGACGATGACGGAAGCGCAACACAGCTCCAGCATTGACGACGAAGACGGAACGGCGGTGTATGCGGGAGAACCGGCGGGTTTTGTGCTGCATTTCGGCGACGGACGGCGGGCATACTTTTCCGGCGATACCAACGTTTTTTCCGACATGGCGCTGATTCATGAGTTGTATGAGCCTGAACTGGCCTTCCTTTCGATTGGAGATTGGTACACAATGGGGCCTCGCGAGGCTGCGGTGGCATGCCGATTGCTGAAGGTAAAAACCGTAATTCCGATGCACTGGGGCACCTTTCCGATACTGACCGGGACCCCGGCGGAGTTACAGGCGCTGTCGCCGAGCGTCAAGGTTCAGGAACTGACACCGGGAGTGGCGTTTACCTGGTGACGAAAGTAATAGAAGAGGTACCCTTGACAAGGCCGGGTGGATGATTAAAATAACTCCTATAGCCGACCGGAATCAAGCTTCATGGTTCGATATGTGTGATCACAACAAGACGATAATTATCGCCCGACGAGACGGTGTTGACTACGTGGAATGCCTCGATTGCAAGCAGGTTTTCGAGGCGGAAGATCTGGAACCAGTCACCATCGACGCGGACGAAGATTAGCCAGCTTACAATCCTAATAAATCCCGTTGAACTCAAAGCGCCCGACCACTCGCGATCGCGGCTCGGTTAGCATACGTTTATATGCATGATCTGGGTGCGTTTCGCGCCAACATGGACGCTATTGCGGCGCGCCTTGCGACCCGCGGCGTGACGCTGCCGCTGGACGAGTACCGGCAACTGGACGTTCAGCGGCGGGCTGCGATTACCGAGAGCGAACAACTGCAGGCGGATAAGAACCGGCAATCCAAAGAGATCGGGGCGCTGCGGAAGGCGGGCGTGGATACCAGCGAACTGGAAGCGAAGTCGCGGACGGCGAATGAACGGATCGCGGAGTTGAAGGCCCAGGTGGACGAACTGGACGCCGAGTATAGAAACCTGCTGGCCGGGATCCCGAATACGCCGCATGAATCTGTGCCGGTGGGTCGATCGGCGGAGGATAATGTGGTGCTGCGGGCGCACGGAACGCCGGGGACTTACAGCTTTCCTCCGAAAGCGCACTGGGATCTGGGGCCTGAGCTGGGAATTCTGGACTTCGATCGCGCGGGGAAGGTTACGGGAGCCCGGTTTGCCGTTTACATCGGGCTAGGCGCAAAGCTGGAGCGCGCGCTGATCAATTTCATGCTGGATACACATACAGCGCATCACGGCTATACCGAAGTGCTGCCGCCATTCATGGTGAATTCGGCGAGCCTGTATGGGACGGGGAACCTGCCGAAGTTTGCCGAAGATCTTTTCAAGCTGGAGAAAACGGATTACTGGCTGATTCCGACAGCGGAGGTTCCGGTAACGAATCTTTTTCGCGATGAAACGCTGGATGGCGATAAACTGCCGATCAAACTGTGCGCGTATACGCCGTGTTTTCGCAGCGAGGCGGGGTCGTACGGGCGCGACGTGCGCGGCATTATCCGGCAGCACCAGTTTCAGAAAGTAGAGATCGTGAAGTTTGCGCGGCCGGACCAGAGCTACGACGAACTGGACAAACTGACCGATGATGCAGAAGATATTCTGCGGCGGTTGGGGCTGCCGTTCCGGACAGTGGTGCTTTGCACGGGCGATATGGGATTCAGTTCGGCGCGGACGCATGACATTGAGGTGTGGCTGCCGGGGTTGAACGAGTTTAAGGAGATCAGCTCCTGCTCGAATTTCGAAGGCTTCCAGGCCCGGAGGGCCAATATCCGCTTTCGCGGTGGGAAGAAGACGGAACACGTGCATACGCTGAATGGCAGCGGACTCGCGGTGGGCCGGACCTGGGTGGCGATTGTGGAGAACTACCAGCAGGCCGACGGCAGCGTAGTGGTGCCGGAGGCGCTACGCCCATATATGAATGCTGAGCGGATTACGCCGGCCGGGTCGCTGACGTAGCCGGCGCGGAAAAAGTTAAATTTGAAAAAATGAAGCCGTTCCTTCGCCCTGCATTCGCCGTTAATGGCTCTTTTTTTGAAATTTTGCACGTTCGAAGCCAATTTTCACGAGCAATGGTTTTCTTCGCCGCAACCAAGATTTATCACGACTGGTGGCGGACTGGATTGGCATGGAGGAGATTGTGCTCTCGCGATGAGTAAAAGGTCTTTTGTTCTTAGCCGGTTGGTGGGCGCGAAATATTTCCGATCGATTTGTTAACGGCCTTGCTCTTGATTTTCGTGTTCTCTGGTTTTATGATCGATTATCGATATATCGATCTTCGCTATGCCGAAACGAAAGCTTGACCCCTTACCCACGGCTGCATTCCATATACTTCTCGCGCTCGCGGGTGAAGACCTTCATGGTTACGCGATCATGCGGCAGGTGGAGGAACAGACCGGCGGCAGCATGAGGCTGGGTCCGGGAACGCTATACGGATCGCTGCGGACATTGCTGGAGGCGGGGCTCATCGCGGAAGTCGATGAGCGCGCCGACGGGGAAGAAAGTGCGGAACGCCGCCGTTATTATCGCCTCACCTCTGCGGGCCTCGAAATCACGCGGTCCGAGGCTGAGAAGCTTGCGGACCTGCTCCGCGTTGCCCGCGCCAAACGAATCCTGAGGGGAACCCATGTCTGAAAAGATTTACAGATGGCTGTTGAAACTCTATCCAGCGAGCTTTCGCGAGGGGTACGGCGCGGCTGCGCTGCAACTTTTTCGCGACCGATGGCGGGCGGAACGTGGCGTTCTGCCGCGTCTGCGTTTCTGGGCCGACGTGATCCGCGACCTGTGTGTTTCACTGCCCCGTGAACACTGGCGGTCAAGAGAGAATGCGCCCGCCGGCGAGGGATCTTTCCGTATTCCGAAAGAAGCCGTGGAGGCCCTGACACAACGTGATGGGCTCGTGCCGGCAGTCCTTGTGAGCCTCTTCGTGCTGATCGGTTTGACTATCGGCTGGCTGGGAGATTCCGGGTACGCGGTTCTTTCCGCGGCATACTTCCCCCTCGCAGCCATGGCGGTCATGCGCTTTCCGTCGGTCTGGCGCATGCAGAAACACTGGCAGAGCTATGAGCTCGTCCTGGAGGGAGATCGCATTCAGCAGCGGGATTACCGCAGCAACAAGACGTTGCTGAAGAGTCAGATTGTCAAGGTCAATGAAGATCAGCACGGGCTGACGGTGGTTGGTCAGGGCACTGAGCGCTTATCGACGATATGGATTCCAGCCGGTCTGACTGGTTATGCGCACGTCAGAGCGCAGGTATTGCTGTGGTGCGGCAGCGTCAGTCAGCAGCGCTCTTTTTGGCTGCGCGATCTGAGACACGTCTTTGTTTGCGCGTCGTCGCTGCTGCCTGCCGTGGTGATGGTGCGCTCTCGGCCGTGGTTTGCCGTTGCCGCGGGGATCTACTACGGAATGATTGTGCTTGCAATCCTGCTGTGTGTGATGAGGCCGCGCAGGGACAGCGGGCTGGGGGCGGGTGGTGACGGGAAGCGTCACTTAGCAACTGGAGTGATGGATTGGCTGCCTCCGCTTCCTTATATGTGGCACCGTTTAAAACACACTGCTGGGAATCCGACGGTGGTCGCGCTGTTCGTTTTGCCGATTGTGCGGATCGTAATGGCCTCTTAGCCGGCGGAAAAAGGCCCGCTCCCTCACGGTCGCGGCTCGGAAGGTAAGTTTTTGGGAGCCTTGAAGGATTACCCTGTTGGGATGCTGGAGCGCATTGCGGATGGGCGAACCGATCTGGTGTTTGAGTACGTTGGGGGAGGCGGGGCCGCGACTGCATCTGTGCGGGACGTTCGGCTGATTCAGTGGTGTGCCTATTACGGCGATGTAAGTGCGATCCGGTTTCTGCTTGCCAATGGAGAGTGCCTCGAGGCTCTGGGGGAGAACTTCGATCTCAACGGAGCCTGCTTTCACGGGCACTGGCGGCTCTGTCAATTCCTGATTGAGCGCGGCGCCGATGTGAATGCGGCATTGACGGACACCGGTGAAACGCCACTGCATGCGGCTTTCAGTAAAGGCAACCGCGTAAAGTACACGCCAGTGGTGAAGCTGTTACTGGCGGCCGGAGCAGATCCAAACCGGGCGACGAGTCCGGGGGTCGAGACCGGCAGCTTCATGCGGGATTGCCGCACTAAAGGGGAGACGGCGCTGCACCGCGCTGCGGCGTTCGGGAATGAAGAAGATATTCAACTGCTGCTGTCCGCGGGCGCGCGGATCGATGCCAAAGATGCGAATGGAGACACGCCGCTGGGGTGGGCAAGCTGGTATCTGCGTCCGGGCGGGATTCTGCATTTGCTTTGCTATGACGGATTCTATATTCACCCGGAACGGCGAGAGGAAGTTAGTGGCGATTCAACCGCCGGGTCAATGGAAGCGGCGTTGAGCGGAACGCCGCACTTTTAGGGCATCGGCGAGGCTGAAGGGCAAATCAAGTTGTAGCCGGGCGTCGATACAGGTATGGACGCGGCACCACAAGTGAGTGCGTTTAGATCATGATGTCGATAAATCACGATAGGCTTGAATCATGCCCGGGCCTATTCAAATCAAGCGCGCCGATGTTGCCGACGATATTCGGTCGCTGGCTGCCCTGACCGGGATGTCTATCACCGATGCGATCGCGAACGCTGTTCGTGGACAATTGGCGATCGAACAAGTGAAAGCAGATGCCAAACTTCGCAAAAGGCGAAAAGAGGGGGCGAAAATACTGGCGGAGTTGCGGCGATTGCCGGTGACCGGGCCCCTTCTGTCCGATGACGATCTTTACGATGCCAATGGACTTCCGAAATGAATATAGTGGCGGATGCTTCGGCGCTGCTGGCGGTTTTGTTGGCTGAAGACGACGCGGGTCAGTATCTTTCGAGATTGCGTGTGGCGCGAACGGTTTGGGTGTCCCCCGTGAATTGGTGGGAAATGCAGGTGCGAGTGTCGTCGCGTTTTGGCCCAGCCGGCGAGGCCAGTGCGGTTCAGTGGATGACGCAGATTGGAGTGGTCGTGGAGGAGGTCACACTTCGGCATGCAGAAATTGCGCTGGCCGCTTACACGCGATACCGGAGGCGCCCGGCGAGGCTAAACATGGGCGATTGCTTTGCCTATGCGCTGGCGCAGGCGAAGGGCGTTCCGCTCCTCTATAAGGGGAATGATTTTGCCCGGACAGACGTCAGACCTGTTTGAGGACAGCCGGGGCTAGTTGGCGCGTACGGCGCCGACTACCGTTGCTTCCGGCGGGTAATTGTGCAGCAGGCGGTCGACGGTCCAACCTTCATGAATTAGTTGCCAGGCGACGAAGAGGTGGAATTCACGGTAGAGTCCCGAGCGGCGGTAGTTCATTTCCTGAGCGCCGGCGAGGAAAGCTTTGCGATACCCGTCGAGATCGATTTGGCTGCCTTTGCCGATATAGTCGGCGTAACCTTCGCGGATCCATTGCGGAAGCCGCAGGTACGCAACGGGGCCGAGCGCCCGGCCTGTTAGCTGGTGAGTTACTTCGTGGGCGATGAAGTAATCAAGGGTTCGGTCTCCCGAAACTGGTTTGCCGCCAGGGGAGATCAGTTGGTTTTGATCAACGATAGAGTCGCGGAGGAAGACGTTAGAGGTCAGCGGATACGGTGCGACACCGGCAACCCCATAGTCTTTGTTGAAGAAGATTGCCTGACGCCAGCGTGAATTGCAGATGTAGATGTCGTAGTTACGGTCATTGGTCCACAGCACGGACTTCGCAAGATTCGATTCGGCCTGGGCGAGGACTCGGGTGGCGGCGTCGATGGGGAGCGCGTGGTCGGAGTGGAGGGTCAGGTGACCCGCTTGCACGCTTGAAGAGAAGAATGGCTGCGGGAAACACAGGAGCGCCGCCCAGATTGCAGCGAGAGCTACCGCGGTTGTGACGACGCGGAGCATTTTCGCCAGCGCGCGAGAAGGGGCAACATCGCGAGGCCGGCCAGAGCGGAGAACCAGGCCGCAGGTTCCGGCGCGGGGGCATCGGCAAAAACGGCTCCGCCGTTGCCTGCGCCCGATACGGATGCGGCATCGAGGTAGTGAAAAGAAGTATGGGCTGGCGAAGTCAGCGATCGGGTAGAGGGGAGTCACGCAATCCAGCGACACCGCGTAAGAAATACACATCGAAAGAATATCTCGCAACTGAGCCTTGAGACCCGGGAAATTAAACCGTGATGCGTGTGCCATCGAAACGGGTCAGAGAAAACCCTGGGAAATCTTCGTTCAGGCAGGCACGTTCTTCACTCAATATTTGAATGGCTATTTCTTCGCCCAGACGCATGCCTTCGGTGGCATCGGTGCGCCAGTGTACTCCGGCGATGTTTCGGCCATGGGCGACATTCGCAGCGATTTTATCCAGCTCGCCTCCAAGGGTGAGCGACGGACCCTGGTACGGCAGAAGCGACAGGCCATCTTCAGCGGCTTCGACTGGGTTGGGAATAATCCACGATTCGTCGTACAACGCTTTCAGAATGGTCGTGCAAGCGCCTGCGACGGTGGCGTGTCCCGATGCGTAAGCGGGATGGGTGGGGCTGCCTTCCGGGAACGCCATTGGCAGCAAATATGTGCCCTGTTTTCCGAACACGCTGGCGAGGGCCGCGGAATTTAGAACGTCGGAGTGGATTGGGTAATTTGCGGCTCCGGTGCGTCTGAAATGGATGCGGCCGCCGAAAGCCTCCGGGCGAAGGCGGCGATGGACGAACCATTTCTGGCACCAGACTGCCTCAAGGGCCGGCTTTGCGACTGCGCAGAGCAGGCTGGCTGTGTATGGATCGCCAAGAGTACTGAAGCCGATCTGCGTGCGTGAGGAAACGTATGGATTGGCGGGATCCGGGGGAGCACCCATGCTGAGCATGCAGAGAAGCGCAGTCAGATAGGCCTGGAAGAGAACGTCGATATGAACCCATTCGCCGAGATCACGCCCATTGCGAATGTAACGGCGGACAGCGTCGTGCTGGGCGGGGCGAAACACAGTTGCCCCGCGCTGGATATCAAGCCAGTCACTGACGGTGATGAGGTACTCGAATCCGGCAGGGGTGGTGGCAATCCGGCGATCGAGTAATTCGGCGCCGAAGGGGGCGGGAAGCCAGAAGAACTGCGAGATGAAAGGTCCGGTCAAACAGCCGGGCCAGAGTTCGCGGAACAGCGTTACGGTGGTGACCCGGTTATTGTCTTTTGGACCGCGGAAGTCAGACATGCGCGAGAGGTCGGCAGCCGCGGCGGCGGCAATTGGGTCCGAGGGGTAATTGCGGAAGGGCACGTCACGCAACAGAGCCATCCAATAGAGTTCCGACATTTCGCCGGCCTCCTGCGCGCTGGCGAAAGCAGGGGCCGGGGGTATGGCGAGCGCAAAGGAATCGGAGCCTTCCATCCCGAAAGCAAGGCCGGCCTGAGGATCAGTCAGCTTGCGGCCAAGCCCGAGGGTAATCTTTTCGAAATCGGAAGGCGCTCCGGAAGCCAACGCGTGGAGCAGGGTTTGATATGCGGCGAGGTCCACTTCGCCGAGGTCGTTATGGGGCAGACCCTTGGAAAAGCTTCCAATGCGGCTTGGGTATGCCTGCTCGTCGCCATTATCAGGATGCGGCGGGAGATTGCGCTGGAAATCTTGTTGCGCCAGTCGCTGGCGCAACTGAAGAGCATCGCGCGCGCGAGACCTCGCGTCGTTGTTTCCGTCATCGTGTCCGTTGCCGCTTCCGTTGTGACCGGCCAAAAGCGATGAGGCGCCAAAACCCGCCAGTGTCGCCTGTTTCAAAAAAAAGCGCCGCGCATTGCGTGGCGAGACGGTCCCGCTGATTGGTTTTTTCATTGTCCCCGCTTTCGCTCAATGGTACTTGAGTTGGCGGGTACGATACCGTACGAACGCTCTTATCGCATTTCGGACCCCTGGGGGGCGGCCCGGAGATATTGGACGGGCCAGAGGCCGGGCTTGCCAAGTTTGGCGGCGGCGTGCATGGGCCAGTACGGATCGCGCAGGAGTTCGCGGGCGAGGAGGACAATATCGGCCTGGCCGTTCCGGATAATTTGGTCGGCCTGCGCTGGGTCGGTGATCATACCGACCGCGCCGGTGGGGATTCCGGCTTCGCGGCGGATGCGGTCGGCAAAGGGAGTCTGGAAGCCGGGGCCGATGGGGATTTTGACGCCGGGGACAAGGGCGGCGGAAGAGCAGTCGACGAGGTCGACTCCCCTGCCCTTCAGAATTTTGGCGAGTTGTACGGACTCGTCCGGGTTCCAGCCGCCCTCGGCCCAGTCGGTGGCGGAGATGCGGACGAAGAGCGGGTGGGACTCCGGCCAGACTTCGCGAACGGCGGCGACAACTTCGAGCAGAGGGCGAATGCGGTTGTCGAATGCGCCGCCGTATTCATCGGCACGGTGGTTCGAGAGCGGCGACAGGAATTCGTGAAGCAGATAGCCGTGGGCTGCGTGGATTTCGATGAGGTCGAAGCCGGCGGTTAAGGCGCGTTGCGCGGCCGCGCGGAAGTCGGCGATTACCTTTTTGATGCCTTCGACGGTGAGGGCGGTTGGTTGAGAGTAATTGGGGGAGAAGGCGATGGCGCTGGGGGCGAAGGTTTCCCAGCCCCCTTCGGCGATGGGGACCAGTTTTTCGCCATGCCATGGCGCAGCCATGCTGGCCTTACGGCCGGCATGGGCCAGTTGAATACCGGCCGGAGTCTTTTGGGTGTGGCAGAAGGCTACGATCTGGCGCAGTTTTTCGATGTGCGCGTCTTTCCAGATGCCATGGTCGCCGGGAGAGATGCGGCCTTCGGGCGATACGGCCGTGGCTTCCATGATGACGAGTCCTGCGCCGCCGACGGCCCGGCTCCCGATGTGGACGACGTGCCAGTCGGAAGAGAAGCCATCGTCCGAGGAATACTGGCACATTGGCGAAACGACGATGCGGTTGGGCAGAGTGAGGCCGCGGAGTGTAAGCGGAGAAAAGAGATCTGGGTTCATGAGTGGCTGGAATTTTCTTATAGCAGATGGGTTTGAGTTTGGATAATAGGGGGATGCCCAGTGAATTGTTCGAGATTCAATGCCCGTGCTGCCAGACGACCCTGAAGGTGGATGGAAGGCTGAAGGCGGTGATCGCTTATACCGAGCCGGTGAAGAAGCCGGCTATTGAGGATTTGAATGAAGCTGTCCAGAAGCTCAAAGGCGAGGCAGGGCGGCGCGATGAGGCGTTCCGGAAATCGTTTGCGGCAGAGAAGCAGCAGAGCGAAGTGCTGAACCGGAAATTCGATGAGCTGTTTCAGCGGGCGAAAGAAGATCCGGAATTTGGGAAGAAGAACAGAGATATTGATTTGGATTAGGTCATTAGAATAAATGCGATAACACCAGCGGCCATTAGTGGCGCGTGCGGCAGGCGCAGGCCCCCGGTTGTGGTTACATCCAGTTCTTCACTGCTCTTATAAGGGGCTTTGAATGTTAGTAAGTCGCGGACGATCCAGGATACGTTGAATATCGTTTGGCGGAGGCGGCCGCGGGAAAGCGCGTAAAAGAACGCGATTATGCCGCCGAGGATTGAGGTCAGGAGAAAGATCAGGAAGATGTTGCCGGGGCCCGCGATAGCGCCTGCCGCGGCCAGGAGCTTCACGTCACCGCCACGAAGGGCACGCAGAAGGAAAAGTGGAAAGTAAAGGACAAAACCCAGGCCGAGACCGGCGGCTGCCCGTCCGAGTCCGAACAATCCTCCTGAATAGAGGTTCCATGCGAGGCCTGCGGCAACTCCGGCAAGCACCAGCCAGTTTGGAATCCGGCGAAACCGAATATCGATCACCGCAGCGACTGCGACCAGTAATCCCAGTAAGATCTCACCACTAATCTCCATTCCGGGGCGCGGCATCTGTCGTTATCGTTTCGCGCGGCGGTAGATAAGCCAGGCGGACAGAATGACGACTCCGGTGCCGCCGAACAGTTTAACTTCATAGAGCCAGACGCGGGTTATATCCGGAGTCGGGACAATGGCGCACACGATGGCGAGGACCGTGACGAAAACACCGGAGATCACGCTTATTCTCCTGCCGGCTTTCCAGGCGCTGCCGAAGATATAAAGGAACGGGAGGAATCCGGCGATAACCATCAGGGAGATGAGAGTGTCGTAGGCGGCGCGGAGCGTATCGCCGAGTTGCATGACGATGAGAAGGACGGAGGCGACGACGCCGAACCCGACGATCGAGATATGCGGAGTGCCCCAGCGTGGGTGGACGCGGGCGAAGGCGGCGGGCAGAAGGCGATCGACGCCGGCGGCGAGAGGCATACGGGAGACGGACGATCCGAAGCCTCCGAATTGTCCGACGGCTCCAAAAACAAGAAGCGCCGCGAGCAGCATGGGAAGCCAGGGCACGCCGAGCATGCTGCCGGCGGTCTGACCGAGTTCCGAAATACCGTTGACTTCGCTGATTTTGGCGGCGGGGAGAATGACGAGGGCAGACGCGGTTGATCCGGCGTAGAAAAGAACGGCAACCGGAGTGATGATCCAGGCCGCGCGCGGGATATTGCGGCGGGGATCGCGGACCTCTCCGCCCATCAGCCCGACCAGTTCCATGCCGGTGAGCGCATAGGCGATCGACGCCCAGAAGTTGATGGTGTTCCAGCTGAGGTCAGGGAGGAGGTTGAAATGCGTTGCGCTGCCGTGCTGACGCCAGACTCCCCAGGCGGCAACTGCGAGGACGATGCCAAGAATCCAGGAAGCTAAGGCGCCGAGGTTTTCCGTCCATTTGCCGATGTTCACGCCGACGATGTTCGTGCCCAAGGCTATCCAGATGGCTGCGAGTGACGCGGTGAGGAGGAACGCGCGGTCAGTGGCAAGAGGAGCGAAGCGCGGGCCAAGCATGTAAGCGGCGGCGCTGGTGTAGAACATCGCTGTGGGCGGAAACCACAGAGCGGAGCCGACCCAGTAGACCCAGAAGCAGAGAAAGCCGTGCCATTCGCCGTAATCGGCGCGGGTCCAGATGTACATGCCTCCGGCGGCGGGATGGCGCACTGTGAGTTCGGCGACGGCGATCGAGAGGGGCACCATGAAGAGAACTGCGGCCAATAGCCAGAGAGTCAGAGAACCGGACCCCGCATGAGCCGCCGGGGCGATCCAGCGGGCACCGACGATGCAGGCGAGGCCGAAGAGAGTGATGTCGCGGAGGCTGAGTTCGCGGCGAAGACCGGCGCCGGTTGCTTCCAGGACAGCCCGCTCCCTCACGGTCGCGGCTCGGCGAGGGAACTCAGCACGGCGCGGATTTGCCGTTGGTGGCGCTCCTCGTGGGCACTCATCAGGTCGAGAAACTCAGCGGGGGTGTTGACGCCGAGGACGGGGTGCTCGGCGCGCATGCGTTCGAAGGCGGGCGGGCCGCTCTGGACGAGGCGTTCGGTTGCCTCAAAAGCTTCGGCGAGGTTGGCGCGGAGTTGATCGGCAGTGAGGCCGGAGCGCGGCATGGAGCGCGTCGGAGCGCCGGACGGAACTAATGGGAGGCGCAGAACAGCTTCGCGTACGGGGTGCGGCACAAGAGTGCTGAACAGGCTGAAAGCCGGGGCGACGAACGGCATGACGGCGCGGGGAATGTAGCCGACGGTGGGATCCATCTCGCGGATGTCGATGTGAAAGATCTCTTCGTTGCCGGCGCGGGCGCGTTCGATCATTTGGCGGAATACCGGTTGATAGAGGCCGTCGGTGAGGGTGAGATGGTCGACGATCTGGGCGATGGACCATTTGCGGGGCGCCGGAGAGAAGTCGACTTGTTGCTGGGACAGGCCGGCAAGGAGTCCAAGAGTGGCTTTGCGGACGATGCGGACGCGATCGAGAGATGCCGCCAAGGTGCTGGTCTCAGTGGCGCCGCGCACGAAACGGGATATGGCCTGGTCGAGTAACTTGATTACATCCGTCATATGGGCTCCCGCGGTACGAATATACAACGCGGCCATGTGGGCGCGGCATCGAGCATGCCCGCGAGCTGATTAATCGACGTAGACGCGTTCAACGCGGCTGGAGATGGCGCAGAGGACGTTATATGAGATGGTGCCGGCGGTGCGGGCGATTTGTTGGGCGTCGAGCGAACAGTCGCCTTCGCGGCCCAGGATGGTGACAGGGTCGCCGGGGCGGAGATTGGGGCTGGCGGTGATGTCGATGGAGGTGAGGTCCATTGAGACCGTGCCAGCTATGGGGGCGAAACGGCCGCCGGCGATTACCTTTCCCTTGTTCGAGAGGCGGTGCGAGATGCCATCGGCATATCCGGCGGCGATTACAGCAAGGCGCGCTGGCGCCTCGGTGATGTGGGTGCCACCGTAGCCGACTTTCGCGCCGGCGGGGACATCCTTTACCGTGATGATGCGGGCTTTCCACTGGAGCGCGGGTCGAACGACAAAGCGAGAGTGGTGACCGCGCACGGTGGATACATAGCCGTAGATGGCGTGGCCGGGGCGGACGAGCGTCTGGGTGATGGCGGGACGTGGATAAGCGATGGCATTGGTGCTGGAGAGGTGGAGATGGTGTGCGTGGATACCGAGAGATCCCAGAGCGGCGATACGTTCTTCGAAGATGCGAATCTGATCCTCGGTCTGGCGGGTGATGAAATTGGCGGCCGAGGCGAAGTGGGAAAGCAGACCTTCGAGATGAACTTGCGGCGCGCCATGGAGAGCGATGGCGATTTCTTCGACGCCAGCAAGGGTGCCAAGGCGGTTCAGGCCGGTATCGAGCTTCAGATGGACCGGGCCGCGGAAAAGTGGGAGTTCGTCCAGTGAGTGGACCACCGGGGTGAGGCGAAATTCTTCCAGAGCGGCGTGCTCGCCCTGCATGACCCCGGCCATGACGAGAATTCGGGCGCCGATGCCGGCCCGGCGAAGCGCAACCCCTTCGGTGACAGAACTGACGGCGAGCCATTCGACGCCTTCATCGCAAAGGATGCGCGCGACCTCGGGCGCACCGTGGCCATACGCATTTGCCTTGACGACGCCGAGGACAGATGCCGGGCGAGCCGCGTCGCGGACGGCACGGTAGTTGGCGGCAATACGGGATCGCGAGACTTCCACCCAACTGCGCTTCACAAGTTCCTCAGGAGGACTTCGTATTGATCGGTCACCTTACTCCATGTATAGCGTTCTTCCGCCCGGCGGCGCGCGCGGTCACGCAGCGCGAGCCGCTCCGGTTCGGGCATGGCGAGGGACTGCTGCATTCGCAGGGTGAGTCCTTCGGTGTTTTCGTAGCTGAGTCCGGCGTCGCCGCAGACTTCGATGTTTTCGGGGGTGGCGAGGTAGATGATAAGGCAGCCGCGGCCCATGGCTTCGATGAGCGCAGGATGCGTCCCGCCGACTTCGGTGGCCTGAATGTAGGCGAAGCACCAGGAGCCGAGTTCGCGGTAGCCAAGACCGTAAATGGCGCCGGGGATTTCGATGCGGGGGTCGATGGTGGCTTTGACTTCGCGGATGTAGTCATGGGCGTAAGGGGCGTCGCCAATCAGGGCGAGGCGGAAATCGGTGGCGACCTTTTCGAAAGCCTGGCGGACTTCGAGGGGATGGTTTTCGGGTTCCATGCGGCTGACGTAGAGGAAGTAGCGGTTTGGTTCAAGGTTGAGTTGATGGAGGGAAGTTTGGGAGTCAACGCGGTCAAGATCAGCGCCGTACGGGATGAAGATGGAGTCTCTGCGGTAGCGCTCGAGATAGTAGCGGCGGATAACTTCGGCATCGGAGATGAAGCGCGTGGGGAAGACGGTGGAGAGGTATTCGGACATTCTGTACCAGGCTTTCGCCCAGCGATTCCATTTTTTGCGGTTGCGCTCGATGCCATCGACGTTGAGGGCGACGGGGATGCCGAAGATGCGGGGGAGGATCGTGAACAGGGCATTAGCGCCGTTGCAGTAGAGCGCGACGTCGGCTCTTCGGAACAAGAGGTCCAGCGTGGAGAAGAAGGTGTGGGCCAGGGTGTCGAGGTATTTGTGGCGGATGGTGGGAATGTAGATGCGAGTGACTCCGCGGTATTGGGGTTCGCCGCTTTCACGGCAGTAGACCAGGACTTTGTGGCCGCGGGCGGCGAGGCGAGTGGAGAGTTCCTCGGCGAAGGTTTCAAAGCCGCCGTAAGTGGCAGGGATGCCGCGGGTTCCTAGAAGCGCGATTTTCACTACAGGTATTGTGGACAGGCGAAAGTGCCTGTCCTACGTTATCGCCTTGCGGCTTCTCGCCTCGCGGCGCGGGGCCGGCACTAGCGCCTCGCGGCGCGGGATCGGGCGGGCGAAGCGGCGAACTTCTTCGGAGCCGGGCGGCTGACCGGCTTGAAACTAAACCAACCGGCGATGTATTCGTCGTCGACGCGCCGGCGGGCCATGATGGCGCGGCGCTTTTCAAGCGTGTTGCGCCAATTGCGGACCAGGCGGGGGAATGCGGCGAGCGAGGAATGTTCCCAGACCAGGCAGCAGCCGACGACGACCAGATCCCGCAGGGTGATGCTGAAGAAATTGCGGCGGTAAAGATCCGGCGTCATGTTCTTGATGCGCAGCAGGAAGCGGTTCTTCACCGAATGCATGTTGATTTCAGGCGGAAGGGCGCGGCGATTGCCAGGCAGGGCCTTGCGCACGTGATAGCCCTTGGCGTAAGGGACGTAGAGACACCTCCAACCCATCAACTGCGCGCGCCAGGCAACATCGGCATCTTCGCGATAGACGAAGAAATCGTTGTCGAAGAATTCCCCCATGATGGAGATGTCTTCGATCATTTCGCGGCGGTAGAGAGCGGCGGCCGCGGTGGCGCCGAAAACGTATTCGTAATTGCGGAAGTCGCCGTTATCGAGTTGGAGGCTGCCGCGGTCCAGGTGGCGAAGGTTGGGAGTGAAGTAGATCCCGGTGGAATCCACCAGTGGATCTTCGGGAAAATCGAAGGCCGCGGTCATGGTCATCAGCTTGCCGCATATGGTACCCACTTTGGGGTCGGCGCCACCGGCCGCCATCAGCGCTTCGATGAAACCCGGGAGCAGGAGGACATCCGGATTCAGAGTCAGTATCCACTCCGAATCGGACAGGGCAATGGCCTGGTTCTGGGCGGCCGAGAAGCCGATGTTTTCTTCGTTGTAGACGATGCGGCAACGGTCTTCGAAGGGCTCGAGAATGTCGATGGTGCCGTCGCCCGAGTTGTTATCGATGACGATGATTTCTTTAAAAGGATATTTCTGATCGAGCACGGATTCAAGGCAGCGCTTGATAAAGCGTCCGCTGTTGTAAGTGACGATCGTTACCGAGACCCATCCGTTCCGAACCATGTGGCGGCGCGTTATCTCCAATAATTTCGTTTACAAAGCCTGTCGTTACTGACTTAGGACGGCATATCTGCACGCCGTCCCCGCCCGCGACCAAACCCAGCCCCCAGCCAGCATCTGACCGCCTGACGGAACACCCCTGCGTAAACTACGATTGCTTTGAAACCGTGTTGCGGTAACCCTCTTATCGCACGCACGATCGATCCTGCCGCAACGGCCCAACAAACCCCTGAAAAACCTGCCAAAGGATAGTGTTTTGCCGCGTATCTTAGAAGACTACCATACCAGTATTTTTCACGCACTTCCATCGGAAGACCATGAATCGAATGGCCTCCGGTGTGTTTTGCTACAGACAAAGGCTGAAAAACCACCTTCCACCCGGCGGCTTTCAGGCGGGCGCAAAAATCGACATCCTCGAACCAAATAGGCCAGAAGCCTTCATCTAACCCACCCAGATGATGCCAGACCGTTCGCCGGAACATAAAAAACGCAGCCGCCGGTTGCTCAACCACGGATGCGGCGCGCAAATCGAGATCGAGACACCGATAATGCCGATTTATGGAATTTGCTGAAAACAGACGGTTCAGGCCTAGCACTTCAAATACCAATGTTTTGGGTGGGGGTAGATTCCTCGCCATAAAACCGGTTTGAGGCTGCGCGGACGCATCCAGAGTCATACCGCCGGCAGCAGCAACATCGGGATCGTTCAAGGCTTCGACCAGGTAATTGATACCGGTTTGATAGCAAGCATCGGGATTTAGTAACAGGATAAGTGGAGCATTAGTAGCTCGAACTCCCTGATTAACCGCGGCGGCGAAACCGGCGTTGATTGAGTTCGCAATGACGGAGACTCCGGCCGACGCGGCGACCGATGCAGTGGCATCGACGGAGGCGTTGTCCACAACCACAATTTCCGCGCCGGGAATAGTTTGCGCGGCGGTGATACAGGCAGCAATTTCCGCCGAAGAATTCCAGGTGACGATTATGACCGCAATGTCTGGCATCTTGGGTTAAAGCGCCGCACGCGCGAGGCGAAAATACCAGCGCCAGTAAGAATCGGTGGAGCGCTGGCGGATCTCGGTCTCGGAACGGAGGAGGAAGTCGCGGAGTTGGGGCGAGGGGTGGCCCTGGGGATGGAAGTTCGCGAGGGCTTCGCGCTTGCCGCGAAACCAGGCAGCAAACGAGCCATGACGGGCGGCGACCAGGCCCCACAAAAGCTGCCCCGCAACTATTGGCCAGAGCCAGTGGCGGATCAGATCGCGGTCGTAGTGGCGGGCGAGTAACAGAAGCTGGTTACGCGAGATGAGGCGTACAACTTCGGGGTGCCAGCGGCCGAGCGTTGCGCTGCCGTGGTGGAACGCAATGGCGTCGGGCACGAAGACGCCGGAGATGCCGCGCTCGAGGCAGCGGAGACCGAGGTCGACATCTTCCAGATACGAGCCGAAGGATTCGTCGTAGCCGCCGAGTTGTTCGAGGAGGTCGCGGCGAAAGAGGCAGGCGGTGCCCGGCGCGGCCTGAATGGCTACGGTCCGGAGATTCGTTGTCTGCTCGCCATGGCCGGCTCTCCAGGCACAGCCTGCCCGGCTTACTAAGTCATACGTACCGTCGATGATGGTGCGGTGGGCAGCGTCGAAGATAGTCCCGGTGGCGAAATCGGCGCCAGCGCACAGGAGGCGTTCGAGCCAGCGGGGGTCCAGTTCGACGTCACTGTTGAGAACGGCGACCCAGGGAGCATCGGTCTGGCGCCAGCCACGATTTACTGCGCTGGCAAACCCGGTATTCGCGCGGAGGCGAATCACCTCGCAGCCATTCGCTTCGGCAAGTTCGGCGGCACCGTCAGTCGAGCCGTTATCGACGACGACAATATGGTGGAAGGGAGTGGTTTGGGCGCGGAGCGTGCCGAGGAGCCGATCGAGTAAGTTGGATCGGTTATGGACGGGAATGACGGCGGCAGCGCGCAAACTGTGATTCTAGTGTAATGAGCAAGGCGACTGGAGAAAGCGCCGCGAACACGATACGCGACCGGGAACCGCGCTGGCTGGCGCTGATTGCGACGCTGGCAGTGAGTGTACTGGAGTATCTGCTGCCAGAACCATTGACGGTGGGGCCGGGCTGGGTGGCACTCGTTATAGTGATCATTCTGCTGATTCCGACGACGATATCGCATCGCGCGGGAAATGCCCGGCTGAACGACTTGTTCGGCTACGCCGTACTGATTTCACTTACGATTATGGTGGCATCATCGCTGGGACTGCTGATTTGGCGATTGCCGGGTAAGGCGGATTCGCCTATCGAATTGCTGCGGTCGGCGGGGGCGCTGTGGGGATCGAACGTTCTGCTGTTTGCGAACTGGTACTGGCGGCTTGATGGGGGCGGGCCGAACGAGCGGATGCGGCGCGCGACCCACGATGGCGCGTTTCTGTTTCCGCAAATGCTGATGGGCAAGAAACTGCGCGAGGAGCTGGGGGAGGAAAACTGGCGCCCCGGCTTTGTGGATTATCTGTTCCTGGCGTTCAACACGAGCACCGCATTTTCGCCGACCGATGTTCCGGTTCTTTCGCGATGGGCGAAGGTGATGATGATGGTGCAGTCTGTGATTTCGCTGAGCACGCTGGCGTTGATTGCGGCGCGCGCAGTCAATATCCTCTGACAGCGGCTGGCATCCTGATAGGAAATGCTGACCGTTATTCTGCTCCTCATTTCCAACACTTTTATGACATTCGCCTGGTACGGGCACCTGAAGCACCGCTCGGCTCCTTTGTGGGAGGCGGTTGTAGTGAGCTGGCTGATTGCGCTGGGTGAATACTGCTTTCAGGTTCCTGCAAACCGGATTGGCTACGGTCAATTCACCGGCTATCAACTCAAGATTATTCAGGAGTCGATAACGGTCGTGGTGTTCGTGGCTTTTGCGTATTTTTATCTGGGCGAGGCCATTCGATGGAACTATATTGTGTCCTTCGGGTGTCTGTTGGCCGCGGTTGTGTTTGGATTCTGGAAATCGTAAGGGGCGGTTACCATTCATTAGGCGGCTCTGATGACAGGAACACTTTTTCGGCGGCTGCTGGTGCTGGCGCTGCTGCTGGTGGCGCTCACCGTATGGGCAGTGGATTCCACAATCGCGGGCTATCTGAGCAGGCAGGAAACAGAAGCCGGCGGGCAGCGGCTGACTGCCGAGGCGCGGCTGCTGGCGAACGAGCTGGCCCGCCTTCCGCCGGATGAGTGGCCCGCGCGGATGAATGAGGCAAGCGCGATTGCGGAAGCGCGAATTGCAATCGACTCAGCAGAAGAAGAGGGCGAAACCGGCGAAGTGCGGGCGACGGCGCCGTGGACCGCCATGGACGGCAGCAAGCATGTGCTGCAACTGACTGGCTCGCGCCAGCCCCTGCCCTTCTCCGGACGGCTGAGGCTTACCGTTATGGGGATCTCACTGGGAGCGGCATTCTTCGCGCTTTTCCTGGCGTTCCTGATTTCGCACTCGCTCAGCCTGCGGGTGCGCTCGCTGAAACATCTGGCGGAAGGAATCCTGGAGGGATCCAGAGATCATGCGGAAGTGACGGCGGCGGATGGCGATTTGCGAGGGCTCGAGAGCATGCTGGCGATTGTTGCGAAAGAGGTTCGCGGCCTGCTGGTGCGGCTGAGTTTCGAATCGGCGCGCCGCGAGGCAATTCTATCCGGGATGGCGGAGGGAGTGCTGGCGCTGGATCAGGATTTGCGGGTGACGTTTTCCAACAATGCATTCTCGAGGGCGTTGGGGGCGCCGACGGCAGGCATTGAGGGGCGGACGCTGCTCGAATTGGTCCGGGATACCGGACTCCATCAGGTGCTGCATTCGGTGGTGGCGAGCGGCGAAGGACAGCGTCACCGGCTGAAACTCGCAGGCAGCAATCTGCGGGTATTCGAAGTACAGGCCACGCCACTGAATATGCCCTCAGGCCGGGGCGCGATTGTCATTTTCCACGACATGACTGAGCTGGAAAGGCTGGAGCAGGTGCGAAAAGATTTCGTGGCGAATGTATCGCACGAACTGCGCACACCGCTGGCCGGGATTATCGGTTATGCCGAAACGCTGCTGGACGGGGCTCTGGACGATCTGCAAAACCGCGGGAAATTTGTGGACATTATTCGCTCGAACGCGATGCGGCTGACCAACATCGCGGCGGACCTGCTGGTGCTTTCGGATCTGGAATCGGAGCGCGACGGGCCGGAACCGGAAGATATCTCGGTTCAGGGGGTGCTGGATTCAGTTCTGCTGACGGTGGAGTCGGAGGCGCAGCGAAGAAATGTCAGGCTGATCCGGGGCGAGATGGCGGATGCGTTTCTGCAGGGCAGCCGGCTGCGGGTGGAACAGGTGTTGCTGAATCTCATGGCCAATGCCATCAAGTTCAACCGGCCAGCCGGAGAAGTGCGCGTCAGCGCAAAGAAAACCCCGGAAGGACTGATTGCGATTACAGTGGCCGACACCGGAGTGGGAATTCCATCACAGGATCTACCCCGCGTGTTCGAAAGGTTTTACCGGGTGGACAAGGCCCGGTCAAAAGACGTTGGCGGAACTGGGCTCGGCTTGTCCATCGTGAAGCATGCCGTGGAGAGGATGAATGGCACGGTTCAGGTGGAGAGTTATTTGGGCGAAGGTTCGGTTTTTACCGTGACCCTGCCGGTCGTAAACGATTGAAAAATAACGGTACTGGGGCGACCTTTATGGTCCGCAACATAACGTTAAC
>Ga0206959_10069_pt1 | contig 31084 bp, 26 predicted proteins | sample Alteio_BWOrgHeat_31_FD_152971 | JGI IMG/M metagenome (GOLD analysis project Ga0206959, IMG submission 152971) | Enriched cells from forest soil in Barre Woods Harvard Forest LTER site, Petersham, Massachusetts, United States -... | ecosystem: Environmental > Terrestrial > Soil > Temperate forest >...
CATAAATACCCCAATCTACGATCAGGCGGTGAGGTCACGCGTTCATCCCTGTGATCGCGCGATCTAACGGCGCCAGCGAGAGTATCCCCATCCTCCGCCACCGAATAAAAGTACCACTAAGAGAACAATCAATATTGTTTCCATTTGTAACCTCAGTTCTAAGAGGAAGCTAGACTGGCCTTTGCACGGTCGTTTCACTTCTTCATCTATCAACATCATAAAAGTAGCTAGAACGGATGTCTGATCACTTTGGACCACATTGAAAGCTCGATTTGTGTGGCGCAACGAAGACCTTTATCAACCTCTTAACGACACTGCATTATGAGGTCACGGACTACGCCGTTAGAAGCAGAGCTACACCCACACCACATCGTGGCGTGCAGGAGTTTCTTAAAGAGCTTGGCCCGGGGTTGATTACGGGAGCCGCAGGCGACGATCCATCCTGCATTTCGACTTACTCGGTTGCCGGCGCGGCCTATGCAATGCCGTGAAAATGCTGTTCTGGTCTGCGATCTTAAACGACCTGCCTGCTCCGCTCCTGGCCATCATGGTCTTGCTGCGCACCGGTGATCGAACGGGGAGATCGCGTCAATTCACGCGGCATGCAAGTGCTGGGATGGGTCTGTGCTCTCATAATGAGCGTCGCGGATCCCATCGTGGTGGACCTCACAGTGGCGGTGAACCCCACTAGCTTGCTGAATTAGATAGCGCAGGATAATCCGCAGCAATTGAGAAGAGCAGGGAGGGTCCTTACTCTTTCTCAATTTTCCTACTTACGATGTCCTATCACATTCTTGATGCATTGATGGGGACGAAACCCAAGCCGATTTTCCGCGCGCTGAGCGTTTGAGCACGGAATTAGTTCCAATAAGTCGGCCAGGCTCCAGTAATACGGAAATGGCATATCGCGGAAGGCTACGGCGTTTAGCGTTACCGATCTTTGATTTGGAATAGCGGTGATGATGGCGAAACCGGAATCTCTCCATAAGCTTCTTTTTATGTGGTAGATAGCTTTTTACGTGGTACGATTTGCGAGATCATTTCTCCGGATAATTAGACAACCTGTTATCGAACAGCCGACCTCATCGCGGAGAATTCAGGAAGGCAAGAGGCTAGATGAAACTGGTTAGTTTCCATGTGCGCGACTTCAAGTCGATTTACGACTCGGGCCCTATCGATGTTTCGGATGTCACATGTTTGGTGGGAAAGAACGAATCAGGGAAGGCCAGCCTCTTGCAGGCCCTCCACAGGCTCAATCCCATAATCCCCGAACATCAAAAATTCGACATAACCGATGATTATCCTCGCGCCGAGGTAGAAGACTATCGGCAGGCAGTTGAGGCGAAAACAAGTAGGCACAGCATCCCGATTTCTGCAACATTCGAAGTGGAAGATCAGGAGTTACATGCGATCGAAACGGAGTTCGGCAAAGGGGTACTGACACAGAAGCAATTCAAGTATGAACGTACTTACGAAAACACAAGCTTCGTAAGTATTTATGTCAATCAGAAGATCGCTGGTGCCACGCTGCTCAAGCATGCAGGCATGGAGACCGAGGTACCTTCAGGGACCTGGATCGATTTAGAGACCCTGCAGTCAAGGGTAGCGTGATACGGAATGAAGTTCCGCGATGGCCGGGACTCTGCGAAGTCCGAAATCGCAGCAAGTTCAGGTTGTGCGGACAATCAATCGATAGACGGTCGCCCTTGTGAGCCATTCGTGAATTAGGCAGCAATGTCTCCCAATACTGCTCCTTCCTTTTCCTTATTAACTTCGAGGCTCCGTGCCTTCACGTCCCACGCGAGACCTAACATCCGTAGTGCATCAATCGTGTACCAATTAAGATCGAATTCGTACCAGGCCAAGCCATGGCGGGATGATTGTGGATGGGCGTGATGGTTATTATGCCAGCCCTCGCCGAACGTCAATAGAGCAACCCAAAAGCTGTTTCTGGAGGTATCGCCGGTGGAAAATCGCCGCGATCCCCACATATGGGTGGCCGAGTTCACTAACCATGTGGAGTGAAGACCGAGGACCGCACGAAAAAAGATGCCCCATAATAAGAACTTCCATCCTCCGACAACAAGAAGAAGTATGCCCAATATGGTGATGGGCACCCAATGCCAGCGGCTGATCCAAACATGGAATCTGTCCTTGCGAAGATCGGGAACATAAGGCAACAGACTTGCCGAATCGTTGTGCATGGTTTGGCCGGTCAAGAGCCACCCGACGTGAGACCAAAAGCCTCCTTCGCGCGGAGAATGCGGATCCCCTTCCTTATCCGTGTTCTGGTGATGTTGGCGATGTATCGCAACCCAGAAAATCGGGCCGCCTTCCAGAGCCAGCGTGCCGCATACGGTCAAAAAATACTCCATCCATTTGGGAGTTTTGTAACCTCGATGTGTAAGAAGCCGATGATATCCGACTCCTATGCCCAGACCTCCGGCGACCCACCATAAGACCATCCCACACAGGAATGCCTGCCAGCTGAAGAAGAACAGGGCAGCAACTGCACCAATGTGGAATGCAATCATGATGAGCGTTGTACCCCAAACAACTGGCTGCGTAAATGTTCTGTCGCGCTCGAAAAGTCTCTGCATCATCAACCTCTAAACAATTTGATGGGATGGTTCGTGCGTGAGGCTCTGAGATGGGGTAATAGTTGTGTAAGACCAGTTCGCGACATTTGACGCGGAGTTGCACGTAGAAGGGAAGGAGGTTCCCGCCTTAACGAAAGTGTCTCATCAAGAAGGGCTACGCTCTGCTAGGCAATTGCGTGGGAAGAAAAATCGAAAAACAAGTCCCGCTCTTGCCGGAACGCACGCTGCTGCGCACACGAATTGAGCCACCAAGCCGGTTTATGATCCCGCTCGCCACCCATAAACCAAGCCCGGCACCCTGCTCACCCTTGGTCGTAAAAAAGGGTTCAAAGATCCGAGCAACGTTGTTCGGGGGAATGCCGATGCCGCTATCTGCAATGGTCATTCGCACCCCATCGCTCACTGGATTGTTCTCGTCAATTGCTCGTCGAATACGTAGGGCGATTGTGCCACCCTCAGCCACTCGTCAAAAGTGTTTGCGAGACTCAAAGCGTTTACGCTACTGTGACGCTATGAGAGATCAAGACGCAGACAACGCAATCAACCCAGAGAACATAGACGACAACGCGTTCTTCAATCTTCCACCTTACCTAACTTTGGGCGACCTGCATGTCTACGCAGAAGCGTACGCCTCGGTACTCGGTGCCGTTCAAAGCCTTGCGTCCAAAGATGACGCTTCTATCACAGCAGAGGAAGCACTTGCTGTACTCACTTCCGCAGCCGCTATCGTGCGCGAGATCGATACCACAATTGAGTTAATCGAGAGCGCGACGGAGTTGAGCACGAACGATGAGGAATAACGATACTGACATGAACGAACTTCCAGACCTACCTAGACCTATTGACTCGCGATTATTCGTTGCGAGATGTCACTGCTTGTCATTCCTCGGTATGCTTCAGCACCGATGAAACTGCTGCTAAGCATCGGAGGTTAGCGCCAAGGCACGAGAGAACTGCCAGAGATACGCTCTCATCACGGCCCAGAAGGCGGCTGCTGCCGTGGAAAGAAACGACCGGAAGGGTGCAGCCGCCCGGCTTGCCCATTACTTGATGGTGTATCGTGCGCCGCGCCCCTTGCCGGCTTGCGCCAGGCAATATTACTCCCCCAGCTTTTTCGCAGGCTAGGATATCTCCCGCCATTCAGAGACCAGACCATGATCGCAAGGAGCAGGGAAGTGGACTGTGCACTCCAATCCATAACGATACACATTAGAGGAGAGCTTCAATTCTCGTTCCTGTTCAGTACATGAAACGCCTAATAGAAACATATGATAGGCGGCTCGGAGACGTGTGAGTAGGATTACAAATTGAGCAGCGCCATGACCATTTGCCATCGATTCTTCGCATCCGCCCGCAAGCCTCTGAAAGGTCTCGGAAGCAGAGGATTATGCATGGATGCAAAGTCAAGAATTCTGATTGCCGCATTGTCAGGCAGGCCGATCGGGTCTATGCCGGCTTACACAAGAGAATCATCAGGCGCAACATCGCCTGCCCTACCACCATCCATGGAGAACACCAATGCTAACGCTGTTAGAGCCGGATTCCGCGCGAATTACCCCAACTCAGCATGCTCCGGCCCACGACCGCGCCCCAGAAGAGTTGGCGCTCGGCACCCCCTTATGGCTGCGAGATGACCTTGTAGATCTTCTGGGGATAGAACAGGTTCATTCGCGCGTCATCGATCTCGTCAAATATGCAACTGACGCGAGTCCTTACCGCATGTTCCCGAAGGTGGTAGTGACGCCGCGCAACGTCGATGAGGTTGCGAAGATCTTCGCGTACTCGCAGGAGAAAAATCTCACCGTGACCATTCGATCTGCAGGGTCAAGCCTTAGCGGACAATCGCAAGGCGATGGCATACTAATCGATGCTCGCAAGCATTGGGCCGGAGCGACAGTTGAAGATGGTGGGAAACGCCTTCGAGTGAGGCCTGGAACAGTGATGTTTCGAGCGAATCTCGCGCTTCATCCCTACGGTTACCGTCTAGGACCCGATCCAGCGAGCTCTGGCGTAGCGACTGTAGGAGGCGTCATTGCAAATAACGCCAGTGGCATGTGTTGCGGAACTGTTGAGAACTCGTATAAGACACTCGACTCGGTATCGTTCCTGCTACCCTCCGGCACATGCATCAATACCGCAGATCCCAATGCAGAAGATCAATTCAATCTCGCGGAGCCTGATTTGGCCGTCGGTCTGATGGAGATCAGAGAAGAAATCAATCAGGACACAGAGCTCGTTGAACGGCTCAAGAAAAAGTACAGCATAAAGAACACGACCGGCTATCACATGGGAGCTTTCCTCGATGAGTCAACGCCGCTAGGAATCTTTCGTAAACTACTCGTGGGATCGGAGGGCACATTGGCCTTCATCTCCGAAGCCGTTTTCGAGACGGTTCCTGATGACAAATACCGGCTCACGGCATTCCTTGTCTTCCCCGACATGCACTCTGCGTGCGCTGCAGTAGCCCCTTTTATTGCTCATGGTGCAGCAGCGGCGGAGCTCTCAGATCGCGGATGCCTGCGGGCTGTGGAGGGCAAGCCTGGTGTCCCTGATCGTTGGAAAACGTTACCAAGTGAAGCCACAGCTTTACTGGTCGAATTCCGCGAACCAACCCCTAAAAAACTCAAGGAAGCTGGCGAGGCAGCACAGGCAATACTGGACAGCTTGCAACTGTTGGAGAAGGCGGAGTTCACGCAAGACCCGCATCTCGCCGCACAATATTGGACGATTCGTAGCGGTTTGCTCCCTTCGATCGGGGGTGCGCGTCCGAGTGGCACATCCCTGATTCTCGAGGATGTTTGCTTTCCACCCGCCAAACTTGCAGATGGGGCGCTCGACCTGCAGAAGTTGTTCCCGAAGCATGGTTATCATGGTGTGGTTTTCGGTCATGCATCCGCAGGTAATCTGCACTTTCTGATCACGCCCTCCTTGAATACCGATGCAGACGTACAGCGGTTCGATGGATTCCTGCAGGATGTGGTGAAACTGGTCGTCGACAAATACGATGGTTCGCTGAAAGCAGAACACGGAACCGGCCGCAATATTGCCCCCTTCGTCGAACATGAGTGGGGACCGAAGCTCACCGACATGATGTGGAAGGTGAAGCATCTTGCTGATCCGCATCACATACTGGCCCCGGACGTCATGCTAACCCGGGATACAAAAGCGCATCTTCGTCATCTCCACACTGTTCCTACTGTCGAGCAGGAAGTCGATCGCTGCATTGAGTGCGGATACTGCGAGTCGGTCTGTCCAAGTCGCCATATCACCACGACGCCGCGGCAGCGCATCGTTTTAAGGCGCGAGATGCTCCGCCAGCCGACCGGTTCGATCGTTACCGAAGCACTTCTGAAACAGTACGAGTATGACGCGATTGAGACCTGTGCTGGCGACGGCAGTTGCGCTCTCGCATGCCCGGTGGGCATCAACACTGGCATGCTGATGAAGCGTTTCCGCCATGAGGAACACAACACCACTCAGGAGTATGTCGCGGAGAAGGTCGCGGAGAACTGGGGCACCGCCGAGATAGGAGCGCGGGCAGCTCTTAAACTGAATCACATTGCTACCAGAGTGTATGGCGGATCGCTGATGGCTGAGAGTGCTTTGAAAATAGCGCGCTCTGTCGTCAGCAAAGACCTCGTGCCTGGATGGCTGCCGGTCATTCCGCCAGCTGCTTCTCCCGAAGTCCCGGCTACGTCCCGTGAAAATGCTGCTGCTGTTTACTTCCACGCGTGCGTCAACCGCATGTTTGGAAGCTCGGAAGGAACAAAGGGGCCGCGCCTCGCCGATGCAATGGTTGCCGTATCGGCTCGAGCGGGAATGCCGCTCTGGATTCCCGACGATCTGTCCGGGACCTGCTGTGCCACCGTCTGGCATTCGAAGGGGTATGCGGACGGCAACAAATACATGGCAAACATGATCGTAGAGAAGATGTGGGAGTGGAGCGACGGAGGAAAGATTCCGGTCGTCTGCGATGCCAGCTCCTGCACTTTCGGCATTACGAGCGAGATCGTCTCTTATTTGACGCTTCAGAACGCGGAACGCCATAGGCAGTTGAAGTTGATTGATTCCGTTGGCTGGGCCTATGACTACCTCCTGCCCAAACTGAAGGTCGAGCGTCAGGTGGAATCAGCAGTGATTCATCCTGTCTGTTCAATTCATCACCTGGGACTGGTCGAGAAGCTACAGCTGCTTGGGGAGGCTCTCGCGAAGAAAGCTGTGACGCCGATCTACGCAACCTGCTGCGCCTTCGCTGGTGACCGTGGCTTCCTGCATCCCGAGCTGACCCATTCCGCAACGTCTGAAGAAGTACATGAGATCGGGGTCCAGCAATTTGAAAAGTACCTGTGCAGCAACCGGACATGCGAACTCGGCATGAATCTGGCCACCGGAAAGGACTATCAATCCGTGATCTTCCTGCTTGAGGAGTTGACTCGTCCTCAAGCGCCAGACAGTCCATCAATCGTTTAGAGAGAGACGTTGCAAAAAATGGATAACCTTCTTGCAGCTCGCTCTCAGATGGGGATGTCCCTCGCCTTCCACATTGTCTTCGCAGTGATCGGAGTGTCGCTGCCACTGATGATGACGATCGCCGAGTGGCGATGGAGATCGACAGGCGATCCGGCGTATCTCTTACTAGCAAAGCGCTGGGCGAAGGGAACGGCCATCCTCTTCGCCGTCGGCGCGATCTCGGGTACCGTCCTGTCGTTTGAGCTTGGGCTGCTGTGGCCGCGCTTTATGCAGTTCGCCGGTGCTGTCATCGGCATGCCTTTTTCACTGGAAGGCTTCGCGTTTTTCACGGAAGCTATCTTCCTCGGCATCTATCTATATGGTTGGAACCGTGTGCCCGGATGGTTCCATCTTTTCTCGGGAATCGTCGTGTCTTTGAGCGGGCTGCTATCCGCTATCTTTGTCACGCTGGTGAACGGCTGGATGAATACACCGACAGGGTTCGACATTGTCGATGGTAAATTCCAGAACATCCGTCCCTTCACCGCGATGCTCAACCCGGCCGGAATACCCCAGGCAGTGCACATGGTATTAGCTGCCTACACTGCAGCGGGATTTGCCGCGGCTGGAATCCATAGCTGGCTGCTGCTGCGTCGTGGCAGGAACCGCTTTGATGAAGTCGCCATTGGAATAGCATTGTCCGTGGGCGGAGTGGCTGTCCTTTTGCAAGGTGTGAGCGGTGATGCACTGGCACGCATGGTAGCGCAGAAGCAGCCGATGAAGCTGGCAAGCCTCGAGGGACAGTTCAAAACGGAAGTGGGCGCTCCGCTACGCATCGGCGGTCTTCCTTTTCCAGACGAGCAGGTCACAAAGTACGCGATCGAGATACCGCACGGTCTAAGTCTTCTCGCATTCCATACTCCGAACGCTCTGATCAAGGGACTCGATCAGGAATCTTCGAAGGACTGGCCGAATGTGCGAATCGTGCATATCTGTTTTCAGATCATGGTGGGCTGCGGCAGCTTGTTATCGCTCTTCGCTCTTGTCGCGGCCTGGCTCTTCTGGAGGAGAGGACCTTTAAGCAAGCAGAGGTTATTTCTCAAGGCAGTCGTCCTGGTTGGTCCGCTTGGGTTTGTCGCTCTGGAGGCTGGATGGATGGTGACCGAGTTGGGTCGTCAGCCTTGGATTATTTACCACCTGATGCGAACAAGAGATGCAGTGACTTCCATGCCGAACATTACGATCACATTTCTAATCATGACCTTCGTCTATTTCATCCTTGGAATCATCGTTATCTGGTTGCTGAGTAAACATGTGATAGCACTACCAGACAGAAAGCAACTCGACGGCCAGGGGGTCCTGGTATGAATCCCGCAATGGCTCTTGCAGGCATCATGCTCGGGTCACTCGTGATCTATTCTCTGCTCGCCGGGGCCGACTATGGCGCGGGCTTCTGGGATCTTATGTGCTCAGGACCCCGGCTGGAGAAACAGCGTGAGTTGATCGCTCAGGCGATCCAGCCGGTATGGGAGACCAACCATGTCTGGCTCATTCTGGTGGTTGTGCTCATGTTTGCTGGCTTCGCACCCGCGTTCGGTGCGATTAGCATAGCTCTTGGCGTCCCAGTCTTCCTTATCCTGCTGGGCATCGTGCTGCGGGGTTCGTCCTATGTCTTTCGTACTTACTTCGCTGGGAGCATCCGGACTCAGCTCTACTGGGGCAAGGTGTTCTCCATATCCAGTAGCATGACGCCACTCTTTCTCGGAATCGTGATCGGGGCTATCTCAAGCGACACTGTCCTCGTGAATAATGACATTAGCGAGAATGGTTTTCTCCGGACGTGGTTTCATCCTTTCCCTCTGATTGTTGGGGCCCTTTCTCTCTCGCTGTTCGCTTACCTATCGGCGTGCTATCTCACCGTCGAAACAGATGACACCGCCCTTCAGGATGATTTCAGGAGTCGCGCTCTCTTCTCTGGCTTTGTCTCCCTCCTGGCAGCATTCGCTACATACGTCATCGCGGGAAACTCCGCGCAGGAGATACGAGATGGCCTCTCGGGCACTCCCTATGTGTTGCTGGTGGAATCCTGCGCTGCGATCGCCGCATTCGTCGCATTCCAGGCGCTTTGGTCGAGACAATATCTCCGTGCCAGAATCGCAGCAGCAGCCCAGGTCGGTCTGATCATCATCGGATGGGGTGCTGCGCAGTATCCGTATCTGGTTCGACCTCGCTTGACCATCTTCAACAGCGCTGCACCTTCCAGCGTTCTCGTAGAAATTCAGATTGCTTGCGTCTTCGGGGGAGCCGTGCTGTTTCCTTCACTGTTCCTCCTTTACCGGGTATTCAAAGCACATCGCAAATCAGTCCTCGCGGACACCACACTTGTTTAGGTTTACCCCTCGGAGAACTTACCATGCCCACGCTCAACTGCGAGATTTCGCCGTACCTTGAAAGCGCTCTGGAGGAGCGTTCAAAGATGACCGGAGAATCGATCGCTCGGATTGTTACGGCAGCCCTTTTACGGGCGCTGGAAGTGCCTGTGCATACGCTCTTCCAGGTCTCGACATCAGGGGCACTTGTTCAGGGAATCTACGAACGAGCGGTCTCCAGCTCCTTCCTGCTCAACTACGGCGACTTCGGACTTGGCACCTTCGACAATCTCGACGGTGAGATGGTCGTGTTGGATGGAGCCGTGTATCAGGTGCGTAGCGACGGCACCGTTACCAGGATTGTCGACGACACAGGAACACCCTTCGCTGTTGTCGTCCACTTCACTCCTGACCAAAACCAAACTATCAAGAGCGCCATGAGCTTCGAGGAACTCACTACGATTTGTGACCAGTACCGAGATTCCGAAAATCTCTTCTACGCCTTTCGCATCGATGGGCATTTTGAACACGTCCACACCCGCGCTATGAAGGCCACGCTGGATGGACTCCTTCTGGCGAAGGCTGCGGCTATCCAACCCGAATTTGAGTTCAGGGAGGTCGACGGCACCCTCGTCGGGCTATGGTCTCCCCAGTTTTCGAGATCTCTCAATGTCGCTGGGTATCACTTTCACTTTCTCTCAGAAGACCGCACCAAGGGGGGCCACCTGCTTCAGTGCAGTGGAAAGAACCTTCGAATACGCATAGAGAGACTTAACGACTTCCACCTCTCTCTTCCGGAATCGGAAGAGTTTCTGCGGGCCGACCTTACGAAAGACACGGCCAAAGATCTTGCCTACGCAGAACAAGCCCACAAAAAGGAAAACGTCTAATGTCCATCGAACAAAAACACGATGAGCTGACGGGTGCAGATATCGTTGTCAGGACGCTCGAACAGCAGGATGTCAAATGGGTCTTTGGAATACCAGGAGCTAAGATCGATAAGGTCTTCAACACTCTCGCTGATTCTTCCATCCAGACTGTAGTCTGCCGCCACGAGCAGAACGCTGCCTTCATCGCGGGTGGCATTGGACGCATGACCGGGAAGGCCGGGGTTGCTGTCGCGACCTCTGGCCCTGGCGTCTCCAACCTCGTCACCGGCTTGGCCACTGCAAATACTGAGGGTGATCCAGTCATTGCGCTAGGTGGCGCGGTACCCCTATCCGACAGATTGAAGAAGATTCATCAGTCGATGGATTCAGTGAACCTCTTCAAGCCCGTAACCAAGTACAGCGCTGAGGTTGATTCGCCAGAGTCGGTCTCGGAGGTACTCACGAACGCATTTCGTAGTGCCGAGTCGGATCGGCCAGGAGCAGCATTCGTGAGTCTTCCCACGGATATCATGATGGCGCCTGCCAAGTGCGATGTTCTTGTACCGCCAGCGCACTCTGGCGTCGGTCCCGCAGATTCTGCCGCTATCAAGGAAGCTGCGCGCCTTATCAATCAGGCGAAGAGGCCGGTGGTCCTGCTCGGCCTGCTGGCGAGTAAGCCGGAGAACGCGGCAGCCGTTCATGAATTGATTGAAAGTGGAAAACTCCCGGTTGTTGGAACGTTTCAGGCCGCTGGTGTGGTCTCGACGAATCTCTTCAGGAACTTCGGTGGCCGGGTCGGCCAAATCAATAATCAACCTGCGGACGAGATTCTCGCAGCGGGAGACTTGGTGATCACGATTGGGTACGACCCAGTCGAATATTGGCCTTCCATTTGGAACAAAAGCAACAAGCGCACAGTTGTGCATCTGGATGTGCTTCCAGCAGATATCGACAACTCTTATAGCCCGACGGTCGAGTTGATTGGAGATATCGCCGAGACAATTCGACTCTTAACGCCTCTGATCTCGCACTCCACTCCAGATTCGTTCATCAAGCGACTATTGGACCAGATCGCAGAGGACCGTGAGGAGTTGGCACGCTCTTCTGCTGCGATGAATGGCGCTCCGGTTCATCCGCTAAGGCTTGTTTCCGAATTGCAGAGAATGCTCACGTCCGACACCACGCTTTGCCTGGACATGGGGTCCTTTCATCTCTGGATGGCGCGACACCTCTATAGCTTCCGCGCAAGGCAGATCCTGATCAGCAATGGCCAACAGACGTTAGGTGTGGCGCTCCCGTGGGCTATAGCTGCCACCCTTGTTCGTCCTTCCGAAAAAGTGCTGTCGATCTCTGGTGATGGTGGTTTTCTGTTTTCAGGAATGGAACTTGAGACGGCTGTACGGCTCCAATCCCATCTCGTCCATATGATCTGGATCGATGGCACGTATAACATGGTTGCTGTCCAGGAGCAGCAGAAGTATGGCCGCCCTTCTGGCACCACGTTCGGCCCTCTTGATCCTGTGAAGTATGCCGAGGCTTTCGGCGCACGGGGGTTCATGATTCGCACTCCGGATCAAATTATCTCGGTGCTCAAACAGGCCTTTGACACCCCTGGCCCCGTCCTGATTGGTGTTCATGTCGACTATCGCGACAATCACAAGCTCTTCGAACAGGTAAATGAACGGAGCGTTCACTAAATTACCGCAGAACGTGAACAATCTTGAAGGTTTGCTCCGGAGGATCGTTCTGCACGGGCGAGTCCGCCGTGGTGTTCACTCGCACGGCTGATGCCCAGCGTTCGCTTGCCCATCCCGAGAGTTGTTCCAGCATCTTGAGCGATCCTATTCCGGTTTCAGATTACTAGATTACTGTTCCATCGATCCAAGGGAAGTGACCTGACTTATGAATGGCTATCAGCTTCGATCCGACAATCCCCGCGTGAATCCTCTCTGATTCATCGAGTGGGCAGGCCGGGTCTTGCCGACCCTCTACGATCAATGTCTCCGCACTGACTTTGCCGAGATCCGAGAGTGGAGGTACCTGTGACACTGGAGGGACTTCCAGGAATGGCTGGTGAGCCGAGGCACTCATGGGACGTGTCATGGTTTTCAGGAAAACGGGAACGTCCTTCGATGGATCGTAAAAGTAAAAGCCTACCCGTTTCTTGAAGTATTCCGTGAACGCTTCGTCCGTCTTCGGTTCAGGATCGTTGATATGGGCAAGATAATAGGTAAATTGCGGGTCGCTCTTCCGGCGCGCATCCTCAGTCGCGCGTATAACATCGTGGCCACCGGTGTATCCAAGCAGCTGCGATCCAATCAGTATAAGTTTGCGGACTCGCTTTGGATAACGTTCCGCGTAAAGAATCGCAATCGCGCTGCCGTTCGAATGGCCGACGAGGTTGATCGTCTCCAGCTGCCAGTAATTTCGTAGATGCTCCAGATCTTCTGCCAGATCACCGTTCGTTATCTGACCTGTACTGACTACAGGACTTGAATCGCCAGTCCCACGCGGGTCAAATACCAGCAACGTAAACTGCTTCTTCATTGGCGCTAGCCCGTTGTCGAGGTACGCGAAGCCAATACCCCCGCCCGGATCTTGCACAACCAGCAAAGGCCCGTGTCCAACTACAACGTAGTGGAATCTGATGCCGTTCAGGATAGTCAAGTGCTCTCCCGGCGCAAGTCTTGTTTTCTTCGCTTCACGAGTAGGCGTAGCCGCATTCAAAGGTCCAACAATACTGATAATGCAGCTGCGACTCCAAGAAATCTTTTTACCAAGAAAATGCTCCTATTTCTTAGGGCTGTAGGGCATCACAATCAGATGAGTGTCGACGCGGAGTTTTAGGATCAATATGCCCCCTAGAGCGATCGCGAGCGTCGATCTATACTCTTCTCCATCCGGGACTTGCAGGGTCCACAAGTTTTACATCAACGGGAGCGAGACCAGAGATCGCCACGACCGTTGGCTCTTTTCCATCCGCCACGACACCGTCGTAGTGGGGAGTACGCGCGGTCCGCCGTACAAAGCTTCCGGGAGCCATGGGAATACACTTGTCAGGATCGAACTGAGGACCGCAATTCACCCACCAGGTTCCGGACACGACAATGCAGAGACGATCGGTAGCGTATGTATGGGGCGCGCTCATGTAGGCTGGATGCCATCGCACAAGAGTCAAGTAATGCCCCTGCTCAGTGAGGCTTCCGGCGAGGACGGCGTTTTCGAGGCTATCGTCGGGAAATCCGGGCTGTTTACTCCACTTGATCGATTCCGGAAGTCTAATTTGGGTGCCACCAACGAGGAGCCTGTACGCGGCCTCCTCGATCGGCACGCTTCGAGAAGCAACCGCGTCTCTTTCACGACTCTGCATTTCGTGCGCCTCCACATAAGGTTCAGAGATATCGGTCGAAGCTCCAGAAGCCTGTCCTGCCAGCCGTATAGGCCGAACCCGGCGCTGACGACGTCCGGCCATTCTTTCCGCCGCGGGAAATTCCGACCGTGCTCCACAGATTCTGATCTACAGCAGGTTCATAGTAGAGACCTCGGATTGCGCTGCCTATCACATATTTCTATTAATCGCTTCCAGCGGTCGGTTGGCCTGCAAATGCCGACAGACAACATTGCCAATAGCCAGATTGCTGCCCTACTCTCCATCAGCGAAAAGAACTTAAAGGATAGGTTGAGGAGCATCGTCTCGAAGGTCAATAATTGGTTCGTCCACACGAAAGCATCAGACAGAGCCCACCAAAGAGTAGCTGCACCCACTCTTTTTGGCCTTTCACACAATCCGAGGGAACGTCATTATGTCAGTCGAGTGTGCGCCGACTATTCTCAACATTTGCTCGTAGCTGGCCCGGAATCGGGCTTCTCCTACTGCGCGTTACCACCGGAATTGCATTGGTTGGCAATGGGGTCGGGATGTTGTGCAGTGGTTTTCTGATCGAGGGTCTCGTCGTGTACCTGGCCGCTGCCACCGGGGGAATATTTCTCGCCATCGGCTTATGGACGCCTCTTGCAGCAACGACTGTGGCCATCGTTGAGATCTGGCGGATCATTTCGCAAGGTGGCGATCGATGGCTAAATGTCCTTCTTGCGGCACAATGTGTGGCCCTTGCTTTGCTTGGACCCGGCGCCTGGTCAGTGGATGCCCGTCTTTTCGGTTGGAAGCGTATTGACATCCAAGCTCCGAAGAGTTAACTCCCCATCCCTCTTTTCGGGGATTAGCCACCAACCGTAATGAGTGGTAAAGGACGTACTAAATGTGGCTCAGAATCTTCCCGGATATGGCGCAACCGGCTACTCTATTTGGGCTTGTCCAAGATCGAGGGTGACTATGATTCTGTTATGAGAACGGCTTGTGTAGAGGCGACTCATGAGCGACGTAGTACCATTCATGGCAACTTCTAAGAACCCCAGAAAGTACCCCATCCGGGATTCATTATGTTCCCCGACGGAACTTAGTCAGGACTCACTGAGGAATCGTCAACGCCACGCTGTATTTGTCGTGGACCAGGATCACAGCATACGTCAGAGTCTCTCGGCACTGTTCATGTCCAGAAATCTTGGTTGTGTCACTTTCGAATCTGCCGCTGAATATCTTCAGTATCCCAAACCGAACCTACCAAGTTGTCTGGTTCTAGGTGTACCTTTGCCGGACATAAATGGCGCGGCACTTGCCGGTCAAATAACCGGAGACCCGCATCCGCCAATTATCATCATCGCAGCCTACTGCGACATTCGATCATGTGTCCGTGCGATTAAGGCCGGTGCTGTCGATTACTTGATCAAACCTCTCGCCTATCAAACGGTTCTGAAGGCCGTAGGCGCGGCGCTCAAAAGGGACTCTAGGGAACGGTTACGTAGAGCTGAGCTTGCAAATTTGAAAACACGCTACGCAAGTTTAACGCCTCGAGAGCGAGAGGTACTGGAATTGGTCGTCGGCGGCCTGTTGAACAAGCAGGCCGCACATAAGCTCGGCATCAGTGAAGTAACATTGCAGATCCATCGAGGGAAAGTCATGCGTAAAATGGATGCTTATTCTCTCGCAGATCTAGTCCGAATGGCGATAGCGCTCGAAATACCTTTAACTCGCGTATTATCGCGGACAGGTGAGGCGGGGGCTGCTCGCGAGCTGAAAATGCAGCAGAACTATGAACCGCCTGCAAATTTCACTCTAGCATCGGTCATTTCCGGACAATCAGCGGATGGACCCTCAACCTGCCAAGAAACCCCCTCACTCTCCGAGGGAAATGGCCGGATCGCTCGGACATCACAAGTCGATGATTCCGCGCTTTACGCCGATCGTAGCGGCGTGAGTTCGATCGCTGGCTCCGAGTTTGGAGAGGATGTTTTTGACTCGACCTTTGACGGTATCCTCGGAGATTGAGAGCTGATCTGCGATTTGTTTGTTGGCATTCCCGGCCGCAACCAGACGCAGAACTGAGATCTCTCCTGCGGTTAGCTCTTCGTCAGTGATATGTTCGGCTAGCTGCGAGGAAGCCTCGGCAGAAAGCGTCCTCTTGCCGGCGTGGACCGCGCGGATTGCATCAAGCAATTCCTTGTGAAATTGATTTTTCAGGAGGTAGGCCCAGGCACCAGCCTTGAGCGCGCGCAGAATCTGAACATCCCCGGTGTAAGTCGTCAGTACGATGATTCGCGCTTCGGGAAATTCGTTACGAATCGTGATGATTGCATCGAGCCCATTCATTTCCGGCATCTGTAAGTCCATAAGAGTGACATCCGGACGGTGGACGCGGAACAACTCGATAGCTTCACGCCCGATCGAAGCTTCAGCGACCAAACACATGTCTGACTCTGCGGCAAGAAGCGTAGCAATCCCTCGGCGAACAATCGGGTGATCGTCGACTGCCAGAATGCGAATTAAACTGGAATCGGTCGTCATCACTTAATCGCAGTACCTTTTCGAGAGAACATCCTTGACCACCAGGAGCGGAGGCTTGCCGGGGATTGCGTATAAGCAAACGAAGCGGGAATGCTTAGCTCAACCTCTGCACCCGAATCTACGTCACTCCAAAGATCCAGTTGACCCCCCACAAGTCTGGCGCGTTCACTCATACCATGCAATCCAAAATGTCCTGTGCGCGCCGCTTCGCCGAGAGCCGTGGGATCAAAGCCCTTTCCGTCGTCTCGGACATGCAATGAGAACTGACGATTATCATACTGAATTTCCACTGTGATTCGGTTCGCTCTTGCGTGCTGGAACGCGTTGCGCAGGGCTTCGCAAGCAATCCAGTAAATTTCATCCCTGACCGCTGAGCGCAGATTCCGGGGGGTTCCTGCCAGATCGATGCAAAAAGCGACGGAATTGTCGCTGGTTCCACTAGCTGCAAGTTCGTCTCCCAAAGCCGTGATCGCCGAAACGATGTCGTTTGTATCGACTGGGGATGAGCGCAAGGACTGGATCGCATCTCGACCCTCAGTGATCGCCTCTGCGGCCTCATCGATAGCGTTATCGAGCGTTCGTTTAGCCTCGGTCGGACGCGTGGCGAATAGGTTGGATGCTGCTTGAAAGCTGAGCATTAGACCGTGAAAACTTTGCAATAAGGTGTCATGCAAGTCTCGAGCGATGCGGGTGCGTTCATCGATGCGCGCTTCTAATTCCCTGTTGAACTGCCTTGTAAGCTGCTGGAGCCGGACTCGATAGAGTGCCCATAACAAAAACATAAAGGCGACGACGCACGAGGTGCGAAACCAGTTAGTTTGGTACCACGCAGGTGCAACGTAGAAATCTAGGGTTGCGCCATCTTGGTTCCAGAGACCATCGTTGTTGGAGGCTATTACGCGAAACTTGTAGTGGCCCGGATGAAGGTCATCGTAGAAAGCTTGGCGCCTCGTCCCGGGATTCTGCCATTCTGAATCGTGACCCTCTAGCTTGTAGCGAAAACGCACTTTCTGCGGAACTACAAAGCTCAGTGCCGTGTAGTCAATTTCGAGATTACGCATCCGAGGAGGTAGGTTCAGGCTGGTTTGCGGCGCATAACTCTTGGTGTCGGCAACGACATCTTCAATCTGCACCGGTGGCCGCACGTTGTTTTTAACCAAATGAGCGGGATCAATCATTTGCAACAAGTGGCCATTGGCGAACCACAGTCGGCCATCTTGAGTTCTTGTGGTGCCATTGAAGGGCGCCCATCCCGGCTGTACTCCGTCAAACTGGTCGAAAACACTTAGCGTACGATAGAAAGCCAGCCCCGAGGTCTTCGTGTAAGGAGGCGTTTCAACATCCAGCGGAACAGTCATCGTTTGGCGGGTTTCGAAACCGGGGTCGATCCCCGTCACCATTGCGGGCAAGCGGGCAAAGAGCACGGCGGCAGTCATGAGCACGAAGCTCATGGCGAGCTGCGCGATGATCATTGCGTTTGTCGTGCGCGAGCGCATGGTAGCGGCGCCGTCGCGGCCTTTGAGCGCAGTAACCAAGTCGAGCTTGAGCGATTCGCGCATGGGCGCAAGCGCAGAGACAACAGTGGCGATCAGCACCAACAACGCAAGAAAGCTGAAAACCATCCAGTTGGGCTGAATCAGCCCTGCAAATTTGGCTTCCGAGGGGGCGATAACGCCGAAGATGAGGATGGGGACGCGGTAAGCCAGGTAGACGCTGATGACACCAGACAATGCCGCGGTCAAAAAGCTCTCGATCACCAACATGCGTACCAGCCGCGCTCGTCCTCCGCCGAGCGCGAGGCGGATGGCGATCTCGCCGCGGCGAACCACGGAGCGCGAAAGGAAGAGCATGGTTACGTTGGTGCAGGCCAGCATCAACACCAGGGAGAGCGGTCCCATGATTAAGGCCATGAGCATCATCACCATCGATTGCACGGCCGGACTGCGAATAAACGATCCGTTGGTTAGCGTCAGCGATGTCTTGCGGTCGAGCGTGGTGATATTTCGCTGGAGATAGAGACGGTCCTGTTGATGCAGGATTGTTTCCAACTCGGATTTGGCGTCCACCCGGAAATAGCCTTGCTTGAGACGCCCCACTACCGTAAGCCAGGGTGTGTCTGGATTCTGTATCAGGTTACTGCCATGGTCAAAGACGGGTTGCAGCGTATAAGGAACCCAGAGTCCTCCCGAAATGAAGTTGGCAGAATTGTCTGACGCGATGCCCACCACGATGAAGGGCTCGCGATTCAGATGGATGACCTTGCCGATGATCTGCGGGTTGGCAGCAAAGTGATTTTTCCAGACATGCTCGCTTAATACGACAATCCGCTCTGTGGTTCCGGGTTTGCATTCATCCGCCCTGAAGAAACGGCCCATCAGCGGGCGTTCGATGCCGTAGACACGGAAATAATTGCAGGTGACAAGTAGAGCCGGACTCCGCTTGTGTGCATCATCGAGCATAGCTCCCGTGGGCTCCGAGGCTGCGACTTCAGACAGCGTAAGTGATTGTGTGCGAATCGCGTCGTAATCTTCGGTAGTGAAAGACGAAAACTGACCGGCGCTGGTAAGCCAGCCTTCGTAGCGCGGATAGGCTTGCACAAAGCTGGAAACGTCTTTCTTGGTCGGGGACTGAAGGAACAGATAGTTGAGGATGGTGAAGACTCCGGCGTTCAACCCGATGCCGACCGACAGCGCCACAACGACGATCAAGGTCAGCAAAGGGGCGCGACGGGCAGAGCGGATGGCATAGAGAAGATCTTGCCGATTGATAAGCATGGCTGTGGCTCCTCAAGAACCTGCGTGTCAAGATTGGCAGAAGTACGCGCCATTCGCAAATTGCCAAAACCCAGTTTCTCGGAGATGCCTCATGAAGATATCTAGACCTGGGTTTCATCTGACTGCGTGATTCTGTTACCTTTGCAAATCTCAACCAGCTAGAAATCTCAATACAAGTGATCACTCACGCTGCTCACCGTGAAGACCTTCGTGGGTCTAATCAGCCAAAGGCCGTTGCTATTGGGCCTCTACACAGGTGGCTATTGAACAATTCGTTTGCTGGACGCTTCATTTATTGGTTTTCATTTTCTCTACTCCTACTATTGGCAACTGATCTAAATGCTCAAAAAATAATTCATGTCCCTGGTGATGCGCCGTCGATCCAGCAGGCGATTGATGGAGCATCAAACGGTGATTCGGTCGTTATTGCTCCTGGCACCTATCAGGAAAACATCGATTTTCGCGGCAAAGCGATCACGGTAAAGGGCGCATCGACCGCAGGCGCAACCATCATTAACGGGAGCGCGCATGGTCCCGTCGTTGCATTCAGTTCAGGCGAGACCCGAAATTCCGTTCTTTCCAATCTCACCATTCAAAATGGCTCTCCGTATCTGGTGCCCGATGCGGGCGGCATCTATATCAATGGCTCGTCGCCGACGATCCAAAACAACCTCATTCAGAATAATTTTGACTGCGGAATTGGCATCTACAATGGCGCTCCACTTGTTCAGGGCAATACGATTCAGAATACCTCGCAGCAAACTCAGAATGGATGTGCAACGCCGACTCCGGGCGCTGCTTATGCCTATCCAGCGCGTGGTACGGGCATATTCATGGCGGGGTATTCCCGTGATGGGCAGCAGGCGCAATTTATCGGCAATCTAATTCAGGGGAACAAGACTCTACCTCCAGCGATACAAGGCCCGAGCCCAGCAGGCATGTATCTTGCCGATGCGGGGGCTCCTCTGATTAAGAACAACGTCATTGCCCGGAATCAGGCCGATGAGGAATCTGCACTCGAAATCGTGGGCGATGTAGCGCCGATCGTCATTCAAAACCTCATCTATGGAAATGTGGTTGACGAGAGCAATGTTTGGGCGCCGGGTGCGTTTTTTATCAGTGCTGTCACGATTGCATTAACCGGGGCTGCCTTTCGAAATTATCCGACGGTCATAGCGAACAATACGATCGTGGACAACACTTATGTTGGAATCCCGAGCATCAATCAGCAGGGAAGCCAACTGTACGTCAACCAGTTCTATGATCACGTCCAATTCACCAACAACATCATCACGGCGCCAGGATCTGCCTCACTGATCAACTGTCAGCCATCGGTCACTCCGGTCAATTTGCCTTCATTCGACCATAATGATGTGTTTCCTCAAATCGGCGGCGCTGCCTACTATGGCACCTGCCCCGATCCAACCGGAAGCAACGGTAATATCTCTCTCGATCCTCTGTTTGCCAGCACGAATACAAATACACAATACCCATACCAGCTTCAACTACAATCTCCTGCCGTGGACGCCGGCAACAACGATGCTCCTGATTTATCTGCGGAAGACCTTTCAGGAAAACCTCGAATTCAGAACGCCAAAGGTCTTTCGTTATCCATCATCGACATGGGCGTTTATGAATATCCTGGCGTACCTATCCCTCCGCCCCCTGCTGATTTCACGCTGAAGATCAACCCATCTAGCGTGCGGGTCGTAACCGGGCAGCAAGGCACGGTTTCCGTTACCCTGACGCCAACCTCTTCTTTTCAGGGCAGCGTCGCGCTGAGTTGCGGCACGCTTCCGGCAACCGTTTCCTGTTCGTTTCAGCCACAACAGCTCGACTTAAGCAGTGGTGTTGCTCAGACGGCTCAGCTAAGCATCGGCACGCATAAGGTCGTTCCATCTGGTTTGATAACGGGCAGTCACACAAAAGGTAGGAGATTGACCGCAGTAACCTTTTTATCCTTGTTGGCATGCTTGCTTAGCATTTTGCTGTTTGTCCCAGCACGCAGAGCAAACCGCAGGCTATATCAGTTGTTGATCATCTTCGTAACCGCTATCATCCTGTCGGGGCTTTCCGCGTGCGGCATTACGTTTAATGGCTTTCCGGAGTCATACAGCATTGCGGTTTATGGCAAAGGATCGACCGAGCAAATAACCCATCAAACAAATTTAGGATTGAACCTGCTCCCCTAATCGATGAACAAACGTTTCGTTACGGCTTCTCTTTTCCTGCGTCATCATCAATGCAACCGGTATGCCAACTGGCACGCCTTCTCATTCCGTCGCGTTGATGATGAGTGCGGTTCGCACACTTGCCTATGGATGTCTCATTCCGAGTCTTTGCGAAAGGAACATAAGATGTTGAGACTCATACTGTCGGCGGTAGTGATTTGTGCCTTATGTACTGCAGTTTCGCTATTTGCCCAAAAACCTTCAGCACGATCTATCTACTGGAGATTTCAATGACAAATAAGTTCGTTCTAGCGTGTGGTGTGCTGGTGATCGTCGGACATTCGTTGCACAGTCAGAGCTACACACAAATAGTTGAAATAGTACAGAGATTTATCTCTCCTCGAGCATCAATGGTTCAGTTGACCAAGGCTGATCCTATCTCGGGCGATGTCATTCAAAAAGAACCTGCAGCATTCCAACTTCAAGGACAATTCGTGAGGCCAGATATCGCCTTTGCCGAAAATACGGCCGTCAATAAAGGAGCAAATCACATCCTATCGATTAACATTCTACGGCCTGAAGGCGATGGTTACCGAATAGTCTTTACGAAGACATATTATGACAGGGTTATATTTGCTCAGAATTTTAAGACAATTGGATTCCAAGAAATCAAGCTGTCTGATGGAAGAGTCGGGATGCTCGTAATTACAAGTTCAGGCGCATCACTCGGAGGTGACCCCGAGATATTTACGTGGGAAGAAGGTGTTGGATATGTGAATGTCATACCTCCTGAAGTTGGCGGAGGGTATCACTTCTTGTGGGCTGATGATCGAGGAAAGTTACGACTACAAATTTTATATAGCAAAGGTAAGTACAATACAAATGCTCCGCCTGCGGTGTTACTAATTTGGAACGAACAAACCAACAAAATGGAGATTGTTAAGTAAAAATGATGGATGGTCAATAGAGAGGCGGATGGCCCACATCTCACCATGGATCTGTTCAGTCTCATGAGATGTTTACGCGTTGTCTCGGGACATCCTTTACACTTCTGCGCTCGCGCGACGAGCGGCCCGTGCCGGGTGCCCCGGGGCTGAGCGCAGCCAACTTCCGGCAAATGGGTTTTGGAACTCGAGCACCTAGACTGATTCGACTCCTTTCATCGACGTGGAAACAGCTTGCAAATCCAGAAAACTGGAAATCTGGCGTTCTCGACAAATTGGCCGACCCAAATACTCCGGTTCATTTTAACCTAAACGGAGTCGATGTTTGGAGCGGAGTCCAGCGCGCTGCTTCTGGAGGAGGTGGCGCCACAGATTGGGAGCTGGTTCAAATTATGCAAAACCAGCAGTTCTGGGAATCGACAACATTTTGGCAGAATGGCCAGATTGCACCAAATCCATTCCAATAATTATGAAAACTTCATTCACTGAGCGAGTATTTCAACTGTGGGAGTTTAAAGTGAGCCACGGTTCTTTGCTAATCCGAAGCCCCAAAGGACCGGGGATTGAACAAAACATTGATTTGATTTGTGTCGGTGTCGAGTATCTTGCAGCCCCTCGGCATCTGCGAGGTCTTTATGTCGAAGAACCTACGCCGGAAGAAATTCAGGGTCTGAGCCAGCTACTGGGCAAGGAGGTCCAATCTTCTAATGTCCGGGTTATGGTCTCTGGAGACAGAAGATTTCCAATCGTGGCTGCGAGTTTCAGGATTTCCGAGAACAACAACGATATCTTTGATAGCCCGTTCGTTTAGATGTTACGAACGAGGCAGCAGGGCTTGTAAACACCTGAATGACGCCAGTGAGTGTGAGTGTACCGGGACAAGCGTTACGTTGTGGACCTGAGACATTCGCTACAAGCCCCTTGCGGCGGCGATGGTTCGACCCGGAATGTGTTCGGCCTGCTCTGCGTTTGCTGACTTTTTGAGTTGTAACAGCTGCGCATGGAATCCCTGAGACAAGTGCAACTCGTGGGGATGTGTTGCAACTTTCAGAGTTGCTGGCTGATGACGTGAAAGAATCGCGAAATGGGAACCCGACCCGCGATCTTCAAATGGCGTCAGACCGAAGCCGGCCTCATACTCTGTGCGGTCCGGTGGTATCTTCGTTATTCTCTCGCTGCGCGATGTTGAGGAGCTGCTGGAGGAGCGCGGTCTCCATGTCGTTCACACAACCGTCTGGCGCTGGGTGCAGTATTACGGCCCGGAGTTGGAGCAGCGACTACGACAGCATCTCAAGCCGACAAACAAGTCGTGACGGTGGACGAAACCTACCTTCGGGTGAAGGGACGCTGGTGCTACTTGTAACGGGCCATCGATTCCAAGGGTGCCACCATCGATTTCTTGCTTTCAGCGTTCCGTGACGCCGACGCTGCCAATCGGCTCTTTCACAAGGCGTTCGGCGATCGATCCCATCCTCAACCTCGAGAGATCAACACCGACCTGACACCGATATACAGCTCCGCGATCCCCGACAGTAAGAAGGAAGGGACGCTGCGCAAGCGCTGTCGACACCGACCGGTGCAGTACTTGAACAACATTCTCGAACAAGATCATCGAGCCATCAAACGTCGCGTGAACGCCAAGCAGGGCTTCCGAGAATTCCATGCGGCTGGGCGAACAATTCAAGGCTACGAAGCAGTCCACATGATCCGCAAGGGGCAAGTTCGATGGGTGGCAGGAGATGATCTTCTTCGGCAGATTCACTTCATCGACACCCTTTTCGATTTGGCAGCTTAAGAACGCACCACAGACGCTCGCCGACAAACTTGTCTGCATTTTTGAAACTTGCAACACTACCGTTCAGCGTTGTCGAGGGACATGTTATCCGTGGGACAAGAAACATCGTGACCATACGATGTTCGAAGTTAAAGGCTCAAAGTCGAATTCTCTTGACGTTTTTGTGGAGCTTCGAATGTTATAGGAACACGATGGCAATTGGTCGCTTCGAGGACGTGTTCGCTCAGGCTGATACCGGGCTGGAAGTGACTGACCTAGAGTCTGATATTTCATTTGCCGCGAGACCCGAACGCGCGCGCAACGTCACTGTAATTCCTGAGGGGATGCGTCGCGTTGCTCATGCTCTAGTCGAACATCCTGAGAATATCTTGCAGGTCCTAGTAGAGACGGCAGTCGAGCTCTGCGGCGCAGACAGCTCTGCTATCAGTTTGGAGAAAGAGGATCGAACGGAAGATGCATACTACCACTGGGTCGCCATCGCCGGTCAGTATTCGAGCATGTTCAACGCAGTATTCCCGCGCTATCCCAGTGGGTGCAGCATATGTCTGGAACGCGGACGTCCCCAGCATGTTCGCGCCTCCAAGCGGTACTTTGACATTCTCGGAATCGATACCCCTCTTGTTGTAACCGACGGTCTTATGTTTCCATGGCGTACGGACGAGACACGGGGAACCATTTACATCCTGGCACACAGTCGGCAAGAGGCCTTCGATCAAGGAGATCTCCGCATCATCGAGATTCTTGCTGACTTCGCTGCAATCGGAGTTCGGCAACTTCGCCAGCAGAAGCTGCTGATGGAACGGGCAGGCCTCGTTGCCGAGACTGCCATGGCTAACAAGCTCGCGCACAAGATCAACAATCCCTTGCAAAGCCTGACCAATATTCTCTATCTTGCTGCCGAAGGACATTATGGCGAATCCGCAAAGGCTGTTGGGCGTGAAACCCTGGGAGACCTTGGACGCCTATCCTCTTTAGTAAGTGAGCTTCTTAACCTGCCTCATCAGACTGCCCGCTAAGTTTTCCGATCGGGACCGTCGCCGCGCCTGACACCTTTGCATGAATCAGGTCAAACGATTACACCAACGGTGGCAGTTGTATTCTACCGGAGCTTGACTTCAACCACACGAGGAGACTTTTTATGAATGAACCTGAAACGAGACAGACCACGGAGGCCGGAGATAACGTCATGAGGTCATACACTCGGTTTAGGAAACCGCTCGGCGCGGCGAGGCCGCACGTCCTTAGCAGTCTCCTCTCAATGTTGGTGTTGGGTACGCTGTTGGTCATGACTTGCCCACCGGGCGAGGCACAACAAACGTCCCCTGCGGAAAGCGAAGTGACACTCTTCCAGAATGTACGCATCTTTGACGGAAAGAGTTCTACGCTTTCGACGTCGTCTAATGTGCTTGTCCGTGGCAATAAGATTGAGCGCATTTCAACAAACCCGATTGCCGTCGACGCAGGTATGCGGGTAATCGACGGCGGCGGTCGAACATTGATGCCTGGTCTCATCGACGTGCACTGGCACGCGATGCTGATCCGTCCGACGCCGGCCGAGGCCATCTTTGGTGACGTGGGCTACAACAATCTCACTGCCGGCGACGAGGCGAAGGATACGCTGATGCGCGGTTTCACCACTGTCCGCGATGTTGGCGGCCCAGTATTCGGCCTGAAACACGCCATCGACGATGGAACCGTTGTCGGCCCGCGCATCTACCCCTCCGGCGCAATGATTACCGTGACCAGCGGCCATGGAGATTTCCGCCAATTGACCGACCTGCCGCGAGCGATCGGTGGCCCGCCCACGCGGGGGGAGCAGATTGGCGGCATGGCCATTGCCGATAGCCCGGATGAAGTACGCGTGCGCGTTCGGGAGCAATTGATGCAAGGTGCCTCCCAGATAAAGCTCACCGCTGGCGGCGGCGTCTCATCGCCATTCAGCCCGATCGATGTGGTCACCTTTACTGAGCCGGAGCTTCGGGCTGCCGTGGAAGCCGCCCAAAACTGGGGCACTTACGTTACAGTACATGCATTCACGCCCGAAGCGATTCAGCAGGCAATTGCGGCGGGAGTGAAGTGCATCGAGCATGGCTTTCTGATGGACGATGCCACCGCGAAGCTGATAGCCGACAAGGGCATCTGGTTGAGCCTGCAACCGCTCCCCGACGAATTGCGGACCGGTTTTCCAGAAGGGTCGGTGCAGCGAGAAAAGGCCGACGAAGTCTTTCCTGGGATCGCTAAAACATATGCTCTCGCGAAGAAGTATAAGATCAAGACAGCGTGGGGTACCGACGTGCTGTTCTCTCGTGCGCTCGCGCAACAACAGGGTGCGATTCTGGCTTCTCTTGTCCGTTGGTATACGCCGGCCGAAGCTCTAATCATGGCGACGTCGACCAACGCCGAGTTGCTGGCCTTATCGGGGAAACGCAGTCCCTATCGAGGGAAGCTCGGCGTTGTGGAGGTCTCTGCTCTCGCGGACCTTCTGCTGGTTGAGGGCAATCCGCTGCAGGACATCAATCTCGTCGCCGATCCGGCCAAGAATTTCGTGATCATTATGAAGGATGGGAAGATCTATAAGAACACGCTGACGAAATGATTCAAGTTGGGCGCGCTGACCTGGAATTCGGCCAGCGCCGACGAAGTCTAGAACCTTCTGGGCCCCTATCAAGTTTTGTAACGTCTATTTGCGAATGTAGGAGCCGCGGTTCATGTCCCAATGCGCTGTTCACCTTATAGACGACGATTTGAGCGTCCGGTGCGCTGTGGTGCGCCTTCTTCGATCAAATGGTCATCGAGTCTGTACCTATGCTTCCGCTGCGGAATTTTTAAGCCAACAACTGGATTCATACCCCTCGTGTCTCGTTCTCGATCTTCGCCTGCCGGGGATAAATGGTCTCGATTTACAACAATTGCTGGAGCGAGAGCACGAATCGGTATCCGTTGTTTTCGTCAGTGGCTATGCTGATATTGCAGATTCTGTCCACGCAATGAAAGCAGGTGCCGTCGACTTTCTGACGAAACCTTTTGATGACGATAATTGCTTGGCGCAGTGGGCGCCGGACTCGCGAAATCACGGCAGGCATCCATTAATCGAGAGGCGCTTAGTAGATATCGCGCTGCTTTCGAAAAGCTTTCGCCGAGAGAGCGGGAAGTATGCATACGAGTAGCGCAAGGAATGCTTAACAAGCAGATCAGTAGTGAATTTGGTACCAAGGAAAAAACAATTAAGGCTCAGCGCGGCCGGGTTATGCAAAGACTGGGAGCAAACTCGGTCGCGGACATTGTGCGTCTGGTGGAACGCCTTCGGCTCGCCTCTGCTCCCCATCAGTACTCTAGGTACGGGCGAACAGATATCGTCCCAATAATTGGTCTTGATAACGTATGCAGTGGTAGGCTTGATGGCCCAGCCGGATAGAGATGTCCGGTAAAATCATCCCGTCGGATGATCCGACAGCAATTCGATACGGCTCAGGTAGAATTACGCAGGTCATACAGCGGAGGCGTGAAATGTGTATGGAGCGACTCATCACCGGCCTCATTCTGGCACTTGTTTGCGTCTATTTACCGGCGCAGCCATCAGAGCAAGAAATAGCTGCAACCGGTAAGCTCGTGCGATTAATGGCGATTGGTGGAGGATCGATCGGCTGGATTCTTGAACTCGAATCCGCCGTTCCTGTCGACGGTAAGCCGGTTAGTTCGATTCTAGTGAGTTATCGCGACAACAAAGAATTGGAAAAATTGGAAAATGCACGTGTAAGCGTCACTGGTAAGATCGACCATCGATACGAAGTGGAGAAAGGTGAACATATTGTTCTAGATCTTTCCTCGATAAAAGAAGCCAAAGCTACAATACAACCACCACCCGTGCCCCCGGTTTTCATTAGGAAAATAGTCGTAACCGGTAGGCTCGTCCGAGCGATGGCCATCGGAGGAGAATCGACAGGCTGGGTTCTTGAACTCGAATCCGCAATCACTATTGACGGTCAGCAAGTGAATTCGATTCAGGTTAGTTACCGCAAGGCCGAACAACTGGAAAAATTGGAAAGCACGCGTGTGAAAGTCATTGGTGAAATTACCCGTCGACAGGGGGTGGAGACGGGTGAGCACCTTGTGCTCGATGCTTCCTCGATAAAAGAAGCCAAAGCTACCTCCCAATCAGCACCAGCGCAACCTTCACACAATATGGAGATCATCCGGGAGTATGCCGACCACGGATGCAGTGGTTTAAACATAGCGGGCTGTAAAAGCCTCAACAAGCTGGCGTCGGATGTGGAAGCCAAGTGGAAAGATTTCACCCCTCTCCTCGTCTACGGCTCCGTAATTCGAAACAACGCCTCGTCGGTTCCGGGCTACTATTGCGTCGTAAAAGTTTTCTGAGCCGTGCCGACCACACGGCAGAATCCATACATCGTAGGGTATAGTATCTTTTGCGCTGAGCCGGAATGCAATTCGTAACAAGCAGGCAGACCAGCAAGAGGCTTAGGACGCCAAGACTTCTGGAGGTGGTTGGTGGTATGGTCCTGCGGCGTCTATCGGCTGGCCTAAGAACGGCGCGTGAAACTTTACGATTGTCACCGTGGACGTCAGGAGCTTTGAAACCAATATCTGGCCATCTCTCGCAGAGACAGACGGAACGTTGCCGGAGCCAACTCTTTCATTCTGTTCGTTGGACGACGGCCCGAAGTCTCGTTTTGGTGACATGCATTTGCGCCTTCGCACCGATGACCGTGTTGGCATGGCTATATCCAGAACACAAGAGCATTACATTCCTCGCCATAAAGATGCTCGAACCAGAGCAGCGCTCGCAACTCGACGCGCTATGGTCCGAGGCACGACGCGGCCATGAGAGCAGGTTGTGCGCGCAAATGGCCGATACACCACAAGGGCCAACACCTGGCTGTATTGACTTCGCTGAGTGGCCTGCCATCGCAGGCGATCACTCCTGTTCTGCTCAGGAGATGCTTCGCGACGTGCTTGTTGCCCCATGGATTCCTAAGGTGGCAGCAATTGGTGAAAGACTCGATCTGAAACTCGCCGCTGCCAGAAGACGTGATCAACGCGTGAATGCGGTGCGGCGTTCCAACATTGACTTGTTGCGCGCAGATCCCGCCTATGTCACACGCGCGATGTCGAACACCGCACACTTCCTGCTCGCTCGTCCAAACACCGCTATCGACCCCGAGGCTTATATGTTGATTGCCCTCGGGCCTGGGGCTGAACTGAATGCAGCGGGAACTTACGCTTTCTACCATGAGCGCGCCCTCGCCGCTGCGGCTCGCATTGCCGAAGGCCATCTCTCTGCCGAAGCGCGCGTGGAGGTTGCACTCGCTGCGCTTGCCGATGAAGCCTACGCCCTGCACTTCTTGGAGGATGGTTTCGCCGCCGGCCACGTCGTGGGCAATTGGGGCACGACGGCAGTGCGAAAGGGCACTCATGACTATTACAACGAGCATGGGGTGGAAGTTACGACGTGGAACGGCGCTCGTTTCGTTACTCTGGGTGACGCATTCCTCGACCCGGAGAGCAAGAAACGCGTAGCAACGGCAGTTCGAAACAGTCTCGCGCAGTTGGCAAGCGCCCTTGATGGCAAATTGAAGATACCGCCAAACAACTCCGAAAATATCCAACCAGATACATTCAATACCTGCACGGAAACACATTTCCCTACAGCGGTGATCGACAAGGAAGAAGTCAAACCCCTCGTCCCGGTCGTCGCGGAGACACCGATCCCGGCACTCGGAGATGTCCCGGGTCAATTGCCTCGCTTCCGATCTGAATTTGGACCATTCGTGGGGATATCCGCAGCGCTCTTTAGTCAAGCGATGAACGGAGGATTTGGAACCACTCAAAGCGGTGCGAGTGGAACGGCAGGCCTGGAGGCCTCAGCTCACGTAGGTGTCGGTCTGGAAGGTGTGCTGGATGAATCTGGTGACGGCTTAATTTTTGCGGGGGTAGGTTATCGACAGGATGGGCCCGCGCAAGGCGAGACCAGCGTTCCTGGTCGCGGAGCTCTTACTTTACGAGTGCGTGCTCCGTTCTGGCTGGTTCCGGGCGACATGGTTGTTGCGGCTCCCCTATTAGCTCTTACCTCACCGAAGAGGTTGAAAACGATGGCGGTGCAAGCAGCCAACGGCGGCCTGATTCCCTGGCAGACAGGCATTGCGACCCCCATCGGCCGATTCCAATTCGTGCTGGGCCGCGAAGCCGGCATAAATTTGTTTAAGCTTGACACGCACAATCCAATGCAACTGCCGACTCCAGGCGTGCCGCCGCTCGACAGTACCCTTGTCACAGTTCGCTCGATTCAAGTGGATTTCCCAATCCTCGAGTATCGCCCATTCCGGTCGTTCGACCGCAGTCAGACCTCTAGTGTTTTGATTCAGTTCTATGCTGGATTTGACAGACCAACCGAAACGTCAGTCGTGTCACCGGTAAACGCTCCCACCCCGAATCTGCGCACCATTGGGCTGACAGGAATTCGAGTGGCGTTTGACTGGAGACATTACCTGAAGTGATTGTTCCAGTGTCTCTCGGGTACACATCATGTCGGCGCTTCAGAATGGCAGATCGTAGAATGTGATACCGGCCCTTCCTCTGAGACGGGACATTTCCAACTTTGGAAATCTAGAAAGGCCTATCAAACCTAGATAGCGGAGATACCCGCATCGCCTTTTGTGAAAGATCGTAAGTGACCACGAAACGATTGAGAATCGGTCTCCGAGGACTGCTCCTAGACTCTTTACCGCAAGAATGCCGCTACCTCGTAGTGGCTTTCCAGCCGGAACAGCTCTCATCTCAAACTAATCGGATCGCTTCAACAGTTAGTATCGCAGTGCTACTCCATTTCGCACCAGGGACAGTAGGAAACGCCAGACAGTGTGTCCTTACTGCGAGATGCGGCTTCCGCGATTGAGCGCGAGCAGAGGCTGAACCGACGCAGCAATAGCGAAGAAGATGGAGAACAGCTTCCTTAGGTTCATTCTTTAGCGGTTTTCCTCCAATTCAGATCCAAAGAGTCTGAACAGAAACAATGGACCGATCATTTGTACCAAACTTGCCTATAGACGCCCTCGGAGGGTTTCTTAACAACCTCGTTCCTCCTCCTACAGCCCTGGTCTTTTCATCCAAAGTTCGAATAACTAAGGCTTCCGGTTTCGCTGACGGATGTGTTGCTCAATGAAAGTCATGGGAACTTAACTCCAATGCGCGGT
>Ga0206959_10070_pt2 | contig 30648 bp, 31 predicted proteins | sample Alteio_BWOrgHeat_31_FD_152971 | JGI IMG/M metagenome (GOLD analysis project Ga0206959, IMG submission 152971) | Enriched cells from forest soil in Barre Woods Harvard Forest LTER site, Petersham, Massachusetts, United States -... | ecosystem: Environmental > Terrestrial > Soil > Temperate forest >...
AAGTCATCCTGAGTCGGTTATTAGCTGCGCGCTTGGTCCCAGACGAGGACCCCGTTGGAAAGCGAGTCCAGACGGCCGGCCCTCGCAGCGACGCTTGGTTCACAGTCGTCGGCGTGGCAGACAACGTGAAGAACAGTGGGCTTACCGAACAAAGTGAACCAGAGATCTACTTCCTGCGCCATAGTGTAGGGGCCGATTGGAACGGAAACAGATTGATCGTGCTCATCGATTCGGTTATGCCTCCATCGACCGTCGAACCGTGGGTCCGGTCAGAGATTGCTTCGATTGACCCGACTGTGCCGGTTGATATGGCGTCTATTAACAGATCATCGGCCGGTTGGCGGACCGTCCGCGTTTTGAAACAGCACTGCTTGCATTTTTTGCCTTCACAGGGCTGGTGCTGGCTATCGTCGGACTCTATGGACTCATAGCGTTCATGACAACGCAACGGACTCACGAGATCGGCGTGCGGATGGCCCTCGGTGCTACAAGGGGAAATATTCTCTGCCTGATAACAGGCGACGGACTTCGCATCGTGGCAACTGGTGGGGCGCTCGGTCTTAGCTCGGCTTTGGCGATATCAAGGATGCTAAAGGCGCTGCTCTTCCAGGTCAGCACGTACGACCCTTTTACGTTCATTGTGGTCCCGGTGCTTCTGTCGCTGGTAGCTCTGGTCGCAATCCTCATCCCAGCCCGCACAGCAATGAGCGTAGAGCCGGCCGTCACTTTACGCGCTGAATGAGCGTCCATGGATCGACTCGCACTTCAGTTGATGTGACGTAGCCAAAGTCGACTGATGACAACAGGCCAAAGCGACGTAATCAAGCCGACATCGTGCCCCTGATCCGGGAGCACCACAAAAAGGGCGCAGTCTCGCTCACGGCGATGGCTACGTCCCTGAATCGAGAACACACTCCGCTTCTCGCAGGGGTCAGTGGTCGGCGGTTCAGGTGAAGCGCATCCTCGACAGCGGTGCTGTTCAAGCAGGTGGAACAGACGTGCGTCTGAAAAAATGCAGGGTGATCACTCATACCTCAAAGCTACGAGAGGGTCTACCTGCGTTGCTCTTCTTGCGGGAACATAACAGGCAGTCATTACTACAGCCACCAAAGCGAATCCCGCGCTGCAAAATATCAACGGGTCGTGCGGAGTCACGCCATATAGTTGGCTGCTGATCAAACGTGTGAGGCCCAGGGTAAGAAAGACACCGATCCCAATTCCAAGAGCCACCATCACAGCTCCATCACCAAGAATGAGGCGCAGGACGTCATCTCGTTCTGCTCCCAACGCCATGCGAACACCAATCTCGTGAGTTCGTTCCTCGACCAGGTATGAGATGACTCCATAGATGCCAACGCAGGAGAGGACCAGTGCGATTCCAGAAAAGACACTCAGCAGAATCATCGCAAGACGTCGTGCCGCCAGCGAGTTCGAAATTACACCGTGCATTGTTTCTTCGGCGTAAATCACGGCGCCTGAGTCGAATTCAGCTGCGGCGTCGCGCACAGAGCTCATGATGGAAGCGGGATCTCCTTTTGCCCTCACCACCACAGCGACTCCATTCGCAACAAGCCGCATCAGCTTCGGAGGCAGTTGCATGAACGGATAAAAGAACTGCGCTTCAATGGCAGTCTTTGGATCGTTGCCTGGACCCCACTGTCGAATGTGTCCTACCACTCCGACAATCTCGGCTTCTACATCGAAGCCTGCAATATGAATGCGCTGTCCAATTGGGTTCTGATTGGGGAAGTACGTTCGGGCAAAAAGATCATCGATGTCGATCACAACCGGAGCATGTTCATTGTCTTGTTCGCTGATAAAGCGGCCGCGCTCGAGCGTAATACCCATCGCTTTCTGGAATCCTGATTCCACCAGGTAAAACATCGACTGGGGCATGTCGTTATTGCTGGCAGGTTTCGGCTGGCCTTTGATCCAGAACGGAAGTTCCGAGTCATGGATCATCGGACGCGATCCCAAAGTTACTGAGACTGCCTCGACGCCAGGAATCGATCGCATCTGTGCGTCAAATCGCCGAAGTTTCGCCCGCGTTTCTGCTTCAGTGGTCGCGCCAGACGAAGGCAAAGACATCGAAAACGTGACTGCGTGATCGGGATTGTAGCCAGGATTGACTCGCCATAATGCTGCAAGAGAACGAAGCATGAGCCCGGCTCCGACCAGGAGTACCAGGGCCATGGCCGTTTCGACAGCTACAAACAATCCGTGTAAGCGAAGCCACGGTCCCCTTGCTCCGCGCGTGGTTTGTCGCAAAACTTGTTGCAGGTTCACGCGCGACGATTTCAGGGCGGATGCAAGACCAAATCCAATGCCGCAAAGCAGCGATACGCTGAGCGTAAAAAGCAGTACCTTCCAATCAATTGCAATATCTCCAGAGCGTGGCAAAGTAGCTGGCAGCATGCGGACAATAGCTTTCGTGCCGAAGAATGCCAAGAGAAAACCAGTAGTTCCGCCCAGTCCGGCGATAATTAAACTCTCGGTGAGTAGTTGTACGATGATTCGTCCACTTCCTGCGCCTATCGCCACACGAAGTGCGAACTCGCCAGAACGGCGCATGGATCGCGCAAGTAGGAGACTCGCCACATTGGCGCAGGCAATCAATAACAAAAATCCACAAGCCCCAAGAAGCGCCAACAGGATTGGCTGTACGTTACCTACGATATCTTCCTTCATGGGAATCACACTGATCCCCACGCCCTTGTCCGCTTCCGGGTATTCAACAGCGAGGTGGCGGGCGATCGAATCCATTTCGCTGCGGGCCTGGGCCAGCGTGACTTTGGGAGATAGCCTGCCCACGGCGTGCGAGCTCACATCGACGCGGCGGTCAAGAAACGATGGATCACTCCACTGGCCAATTGGAACGAAAACATCGCGATCTACGCCATAAAAACGGAATTCCGCTGGAATAATCCCGACAATGCTGTAGCTGTTTCCGTCCAGTTGCATCGACTTGCCAATCACATCGGGATTGCCGCCATACCGCCTATGCCAGAACCCATCGCTTAGTAATACGACTGGCGCCGCTCCAAGCCGATCGTCGGTGGGTTCGAAGTCACGCCCGAGCGCAGGATGGATTCCCAGCGTTGACAAGAATGATGCAGAGATCATCAAGCCACTTACCCGCAATGAACGATCCGTACCCGTTAGGTTGTAGTCCTCATGCCGGTAAATCGCCATTGAAGCGAAGGTCTTGGTATCGCGTTGCCAGTCGAGAAAATTGAGATAGCTGATTGGCGCCTCGGGCATTCCTGCGTTCTGCTCATAGAGGGCAACAAGCCGCGAGGATTGCGGAAAAGGGAGCGGATTGAGAAGCACGCCATTTACTACGGAAAATAGTGCTGTGCTTGCACCAATGCCCACCGCAAGAGTGCCTACTGTAATGGAAGAGAATGCCGGAGATTTGGCAACGAGGCGAAAAGCGTAACGAATGTCCTGCAAGAGAGATGCCAAAGCAGTCATCTCCACGAATGGAAGTTTGAATCGAGGGTAACTACGATCCTTGACAGTCAAATATATCCGGACAGCAAGTAAACTGCTAATACAATTGCCAATCACACAAAGGTCAAGTGGAAGCGCTCTTCAACTTATGGTTAAACAGGGTCCAGCCGTTGCAGCAACCGAGCCGGGAATCATCGTTTTGAAAATCCTGCAGGACTCTTCAATGCGAATCCAGCCCACTGAGCACAAAGGCTGTCCCATTGCTCAATTCAGATCGTTTTTTCTTCGGGCGCTTTAGTAAACACTGCGCAAGTTATTGGGACAAATCCCGCTTTCGACCGCCAGACGATAGAATCTGGAAACAGCTTTGCATGCGGTTTTTCATTGACGCAGACTCTGCTGATGCCCTCAGAGGTACGACTGGTATCTGACGAGCTGGCCTCCTCCATCTTTCCACGCGACCAACCGATAGAATGTCGCCCATGTCGGATGAGCTCGGTTAGCATTCGAATGAGCGGTTTCTTTCCTTGATTTCCTTGATCGGGAACCAGTTCATCGCTGAGGTGTAGTGGGATTCGAGGGAGGCGTTATGCCAGGCCTGTTCATGGCTCCCGATTGTGCGCGTTCGGCTTCGGCCTTTTTGTTGCGCAGGGCGACGATGCGAGCATCCTCTGCTGTCTGCACCGCTGCGCGGGCGTAGCTGATCTCCTGCTTGCGTTGGCTCTTGTGATTTTGAAGATCCTGTGCATCGCGAAGTTGTTCCTTCGCGGTGGCCAGCGTGTCATTGGCGTATTTGCCAGCCCCTTCTGCTTCTGCAATCTGCACGGCATTGATCGCCTCATATAACTCCAGCGGCCAGGCATCGTCGCGAGTGATCAATTCGCGCGTTGTGTGCTCGCCGGAAGTTTCCCCATAGGTTCCGCGCGGCAATAGCATGACATGAGCATTGATGGGCACGATCACGCCTTGCGACTTGTCTTTCAAGACGTAGTTCTGCAGGATAACCAAGTCGCTGGGCATTGTAACTGCATAATATGGCTCCGCAGTAATGATCAGCCCAAAGGACTGCAGATCTGTGGTCACGCTGATCTCGCTCGTTGATCCCTCCGGTAGCACCTCGCCAAGATTTACCGGACGACCTTCCGGTGTAATTGCCCACAGGACATAAGTGAGATACTCAGCGCCAAAACTGTTTGCCGGTTTCAGGCCCTTGAATTTTGCGTCGACGACTGTGCGCCCACGGCGGCTCTCGACTGTTGCTGAGCCCTTCGCTTCAGGCAGCAAGCTCGTGCCTGCAAGACCGATCTCTGTTTTGCCACTGCGATGGACGTAGTTAATTGCCGGGATGTCGCCTCCAACGACCTCGATGCGATAGATAGGGACCCCGTTCTGTATTTCGGCCTGCGGTTTCTGCTGACTTTGAGGCCACTGCTCCGTCGTGGTGGGATTCGGCTCCTGCGCGACGGCGATTCCATACAGCGTACACGTAATAAAAACTGTAAGTAGATTTCGTTTCACAATTTGGACTCCTTTACCTGCTAAGAAGCGAAAAGGTAATCACGCAGCGATGGTTTGCTGGCATGATCACCACACTTGCTTTAGATGCACTGTGGCGGCACCGAAAACGGCTCTGAAGTGACGGAATACCAGAAAGGGTCAGGAATCGGAGGCAACCAATTGCTGCTTGATGGCATATAAGACGAGTTCAACTCTGCGTTCTTCTCAAAGCGCCGTTACTGCACGCTCAACGAAGATGGTGGTTGTCGACCGTGGCCGTTTCCGAACGAATCCATCCAGCGTCTAAAGGTGGTTTACCGACATGCCTCGAGTGCGGCTCGCGATGGAGGCAGGAACACACTCGATTCGGCCCACGAGTTCTGGGATGGCGAAGATTTATTCGGTGTGCAATACAGGCAGGTGCTTGGCTGGCGTGGCAATGCATGGGACGTGTATATGGTCTATGGTCCGAAAGCACAATGGAACGGCGATCTATCACCCGTTCCCGACTTCTTCATGCACCAGACTTCCGAGAACCGGCCGCTGCTCGATGCCGCGCCCTTCGGGACGAAGCTGAAACAACTCTTGTAAGAAGCCATTTAGAGTCTAATCAATTTCAGCAGGCCACACGGCCAACAACTTCGGCTGGAATCGGCAATGGCACGCCGTCGAGCGCCGAGAGTTTCTGGGGAGCACAGCATGCCTTCGTTAATCTCGATAGATCAGCCTGCATCGCCTGGTCTTCACGGAAAACAAAGAGCGTTTCGCGCAAGATGCGCGCTGCGCCGGCGTGCTTCGGCGGAACAATCTTGTAGTGCATCCACTTCCCCTCGCGACGAGCCGCAACGATGCCCGCACGTCGCAGGTAAGCAAGGTGCCGCGAAATCTTGGGCTGACTTAATCCAAGAATTTCCACGAAATAGCAAACGCACACTTCTTTGCCATTCATCAGGTTCAACAACCTGAGGCGGGTGCGATCCGCCAGCGCGGCGAACAGCAGAGCCAGATCATAGTTTTTTGGAAAATGACTCATACCCCAATGGTATACGCCTTGACGGATATGTCCAGAGAGAAATATATTCGCTTTAGCGTATGCGAGGAAGCTCTTATGGAATCGATAACAGTTCAGGAACAAGTAAAAGAGAAGTACGGAAGTGCCGCTCGCTCTGTGGCGCAATCCGGCAGCGTGCAGGCATGTTGTGACTCTGGCCTTCGCTGTTGCGATCCGATTACCACCAATCTCTACAGTACAGATCAAACGGGAGTGATTCCGGAAAATGCGGTTCTGGCTTCGCTTGGATGCGGTAATCCAACTGCATTGATTGATCTTCGCCCTGGAGAAACAGTTCTCGACCTGGGCTCCGGTGGTGGAATCGACGTTTTGCTCTCGGCTCAGCGCATCGGTCCAACCGGCAAAGCATATGGCTTGGACATGACCGATGAAATGCTGGCGCTGGCCCGCGAAAACCAGAGACAGGCAGGCGTTACGAACGTCGAGTTCCTGAAGGGCGAGATCGAGAACATCCCACTCCATGACAACTCGGTTGACGTCATCATCTCAAATTGCGTCATCAACCTCTCCGCTGACAAAGATCGCGTTCTCCGTGAAGCCTTCCGCGTGTTGAAACCAGGCGGACGGTTCGCAGTCTCCGATGTGGTCGTGCGCGGCAGTGTGCCGGAAGCGGTGCGCAAGAGCATGCTTCTCTGGGTGGGCTGCATCGCCGGAGCACTCGAAGAGAGTGACTATCTCGCAAAGCTGAGAGCTTCTGGATTCGAAGATGTGTCCATCGAGCCAACGCGCGTCTACAACGTTGAGGATGCCCGCCAGTTTCTTACCGAGGCAGGCGTTGATGTGGACACCTTTGCCCCCCACGTCAATGAGAAGTTCTTCAGTGCCTTCGTGCGGGCTAACAAGTCGAAAGCGGCCTGCTGTCAACCTGGATGCTGCACACCTGCAATTACAGAAACAAGGGAATAACAGGATGGCCGATCATTACAACGTTCTGTTCCTCTGCACCGGCAACTCTGCGCGCTCGATGATGGCTGAAACGATCCTGAATTACAAGAGTAAGAGTAGCTTCACGGCCTATAGCGCAGGCAGTCATCCGACCGGGCAGCCACGGCCGGAAGCACTTCAGCAGATTGAATCAGCGGGACTCTCGACGTCGGGCCTGCGCAGCAAGTCGTGGGACGAGTTCTCGGGTCCGACAGCGCCGAAGCTCGACTTCGTTTTTACTGTATGCGACAACGCCGCGAAGGAGCAGTGTCCTTACTGGCCTGGGCAGCCAATGACGGCGCACTGGGGTATTGCTGACCCGGCCGCAGTCAAAGGTACTCCAGACGAAATTGCCCGCGCGTTTCGTGATGCCTTCACCGTGCTCGATCGCAGGATCGGGCTGTTTCTCTCGCTGCCCCTGGCAACGCTCGAATCCATGGCCATCAAACGCGAAATCGACTTGATCGGTCAGTCGTAGGAGATCAACGGTGAAAAAGAGTAGGTTGTCTTTTCTGGATCGCTATCTGACAGGATGGATCTTCGCCGCCATGGTGTTCGGCGTTGCTATTGGCTGGCTCGCTCCCGGTGTCGTGCCGTTCCTGAACCGCTTCAGCATCGGCACAACATCAGTGCCGATTGCGGCGGGCCTAATTCTGATGATGTACCCGCCATTCACACGGGTCCGATACGAAGAACTCCACGAAGTGTTCCGCAACAAGCGCGTGCTAGGCCTGTCACTGGTACAAAACTGGCTGATCGGGCCGGTCCTGATGTTCGTACTCGCCATCGTGTTCCTTCGCGGATACCCTGAATACATGGCCGGGGTCATCATGATCGGGCTGGCACGGTGCATCGCTATGGTGATCGTGTGGAACGAACTTGCGAAGGGCGACACGCAATATGCAGCCGGGTTGGTAGCATTCAACTCGCTCTTCCAGGTCTTCTTCTACTCGATGTACTCTTGGGTGTTTATCACGGTTCTGCCCGGCTGGTTCGGTCTGCGCGGAGCGGTAGTTAACATCTCCATCGGTGAGATCGCAAAGAGTGTCTTCATTTACCTAGGCATCCCCTTTATCGCCGGTTTCCTCACACGCACCGCGCTGGTTCGAGCGAAGGGGCGAGAGTGGTACGATCGGAACTTCGTGCCGCGAGTTGCACCGATGACGCTGGTCGCCCTGCTGTTCACCATCGTGGTGATGTTCTCTATCAAGGGCAATTACATCGTGCGTCTGCCTCTGGACGTCCTCAGAATCGCGATACCGCTGCTGATCTACTTCGTCGTGATGTTTTTGGTGTCGTTCTACATGGGCCGGAAGCTCGGAGCAGATTACTCGAAGACAACCACGCTGTCGTTTACAGCCGCTTCCAACAACTTCGAGTTGGCGATCGCCGTTGCCGTTTCGGTCTTCGGAATCAACTCCGGCGCGGCGTTCGCGGCCGTGATCGGCCCACTGGTTGAGGTGCCGGTAATGATCGCTCTTGTGAATCTGGCCCTACACTTCCAGCGCCGGCACTTCGGAGGGTCGCAATCCGTGGAGTTCCAGGGAGCCTGCGCCTCAAGCCGAGGTTTATAAGCGGTCCCATCTGCTTCCATGCAGTTTGAGTCGCCAGTCGATACGTGCATGATCGCTGTTCTACGATTTTCCAATGAGGATGCCCGTAATAAACACGAGTGCTCCGCCAAGCCCGACCAGACGCAGGCTTACAGAAAAGATTCTGCAACCGGAGACAGCCTCCGATTATCTTTGTATACGGAGACTGTCTCCGTATTATTAGACGGGGACGCGGATGTCAACTCTGGCGCGATCTTCATAGGTCGCGTCATAACAGCAAGGAGGACAACCATGCGTGTATTTGTGACAGGATCAACGGGTTTCATTGGAACGGAATTGGTGAAGGAACTGATTGCGGCAGGGCACGAGGTGCGCGGCCTAACGCGTAGCGATGCAGGCGTGGAGCAGCTGAAGGCGGCGGGTGCGGAGGTTCATCACGGCGATCTGCAGGACCTCAATAGTCTGCGCAGCGGAGCGAAGGGAATGGATGCGGTTGTCAACTTGGCTTTCAGCCACGACTGGTCGAAGTTTGCGCAGAACGCGGAGGATGAGATTAAGGCGATTGAAACGCTGGGATCCGTGCTCGAACCGGGCAAGCTGCTGGTGGTGACCTCGGGAGTTGGATTGACGAGTGGCGGTCCGGGTCACGTGCGCACGGAGACTGATCCTCCTGTCGATTCGACATCGATTCCACGAAGGCCCGAGAAAGCGGCACGAGCTGTCGCGGAGAAAGGTGTGAATGTCGCGATTGTGCGGTTGCCCCAGGTGCATGACACGCGCAAGCAGGGGCTTGTACCGCTGGTGACCCAGACGGCGCGCGAGAAGGGCGTATCAGTGTATGTGGGCGATGGCGCGAACCGCTGGGCCGCTGCTCCGCTGAAGGATGTGGCACACCTGTACCGGCTGGTCGTCGAGAAGACGGGGCTGGGCGTGACGGTGTACAACGCGGTGCAGGAGGAAGGGGTGTCGATGCGGGAGATCGCGGAGACGATTGGTAAGGGGCTGAAAGTGCCGGTGAAGTCCATCACTCCGGAGCAGGCAGGCGAGTACTTTGGGTGGTTCGCGCACTTCGCAACGTTGGATATGCCTGCTTCGAGCGAGTGGACGCGCAAGACATTGGCGTGGGAGCCGACCGGACCGGGACTGATCGAGGATTTGGCGAATATGAAATACTGACGATTTCCGTTGGCCTATTATGATGGGCGGATAGCGAGGCCCCGGTTCATTCCGGGCCCTCGCTACGCCGGTTCGCCGACTCAGTCGGCTCGTAAGTACTTTGCCGTCTAAAATTTGCGGTTTGATCTATCCCATAGCCATGAGGTCAATCTCCGTGCGGCCATCCCGGCTCCAGTATCGGGCCATCTGCCGAACGTTGAGACCAAGGCGCTGTTGAGCGTTCCGTTGGAGCCATTGGCCGCATATCTCTTCGAAAACCGACCAACCCATGTATTCGGACAGCCGCGGGGCGACCTGTGCGGCGTAAACCGAAGTCGGGTCGGAGAATTGCAAGGAGCTGGCCAACGGCGCAACAAAACGATACCAGAAGGTCATAAAAGGATCGGCAACACGATACAGCGCTCTGCGTCGGAGCTTTCGCCGTAGCGGTGCGTGCATTTTCTCACGCCTTGCCACGATAACGACGAGATTCTCCACACCCCTCAACCGACATTGCGTCCGTAAAGCGCTGGCTCTTCAGACGGGCAAATGCTGAGTTTGGGCGTTCCAGATAAAGATATTTTTCGGGAACTGGATGAAATCAGCCCTGATCGAAATTCACAATTTGGTCGAAGAGTGTAGACAAGGGCTACGTGATGATTGCCGCCAAATGATCTCGAGAATACCGAATTCTACAGACCAACCAACTGACCAAGTGCGAGAGCGATAGCGATCGAACTGATGACAGTAATTATCCCCGGCCACATGAAACTATGATTCAGCAGGTACTTGCCGATCTTCGTTGTCTCGGTCTGATCAAAAGAAACAGCGGCCAGCACCGTTCCGTATGTGGGCAGGAAGAAAACACTATTTGCGGCCAGATAGAAGGCGATGAGGTGTGAGGATTGCAAACCTAGGGCCAAACCCAGCGGCATGAGAATGACCACCGTTGCGGCAGCACTGAACAAAAGGTTTGAAAGGATAAACAATCCAGTTGCGAACATCCATGGATAAGAACGGATCAGCTCGGAGATACTGCCAATAATAGCAGCACGATTCCCCTCAAAAAATGACGATCCCAGCCAGGAGACGCCAACGATCGAAATTACAGCGACAATACCTCAGGAGCTGTGACAATTGACGCCATGTTGAAAGCCGTACCGGGGATAGAGAAGCTCGCGAACATCAAGGGAGAACAGATCTCGAATGTAGGGTCGCAGGACATTTCATTCGACATCATGTTGAAACTGGCTAAGCGCATCAACGAATTGCTAGCTACCCCGGACGTCGATGGCATTGTGATCACGCATGGCACCGACACGATGGAAGAAACAGCATACTTCCTTAATTTGACCGTGAAGAGCGACAAGCCGGTGGTGATGGTTGGGTCAATGCGGCCCTCGACGGCGGTGAGTGCGGACGGCCCATTGAACCTCTACAACGCCGTAGCGGTTGCAGCCGACCCGCAGGCGAAAGGCCGAGGTGTCCTGGTTGTGATGAATGATCAGATCCATGCTGCACACTCGCTTACGAAGACAAGCACGACCTCCGTTCAGACGTTCATGTCACCCTTGCGGGGAGTAGTTGGGGTCACGGCCTACGGCAAGAACGATTGGTACAACACCCCACCGTGGAAGCACACCTCTCAAAGCGAATTTGACATCTCTAATGTGACCAAGCTGCCGCGTGTGGATATTGTCTTCGCGGATGCCGACATGGAGCCTGATCTGATCGACGCCAGCGTTAATGCTGGCGCAAAAGGAATTGTGATTGCAGGAGTTGGCAACGGCAATATGAACAAAGTTTCGGTCGAAGCAGCAGCACGTGCCGTAAAGAAAGGTGTGGTCGTGGTGCGCAGCAGCCGCGTCGCAACGGGAATGGTCGACCGCAACGTGGAGGTAAACGATGATGAACTCGGATTCATCGCTTCCGATGAGCTGAATCCGCAGAAATCAAGAATCCTTCTGTCATTGGCGCTGCTGAAGCCAGAATCGCTCTCACAGATTCAAGAGTCATTCAGGACCTACTGACCCGTCTGGGAATACGATATGAGGGTCGTCCTAAGTCGCTCTTTCTGTCGCTGACTACCTTTGCCGTATTGCCCGCATGGCACTCTTGCTACGGGCAAGACAGCACAATTGCCGCGGAACCAGCGCAATCGAGCCAACAACCACAACAGGACAGCTCGCAGAAGCCAGCTGCTACGTCTCCCGGCACCAATCCCAGTTCACAACGGACAACGATCCCGCGACCAAGCACAACAGCCCCTTCGTCCTCGCTCGACGACACCGTTGATGCGGGTGAAATGGACGACGATATCGATCACGCACCGCGAGGGATGGCTCACTGGAATGAGTACCGCGGGCCATACATCGCTTCAACCTCAAAGGCAATACCCAGTTCTTCCAGACCCGGCTCCAATTCGAGTTCTGAAGACCGGTTCGCCTAGACGCCACAACGCCTCGGATCGTTCACGACAATCCGGCATCAAGCAAATTGTGAGCTAAGGCATTGTCTGTTCGCGCCAAATCCGGATTACTTCTAAGAGTTCGGGCCGAGAAAACTTGCTGAGCTTAGTAATTGGCTCTCCCGCCTTTGCGTTCATTGGGCGCACAACCGTCGCTTCGTTTACTCCAGGCCGGATGCGCAGGAAAACGCCGCGCTGTTGCCTCGGTCCCGGAATGGGTGATGTCGAAGCCATTCGCAACTCACCATTTGGCTTCATATGCGGCACTGCATAAACGGCACAATTGCCGTCCTTGAGAAGCTCTCGAACTATATCTTTCACCAACTCAGACTGATTGGCATTGAATTCAATACCATGCACATTCGGCATTGAAAATACCTCCTACCAACACAAATTTGATCCTATCGTTCAACCGCTAAAGAAGGCGTAAAGTGCGAAGAGTCGCGATGAAGCGGATCAACATCGTTGACCTGACTTATCGATCGCGAAAGCAATAGCCGAAACAGCTATGGGTAATTAGATAAGTTGGGTGAGACGGGTCATCCTCGAGCTTTTTGCGCAATACGCCGACAATGACACGCAGATGATAGCGGTGTTGCCTAGACTCCTTTCCCCAGAGAGTGGCAAGCAGAGCCGTATGGGATACGGGCCTGCCGGCCTGCTCCATCAATGTCTGAAGCGTGCGAAACTCGAGGGGGGTCAGCAAGACTTGGGAGCCCGACTTTTCGACACGTCGCTTAGCCGGATCAAGCGTAATTTCACCAACTACAAAACGCTCGTTTGTGCCAACGACTGGCGTACGAAAACGCCGGATCGCTGAACGAAGGCGTGCAATGATTTCGCGTGCCGAGAATGGTTTACTGATATAGTCGTCCGCTCCAGCCTCAAGTGCGTCCACCTTGTTATCCACGCAGTCGCAGTCACCCAGAACGAGCACCGGAAGACGCGGATAGATCCCGCGAATCTGACGGCAAGCCTCGATCCAGCCCACACTGGAGCCTCGTATATCCAGAAGTACGGCATCATAGTCAACCATCCGCAAGCGGATCAGAGCAGCGTCTCCGCTTGCGGCCTCTCCACAATCAAATTCAAGGTCCTCCAGGGTCTTTCGAAGGTTAAAGTACAAAGATGCATCTTTTGCAACGATGAGAACCTTGTCTGGGCGAATGCTCATAGATAGCGTCGATCGTTCCCTATTGAAGTGGGCAGCCATCCACCTCCTTGTATGAATGGCTAGCGGCGGATAGATTGATTTGCTGCAGGTGGCGGCCCATCGCGAAAATAATGATAGGCCGGCCACTTGGCATCTTGGTTAGTTGCTAGAAATCCAAGCGAAGTGCCACTTGCCCTGTACGGTTTCCAGCATTGTTTGCGGTCTGCACCGACGTCAGCACGCCAAACGTGCTGGCATTGCTGATGTTGGTGGCTGGGATAGCGAAGTTCGCGCGATTGATGACGTTTGTGAATGTGGACTCAAAACGCATATGCACGCTCTCGCTGAGGTTGAACACTTTGGCCATGCCAGCCGCGACGGCAACGGTCCCGGGGCCTTCCAGAGAACCGACCGCAGCATTGCCGGTTTGACCAAGTGGGGTATTGGTCGTGAAGGCATTGACGTTGAAGTAGTTTGCAGCACTGCGGTGGACCGGTGTGGTAGAAACGCCGGGAACCCGGTCTGGCCGCGCAATCGTGCCGCGCTGTGAAATACCGACACCGGACGTATCGTTGCTGGGACTCATGGTTGGCGTCAACCATGGCCCCGTCTGCAGAAGCGAGATGGTGTTCAGGTTCCAGCCGCCAACCACTGCATTCAGGAAGCGGTTGTTGCTGTTCCACGCGCGACCTTGACCGAACGGGAGTTCGTAAGTTCCAGTCACAAGCAACCGCTGACGCGGCGTGCCTTCCACATTGCCACGGTCCGCATTCACGTGAAAGCGGTCCGAGACTGCGAGACCGTAGAAGACCTCTGTGGCGAAACTAGTAGGCGCATCGCCCTGCACATCGCTCAGACTCTTCGTCCAGCTATAGTCGCTCTGGAAAGTCAAAGCATGAGAAAGACGATGCGTGACCTCTGCCTGCATCGAGTGATACGAAGTCGAACCAAGGTTCGTAGATTGGAAGATCTGAGCCCAGTTCTGGAATGGCGCGCGAGGGTCCACCCAGCTGCCGTTCGTATTATAGGGCTGGTCATTCTCAGGGAGCTGGTTCAGGTCAACGGTCACGTTCTGCCGGTGCCCTTCCATCCCTACATAGCTGAGACGCGCAGCTGTTGAGGAAGTAATCTCCCGTTCCACGGTCAGGTTCCACTGGATGACCTGGGGATCACGATAGTTGGGATCGTCGCCTTGTTCCAGTTCGCCTCCGCCAAACTCCACAGATTGACTCGGGGTCAGGACCTGCGGGAACAGGAATAGAGGCGAGCCACCGTTGTTGTTCTGATAGGTATGAACAGAAGCAGTCGGGGTGCTGGACATATTGAAGGCGAACGGCCCAAGGTTGGTGACCGAGAAGACACCAAAGCCGGCGCGAATCACAGTCTTACTATTCGAGAAGGGACGGTAGGCCACGCCGATGCGAGGATCAAAGTTGTATTTGTAGTTCTGCCGCAGGCTCTGAGGAATGTGAGCCTGGCTCGCTGTCTCAAAGTTAGAACAGGGCAGACTCATGTTCCGATTCGAAAGCGTGCATGAGTTGAACGACTGCAAAAAAGCAGGGACTGCGCCTATACCATTGGCCAGTCTGTCCGGGATAACCACCGTATTCGTGGCAGGAAGGAAGTTCGCCATGTTGCCGATCTGATCCTGAAAGCCGGGAAGATATTCATAACGGAGACCGACATTCACGGTCAGATGATTGTTAATCTGCCACTGGTCCTGGCCGTAGAAGCCATACTGATGCGCGGTCGCATCATCGCGTGGGCCCGTCACGGCAAAGTAAGTGGTGTTGGGCACTCCGAGCAGCAGGTCACCGAAGGAACTACCGGTAAAGACACCTTGATTGAAGGTGAAGAGGCCGAAGTCATCCGACGGCGTCTCGAGAGATGGCGTAATGAAATTGACGATGCGGAAATCGATGCCTGCACGGAAGGTGTGACGGCCCTTGGTAAAGGTGATGTTGTCCGTCAGCTGTTTCGTATTCGACTGCAGCACGCCGGTAATATCCCGACCAATGGTGGAGAAGCCGGTTCCGTCAGAGAAGTTGATGGTGGGAAAACCACCCTGTGTGGGATGGTTCGTCGTGTTAATCTGTCCCGGCGCGGACCCTGTCGAGAACCCGAGGCCGTTCAACGCCTGCGTGCCTTGAATCGGAAAGTCCGGATTGATCAACGAGTGAGTGAAGCCAAAGCGGAACTCATTGACTATCCTTGGCGTAATGGAATAGTTATGCGAAATGAGAAAAGTGCGATCATGTTCTACATCGGCATCATCAGGCAGTAATTGGTTGAACGAACTGGTGAGAAGGTTCTTCCAGCTAAAGCGTGCATAGACCTGCTGCTTGCTATTGATGTTGTGATCGATGCGGATGTCGAACCCATTGCTGTTCCCTGGGATCGGAATCAGCGCCTGGTAGTTATAGCCCAGAGTGGCGGAATCGAGTCCCGGCGTGGGCAACGGATAGTAATTGTTCAAGAGTGCGGTAGCTACAGGGTTGATGCACTGAGAGGGAATGGTGTTATTGGCGAATTGCATGCCTGCACATGGGGACCCTGCAGGAAGCACATTCGTCAACATGCCGCTGGCGTTGCCAATGGGAAGTCCATTCAGATTTCCTGCACGCTGCGCTGCTGTCGGAACCAGCAGGAACTCAGGCATGGAGGTGCTTCTGCGGTTGCCCTCATAATCAAAGAAAAAGAAGGTCTTGTCCTTGCCTTGATAAAGATGTGGGATCGTGACCGGGCCGCCCAGGCTACCGCCAAAATCGTTATACCGCTTCGGCGCCTTCGTGCCGAAGCCATAAACATCTGCGTCCAGCGCGTCATTCTGCAGATATTCAAATAAGCTGCCATGGAAAACGTTTGAACCACCCTTGGTGGTAAAGGTAACGTCACCCACTTGGGCAAACTCTGCACTGTTGTTGAAGTCTGTGGCCTTGACCTCCGCGATGTTTTCTATCGACGGATATGCGTTCTTCAATGCACCATTGTGGAAGATATCGGCGGTCGAAATGCCGTCGACAGAGTAGTTCACCATGTTTGCGGTCGCGCCCGCCAGGGCAATATTCCCCTGGTTGTCCTGCTGCACATTCGGCAAGAGCGAAAGCGACGATAGCGGACTGGAGGTAGAGGCGCGAGAGTTGAGAGGCAACTGAACGATGGCTGAATTATCTTTCGACGCATCCAGAGTAGCCTTGTCCGTGCTGATCAACGTGGCAGTAGCCGAGACCTCGATGGTCTGTTGCGCACTCTGCACGCTCATCACAACATTTACACGCGCCGTCTGGCGCGGTGCCAGATCAAAAGCAGCTATTTGAGCATCAGCAAAACCTGAGGCCCGAGAAACAACGGAATAACGCCCTGGCTTGAGGTTTACAAACTCAAAATCTCCAGTGTCATTCGAAGTTGCCGAACGGTCGCTATTGTCATCCTCGCTGTGCAGCGTCACCGCAGCGTTAGGCACTACCGCCTGCGTTGCATCCTGTACTGTCCCCACAACACTGCCGAACGTCGACTGGGCGCGGGCAGATACCGCAAAAACAGCGGCAAACAGCACGACCCATACTACCTTCGGAGTCTTAAAAACTTCATACGCTTTCATTTTTCCTGTACTCCTTGGCGCAGGCTAGCGAGAGCTGCCCGCTAATTAAGCATAGGAATGCATACGTGAAGAAGGCATGTGTGTGAGATAGAGAAACTGTATGAAATGTCTAAGGAAACCGTAAGTCAGAGGAAGCCAAGGAAAGAGATTGCCGATGGTTTTGGATGATACGTTTTTCGATAGATTCGCTATCTGTAAAGCTCTGCAGCGGAAACTTCAGGCTCTGAAGCAAACAAGTCTGCAGCGGCAGGATTGCGAAAACGATAGCCTACCCTGGGCTCAGTCAAAATATACTCTGGCCTGGCGGGATCGGCTTCAATCTTCTTCCTAAGAGTCTTGATATAACTTCTCAAATAATGCGATTCGTTCCCATAGTTAGCCCCCCAGATCGTGCGTAGCAATGTTGTATGTGCCACCGGGCGGCCCTGGTTCTTCATAAGGAATGCCAGCAGTTCAAACTCTTTAGGAGTAAGGTGCAGCGCCTCGCCTGCGCGCCATACCGAGTGCCCTTGCAGGTCCATCTGGAGTTCGCCAGCCTTCAACACTGCAGGCTCCTCTTCTCTCTCAGAGTGAATGCGGCGATCGATAGCACTGAGACGCGCAATCAACTCACGTAGCCCAAACGGTTTACTTAGATAGTCATCGGCCCCGGCATCGAGAGCAGCGACCCGATCCTGTTCGGCATCGCGCACCGAAAGAACGACGATGCCGATGCGTGAATGGATGGAACGAATCATACCGCAGGTGGTCATACCGCCCATTCCCGGCATATTCAGATCGAGTAAGACGAACTGAAAAGCGGAGTGTGAAAGCATATCCACAGCGTCTCCACCACTGCAAGCCTCTACCATATGGTGACCGGCAGCCGCGAGAGATCTGCACAAAGTCTTGCGAAACATTGGTTCATCATCGACAACTAATATGCTCCAAATGTGGGCAGACATCGTCAGCATTCCTTTACAGCGATAGGTATAGTGATGCGGAACGTCGATCCATCTTTATTTGAATCTTCAAGAGCCAACGTGCCTCCATGCGCCAGCGCAATTCTCCGTGCGATATCAAGACCAAGACCAGTGCCTGCGGTAGAGTCGCGTGACTGCTTTCCCCGGTAGAAACGATCGAATATCTTCGATTGCTCTTCTGTAGGGATACAGCCACAGTTCCGGACGCGAATGGCAACCGAGTCTTCACTAGCGTGCGCGCTCACGTCAACGTTCGAACTAGGCTGCGAATACTTGCACGCATTCTCGATCAGTTGCGACAGGGCCAGACGCAGTAACTCAGGGTCCGCTATGACGCTGACGATGGCATCGGTATGGTCTCCGTCCTGGACGAGTGAGAGCTTGTGGTCGGCGAATTGCCGAGACACCAGGTTTAGTTCCTCTGCGACGAGTCGTGAAACATCCACCTGTTGCAAGCGCAGCCGCACTTGCTCACCGTCCAGCGTGGCCATGCGCAAAAGCCGGGTTGTCAGGCTGCCGAGCCGAGCAGTTTCCGTTTCAATCACGTCCACGAATTCCAAGCGATCGGATTCGGGCACACCCGTTTCACGTAACCCGCCGATCGCGGCAAGGATAGTGGCTAGTGGGGTCTTAACAGCATGGGCAAGTGCATCAAGCACCATGGTGCGCAAGCGTTCGGCTTGGGCGGCTGCCGCAGCTTGCGTCGCGGCGTGAAAGGCACGGACTCTTTCTAGCATTGCAGTTTCGAGCGCGGACAACGAGTCTGGAGTGAACTCTTGATGATCAGGCCATTCAAAACCCAGTGCTCCGATGGGTTGTCCAGCTACTCGCAGGCAGCGAATGGAGATCCGACACAGAACATCGTCGCGATCCTCTCCGGCAAGATAGCCTATGCGCGTTCGCGCTTCAAGATCGTAGCGGGGATCCCCGACAATATGCGAGATAGCGGTCTCGTTCTCAAACAGGCAAACGGCTCTCAGCGCAAAGACATCGCGAAATAACCCGAGCAGCCGTGGTGGATCAATCTCTTCCGGCGTGAGCGCAAGCAGTTGCCGTGCCAGCTCATAGAGCCGCTTCATTTCCCTCCGCTGAAGTTCGGAAGACTGTCTTTCACGGTGCACCCGTGTCATCAGATACGTGATGGCCAGAGTTGTTGTCAGAAAGGTGGCCAGAGCAAGAACGTTGAGCGGATCTGATATGCGCAAAGAGAGAATCGGTGGAGCAAAGAAATAATCGAGCCACGCGACGGCCACGACGGAAAGAATCGTCGCAGATATCAGGCCACCGTAAAGAGAGAGTAGAACAACAACAATCAAACAAGGGAAGCCTGCTGTAGCGAGATTCAAGTGAAGGCGATAGCCGGCATATGTGAGAGCTCCGAGAACAACGAAGCCGAAAGGCGCTAGTAAAATGATTGGCCGAAGTTTTGCGCTACCGCTATCCGTCATGATTTGTCCAGCCTCTGCGCATGCATCCGGAAAAATTCGAGATCATTATGGCTCTTGCACCATTAAACAATGCCCTCAGGCCAATCTCGTCTTACATATGTCAACGCAAACAAATCTAGCCGCGCATCAACACTACAATTAGCAGAGCCAAAAGAAAGGCAAAGAGGAATCCACATGGGATGAGTACTCCTTCGTACAGGGTGTTCCATCGACTGTCGACCTGTATTCCATCCTCGGCGCGAATATTTGATTGGTGGAGCGAGGCGTCGCCCTCTAGTTCGTGGTATTTCATAGTGCTTTCTGTACAGCGTCTGTCCGGCCCGTCAGCAGGCGTGATCAGACATTGGGTCAAACATGCAGTTGAACGGGATCTCCTGGGCGTGTGGAGTCAGCGTAAAGTCATCAGGCGCCAAGATAGATCGCTTGTGCGTCCCACAATCGGGCTTTACGCATTCGAATAGATGCTTTTCTCTGCCTGTAAACTGCGAGGGTTTGTGGAGGAACAGATAACTCGTCGAGGAGGTTTACCAGCAGGGCGCCGACCACTCCGGGCATCGTTGGGAATCTCGCGCTTGATGCGGAGAGCGTTTGAGATTATGAGGAGAAAGACAATAGCCAGAAGGGTGGGAAACCCACATACGAGGAAGGTTGCCATACATCACCGTGCTTTTCTTTTTGCCTGACTTCTCTCTGAAGGTGCGGGGTCAGGCAGGTTGTTGCGACAATTCGAGTGCAGGACGACGGATGTCTAGCATCCGTAATGGCGTCCTTCGTTCGCAGGCTCCCAGAGGATCGGCGCAAAGGTGCGCTGGAAGAAGGCGTCATCTACAACATAACGTTCGTGATTTTCACCTTCAATGATCCAGTCACCTGGATGAATGTTGCGTTCTCCGAGATCGGTAACGATCGAAGACGCCTGAGTGCATTGCGTAGCCCTCACCAGGAGCGGTCTGCGCGTACGAAATGTATCCATCGAATATCTCCGGTGCGCACATTCTGCGACAAGATATATTTCAGTACTTTGTTAATAAAAAAGGCGTAATAAAGCCGATAAAAAGTCGTAAGCATCGCAAATCATTATTCTTCTGTTGGTTGAGTCTCAGACACCGATACCGCGGTCAGCGACAGAAAGGCCGGGGCCGCCCTTTTGGAGTTCCCATCGAAGGGTGCAGACATGACTCAACCTTCCTAACCACGACAAGACTCGTTTAGGTAGCTAGAGTTGGCGGCACAGCAACTCATTACGAAAAATCATGCACACACGGTGAGTTCCACTTCAGTGTGCGATCCCCCTAGACGAATATCGCGTCCGGAGAGAATATGCGTAAGGCTTTTGTAGTACTTATTTGGATCACTGTAACCACTCTGGCCTATGGTCAGCTTCCCAACAGCACAATGAACGGCAGAGTAACCGATCTTCAGGGAGCCACGACAGCAGGCGGGCTCTTCGGCTCCGGCGACCCAGGCCTTTCAGTTCGCTGCGCGCCTTTCCTTTTGACCTGACATAAAATCGGCAGGAGCCTCTCGAGCAGGAAGAGCTCCTGCAGATCGGCCAAACGGAGATTTTCTGTGAAGAAATCGCAAGACTCTGCCAGCACGGGAAATGATCGAGCCATCACTCGGATCGTCACCAACCTGCCCATCGTGCAGGAAGATGCAGCAACCGACTCAGTGGCCAGATCCTATGCCAACTATCGCGAACGCTTTGGCCGCCCGGATGTGCCAGGTATTCTGAAGTGCTTTGCAACCCACCCGCCACTGCTCGAACAGATGATTGCCCTGCCCTCCAACCTGCTCTTCAACGAAGGCCATCTTCCACGCAGAGTCAAAGAGATGATCGCAACCTATGTCTCAGCACTCAACGATTGCCCGTACTGCCTCGATAGCCACGCCTCTTTCCTCCGCACTCAAGGAGGATCCGACGAGCTGTTAACCGCTCTATCGAATGGCAAGCTGGAGGTCCCATCCATCAGCGCTAAAGAGCGTCAACTCCTCAGCTTTGTGCGTAAAGTGACAAACGAGTCCTACAAAGTGACTCCAGACGATATTCGCGAGCTCAACGACGTGGACTGGACCCAGTTGCAGATCGCAGAAGCCACGCACATCACAGCTCTCTTCGCATTTTTTAATCGTGTCGCCAACACCTTCGGACTACCATCGCAACATCGCCTCGACCTGGATCCAGCTTCAACGAACTCAAAGGACAACTGATGAACACATTGAAAGTCGCACAGAAACCTATGTACCTTCGGGAGGTTGAAGAAAATCCCAAGCCCTGTGTCTACCGCGACCTCCTTGAAAACGCAGAGACGTCCGGCGGCGACTACTGGCAGATCTGGCATCTCCTCGCCTTCGATCCCGAGGCCGCGCATCACCTCGCCGCGCTCTCTCACACCCTCATGCACAAACCCAGTCCCCTCAGCTCCGGCCTCCGCGAGTTGATCGCAGCCTACACCTCGTCTCTCAACAACTGCGAGTTCTGCATGAAGGCCCACGCCGCCGTCGCCTCGCAGCTACTGGGCGACGAGGCACTCGTCTGGAGCGTAATCGACAATCTCGAGACCTCTACTCTCGCCACAAAAGAGAAGGCGCTCCCCCGCTTCGTGCAGAAAGTCACTTTGGCGCCAGCCTCAATCACTGCAGTCGACACCCAGGCCCTCAACCAGGCCGGCTGGGACGATGCCTCCATCTTCTACGCAATCTCCGCCTGTGCCCTTTTCAACTTCTACAACCGCTGGATCTCCGCCAGCGGTGTCCATCCTGTAAGCGATGAAGCATTCAAACGATTGGGTTCACGAATGGTGGTTGCAGGCTATGCCAGGTAATCTCTCGACTCGACCTTCACTCTCAATAAGACAAACAGCAATCCAGCCGCTACGACAGGTTGAGGTCGGACCGACAATACCATTCCTCCGTCTCCATCTTTTGGTGGATGTTGAACCTTGGAGTTTCCGCGTACGATGTTCATTCAATGGAACAGCATAGGCAATTGGGATTGGCAGCTACCATCGCCGTCGTAACAGGAGAGTCCATCGCGCTCGGAATCTTCCTGACCCCCGCAGCCATGGCAAAGTCCTTGGGCTCACCTCTGCTGCTTACCGCAGTATGGTGCGGTATGGGACTCATGGCCATGTGCGGAGCGCTTTGCTACTCGGAACTGGCCGTACGCTTCCCCCTTGCCGGCGGCGAGTACGTTTATCTCCGCGAAGGATACAGCGGCCGCGTGGCGTTCCTCTACGGATGGATGTCTGCGGCTGTCATGGATCCGGGCCTTGCGGCCGCCTTGGCGATGGGTGCTACGCCGTATTTTCTCTCGCTCATCGGGATGTCTCCGCAGGTTCGACTATGGATTCCTGCCTTGCTCCTGCTTAGTCTGGCAGCACTAAACTATGTCGGAACCCGGCTTAGCCGGCGGGTGATGGCAGCCGCTAACCTGCTCAAGATCGCGGTGCTGTTATGCCTTGTCGCGTGGGCATGGATCTCAGGCCATGCAGCCACCTCTAACCTCATGCCTCTGGCAGAACGCCGTAGCGGGTCAGAGCCCCTTTTTGGCGCGATTGCGGGCGCAACCGTAAGCGCATTCTTCAGCTTTGGCGGATGGTGGGAAGCAGCTAAGATCGCTGGAGAGGTTCGCAACCCGCGACGTAATCTTCCGCTCGCCTTCACCTGCGGGGTGTTCCTGGTAACGCTGGTATACCTGCTCGTGAGCTTCGCCTTCCTCTCGGTTGTTCCCGTCGAACGCATTGTCTCGAATACCGCCTTTGTCGCGCAGTTCGGTGACGCGCTTTTCGGCAGCATCGGCGGAAAAGTTCTCTCCGCTTGTGTCCTGCTCGCGGTACTCGGTGGGCTGATGGCGCTCACTATGGCCGCGCCGCGTGTCTACTACGCGATGGCGAAGGATGGCGCTTTCTTCTCACCGTTTGGGCGACTGCATCCGCGCTTTGGCACGCCAGCAAACGCAGTCCTGTTGCAGACAGGGCTCGCTCTTCTCGTTCTCTGCTTCGGAGCCTTCGATCGCATTCTCTCCTTCATCATTTTTTCGGCTATCTGCTTCCTTGCCCTGTCCGCTGCATCGCTTTTCCGGCTCAAAGAGCCTGTCATCCGCTGGTGGTATCCCGTTGCGCCTCTACTATTTCTCGCGGGATGCGCCGTAATTAATCTTCTGATTCTCATGCACGATCCCATCCCTGCGCTGCTGGGCCTTGCCGCCGTTCTTTGCGGAGATCCCATTCGGCGTTTCTTCTTCTCCTCGCCAAAAGTTGTGGCCGCGGCCGTCACCGAACAATCTCTTACCTGAAAGGACATACCGTCGTGCCCCACATACAACTCCCCGAAGGATTGCCTGGCATTCGCGGCGCAATGGCCTTTCGGCCTGAGACAGCGAAACCGCTCAATGAACTGGTTGAGGTTCTGTTGCATGGGCCCAATTCACTTACACCGGGTGAGCGCGAACTCATCGCAACCTACGTTTCATCCGAAAATGATTGTTACTACTGCCAGACTATCCACGGCGCAATTGCTGCCGCCAGCTTGAACGATGATGAGGCGCTGGTTAAGAAAGTTAAGCAGGACTTCATCAACGCGGCTATTTCCGACAAACTGAAGGCTCTCCTCGTTATCGCCGGACAAGTACAGCGTGGCGGCAAGCATGTAACGACCGAAGCTGTCACACATGCTCGCAACATGGGAGCAACCGACCTAGAGATTCACGATACCGTCCTCATCGCGGCTGCGTTCTGCATGTATAACCGCTACGTCGACGGACTGGCGACGACACAACCTCGGGATGAAGCGATGTATCGTGAGCGCGGCAAGCGCGTCGCTCGCGACGGCTACGTCACTGTCAGCAAAGAGTATCTGCCAGCCGAGGTAGCTCACTAAGAACAAACGTAAATCAGGAGGAACAGCACTGTGCCGCATATATTGCTACCCGAAGGCCTGCCAGGCATCAGCAGTGGCTTCGCCTTCCGCCCTGAAACCGCCAAGCCAATGCGCGAGTTGGCCCACATTCTCCTTCACGACGCCAGCACTTTGACACCCGGAGAACGAGAGCTCATCGCGACCTTCGTCTCCACCCGGAATGACTGCTATTTTTGCCAGACTAGTCACGGCGCAGCCGCGGCGGCTCATTTGGGAAACGATTCGAAGCTCATAGAGGAGGTACAACATGATTTCTTTCGCGCCAAGATCTCAGACAAACTCAAGGCGCTCCTTGTAATTGCAGGCCAGGTGCAGCAAGGAGGCAAGAACGTCACCGCAGAAAGCGTGGAACAGGCGAGACTGCATGGCGCGACGGATCTTGAGATCCACGACACCGTCCTCATCGCGGCCGCATTCTGCATGTACAACCGCTACGTCGACGGTCTCGCTACCTGGCAACCTCGTGATCCCGCGATGTATGCCAGCATGGGAGAGCACCTCGCAACGCACGGATACTTGACGCCGTCAGTGAAAGCGCCTCCTCTCGAGGTAACAAAATAACTAGACCATATCGTAAGCTTCTGGCCGCAGCCTTCTCAGGCCTGGTTCACAGCAGTGAGCTGACATTTGTGCCGTCGTGTAAGGAGCAGCCGCAGGGAGATCTCAAGGATGTTGACTCCACGACGCTCCAGCCTTCTCGAAAGTTCTTCGCTACTAGCGCGGAGGGTTATCGGGAAGTCTAATGTGATCACGAAGGAGCATGCTCACTCTCAATTTCCATCTCATCAGGCTGCCTTATTGGAGCGTAGAGTAGCTTCGATTTCCTGGCAGAGATTCTTGTTGACTCGGACAGAGCTGATCCAAAATGGCGCACTGACGCACTCCACCTCTAATAGCTCGGCAGTGGCGTCATAGTTCCATTGCAATTTGATTCCATCTTTCACCGCTTCTCCAGTCGGGCCAACGATGTGGATGCCGCGCTTGGCGGCTTTTCGGCGCAAACGGGCAAAGATCGCACATGTGATTCCGCGAAATGTTTGCTTGGAACTGCCTGACATCAAAATTACCTCTCTGTGATCTGCATAGGGAGCCGGCCAGCCGCGGCGGGGTCTCTGCCCCGGACCACCAACGGTTCTGCAACCGGTCCTACAAACTAGACGGAAGAAATATAGGATTGTTTGCGGTAGTCCAATCAATTTCAAATTTTGGTTAAGCCGGTTACTTTGCCGTTCATTGTGCTGCTGGGAAGCTGGCCATAGGCCAGAGTGGCTACCGCGATCCAAATAACTACCACAAAAGCCTTATGCATCTTCTCTCCGGACCTTCCATGTTGACCATTACTCGAAAACCGGCGTGCTTTTGAGTCGGGCAGGCATAGAATTAATGGTTGGGGGTATTCAGATGCGATACAAAAAGATCAATGTCGAATTGATCGTCGTCGCCGATGAGGCCGACGCGGTCGTCGCTGAGTTGGAGACGGCGCTTGATCGGCTGGAAGAGAGGCACACACTTTTCGGTGGGGAGATCGAGACCCTCGCTTTCGAGCATCTGGGAAAACGGAAGAGATCTGCGCTCGCGCATACAATGGCCGCAGCTGAGACGGCCGCTGTTGCTGTCAGGACTGCGCGAAAGAGCGTGGCGGTTGCACTCCGCGCAGTCATCTGATGTAGGCAATTCTAGCGAAGCGAAGGCCATAGAAAGTGGAGAGTCATAGGAAGGACTGTACTTGCTTACTCGGTGAGAGCCACTGCGCGCTCTTTACTGGGTGAGAGAATCCCATGACCGCCAAACGTCCCCGTCGTTGTGGAGAAGAATGGGCACCCAGAGCGAGGGAGTCATCAAACCCACGTAGTACATCCTACGAGGGAAAGTCCTGAGATGCTTGAACGGAGCGATGGTGGAATGAGCTATCAGGAACAATCCTGTGACTGTTCTTCACCTGGTGGTTCTCTATTACGCATGAACCACCAGAATGAGTGATTACTTACTGGAACTTACTAACACTGTGAGGCGGTCGTCGGATCAATTACCTCGCCGATCTCAGTTATTTTTTTCACCGGAATACCGCTTAACTCTGAGTGCCGATGAATCAATGACTCGTCTTCAGCTAGATAGACGCAGAATGTTTTGTCCTCTGCAACATAGGATTCCACCCACTCAATATAGGGTGCGAGCTGCCGCAACGCATCGTTCGATTTGGCAGCGACTTCCCGCAATTGTTCGCGCTCGAGAGTTCCGATGTTCGGGACCTCCCGCTCGATAATGTATTTCTTCATAAGCCCTCCGTGTAATCTTCCGCAAATGAGTCGCTTCAGACTTGTTTCAAGAGTAGGAGCGAAAGGGCCTTGTCACAAGATGGCAGATTTGCCATTATTGGTAGGTAATCCAGCCACCTTACAGGTGTAACCGATGATTGACGTCACAGTATTGTTTCTCGACCAGACCTTCTCCTCCACCGCGACCGGTCCGATGGAGGTCTTCCGCCATGCGGGCACGCTGTGGAACAGCTTCACCGGAATGCGGCAGTGTCCTCAATTTCGCGTGACAACAGCATCGACAGACGGACGTGCGGTTACTTGTGACGGACCAATCCATATTCAGCCGGCCGCTGCGCTCACAGGCATCCGTAAGACGGACCTCATCTTCATCCCATCGACTGGGATAAGCGTGGACGACGTGGTTGAGCGCAATGCGCCAGTTGTACCTTGGCTTAAGCGCTGGCACAAGCGCGGAGCTGCCATCGCCAGTGTGTGCTCAGGCGTCGGCCTGGTCGCAGCCGCCGGCTTGCTTGACGGCAAACGCGCCACCACACACTGGAGCTTAGCTGAGCGCTTCCGCGAAAAATACCCGAAGGTGCGGTGGATGCCGGAATTGATGGTGACTGAAGACCATGGCTTCTACTGCGGCGGAGGTGTGAATGCCTCTCTTGATCTAAGCCTGTATCTGGTCGAGCGCTTCTGCGGTCACGACGTTGCCATGCAAAGCGCGAAGGCACTCCTCATCGAGATGCCACGCGCATGGCAGGCCGGATTCGCCATTGTGCCGTTAAAAACCAAGCACTCCGATGAGACTATCTCCGTCGCTCAGGAGTGGCTGCACCAGAATTTTCATCACACCTTCCCGATCGAGACTCCGGCAGAGCGCGTTGGCATGAGCCCGCGCAATTTCGTCCGTCGGTTTAAGCAGGCGACCGGCGACAGCCCGTTGATTTACTTGCAGAAACTGCGCGTCTCCGCCGCTAAGCGCTTGCTCGAGAGTGACCACCGTACTATGCAGGAGATCAGTGACGCTGTCGGCTATCAGGACGTCGTGTTCTTCCGCGAAATATTTCAGCGGCACACCGGAGTCTCTCCCAGCGCGTACAGGCATAAGTTCGGTATATAGCGGATTCACTGCACTGCTGGTTCTATGTGATTTTTTTCTAGATAGCAAATACACCAAGGATATCTCCCACACTTACCGCCAGTCTCAAAGCAGTTGGATCTAGATAGTCCAACTTTCTGGGGAAGTGATAGCGCACCTGCCTCCTTTATTAAGATTTCATCCAGCCGACTCGATTTCTTTCTTCTCAGGTGTCGTCTTTTTACCTGCCGTTCTCGATATCTCAAGTGAGGCACATCTGAGCGGCATGAAACTTCGCTCCGATAGCCCTTAATGCTCATAAGTTTTATTTGTGCCTCACTACGGGGAGTCACAGGGCGCGCATTCAGAAGAATACGCCATCAAAAAAGGAGACGTCCGTCATGAAACGAATCATCGCAATAGCAATCTTTGTACTGGCAAGCCTCATAACCATTCGCAGTGCGAACGCGCAAGATCACAAAATCCGGGTAATCATCCCGTTCAACTTCAACGTTGACAGTACTCTTTTACCTGCCGGAACTTACACAATCACTTCGCGAGATCTTATTACAGTCCTTATTCAGAATGGCAAGCAGAACGTCTCTTTGCTGAGGAGCGCTCCTGTGGACGACAACAAATGGGGCTACAACAAGCTAGTCTTCAACAAGTATGGCGATCAATATTTTTTAAGCAAGATTCTCTGCTCGTATGCCAATATGAACCTGGAATTGCCTGTCTCGAAGATCGCGAAGACGGCTCGGCCTCAGGAAGCGAGTCTCTACGGAGATGTTGATACTTTTCTTGCTCTAAATCGATAAGAGAGGGTTGTCGATTGCATGACCCGGGACACCGGTCGCCGGGTCTTTCCTTTTTCTGGACCTGCTGGGTCGATGGACTTTCTACCAATCACGCACCACATCCAGATCACGCCGTCTCGCATCTTTGAATCGTCTCATCGATCTCCCAAATATAAACTCAGAGCTTGTCGTCTTTTGCTGCCGGTTTCCGATTTCTTCGGTAGAGGAAAAAAGGAGACCAAAGTTCAATGAGTACAAAGCAGATTCGCGCAATGAATGCAAAAATCAGACAATTCACGACGCAATTCCAGTATTCCGTGATTGCTCTCGCTCTATTGAGCGTTTGTCCTTTGCGCGCCGTGGCGCAAGATGGCCACTCACACACGATGACATCGCAGCATCAAGAACTAACCCCGGCCCAGAAGCTCAAGGCGAACGCCCTGGTCAAGATTGTCCGGGAATCAACCGAGCGCTTTAAGGATGTCTCAGTCGCTGAGTCGGAGGGATATGCTCTTCAATTCGGCTGCGTCAGCGGACCCGACTCGGGTGCAATGGGACTGCACTATGTGAACGGGACCTTGGTGAACCGTGGTGAACTCGATCCCACGCATCCCCAGATCGTGATCTACGAACCGGCATCAAACGGAGGCCTGAAACTAATTGGGGCCGACTTTCTGGTTCTCGCCGACGCATGGGACAAGAAGAATCAGGGCCCACCGGAGCTCATGGGGCAGCTTTTTCACTACTTCGAGTTCCCCAATCGCTTCGGTCTCCCAGCGTTCTACACGCTGCATGTCTGGGCGTGGAAGGACAATCCAAACGGTGCGTTCGTGAATTGGCATCCCGACGTTTCGTGCGAGCAGTACAGTGGCCAAGCTCAGTGAGTCAAGTCCTACCAGCAATGGCGGTTTTTAGCTGTGCCTGCGGGAACTAACACGCAGCGCGGGCATAGCAGCAACAGAATGAGCACCACTTAGAGAGGAAGACAGGTCAACATGAGCACAAAACAGATTCCATCTATTGATATGAACAGACTGAATGTCTTTATGGGTCAGTTCGTAACTGATCTCGGCGCCGCAGTTCATGCCGGCATGGTTGTCATTGGAGAAAAGCTGGGGCTCTACAAAGCTCTCGCCGGGCAAACGCTGAGTTCAGCGCAACTTGCCGCTAAGACAAAGACTGATGAGCGCTACCTGCGCGAGTGGCTGGCTTCACAAGCTGCAGGAGGCTACATCACCTACGATGATAAGACCGACAAGTTCAGCCTGAGCAACGAGCAAGCCTTCGCGCTGGCAAAAGAAGACAGTCCCGCATATGTGCCCGGGGCGTTTGAACTAGCTCTGGGCTCGCTCGCCGCGGTTCCACGAATCGCAGAATCCTTCCGCACAGGCGCAGGCATGGGTTGGCATGAGCATGTGGATGGTGTCTTCCACGGATGTGAAAAATTCTTTCGCCCAGGCTATGCCGCGAATCTTGTGACTTCATGGATTCCTGCCTTGGACGATGTCAAAGAGAAGCTGGACGCGGGAGCGCGAGTGGCAGACGTCGGCTGCGGGAAAGGTGCATCCACCCTATTAATGGCAGAAGCATTCCCTAAATCTCAGTTCTTCGGATTCGACTATCACGACAAGTCGATCGAAGCGGCCCGCGAGTCCGCCAGCCGTAACGGTGTAGCCGACCGCGTCACCTTTGATGTGTCAAACGCGAAGAAGTTTCCCGGCAAAAATTACGACTTCGTGGCCGTCTTCGATTGCTTGCACGACATGGGCGACCCGGTCGGCGCGGCAGCCCACGTCCGGCAGTCCTTGGCCACGGATGGAACGTGGATGATCGTTGAGCCGTTTGCAAATGATCAGTTGAAGGACAATCTGAATCCCGTTGGGCGAGTCTACTACTCTTTTTCAACGCTGCTGTGCACGCCTTGCTCACGGTCGCAGGAAGTTGGACTGTGCTTAGGCGCCCAGGCTGGCGAGACACGTATTCGAGATGTTGTGACCTCGGCCGGCTTCAATCGCTTTCGCCGAGCGACGGAAACGCCCTTCAACATGGTTTATGAAGCTAGGCCATGATTCCCGACCAGTAAAATCAGGCCTTATTCTCTCGTCCTTGCAAGGCTCTCCAAGCTGGTTCGTTTCCCGTCCGGATTCACAAGCATCCTTATTGCTTCGGCGAGTGCCGACCGCCAATCCGGCAATGCAGTGCCAAACGATGATTGCAATTTTTGATTGGAAAGAACGGAGTTGGCAGGACGCACCGCCGGAACAGGATATTCCCGCGAAGGAATAGGGAAAATTTGCGGCAATT
>Ga0206959_10073_pt1 | contig 30161 bp, 28 predicted proteins | sample Alteio_BWOrgHeat_31_FD_152971 | JGI IMG/M metagenome (GOLD analysis project Ga0206959, IMG submission 152971) | Enriched cells from forest soil in Barre Woods Harvard Forest LTER site, Petersham, Massachusetts, United States -... | ecosystem: Environmental > Terrestrial > Soil > Temperate forest >...
TTGAAGTGAGCATAGCTGCCGCAGGGCGTTTCGAAACCGCTGTGCGTGCCGGAGAGGCTGGCGTACATCTTTCCGCTGCCCGGAGCTGAGAAGCTTTCGTTCGGTCCCCAACCGCCGGTGGCGAAACTCTGAGTGGCCATGATCATATCGAAAGCGTTGCTCGCGGCGCGCAGATGCTTTTGGCTTCCGGTGGCGATATAAGCCTGCATGGCGGAGCTCAGGGAATTACAAAAGCTATAGGCGTGATGGTCGGCCAGGACGTTCTTGTCTTCAGACAATGGATCGAACCAAGTCTCATTCAGGAGATAGCGGGGAGCCATCTGCCGGTAACGTTCGCCGGCACCCCGCTCCCATGCAAGGAATAGGTTCTCCGGCATGGTGTAGGACTCATCCCAGAGATATTCATTCGCCGTGTTCTCTCCAACGGAGGCCCGCCAGAGCCGCTGCGGCTCGTCGCGATTGAGCGCATGGGGAGGAAGATGCGGCTCGGCGGCATCAGTAGTGCGGTCGAGCAGGGAGAAGGCCTGTGGGAGATTGGCGAAAGTATGCGCATCGATCAGGCCGATGACCATTTTGTCGTAGTTGTACGCGGGAAACCGGAAATTGGCATAGAAACGCGGAGAGATGGCCGGTGAGTAGAGGTCGAGCAGCGTTTGGACCTTCGCCCGTGTCCGGGCGTCGCCATTCACCGCGTACCCGCGTGAAAGAGCAGAGATCCACTGGCCGAAGCAATGGGCGGGTGCGAAGCCATGTCCGCCGCTGGGAGTCTTTTCAGGTGGCACATCGTCGTACCATCCACCCAGATCGGGACCCGGCGCGGGCAGGCCGGCGCGCAGACGCCACGGTTTGAGCAGGCTGTCGTCATTGAGGGACAAGAGCACGGATTGCGTCTGCTCGAACTGCGTCAGAGCGAGACCGGGCGCGAGTTCGACATCTCTGTAGCCGAATTCGCTCAGGGGAGGGGGCGCTTCGGCATCGGCAAAGAGCGAGGAACGTGAATAAAGGTCAGCAGCGGCCACGCTTACGGTCTGCAGAAAGGAACGGCGGGACGGCATCTATTTCTCCAGCTTCGATGTTATCTCTGTCAGGGCAGAGATAACAAAGCTACTCGTGCCGCAGGGCCTGCATGGGCTGGACCCGCGAGGCGCGTCGCGCGGGAATGAATCCGGCGAGCAGAGCCGCCGCGAAGAGTAACAATGCGGCGCTGACCAAGGTCGCCGGATCGTTCGGCTTCAGGCCGAAAAGCATAGAGTCCAGAAAGCGCGTGAGCAACAGGGCAGCGCCCAGACCGGACGCCACTCCAATTATCGCGAGCCCGGAGGTTTCGCCGAGAACCATGACGAGGATCTGCCGCGCCTGCGCGCCGAGAGCGAGACGGATGCCGATCTCGTTGGTGCCGCGGGCGACGGTGTAGGCCATGATGCCGTAGATGCCGATGCAGGCCAGCGTCAGCGCGAGGATTCCGAAGCTGGCGGTTAGATCGGCCAAGATGCGTTCTTGCTGGATGGTGTCGTCGATCTGCTCGGTCTGGGTATGGACATCGATCAACGGTAGATTCTTGTCCACCGATTGAACCGCACTACGCAGAAGCGGCACGAGGCTCTCCGACTTTACATGTGTTCGAATCTCGTAGGTCATCCCATCCGACGCATCCGCGAGCTGACCATATGGCTGGTAGAAGATCGGTGGAGGGCTCTCGCGCAAGCTGTCGTAGCGCGTATCCGCGCAGATGCCGACGATCTGAATGGTTTGAGCTGGTTTTTCGCGCAGAGTACTGCGAAATGTCTTGCCGATAGGGTTGCTTCCCGGAAATACCTCTCGCGCCAGCGCCTGGTTAATCACCCCAACCTTGGGCGAAGTCGCCGTATCTCCTGCGTTGAATCCTCGTCCGGCAACGATGGGAATTCCCATGGTCGAAAAGAAGTTCTCGCCTACCGCATTGTCATCCTGGGCGTCATCAGATTTGTAGTGAGGCCTGTCAAGCGGGAGGAAGTCATCCATCGACCGATCGTTCGCAATCAACGGCACGCTCGAAAGCGTGACCGATTCAACTCCGGGCACCGCAGCCAACTTCTCTTCAAGCTCGCGATGCAATGCAACATCCTTCGGAACCGGATATTGCAGACGCGGCTGCTGGATCGCAAACAGCAGGATGTGATCGGCGCGAAAGCCCGGGTCAATCGACCCGAGGTTCACAAGCGTCCGCACGAAAAGAACCGCCCCAACGACAAGCAATGTGGAAAGAGCGACCTGAAAGGCGACGATGGCCTTGCCGGCGAAGCCCTTGCGGCAAGGCGTGGTTGTTTGAGCATTGTCTTTGAGCGCTGAATTCGCCTGGGTGCGCATGGCCTTCCATGCCGGCGCCAGACCGAAAAGCAGACCGGTAAGAATCGAAATTGCCGCTGTAAACGTGAAGATCCGCCAGTCGAAACGGCTGACGAACTCGATTGCCTCCCACGGAGAGGTCCTGAGCCGCGGAATCACGTTGCGGCCGAAATAGCCGATGGAAAAGCCTGCGGCTCCGCCGAGCAACGAGAGCGTCAGGCTTTCCGTCAATACCTGGCGCATCACGCGTTCTCGGCTTGCACCCAGGGCCAGACGAACGCTCATCTCACGTTGCCTCGTGGCCGAGCGGGCCAGCATCAGGTTGGCAATATTCGCGCAAGCCAGCAAAAGCACCAGGCAGACCAGGACCATCAAAACATAGACGGGTTTCGCCAGCTGCTGGGCACTTTCGTTCAATCCGCGGCTGCCATCGACAAGCATCAGCTGCGGAATCTCTTCCTTTTTGTCGATCTTGACATTGGCGCGAACCGCTGCGTTCAGCGCCACGTCGAGCGAAGCGAGCGCAGCCTCGGTTGAGACTCCGGCTCTAGGCCGCGCCATGATCTGCATCCACCAAATGCCGACGTCGTTCAGGATAGAACCCTGGCGTCGGGGTGTCAGAATCGGCTGCATGCTGAACGGCACAAATACTTCGGGCGACACATTGACATTCCTGGCGCCGGTAAAGCGCGGAGGATTGACGCCGACGATTGTGAAGGGAGCCGAATTCAGAGCAATGGTCTTACCGATGACCGAAGGTGAGCGTCCGAAGTGCGTTGTCCAGAAACCATCGCTGACTACAACCACGGCACCGCTCCCCGGCGAAGCGTCGTCAGAAGGTTGAATGGGCCGGCCGAGGGCTGTACGCACGTCCAGGGACTGGTAGTAGTTGCCCGAGACCATCTCGCCCTGCACCACGCCCGCCTCACCATTCACCGTGACCGTCAGGCGTCCTACATCTTTGAATGCAAATAAGTCCTGGAGGGCCCTGTTCTGCTGGCGCAATTGCAGATAGACAGGATACGGAAACGAAGTACTGCTGACCTTGCCGCCCGGAAGTGTATCCCAGTCTCCCCACACACTGTGGGCGACGTTATTTCGGGCCGCCGACCAGCGAAAGAGCTGCAATTCTTCCGCATGGGGGACCGCCAAACGATCGAGTAATACCTGTTTGGCGACGCTGAAGATTGCCGTGTTCGCGCCGATGCCGAGAGCGAGCGATCCGACGGCGATGGCTGTGAAGCCGGGCGACTTGAGCAACATTCGGAAGGCATAGCGCAAGTCGGCGCGGAGGTTGTCCCACAGGCGAAGGCCAAGCGACGCGCGCATCTCTTCCTTCTGCACAGCGAATCCGCCGAGCTCAATGCGGGCGCGACGCGCGGCTTCTTCGGGTGGAGTACCCCGGCGGATGAGGTCCTGAGTGTATTGCTCAAGATGGAATACGAGCTCGGCCTCCATCTCGCTCTCCAGGCGCGAGCGCGAGGTGGCGGCGCGAAGCCACGACTTGATGCGGGCGGGAAGAGACCGGAGCGGGCTCATATTTCACCCGGAGCGGTTTTGAGAATGCCCGCGATCACACCCGCCATGCGGTTCCACTTTTCGGTCTCGGAGCGCAACTGGGCTCGTCCGGCCGCGGTGAGCCGGTAATATTTAGCCCGGCGATTGTTCTCCGATTCGCCCCACTCGCTGGTGATCGCGCCCTGATGCTCCAGTCGATAGAGCGCGGGATAGAGCGATCCCTGCTGAATCTCCAACTGCTCGCCTGAGATCTGTTGAATCCGCAACAAAACCCCATAGCCATGCAGCGGCCCAAGCGAGACTGCCTTCAGGATAAGCATGTCGAGCGTGCCTTGAAGAATGTCGAGTTGCTTGCCCATGCACCCTTCCTAGAACATCTAGGAGGGAAGATAATGCCCCACTCCTAGACTGTCAAGGAGAGAGGGACGGTCGAGGAGAGAGCGGTTGTCATGCTCTTTGTCCCCTGCCCCGAGGGCATAAGCCATCCGCCCGATGAATACTCGTAACCTGAGGAGATTTCCCGGAGTGGGGGTGCTTGCGCGCATACTGGCTAGTTGTCGGTAATGTAAGATTTGACCTGCCGGTGAGGGAGTCCTTAACCTTAAAAGAAGACCCACGCAAATGAGGCCCATCATGTTGATCACCGTGCTTGATCTCGAGCGGGAGCCGATCCACTTTGATCTTGCCGTCGAACCAGGAGCCATCGATTATGGAGCCGAGGCGACACAGAAGGGTCCGCTGGCCGTCGAGGGCCGGGCCGATCTCATTGAAGAGAACCATATTGGCGAAGCACGAGGCTCGCGCCGGGTGGTGCAGGACATTCGCCTGCGGGGCAACTACAAAGGGGATTTCGAAGCGCCGTGCGCGCGATGCCTGGAGCCTGTGGAACACGTCTTGAAAGGGCAATTCGACCTGATATTCCGGCCTCTGGGGGTGGATGGGGGGGCGCCGGAACGCGCAATCAGCACCTCCGAGACGGAAATCGGTTATTATCAAGGTGGTGGTCTTTCGCTGGAAGACGTATTGCGGGAGCAGGTGCTCTTATCCCTGCCTGCGCGTTCGTTGTGCCGCGAGGACTGTAAAGGACTTTGCCCGCGGTGCGGCCAAAATCTGAACTCCGAACCCTGCGTCTGCGATACGGCCCCGGTCGATCCGCGATGGGCGGTGCTTTCAGGCTTAGCCGACCGGATAAAATCGTAATCTGTCGGTCCACCGGGCCAGGCGTTCAAGGGCGCTTGAACATGCCGAATGCGGACCGAAAGCAAGGAAAGGAATCAAGAAATGCCTAACCCAAAGCGGCGTCATTCTAAGGCCCGCACCTCCAAGCGTCGCGCACACGACGCGCTGACCCCTGTCGGTCTCTCCGAATGTCCCCACTGCCATGAGCGTAAGCTACCCCATCGCGCGTGCCCTAAGTGTGGCTCGTACAAGGGCCGTGACGTTCTCGAAGTTAAAGAAGCAAGCTAGCCCCTGTCGATGCTGATTGACATCGCTCTCGATGCCATGGGCTCGGACAAGTCTCCGGAGCCGGAGCTGCGCGGAGCGATTCTCGCCTGCCGCCAGCTTCCCGTTCGAGTGCACCTGATAGGACCCGAGGACCTTCTTCGCCGCGGGCTTTCCATGGCCCTCGACGGCGAACGTTTGCCTATACACATCGTGCACGCCAGCGAGCACATTGGCATGGATGAGAAGGCTGCGCACGCGGTGCGCACCAAGCGCGACAGCTCGATGCGCGTAGGCCTGAAGCTCGTCCGCGAGAAGAAAGTTGCGGGATTCGTAACCGCCGGGAACACGGGCGCAGCGATGGCCACGGCCAAGATGGTGCTGGGCGCGCTGCCGGGGGTGGACCGGCCAGCGCTGGCCATCGTAGTCCCGACGCTGTCGGGGACGCCTTCGATCCTGCTCGACGTGGGCGCGAACGTGGACTGCAAGCCGCACAACCTTGAGCAGTTCGCCGTGATGGGCGAGTTGTACGCGCGCAGCGTGCTCAAGATCAATCGTCCTCGGGTGGGCGTGCTTTCCGTCGGCGAGGAGGAGGGCAAGGGCAACGATCTTACCCGTGAAGCGTATGCCCTGCTAAAGCTGCTTCCCATCAACTTTATCGGCAACGTCGAGGGCCGGGACATCTACAACGGCAGCTGCGACGTGATCGTGTGCGACGGCTTTGTGGGCAATGTCGCGCTTAAGACCTCCGAGGGCCTCACGCGGCTGGTACGCGAGATGCTCAAGGCGTCGCTCACCACAACCGTCACCGCGCAGGTAGGTGCGCTGCTTTCCCGCAAGGCGTTCAACGCTTTCAAGAAGCGGGTGGACCCGGCGGAATATGGCGGGGCTCCGCTGCTGGGAGTGCGCGGGGCGTGCATCATCGGCCATGGGTCGTCGAACGATCGGGCGATCATGAACGGCATCCGTGTAACGGCCGAGTTCGTGCAAGCGGGGATCAACGACCGCATCGAGCGCGAGTTTGCCGAGCGTCCGCAGCCGCTCGGCACGAACGGGATCGGGTTGACGCTGCAGTAGGGTCCCCACTCCTCTCAACTTGTAACTGATTCATTCCATTCTGCTCCTTATTCTGCCGGGGTATCGTAGGCCACACCAAAAGTGATCTAGATGGTGTCCTCAGGGATTACGACGAGGCGCCCGACTCGAGCCAAGCGACGCAGAAGCCTTATATAGCCGGAGTCTTATATTTGCGAAAATAAATCGCACGGCTAATGCAATCGCTGATTTTCAGAGGTATGAGCGACCTCCAAACCCATCGCTTAGGGGCTGAAGTCGTGTTGATTACGCTCAGCTTAAGCGCCTTCGTCCGGCTCCGGGCAGGCGCTGAAGCCATGCTCTTCCTTACCGCGGCCCTTTTTCCCACCATTTGGCGCTATTCAAAGTAATGGGAGTAAAAGAAATTGTCGGCCGGGGTTCGACTCGGACTGGATTCGGAATCAGCGAATTGCCGAATGGTTCGGGGTGGTGGGCTTGCACCGCAGGGAGCTTGTTGCGGTCTCTGTCTCCCGTTTTCGTTAGTGAAGCGTTGGAAGTGGGGTCTTACGTGGTTCTAGTGCGTTTCAGGAAATAGTGTGGCGTTACGAGATTGTTCAGGGCCACCACGCCCTGCTGGTCGCAACGGCTTGAGGGCAGCAGCTCCGACTACACCATTTCCTAAAACGCTGTTTCTGCCTTTCGTGCAGAAGAAGCGGCGGCCGGATATGGAACATATCGAGAAGACAGTTTTTCTGAGTTATCGGCGCAATAACACCCCATGGGCGCTGGCCATCTTCCAGAACCTGACTCACCATGGCTATGACGTCTTCTTCGACTTCAATGGCATTACCAGTGGCGACTTCGAGCGTGTAATCCTAGGAAACATCCATGCGCGTGCGCATTTCCTGGTGTTGCTCGCGCCATCCGCCCTAGAACGCTGCGGCAAGCCGGAAGACTGGTTTCGCCGGGAGATCGAGAGTGCGATGGAGTTCCGGCGCAATATCGTGCCGCTCATGCTGGAAAGTTTTGATTTCGGCTCGCCTGGCATTACAAGCCAGCTCACGGGCAAGCTCGCTACCCTTCAGCATTACAACGCACTGCGCGTCCACGCGGACTATTTTGAGGAAGCTATGGACCGCCTTCGCGACAGATATCTGAACGTGGTGCTGGATACCGTGGTGCACCCCGTCTCCCGTGCCGCGGTACGAGCCGCAAGGGTGGAGCAAGCTGCCGCAAGCGCCGCGCCAGCGGTCACGGAGAGAGAGCTAACGGCGCAGGAATGGTTTGAGCGAGGGTTCAAGACGAACGATCATCGGGACGAGGAACTCTTTTTCAGCGAGGCCATCCGCCTTCAGCCCGACTATGCCCTCGCCTTTTACAATCGCGGCATTGTGCGCCAGGCCAAGGACGACTTAGAAGGTGCTATCGAGGACTACAGCGAGGCCATCCGCCTCCGGCCCGATATCGTCGAAGCATTCAAAAACCGTGGCTGCGCGCGCTACCACAAAGGCGATCTGGAAGGTGCTATCGAGGATTACAACGTGGCAATCCGCCTTAAGCCGGACTACGCCAGCGCTTTCAACAGCCGCGGCACCGGTCACTTCGCCAAGCGCGACCTGGAGGCCGCCCTTCGGGATTATGGCGAGGCCATCAGCATCAAACCCGACTATGCCCTCGCATACTACAATCGCGCAGAAATATGGCAGAAAATGAACCGGTGGATCGACGCTATTGCGGATTATCAAAAATATCTCGATGTGGGGGGCGGAGAGAGCGGCGGCGACACAGAAGAAGTGGAAGAGATGATTCGCAACCTTAAGAAGAAGTCGTGCGGGCCAGCTACCGGCCTTTACAGCTATCCGCGATCAGCGGGCAGCGAGTATCTGATTGTCGAAGGGGGTTTCCGGGATGCCCGGAATGCATCTCTCCACGGCGAAAATCCGTCCTGAATCGGGATATCTGTCCTGTTGTTCAAGGGTTAAATTCATGGACGCCGATGTGATGAAGAGTGTCTTCAGGTCTTTTCGGCCAAAGGCAACGCTGGTTGTTTGCAGGGCCGTCGGAACTTCTATGGTTTCGACGCGAGTGCCCTGGCCATGGTCGTCACGGTAAACATCGATGCGTGAGCCTCCCCACATGGCGACGTAGAGGAGACCACTGGAGTCGATGGTCATTCCGTCGGGACAGGCTTCGTCGTGGGGCAGACCTGCGAGCGTCAGGTCTACAAAGACCAGGCGATTTGTGGTGGCGCCGGTGTTGAGGTCATAGTTCAAGCGCCAGATTTTGTCGGTGCTGTCGTTGTAATACATCGTTGTATTCTCGGGACTCCAGGCAATGCCGTTCGAAACATTCACGGGGTAGACGACTTCGGTGAGCCGCGGCGGGGAGTCGAAGCGGGCAAGCGAGCCGGTATAGGGCGGTTTCTCACTTTTGTTTTTTGTGCCCGCCCATAGGCGGCCGGCTCTGTCGCATTTGCCGTCGTTCGCAATGTTGTCAGCATTATCGCGACATGGCCTTGCCAACAACTCTTTGTGCGTCGATCCGAATTGGAGACGATAGATGCCTCCGTTGCTGATGCCTGCGATCACCTTGCCTTCACGATCAAGAACAGCGAAGCCCACAGTCTCGCCTGTAGAGATGACATCGTGCTCCTGCGTTGCGAAGTCATGTCGATGGATTTCGCCTGCAACGATGTCGACGTAGTGCAATCTGCCGCCATCCCACAATGGGCCTTCGCCAAGGGTGGTCCGGGGCAGCTCGTCTACGACATGAAGTCGGAGATAAACGCTCATGACATTGCCTTCTTCATCGTATCCGCCGGACAACAAGGAGCAAACAGGCCCACGACATCTTTCTCAGCGGCTTCAATAGAGGGGCATATAATTACCCGAAAATAAGGCGGACGCCAACTCCGTCAGCCCAACTGAGACGGGTGAATCAAGACACTCCCGCCAATCTGATCGCCGAGCTTTCCACGTCGCTATTTTTCTCTCCATCTGCTCATGTTTGTTCGCACAGGCCGATTGTGCTTCACAACGGGTCGCAGCGCAGTCGACTGGACAGGATGATCGAGACTCTTTCACCAGGGCGTTTCCGCTATACCCAGAACGGAGCAGGTTATGAAATCCAAGACTCTTTTGCCCATGATGGTAATGCTATTCATGTTGTTTGTGGTCGGCTCACCAATGGCACAAACGCAACAGACCGCCACTGGAGTGTTGGTATCCCCCCATTCGCCCGTTGTATCCCACTATGCGGAGAGCCTCTACGACGAATATGCCGCTGGAACTGCTGGAAAGATTTCGTTCAGCGTGCAGACAGAGGAGAGCGGTCGCATGGTGGATCTGGCCGGCAAAGCTTTTAGCAGCCTGGTCGCCACGCAACCGTATCGTATCGTGACGGACCAGGCTGGGACTAACCTTAGCAATCCACGGTTCTATGAGCCGGAGGCTGTGGGCTATGGGTTGCACGATATGAACTATACAGCGGATGGGTTTGCCGGGCACGGCTTGCCTCTCGAAGACGGCACATATCGCCGCCTACTGGTAACGGCTACGATGAGTGGAGACGTCCGTTCACACGAAGCGATGGAATTCTGCTGGTCCGGACTTAATCACTGCGCTGTGCTGGACCCGGTGGTGGTCTTTCTGGAGTCGAAGGTGAATACTCGTCTCAGTCTCGCGTCGGAAGGCTGGGGCCCTCGATTGACACATAGCGAAGCAGCGCCAAGTGCAACGAACCAGAACGAAGTTGCGCAGAGCGAAGCAACGACGAATGCGACCGCAGCCAAAGGGAAGTGCGGACTTGCGAGTCACCATAACTGGACCGGAGAGACTTTGACCTGGTCTGCCTGGACGGCAACCTACAAGGATATCTTTGGAATAACCCTGGTGACGAAGCATCTGGGAAAACAAGTCGACGGCATTAGTTGTGACACCAGTTGCAAGCCTCAGCCCTTCTCGACCAGCAATACATCCAGCGCCTCGGGTACCCTTGGCTGGAACACGGCCTGCGCCAATAAAGGTGACGCCGGCAAAAGTGGCAGTACTGCCAGATCGATTGCTGAAACGAAATGCACCGACAGGTGGGAAGAGAAGGCATCTGCGTCGGTATCGGCAGAGGGTGGGGGAGCCAGCATCAGCTTCGACTGGAGCCTGGGAGGAAGTGTGGATTCTAACGGCGGTGTATACACCGATAGCTGTGCACGCTTCTAGAAGTCGGCTCTGACAGCCAGTTTTGCGAATCGCCTGATAATTCTCTCGCGAAGAGGTGAGGGCCAAAAGGCCGAGGCTATAGGTCTATCTGCGCGCGAGAAGGGCGCTGATTGGGCGGTAATCCGCTGCAATAGCCGGGTCCAGCGTTGCTATCGCGACCTTCAGCTTTTAACTGGCGAAGATGCCGTATCTTGAAGACAGAGGACTCTGCCTGTGGCTGTCGAAAAAATTCTAGGTGGCGTCTCCCGGTTTCAGAAGGACGTTTATCCCCAGCATCGCGATCTCTTCGAGAGGTTGGCGCTGGGCCAGCGACCGGAGGCGCTATTTATTACGTGCGCCGATTCGCGGATTGACCCTTGTCTGCTGACGCAGACCAAGCCCGGAGAATTGTTCATCTGCCGGGTCATTGGAAACATCGTCCCGCCCTATCCGGGTGCGATTGGCGGGGTCTCGGCGACGGTGGAATACGCGGCGGCGGTCTTGCGAGTGCCGGAGATCATCATCTGCGGACACACGGACTGCGGGGTGATCAAGGTAGCGCTGCATCCGGAAGCGGTAAGGAAATATGCAAGCATCGCGGCGTGGCTGCGATACGTCCCGGCAGGAGGGCGTGAGCCGCAGCCGAGCCCAGAGTCTCTGCTGGCATTAACCGAGCGCAACGTGGTGGAGCAGATGCGAAATCTGCGGACGCATCCCGCAATCGCGACGCGGCTGAAGGAGGGTAACCTGACGCTGCACGGCTGGATCTATCACATCGGTTCCGGCGAGGTGACGGCCTATGAGGAAGCGAGCAGAAAGTTTGTGGCTTTGGAGTAGGAAGCAGGATCAGGATTTAGCCATTGGCATTCATCCCACATAGCCGCGACGAGTTGGGTACGCTGTTTTATGCGCAGCCTGGTGTCGAACAGCGCTGGAGCACATGAACCAGGACGCTACCGGCCGCTGCTGAAGGACTGCCTGGGCCTTTTCCTGAGGCGATGCTAGAGATGAACTTCGCAAAGTAGTGAGTTTTTGTGTGAATGCGTGCATCGTCTGCTGGCCAACGAATTTCGCGTACACTGATTTCTCTCGGCAGATGTTTGCAGGGATGAATTCCATAGGGCAGAAATCCATTGCGGGAGCCGGAGAAGGATGTCGCGAATGGTCCGTTGTTCATTGATACAGGCCACAAATGTGGAGCGCGCAGAAAGTTCGCTGGACGCGATCAAGAAGGCGATGATCGACAAGCACGTAGCATTGATTCGCCAGGCGGGCACGGACGGCGCGCAGATTGTGTGTCTGCAGGAGATTTTCTACGGACCGTATTTCTGCGCCGAGCAGACGACGCGCTGGTACGACTTTACGGAGCCGGTTCCTGACGGGCCGACGATCAAGCTTATGCAATCCCTGGCGAAGGAGCTAAAACTGGCGATTGTGGTTCCGGTGTATGAGATTGAGGCTGTGGGCGTTTACTACAACACGGCGGCGGTGATCGATCGCGGGGGGAAGTATCTCGGGAAGTATCGCAAGACACATATTCCACACGTGGCTCCAGGCTTCTGGGAGAAGTTTTATTTTCGGCCGGGGAATCTGGGGTATCCGGTGTTCGATCTAGGTTTCTGCAAGATCGGCGTCTATATCTGTTACGACCGGCATTTTCCGGAAGGCGCCCGGGCGCTGGGGCTGAACGGTGCGGAGATTGTGTTTAATCCGTCGGCGACGGTTGCGGGATTGAGCGAGTATCTATGGAAGCTGGAGCAGCCGGCGCACGCTGCGGCGAATGGGTACTTTGTGGGCGCGATCAATCGCGTAGGGACGGAAGCGCCGTGGAATATCGGCGAATTTTATGGGCAGAGTTATTTCTGCGATCCGCGGGGCCAGATTTTCGCGCAGGCGTCGCGCGATAGGGATGAAGTGTTGACGGCTGATCTCGATCTCGACAAGATTGCCGAGGTGCGCAAGACGTGGCAGTTTTTCCGGGACCGCCGTCCCGATCTGTATGGAGATCTTGTGAAGCCGTAGGAGCCCATGCGCGAGCAGCATCCCATCATCGCCGAACGCTTCCTGGATCTGCATCCACCCTTTGCGCCGCAGGCGGCGGTGGTCGAGGCGAACCGGTGCCTGAACTGCTTTGATGCGCCGTGCACGGCGGCGTGTCCCACGCACATCGATGTACCGAAGTTCATCAAGAAGATTGTCAGTGGGAATCTTGAGGGTTCAGCGCGGACGATTCTCGATGCGAATGTGCTGGGGGCGAGTTGCTCGCGGGTGTGTCCGGTGGATGTGCTGTGCGAAGGCGCGTGCGTGATGCATCACTACAACGAGCAGCCGATCGAGATTGGGCGACTGCAAAGATTTGCCATGGATGCTTTTCACGCGCGAGGTGGCAAACTGCAGAAGACATTTTCAGGAACGCGCGTGGGAAAAGTCGTGTGCATCGGCGCGGGGCCGGCGTCACTGGCTTGCGCTGCGGAGTTGGCGCAGCATGGATTTGCGGTGACGGTATTTGAGCGGTGTCTGCTGGCAGGAGGATTGAACACTTACGGAGTGGCCGAATACAAGCTACCGGCGTCGGCAAGTCTACGCGAGATTGAGCTGATTGAAGAGCTGGGCGTAGAGTTTCGCCTTGGCATCGAGATCGATGCAGGTTCACTTGCAGAGATCGAGCGAGACTTTGACGTGATTTTTCTTGGCGTGGGGCTGGGTGCGATGCATCGGTTGGACATTCCCGGTGGCGATCACTCCAGCATTGTGGATGCTCTGGCCTTTATCGCTGCATACAAGACTGCGAAGATGATTCACACGACGGGCAGAGTTGCGGTGATCGGCGCGGGCAATACGGCGATCGATGCAGCGAACGCTGCGAAGCGGCTGGGCGCAGAGGAGGTGTCGATCATCTATCGGCGGAAACGGGAGAGCATGTCTGCTTTCGATTTCGAATACGAACATGCGAAGCAAGAAGGCGTGCATTTCTTGTGGCAGACGATTCCACTCGGGGTGAGTGCTGATGGCGGGATGCTGGAATTTTTGGAATGTGTTCGGGTCGACGATATGCTGGCTCCGATTCCGGGATCGGAGTTTCTCCTGGCTTGCGATCTGATCATTACTGCGATTGGGCAATCTCCGCTGTTGGAGTTACTGGAGAGCGTAAAGGACGTTGCGCTTGACAATGGGCGTGTGGTCGTCGAACGCGCAACGGGGCAGACGACGAATCCAAGATATTTTGCCGGTGGCGATTGCGTGAACGGCGGGCGCGAGGTGGTGGATGCGGTCGCCGATGGCAAGCGCGCGGCGATTGCCATTGCCCATCAATTAGAGGCGGCTCATGCCTGATCGCGGTCCCAACATTGCCGTGAACTTTGCGGGGATTGCGTCACCGAATCCGTTCTGGCTGGCGTCGGCTCCGCCGACGAACTGCAGCGAGCAGGTTATGCGGGCGTTTGACGCGGGCTGGGGCGGCGCTGTGTGGAAGACAATTGGCGAGCAGGTGACGAATACGGCGTCGCGCTACTCGTCGATTGACTGGAACGGACAGCGCATGATGGGCTTCAACAATATTGAGCTGATCAGTGACAGGCCACTCGATGTGAATCTGCGCGAGATCGCGGAGGTGAAGAAGCGCTATCCGAAGAATGCGGTCATCGCGTCGCTGATGGTGAAGTCGAAGCGCGAGGCATGGCACGAGATTGTGCAACAGGCAGAAGATACGGGAGCCGATGGACTGGAGCTGAACTTCGGCTGTCCGCATGGCATGAGCGAGCGCGGGATGGGCTCGGCGGTGGGGCAGGTGCCGGAGTACGCGGAGATGATCACCGCCTGGGTCAAGGAGAAGGCCCGCACACCGGTGATTGTGAAGTTGACGCCGAATATCTCTGACATTCGTGTGATTGCGCGAGCGGCGAAGCGGGGTGGCGCGGATGCGGTATCGGCGATCAATACGATCAATTCGATTACAGGCATCGATCTCGACACGTTTATTCCCAGGCCTAATGTCGATGGGATGTCGTCGCATGGCGGCTACTGCGGTCCGGCAGTTAAGCCCATCGCGTTGAACATGGTTCAACAGGTGATGGGTGACGCTGAAGGCTCACTGCCTATCTCAGGCATCGGGGGTATCGCGACATGGAGGGATGCGGCGGAGTTTTACCTGCTGGGCTGCGGGACGGTACAGGTGTGTACAGCAGCGATGCACTACGGTTATCGCATTGTCGAAGACATGATCGAGGGCCTGGAAGGGTGGATGCGCGAGAAGGGTTTCACTAACATCGAAGACTTTCGCGGGTTGAGTCTGCCGCGGGTTACGGAGTGGAAACATCTCAATCTGAATTACAAGATTGTCGCGCGCATCAACGAGGCGACGTGTATCGGTTGTGATCTCTGCTACATCGCGTGCTGGGATGGCGCCCACCAGTGCATTCATCGCGATCGGGTTTCGGGGCCGGTGGATGGGCCGGTCGAACTACACGCAACTCCATCTGCGATTGAGGCCGCGACGCGGGCGAGCATTGCGATGACGCCCATTCCGAAGCTCGATGCGCTGGCGCGCAATGGGGCAAAGAATGTAACTCCGCTTGAACGTATTCCGCGTGTGGATGAGACGGAGTGCGTCGGGTGCAATCTGTGCTCGCTGGTGTGTCCGGTGAAGGAATGCATCACGATGGTTGAGGTGCCGACCGGGCTTGCGCCGGAGACTTGGGAAGAACGGACGAAAGAGTGCGCACCTCCGACGATGTAAAGAGCAAGAGGGATCAAGCTGCATGGGTTTGCTGATTCAGGATGGGGTGGTTGTTAACGCGGATCGGACGATGGCCGTCGATGTGCTGATTGAAGGTGGCACGATTCGCGAGGTGCGTGCGGGGGTTGATCCTCAAGGCCATACAGTCGTTGATGCCGCCGGACTGCTTGTTCTACCGGGCGGCATTGACGCGCATACGCATCTCGATATGCCTTTTGGCGGGGCTACATCGGCAGATGATTTCGAGACGGGGACACGCGCGGCGGCCATTGGCGGCACGACAACGATTGTGGACTTCGCTATTCAGGCGAAGGGCACGAAGATGCGCACCGCGCTCGATGCGTGGTGGAAGAAAGCCGAAGGCAAGGCCTGTATTGATTATGGGCTGCACATGATCGTGACCGATCTGGGGACGTCCGGTCTTGAAGATATGGATGACATGGTCAGCGAGGGCGTGGCGAGCTTCAAACTGTTCATGGCGTATCCCAATGTGCTGATGGTGGACGACGCGACGATCTTCAAGGCGCTTCAACAAACATCAAAGAACGGGGCCCTGATCTGCATGCATGCCGAAAACGGCAGCGTGATCGATGTGATCGTGCAGCAGGCACTGGCCGAAGGAAAGACGGCACCGGTGTATCACGCGTTGACGCGACCGACGGTTGCGGAGGCTGAAGCGGTACAGCGGGCGATTGCTATGGCGGAGATTGCGGGCGCGCCGGTTTATATCGTCCACCTCTCCAGTGAAGACGCGCTGAACCAGGTGCGCGAGGCGCGTGACAGAGGGCTGCCTGCATTTGCGGAGACATGTCCGCAGTACCTGCTGCTCTCGATTGAAGATCAGATGCCGGGCAAGAGCTTTGAGGAGGCGAAGTATGTGTTCACACCGCCGCTGCGCGAGAAGAAGAATCAGCCGAAGCTGTGGGATGGGTTGAAGCACGATCATCTCCAGGTGGTGTCGACGGATCATTGTCCGTTCTGCTTTGCGGATCAGAAGTCGCTGGGCAAGGACGACTTCACGAAGATTCCGAATGGCGGGCCGGGAATTGAGAACCGGCTGCAGCTGATTCATCATCACGGCGTGAATGCGGGCAAGCTGACTCTGAATCGATTTGTCGAGATTACGTCGACGGCTCCGGCGCGGATTTTCGGGATGCATCCAAAGAAGGGAACAATTGCGGCGGGCAGCGATGCGGATATTGTGTTGTGGGATCCGAATGCGGAACACACGATCAGTGCGGCGACGCACAACATGCGTGTCGACTACTCAATGTTTGAGGGCTTCAGGGTACGCGGAAATGCGCGGCAGGTGTATTCGCACGGCGAGCTGATTGTAGAGAACGGCAAATATCTAGGCAAGACGGGACGCGGTAACTATCTGCGACGCAATGCACACGGGGGCGCATGGCGCTAGCAACGGCAGGCCACGATCCGGCGCTTTACAATCCCGACCTGGCTCCGACTACGGCTGCGCAGCGCACGTGGGGGACATATAACTACATTGCTTTGTGGTTTGCGATGTCGATGGAGGTGAGCACCTACATGCTCGCCTCAGGGCTGATTGCCGGCGGGATGAACTGGAAGCAGGCCATCTGCACCATTCTCCTGGGGAATCTGATCGTGCTAATCCCGCTGCTGTTGAACGCGCATGCCGGGGCGAAGTATGGAATTCCGTTTCCGGTGTTTGTGCGGCCACCGTTCGGGGTACGGGGAGCAAATGTGCCGGCTATTCTGCGGGCGATTGTGGCCTGTGGCTGGTTCGGCATTCAGTCGTGGATCGGCGGCCAGGCGATTCATGCAATGCTTTTGGTGGTGTGGCCAGGAATGGCGGCAGCACAGTGGTCGGTGTGGGCATGCTTCCTGGCCTTCTGGGCGCTGAATATGGCCGTGGTGTGGAGGGGCGTCGAGAGCATTCGTTTTCTGCAGGGATTTTCGGCTCCGTTCATGCTGGTAATGTCGCTCGCGCTGCTCATTTTTGCGCTGAATAAGGCAGGCGGATTCGGGCCAATGCTTTCGGCTCCCAGCCAGTTTCATTCGACTGGGCAGTTTCTACGCTTCTTCGTTCCGTCACTGACCGCGATGGTGGGCTACTGGGCGACGCTGGCGTTGAACATTCCGGACTTCACGCGCTACTCAAAATCGCAGCATTCGCAGGTGGCCGGCCAGGCCTTCGGGCTTCCGGTGGCGATGACACTCTATTCCTTCATTGGCATTGCGGTCACGTCGGCTTCGGTGAAGATCTTCGGCGAGCCGATCTGGAATCCGATCGAGCTGATGGCACGCTTCCATCAGCCATTGGTGGCGCTGCTGGCGATGATTGGGTTGCTGGTGGCAACGCTGAACGTGAATGTTGCGGCGAATGTGGTGTCGCCGTCGAATGACATTTCAAATCTGAACCCGCGGCGGATTTCATTCCGCATGGGTGGGTTGATCACCGGCTTTGTGGGTTTGGCGATGATGCCGTGGAGGCTGATGGCGAGCTTCCACAACTATATCTTTGGTTGGCTTGTTGGCTATTCAGCGCTGCTGGGACCGGTAGCAGCCATCATGATCGCGGACTACTTCCTGATTCGCAGAACACGGCTCGATATGGAATCGCTCTACAGGCGCGGCGGCGTTTACGAGTATAGAAATGGGATCAATCCGCGGGCGATGATTGCGTTGGCGGCGGGCGTGGTGTGCGCGCTGACGGGACGCTTTGTGCCGGTGCTGCACTGGCTCTTCGACTATGCGTGGTTTACGGGGTTCTCCGTGTCGGGCGCGGTGTATCTGGGGTTGATGTGGGTGTGCGGGGCGGCAACGGGTAGTTCACAAGGAGAAGAATGACGGGGAACAAGTCTGTAGTCAGGATGTTTATCGAAGAAGTAATCAACCAGGGACGATTCGAGCGGGCGGATGACCTGGTTGCCGTGGATTTTATAGAACTCGACCCTCTTCCCGGGCAACAGCAGGGACGGGAGGGTCTGAAAGAGGTCCTAGGGCACATGCGTGTCGCGTTTCCCGATATTCATTGGGTTCTTGATGAGATGGTGGCCGAAGGCGATAAGGTGTTCAGCCGCTTCACGTGGTCGGGCACGCATAAGGACGTATTTCTCGGTATCCCAGCTACAGGCAGGAGCGTCCGCGTCACAGGCATGGTCATCGACCGCGTAGTGGACGGCAAGATGGCCGAGAGTCGTATCCTGATGGACAGTCTAATTCTGATGCAACAGCTGGGTGTCATCCCGACAGCGCAGGCGGCCGCTGATCGGCCCTTGGATCCATCCTAGAGCTGGACGAATTCTCGTACGGTCCGCGCGCTTTACATGCCTCGCGGCAGGGCGTATCGTCAGAAGTTGGGTTCGGGTGGCATTCCTCGATGAGGAAGCTGCACTGGAGACAATATGAGTGTTACGAATTTCCGCAGCGCCCAGTCAGGCGCGCAGACAGTCACGCCGAAAGTGACTTTCCAGACATTACAAGAAAAGAAGCAGGCGGGCAGGCCGATTACGGCTCTGACTGCCTATGACTATTCCACGGCTCGGCTTGTGGATGAGGCGGGCGTGGACATGATCCTCGTCGGCGATTCGCTGGCCATGGTGGTGATGGGCTACGACAGCACGCTGCCGGTCACCATGGACGAGATGCTACACCATACGCGCGCGGTGCGGCGGGCGGTGAAGCACGGCATTGTGGTCGCGGATATGCCTTACGGGTCGTATCACGTGAGCTTAGCCGAGGGCGTAGCCAATGCTGCGCGCTTCATTAAAGAGGCGGGTGCAGAGGCGGTGAAGGTCGAGGGCGGCGCGACGCGATGTGAACTGGTCGAGCGGTTGACCGATGCGGAGATTCCGGTGGTCTGTCATCTGGGGCTCACGCCGCAGGCGGTGCATCGCATGGGTGGATACAAGGTTCAGGGAAAGACCTTGGTCGCCGCCGAAGAGCTGGCTCGTGATGCGCGCATGCTGGAAGCGGCTGGCGCTGTGGCTATTGTGCTTGAAGGAATGCCGCGTGAAGTTGCCGCCATCATCACCTCCCAGTTGCATATTCCTACCATCGGCATTGGAGCGGGGCCGGACTGCGATGGGCAGATCCTGGTCTTTCACGACCTGGTGAATCTGAGCTTCTCTCGGCCTGCGAAATTTGTGCGCCAGTATGGCGATGCGGCAGCACTGTTCAGGTCGGCGATTGAAGGCTATGTCCATGATATTGAGGACCGGTCGTTTCCGAATGAGTCAGAGAGCTATCATTTGTCAAAAGAAGTGACAGACGCGCTGAAGGCTCCAATTACTGGGTCGACGACGCACCTGATTCGCAAAGCCTGATGCGGATTGTCACAACCATTGCGGAAGCACGGGCAGCTGTGCGCGCGTTGCGCGACGGAAATCAGGCCGGCAGCATCGGTTTCGTTCCGACCATGGGCGCACTGCATGCGGGACACATGTCACTGGTGTGCGCGGCGCGCGGGCAATGCGATGCAGTCGTCGTTTCCATCTTTGTGAACCCGACGCAGTTCGGCCCGAACGAGGACTTCGCGAAGTATCCACGGACATTTGAACAGGATTGTGCGCTGCTTGAGAGCGAGGGCGTTGATCTGCTCTTCGCACCCAGTGCCGATGAGATGTATCCGCTGGGCGCAAGCACCTTTGTCGATGTGGAAGGCGTGAGCGACCGGTTGGATGGCTTGTCGCGGCCCGGGCACTTTCGCGGGGTGTCGACGGTGGTCGCGAAGCTGTTTCATGTCCTGGCTCCGGACAAGGCGTTCTTCGGGCAGAAAGACGCGGCCCAGGTGGCGGTGCTGCGCAAGATGGTCCGCGATCTGCACTTTTCTCTCGAGCTGTTAGTATGTCCGATTAAGCGCGAAGCCGACGGGCTGGCCATGAGTTCGCGCAACCGTTACCTGTCGCCCGAAGAACGCAGGCGAGCACTGGTTTTGAGCAAGGCACTATGGCGGGTGGAGGAACTCGTGAGCGAGAATGTTGTGGCCGCGCCAGCTCTGATCGATGCTGCGCTGGCTGTTTTAGCCGGGGAGCCTGAGGTTCGCGTGGACTACTGTAAGATTGTCGATCCTGAGACGCTGGAAGAGGTGGCCGATGTCCGCAAGGGCGCGCTGGCGGCGGTGGCGGCGGTTGTGGGCACGACGCGGCTGATCGATAACACCGTGATAGCGCCGTTGGTTACGGCGTAGCCGGGCAGCCGGGCGCAGACACGCCCTGGTTGTTGACTGAGATGATCTTCATGGGAAACTTCGAGGCGTAACCCGGCGCATCGGCCGAGGTTTTGTCGCCCGCGGGTAGGATCGCGTCCCACCAGATTGTGCCATCCGCAAAGGTGAAACCCTGATCGCGGCCCCAGACCGAGGATTTCTCGGCATGGAGCAGGGCACAGCGAACGGCTGCAGTGAAGATGCGATCGTAGTTCACAAGAAACTGCCGCTGGGAATGGATGAGAACCCGTTTGCCGGCGAGAGCGGTCCGCATGGGAAATGAAACCATGGAGGTCACTTGATCGCGCGCGTCCTGTTTAACCGCTGCCTGAAGCTTTTCGAAAAATGCGATGGCCTGAGGGCAGTCAGGGCGCGTCGACCCGTCTTTCGCGGTACAGTTGCCGGGCTGGTCCGCATGAGCCCATAGCGCACAGACCATGAGACATGTAAGCACGGCAATTCGAGGCATGACTGTTATTGCGGCTTCTGTGCGGGTGGCGGCGCGGGGTTGAAGGGCTTGGGCATGGAGCTGCCACGGTGGCAGGTGCCGCAGGTTACAGTCTTGTCGGCGGGCGTCGCGTCGGGGTCCTTCACCTGGGAGAGGTATTTGGTGTTGATCTCGTTAGTCATGGTAATCATGATCCGCGCAGTGGCCTTTTCCGGCTTGGTGTCCGAGGCGAAGTCGGGCCGATGAGTCTGCTGATCGACCACATGGCAGAAGCCGCACTCGACACCCAGGGCCCTGCTGTAGCCGCGCATCAGCGCCATCAGATCAGAAACCGGAATGTCTTTGGGCAGCACCTGCAGGTTGGTGGGTTTGGGAATGGGGTGACGCTGAGTCTGGACCTGCGCTTGTGGCGGCGGAGGAGCCGCGTCCTGACGGGCGGAAACAGTGCTCACCAGCGGCAACACGGCGAGAAGGAGGACGGTTGTGACTAGAGCGGAGGCGAGATTGCGCGACATGGGTGCGATCCTCAGACTTCAGGAATTTCCGGAACTTGAGCTTCGCACGTCATTGTTACACAAGAAATTAAATTTCAGGGGGATTGAATTTCAGAGACGAGAGCATTTAAGGGATTTTCATCGACTCAAAATGAGACGTACATTCGTGTCCGAATGTGATGAGCGCTTCATTTCAAACTCAGGGCAGTAGGGTGCTTCGGTTGATAAAGTCCGACCTCGCCTCCACCGGGAAGCCGCATCTTCGTGATGGAACCCCAGCGTGCTTCCTGAATCTCTGAACACTTAACGTTCTTCTTCTCAAGAGAGGCTATTTCGGATCTCAGGTCGTCACACATGAAATAGAGTTCGTGGCCGCCATTCGCATCGGACGGGTGGAATGCGGTTTCCGCCGGAGGGAGGGCAAAGATCAGCCAGCCATGGCCTGCATCCACGGATTTGAAACCGAGGACGTCGCTGAAAAATGCGCGGTCCGCCTCCGCATTATTACTGTAGAGAATCACGTGAGCGCCGGAAATCATTTTGCTCCTCCGACGAAACGCCCAGGACACTTCGCAGGCTGTTGCGAGGCATCACATGAGACTCAATCGAGGACCGATTCGGAACCCTCACCGTTTGAGCATAGCTCGAACCGTGAGGGTGCTGACTTTGAGCCGGAGAACGCCCTGTGTCTTCTAGACCGGCATGGCTTCGAATTCCTGCTCTTCATCGAGCCCGTGGCGGCGCAGGAGGTTGGGCAGGTTTTGCGAGAAGGCGGAGCGCGGCATGACCATGTCGCATCCGGCATCGATGGCCTTGGCCTTGAGATCGCCCTGCAGGTGCGAGAGGAAGCCGATAATCGACGTTCCCTTCTTGAGCTTGGCGCGGAGCTTCGGAATCAGCGTGAGAGGCTTGGCGTTGGCATTGTTGAGGTCGAAGACGATAAGCGAGGGGCGTCCCTGCTCGGCATCGGTGAGCCTGGCCAGCACTTCCTTGTCGGCTTTGACGAAACCGACCTTAATACCCAGCTTGCGGGCGGTCTCCTGGATCTTGGCCAGGAAGAAAAGGTCTTCAATGAAGCAGTAGATGCGCGTGGGCGCGTCTTCGCGAATGGGAATGACCGGCTCCGGAGGTGCATACAACTCATTGGCATACCCATGTCCGTAGCCATAGCCGTTGCTATTGCCGCCGCCGTTGCCGTTTATGTTGCCATTCCGGAGTTCGATGGTGGAAGGTGGAGAATCGGCAACGTTGCCATTCGCGGCGCGATAGCTGTGATCCATAGGACCGACAAAAACCTGCTGTTTGCGTTGTTTGCCTTTGCGCCGGCCGCCGCCACCACCCTGCTGTCCATTGCCATTTCCATTTTTCTGGAAGAAGCGGTTCTGGCTGGAGGGCTTGGCCTTTTGTCCCTGGCCTTGCTGACTCGCCTGGGTTGGCTGATTTTGCTGGGGAGCCTGGCCATTCGCCTGGGCAGCGGACTTGTTGCCCTTCCTTCTACGGCGCCGCCTACGGTGGCCCTGATTCTGTCCCTGTGGCCCTTGCCCCTCAGGCGGTTGAGCCTGGGGCTGGGGCAGGTTCTGTTCTGTTGTCATGCTTGCACTTCCTGGTGCTTTCTACGTTGTGATGGCAGCGGATTCCGGCGAGGCGCTGCCGCATTCGCGATCAAACAATGCCGGAGAATCGTGAACTTTCATCGTGGAGCCGACGGTCAGCACAGATGCATAGTGCTTCCGGGGAGAGACCAGACGGCAAGACGGACGGATTTACAGATCGCAATGGAGACAAATGCTTTGAAACCTTCAACCAAAACAACGGATGTTGTCATTCAACCACGGTTCCAGCCTGCAACTGCATTCCTGCCTGTGTGGGCGGCCGCGAGGCGCGTCAGTTGAATCTGTTTGACTCTCGAGAATCGCAGCGAGCCCCTCTTCCTGAGGTTGGCATCAGCCGCTTCGATAGACAAAGACGATGGTACTCCTAAAAGGGTTGGCTGGCAAGTGGGCCTCGGTCCCAAATTACTAAAGTGGTACAAAACTGCCAGAGGGTATCAAAAGAGAATGGGTCAGCGGACCGTTGGACATGTGTAGATACGCAGTTTCCGGAAACGGGATTGCTCCCCGATTGCCAAGTTATCGTGAGTGATGAAAGCCGAAGCAACGGTCAACAGAGAAAAACCACCGCGCCACACGGTGGTTTCCTCACTGCTTTCTTTCTGATGGCCATCACTGGCCTCCCTAAAAAATGCCCGCTGCCTTTTTGGGAGCTTTGGGACTTATGTCGCTCCGGCCCGGGCTAAACCTCGTGGGGTTCTTGCTCTCGGCGGCCGGAACTGGTTCGCATGGCTCCTCTATTTTGTGGAGAGCCTGTGCGTCGCTGGCTGCCTACTTATAAGCAATCGTTGTGCCGTTCTTATTTTCCTTTGGAATATTGCACTTACGGGACGGCGGCAGATGAGGAAATTCAGAATCTGGAAGGCCCGGCTGCCCGAGACTTCTTAAAATCATACTCTTGGGTGGTTTTGGGATCTCCTCACCGCTGGCAACCGGGGCAATAGTGGGTACCCCGTCCGGCAAGCACGATGCGGCGAATGGGCATTCCGCAGACCAGGCAGGGCTGGCCGGTACGCATGTAGACGCGGTGCTCAAGTTGAAAGAAGCCAGCCACTCCGTCGGCATCAACGTAGTCGGAAACTGAGGAACCGCCCTGTTCAATGGCTTTCCGCAGGATTGACTGCAATGCGGCATGGAGCCGGGCGAGGCGCTCGCGAGTGAGGCGTCCAGCCATGCGGGTCGGACGGATTCCGGCATGGAAGAGGCCTTCATCGGCATAAATGTTGCCCACCCCGTGGAGCAGCTTCTGGTTCAGCAGGGCGGCCTTGATTGAAAGCCTGCGGCTGCGGAACAGGGCGCGAAACTCGTCGGCGGAGATGGTCAGGGGCTCGTGGCCGGGTCCGTAAAAGCCCTTCGCTTCAGAGATGGGGTGAAGGGCGAGGCGGCCAAAGCGACGGGCATCGACGAAGCGTAGCTCGCGACCGGAGCTAAGCGAGAGGATCGCATGGGTGTGCGCAGGGATTGGAACTGCAGTGGCAGAGACGAGGAGCCGTCCGGTCATGCCGAGGTGAACGATCCATTGAGTCTGATGTGTCTCGCCGCTACCAAGGTCAAAGACGATGTGTTTGCCGACACGGTGGACGCGCTCAACGCGCTTGCCGGTGAGAGCTTCGGCCATCTCCGCCGGTGGAGTCTTGAAGGGCTCCTTGTAACGGCTTAGCCACACCGATTGGATGCGCTCGCCGCGGATGCGCTCATTGACGCCGTTGGCGACGGTTTCGACTTCGGGAAGTTCCGGCATTGAGCCTTATTTTCGCAGAGTCCGGGGTGGCGTACCGGCCTTCGCAAGTAGCGCTAATTAATCACGGCGAGCACATCGCCCGCAGTCACTGTGTCGCCGGGGATGGCGCGCATCTCAAGGACCGTTCCGGCTTTGGGCGACTTCAGCTCGTTCTGCATCTTCATTGCTTCAATGACCACCACGCCCTGGTTGGCTTTGACGGTTTCACCGGGCCCGACCAATATGCGCACCACGCGTCCAGGCATCGAGGCCTTGATGACTTTGAGCCCGTCGGCGCCGCCGGTGTGCGCACGGCGAGTCTTGAGTGAGCGCTGGTCTTCGAGGCGATAGGGAAGTCGCTTTCCTTCCCAAAAAATGGCCGGGTCGCTTCCGTCGCCGGGGAGCACGTCGCCTTCGAGCACCACGCGATGGGAACGACCGGCAATGAGGAGGGAGAGCACACCAGGCCGCAGCAGGCGGGCTTCGACTTCGAGCGGCTGTCCGTCAAGATTGACGCGATATTGCGAGGGAGCTGCACCCTGTTCCAGCTCTATGGTTCGCAGCCGCCCCTGAATCTCGATTTCGAGCTTCATTCGCGCAGTCCCTCTCGGCGGGCCACGGATTTCCAGGCACTGGCCCGGGGCTGGGTGACGGTGGCGGGCGCCGTGCGAGAGCTTTCAAAGAGGGCGGCGCCGATAACGGCTGCTGTTTCGCTGCTTGCATCGTCGGATTCGCCACTGTCTGGGCTGGATTGCGATGGCGCGAGCAGACGATCGAGATAGCCAGTGTCGATGCGGGCCGCGCTGAAGGCGTCGTCGCTTAGAATCCGACGGAAGAAGCTGAGGTTGGTGCGAATGCCGCCGATGACATATTCGTCGAGCGCGCGTAGCAGGCGTGCTATGGCAAGTTCACGGGTGGGCGCATAGGCGATGAGCTTGGAGAGCATGGGGTCGTAGTCCATGGGCACGACCCAACCTTCATAGATGCCGGAATCCTCGCGAATGCCGGGGCCTCCAGGCTGCAGGAGGCGGGTAATGCGGCCGGGTGAAGGAATGAAGCCGTTGGCGGGGTCCTCCGCGTAAATGCGGCATTCGATGGCGTGTCCGCGGAGATGGATGTCGTCCTGCGCCAAGGACAGCGGCTCGCCCAGGGCGATATGAATCTGCAGGTGCACGAGATCGAGACCCGTTACCAGTTCGGTGACTGGGTGTTCGACCTGGAGCCGCGTGTTCATTTCAAGAAAATAGAAATTCTTCTGGTCGTCGAGCAGAAACTCGACGGTTCCGGCATTGGTGTAACCCTGGGATTGCACCAGGCGCACAGCAGCTTCGCCCATGCGCTGCCGAAGAGCAGAGTCGACTACGGCGGACGGCGCTTCTTCGATAACCTTCTGGTGACGCCGTTGCACGGAACACTCGCGCTCACCCAGGTAAAGGCAGTTGCCGTGCTCATCGGCCAGCACCTGAATCTCAATGTGGCGGGGACTTTCAATGAGCTTTTCGAGGTAGACCTCATCCGATCCAAAGGCCCGCTGGGCCTCGCTCTGCGCCGCCTCGAAGGCTGCCTTCAAGTCTTCGCAGCAGGTGACGGCACGCATACCTTTGCCGCCTCCGCCAGCTGCCGCCTTGAGCATGACGGGGTAACGGATTTCATCGGCCACGGCGTAGGCTTCGGCAAGCGAAGCCAAGGCCCGGGTGGATCCGGGAGTACGCGGCATGCCGACGGCGTCCGCTGCCTGTCGTGCGCGTGTCTTCGATCCCAGGGCTCGCATGGCTGAGGCGCGCGGCCCGATAAACTTGATGCCAGCGAACTCGCAGGCCTCGGCAAATTCGGCGTTCTCCGAGAGGAAGCCGTAGCCGGGATGAATGGCGTCGGCGCTCGTACGACGGGCGATCTCGAGGATGAGATCGCCGCGCAGATACGATTCGGCTGCCGGAGCTGGACCGAGCAGATATGCCTCCTCGGATTGAAGGACATGTAAGGCAGCACGGTCCGCGTCGGAATAGACAGCTACCGTCACAATGCCAAGTTCGCGGCAGGCGCGCTGGATACGCAGGGCGATTTCGCCGCGGTTGGCGATGAGAATCTTCCTGAAGGCCGGCGATGGGGGGTTGGATCGCAAGAAGCAATTCTATAGGGCTGAGAAGTAAGAAGCCCCCGGCAGACCGGGGGCTCTCGCAATAAAAACTGGCCAGCTTACATGGTAATGCCGCCTGCCTTCTCGTTCTTCTTCTGTTCGTTCGCCTTTCGGGTATTCATGGCCTTCTCACGCCACTCATCGACATGCGCCATGGCATCCTTGCGGGCTTGTTCGTTGCCGCATGCAAGATCTGCTTGGCGACGATACATCAGCTGGAGATAAGCCATGGCATCGTCATAGGAGGGTCGAATTTCAACGGCCTTATGCAGATATTCGAGACCTTCGTTCACCAATTGAGTGTTCTTCGCTGCTAATTGTGCGCAGGCCTGTTTCGGCATCTTCACATTGCCCTGGCCATCGTCCTGCAGGCCGACGCCCTTGAGCACCTCGACAGCGTTGCGATAGGCCAAGCGCCAATTGATGCTGCCGATGGTGTAAGCGGCTTCAGCGTCCTGCGGATCGACCGCCAGGACCTTCATCTGCCACTCCTTGGCCTGGTCATACTTGCCAATGTTGAAGTACAGGCTGGCCATATTCTTCAAGCTATTGACGTCTTTCGGATCCTTGGCTAGCACCGCCTGGAAACCATCCATTGCCAACTGGGCGTTTTTTAGATTCTCAGGAGTCTGCAGATCGGGGACGACTTGCTGCGCGTATGCCGTCGCCAGATAGAGGTGGGCCATAGGAAGGCTTGGGTCGTCGCTCACCGCCTGCTGGAAGTGGTTGATGGCCTCCTCGAACTTCGCGCTCTTGTAAGCCTGAACTCCTTTGTTCAATTGATCGCGAGCCTTGAGGCGCTGGCATCCGGTCATGAGGACAAGCAACGAGAGGGTTGCGGCGGCCATCGCCGGAAAACGTACTATTCGATTCATTCTGTATCTCGTCTCCTTCGACTACCAGAAGGCTCCTGGCAGTTGGGATGCTTCAAGGTCGCAGGGAGGTAAAAATCCTCGCGCTGTGATTGTACTTCGTTTATTCAATTAGGCAAGAACTTCAAGAAATTCCGGAGGCTGGCAAGATCCACTCCACCGAAAGAACGCAGACTAGCCTGAAGAAGTTGCTGCAGCGGGCGCTATTGACCGGCTTCAATTTTGGGAGTGATCAATCCAATGTGATCGACACCTACCGCGTGACCAATGTCGATGACCTCAGCGACGCTGGAGAAGTTGAGGTTTGGATCGCCCTTGACAAACATCACTTTCTCAGCCCGAGGCGCAAATATCTCATCGAGACGGGTGCGGAGCTGGTTTTGGGCGACGTCGTCCTGATTGATCTTAAAACTCGGGACTCCGCTCGCGCCGCCAATGATCTGCACCACAATGGTGCGATCGTTGGGCTGCTGGGTCTGTGGGGTCTTGGGCGGCTGGGGAACCAGCGCGTCCAGTCCCTTGGGGGTGATGGGCACGATCACCATGAAGATGATCAGCAGCACCAAGAGCACATCGATGAGCGGGGTTACGTTAATGTCCGAGTTGAGTCCACCCGGTCCTCCAGCTGCCATTCCCATACGTCAATTCCTCATTTCTCCGGATCTTGGCCAGAAGGTCAAAAATCCGTGGGGCTACTCGCCGCCGGTCGGCGGCGGCGGCGGCGTGTTAGGCTGCCGGTTGTCGGTAAGGAGGCCGATCTCGTCCACTCCGGTCGTCCGCACCGCGTCAATTGCGTCCATCACCGTGCCATAGTGGGCGCGTGCGTCGGAGCGGAAGAAAACCATCTTATTGGTCTTGTCCTTGAGCAGATCCAGTACTTTGGGCCCCAGGTCGGCGATGCTGGTTTGATCCTGCCCGAGGAAGACCTTGCTGTCGCGCGTAATGGCGATGGTGATGGCGTCTTCCTTGCTGGCATCTTCCATGGCGACGGCGTTTTCGGTCTGGGCCAGCGTCACGTTCACCTTATTGGTGAGCATGGGCGTGATAACCATGAAGATGATCAGCAACACCAGCATGACGTCCACCATGGGTGTGACGTTAATGTTGGAATTAACCTTTTTGCCTTCGTCTCTTTTTACGATTGCCATTCTTTACTCCGTGGATCGGGCTTCGCTTCAAATCAATGGCGAAGATTCTGCATCGGGAGCGATCCAAGCATGGCCCGCCCGCTCCCGATGCATGAGTCTCGCTGTCTGCTTCCTGGCCGGGATCCACGGCCGGGCGAAGCAATTACCGGCGATTGCTCTGTTTGATGAAGTAGTCGATCAGCTCGCTCGAAGAATTATCCATCTCGACGTCGAAGGCTTCAACCTTATTGGTGAAATAGTTGAAGGTCATGACAGCAGGGATAGCCACGAGCAGTCCAAACGCCGTGGTGACGAGGGCTTCCGAGATACCGCTGGCGACGGCGCCGATGCCGGGCGTCTTCTGCGTGGCGATTTCCTGGAAGGCCTTCAAAATACCGGCGACCGTTCCAAACAAGCCCACGAAAGGCGCCGTGGAACCGATGGTGGCCAAGCCGCCCAGACCGCGTTTGAGCTTGGCATGGACGATAGCCTCGGAGCGCTCAAGGGCGCGCTTGGAGGACTCGATCTGCTCGGCGGTGATTGCGCCGCCGCTACCGTAGTTGCGGAACTCCTGGAGACCGGCAGTTACGACTTCGGCCAGATGCGACTTCTTATTGCGATCGGCAGCCTTGATGGCCTCATCCAGCTTGCCCTCCTTGAGGGCGCCGGCGACGCGGGGAGCGAATTCACGCGACTGCTTGCGGGCTGCGTTGAAGTACAGGTAGCGGTCGATGATGACAGCCAACGACCAGATGGACATGATGAAAAGCACGAGCACCACGCCGCGGGCCAGCCATCCCATGTTGTTCCAAAGATCCATCGGGGCGAATCCGACCGATTGATCCTGAAAAAGAGCCAGGGCGGGGTTGGCAACAAGTTGTGTGAGATGAGCGAGAATCACTGAATCTTTCCTCCTAAGGAGTAATTGCTAGGAAATTCACAAAACGTTAGCGGCTGCAGGCTGCCTTCCGGCGGCTTTCGGGAATGCGTTCACCCGGCATCAACCACCGAGGGTAAAGATGACATTGACAAGGGTCTCGACCTCCACCGGCTCGCCGTTGAGCAGGTAGGGACGGTAACGCCAGGTTTTGACGGCTTCCATGGCGGACTGCTGAAGCATCGGCGGGCCGCTGACGACGCGGAGGTTTTCGATCGTGCCCTGCTTGGAAATGGTTGCCTGAAGAACGACAGTTCCCTGGATGCGGGCGGCTTTGGCGATGGCCGGATACTGCGGGGTCATTCCGCCGAGCTTATTACCGGCAATCACGCCCGCCGATACATTAATCTTCTTCGGGGCTGCGGCTTTAACCACCGGCGCG
>Ga0206959_10075_pt1 | contig 29753 bp, 25 predicted proteins | sample Alteio_BWOrgHeat_31_FD_152971 | JGI IMG/M metagenome (GOLD analysis project Ga0206959, IMG submission 152971) | Enriched cells from forest soil in Barre Woods Harvard Forest LTER site, Petersham, Massachusetts, United States -... | ecosystem: Environmental > Terrestrial > Soil > Temperate forest >...
GAAGTTCAGGTTCCAGCCGAGTACCACCTTCATCACGATGGCCATCGAATACATATTGATGCCGCTCATCAGAACGGTCATAAAGGCGAAGCTGACGGCCGAGAGCGCGCGGGCTCCGTCACCGTAGCGCAGATGCAGATAGCCGGGCACCGAATGCGTCTTCGAGATGTAGTAGAAGGGCATCATGATGATGCCGAGGAAGAGCATGGCGGGTATCGCGCCGATCCAGTACCAGTGCGTTGCAAGGATGCCGTACTGATAGGCGGAGCCAGCCCATCCCATCAGCTCGAGCGAGCCAAGGTTGGCTGAAACGAAGCTGAGACCGGCGATCCAGGCGGTCATCTCGCGACCAGCCATGAAAAATTCTTCGCTGGTGTTGGTTGAGCCCTTGAGGTAAAAGCCGATGAAGATGACGATGGCGAAGTAGCCGGCGATAACGAGAATATCCACGCCGTTCAGGTGGGCAAGCGATTTGCCCACCTGAAAGAACGAGAGCGCCTGGGGATGGCAGGTCAGTGTATGGGCGAATTCAAATGGCATCTTCCGTTTTGCCTCGATTTAGGTGACAACAATTCATATTCGTGCGATTTATTTCGTATTGCGTTTACCAGAAATCTTCAACTCTTCTGCCCATAGGTCGCCTGGGCGCCGTGTTTTCGGAAATAGTGGCGATCGAGCAGCGCCTGCGAGACGCCTTTACATTCGGGATTGAGCGCAGTGGTGTAAAAGGCAATGCGGGCCACGGCTTCGAGAACGACGGCATTGTGCGCAGCGTGGGCGGCATCTCTGCCCCAGCAAAAGGGCGCGTGTCCGGCAACCAGCACCCCGGGCACGGCGTCAGGATCGAGATCGCGGAAGCGGCGAACGATAGCCAGGCCGGTATTGTGCACATAGTCGCCGTTGATGTCGTCGTCGGTCAGCTCTTCGGTCACCGGAACCGGGCCATAGAAATAATCGGCATGGGTTGTTCCGTAAGCAGGAATGCTGCGTCCAGCCTGCGCCCATGCAGTCGCATATTCAGAGTGGGTATGCACAACGGCGCCGATGGAGGGGAATTCGCGGTAGAGAAGCAGATGTGTGGCAAGATCGGACGATGGCCGCAGGTCTCCTTCTACGATCTTGCCGTCGAGATCGGTGATCACCAGATGCGAGGCCTCCATGGACTCGTATGGAATGCCGCTGGGTTTTATCGCGACAAGGCCGGTTTGACGGTCGATGCCGCTGGCATTGCCGAAGGTATAGAGGACCAGGCCGCGGCGCACCAATTCGAGGTTGGCTTCGAGGACTTGCGTGCGGAGATCGTCAAGCATGGCGTTCTGCTCTCATAGCGTGAAAAAAGATTGAATGCTGCCATATTACTAAAGCGATTTAGGAAATGGCTTTCTTTCTCAGAAGAAACAAACAAACTAATTTCCGGCAAACGTTTACTGGCGCTCTGACCTTATGCAATTTACACTTGCGAAGTCAAGCGGAGAGCCTAACTTTGCCGGTAATGAAGAAAAAACCGAGACAGAAAAAAAGCGAGAAGAAGCGGCTGGACATTCGTGATGTCGCCAGGCATGCGCGTGTGTCGATCGCAACGGTCTCGCGCACCATCAACAGCGTGCCCACGGTGGATAAAGATCTCGCCAAACGGGTATGGAAGGCAATCGAAGAGCTCAATTACTTCCCGAACACGCAGGCTCGAGCGCTCGTCTCGGGCCGCAGTCGTCTGTTCGGACTGTTGATCTCGGAGATCATGAACCCCTTTTTCCCAGAGTTGATCCAGGGATTTGAGGATTTCGCAATTGAAAATAATTATGAAATCCTGATCGGCTCGACGAACTATGATCCCCAGAGAATGGAGATCTGCATCCGGCGCATGATCGAGCGGAATGTGGAGGGCGTGGCGGTGATGACCTTCGGCATCGAAGAGCCGCTTCTGGACGAGCTGGTATCGCGCAATATCCCCATGGTATTTGTGGACGCTACGCCGCCGAACGAAAATGTGAGCACGCTGGCAGTGGATTATTACGAAGGCATTCGACAAGGCGTGCAGCATCTGGCAACACTGGGACATCGCAGACTTGGCTTCATCAGCGGACCGTTGCGGCAGCGCACCTGCCAGCTCCGTAAGGACGCATTTCTGAGAGCGGTCGAGGAAATTGGTTTGCAGCCTGCTCCGGAGTGGCTGGTAGAGGGCGATCACACGCTTGAGGGCGGCATGCGGACGATGGAGCAGATTCTGAAAAACACGGAACTGCCCTCAGCGGTCATGTGCTCCAACGATATGACGGCGATTGGCGCATTGCGCGTACTGGCAAAGGCAGGTTTGCGCGTCCCCGATGACATGTCAGTGATTGGATTTGACGACATCCACCTAGCGGAATTCGTTTATCCGCCGCTGACGACGGTGCGCATGTCGCGGCATGACCTGGCGCGAGCGGCATTTTCCGCATTGCGCTCGCACGTCGAGCCGATGCATGCACGGGCAAAAAAGACGTGGCCGATTCCGACTAAGCTTACGGTGCGGCAGTCGACAGGCTATCCTCCGGGGACGGCTTTGAGCAAGGTGAAAAGGCCACGTAAGAACGTCCAGGAATAGTTTTCCTGACGAGCTTGAGCGTTCGCCTGCTTGCCGAGACGGGCGGGCCTTGAGAAGTGTGCGCCATGTTCTACACAGCTTCTTTCCAAGAAGTTACGGTTGCCATCTGGAACAGGGAGTTTGGTACTTATAGTAGACTTGCGCCACTATCACAGCCCGTGGAGGATGCGTGTTTCGACGTTTGCGTCAGCTTTTTTTCATATTTTCAGCTTCAGTTTCTGCGTTGGCCTCCCCGTTGCTTCTACACAATCCATCACTTGGCAAGGACAAGATTGCATTCAGCTATGCGGATGATGTGTGGGTCGTTTCGCGCGATGGCGGCGAAGCGCAGCGGTTGACGTCTACAGCATCACTCACCGCGGGACCCTTCTTCTCCCCGGACGGAACCCGGCTTGCTTACTCGGCAAGGATCAATGGCAACGACGATGTCTATGTGATTTCTGCCGAAGGCGGCGTGCCGAGACGGATCACCTATCATCCAGGGCAAGATGCAGTGGTTGGATGGACTCCGGATGGCTCGCAGCTGCTGTTTCTGAGCGGACGCACGGCATTCAATGATTTCGCGAGGCTGTTCAGGATTTCCGCCGACGGGTCCGGCCTGCCGATCGAGATGCCGCTGCCATCGGCGGACAGTGGGTCACTTTCTGCAGACGGCAAATGGATCGCTTACACGCCTTTCAATCAATGGCAGGTGGCGTGGAAGCGATATCGCGGCGGCCAGACGGAACCGATATGGCTGGTAAATCTGTCGACACTCGATCTGGTGAAGGTGCCTCGGGACAATTCAAACGACAAGAATCCCATGTGGGTCGGCGATAAGGTCTATTTCCTCTCCGACAGGAACGGACCGCTGACACTGTTTGTATATGACACGAAAAGCAAGACAGTAGAGCAGGCGGTAGAGAACCATGGCTTCGATCTGAAGTCTGCCGACGCGGGGCCGGGTGGAATTGTCTACGAGCAATTCGGCAGCGTCCATCTCTATGACCTCGCCAGCAAATCGGAACATACGGTGAACATTACCTTGCGTGGTGATCTGCCAGCGCTGGAGCCGCACGTAGCAACAATTGAAGCGCAGGAGATTCGGCACGCTGCCATCTCACCTACAGGCGCGCGTGCTGTGTTTGAAGCACACGGCGATATCTTCACCGTTCCGCAGGAAAAAGGAGATGCGCGCAACCTGACGAATACATCGTCGGCCGCGGAGCGCGATCCCGCCTGGTCGCCGGATGGAAAGTCGATTGCTTATTTCAGCGACGCATCGGGCGAGTACCAGCTGTTCATCTCGCCACAAAATGGTATCGGCGCGAAGAAGGTGATTGATCTGGGTCCGGAGCCATCCTTCTTTTACTCGCCAAAGTGGTCGCCGGACTCAAAGCGCATTCTTTATGGCGATAAAAAGCTCAACATCTGGTACGTGGACGTAGATGGCGGTCGCCCGGTCAAGATCGATACAGATAACTACGAGGGATTTGATGCATCGCAGAGCGCGAGTTGGTCTCCGGATGGCAAGTGGGTGGTGTATCTAAAGACACTGCATAACTTTCTGCATGCGGTGTATCTGTATTCCGTCGACACACATAAAGCCACGCAAATCACAGATGGCATGAGCGACGTGGAGAACACGGTCTTTGACCGCAACGGCAAGTATCTGTATTTCACTGCAAGTACGGATATCGGACCATCGGCCGCTGGTTTTGATCTGTCGAGTCTCGATCGGGCGACGACGAACAATGCGTACGTTATTGTACTGGCGAAAGACCTGCCCTCGCCGTTACCTCCGGAGAGCGATGACGAGAAGGTCGCTGATAAGGACAAAGATAAAGACAAGGACAAGAAAGACGCTGCCACAGACAGCGATAAGGACAAAAAGGACGACAAGAGCGGGGATAAGGACAAGAAGGAAGAAGCAAAGCTGCCTGCCGTAAAAATTGATCTCGCCGACATTGACCGCCGTACTCTGCCGCTGCCGATCCCGGCGCGGAACTATGTTGCGCTCCAGGCCGGCAAAGAAGGCGTGCTGTATCTGGGTGAGGGGCTTCCGGTCGCGCAGTCCTCGCACGACGATGACGGACCGTATGTGCGTTCACTGTGGCGCTTCACGCTGGAAAAACGTGCGACCGATCAGGTGCTGCAAAACATCGGGCAGTTTGTACCTTCCTTCGACGGCGACAAGATGCTCTACCAGAAGGGCGAGGGGTGGTTTATTGCCGATGCCGACGATCTGAAGCCTGCGGCGAACGATGCTCCTGTAGGCAAAGGGTTGAATTTAGGAAGCCTGCAGGCCACAGTTGATCCGCGCGCGGAGTGGCGGCAGATGTATTTTGAGACGTGGCGCATTGAGCGCGATTTTCTATATGACCCAAACCATCATGGACTCGATATTCACAAGGCGAGCGTAAAGTATGAGCCGTATCTTGCCGGTTTGGGATCACGCAGGGATCTTGATTACTTGTTGGAAGAGATGCTGGGCGAAATTACGATCGGACATATGTTCATTCGCGGTCCGCGTCCACAAGACCACTCGCCAAAAACCGGTCTATTGGGCGCGGATTACGCGATTGAGAACGGGCGCTATCGTTTCGTAAAAATCTTCAATGGAGAGAACTGGAATCCTGCATTACAGGCACCGCTGACGCAGCCGGGAGTGAACGTGAAGGAAGGTGAATATCTGCTGGCGGTGAATGGACGAGATCTTCATGCCACAGATAACATCTACAGTTTTTTCGATGGGATGGCAGGAAAGCAGGTGGTTCTGCGCGTCGGTCCTAAGCCTGATGGAAGCGATGCGCGCGATGTGACGGTGATCACGATCCCGTCAGAGCATAATCTGCGCAACATTGCCTGGATTGAAGCAAATCGCCGCAAGGTGGCAGAGTTGTCGGGCGGAAGAGCTGCGTATGTCTATATGCCGAACACAGCAGGCGCAGGATTCACCAGCTTTAACCGCTATTTCTTTTCTCAGGTCGACAAGCAGGCAGCGGTCATCGACGAGCGCTACAACGAGGGCGGCCAGCTCGCCGATTACGTGATCGATACGCTGCGGCGTGTGCCGATGAGTCGCTATGAGACACGCGAGGGCGAAGACGTAACCGATCCGGCGGGCGCGATCTTCGGGCCGAAAGTGATGATCATCAATCAGTCAGCGGGCTCGGGCGGCGATGCGATGCCCTGGTACTTCCGCAAGGCAGGCCTCGGCAAGCTCATAGGTGTACGCACATGGGGCGGGTTGGTTGGCATCGGCGGTTATCCGACTTTGCTCGATGGCGGCGCGGTGACTGCGCCGCGTACTGCACTATATGGGTTGACCGGGCAATTTGAAGTCGAGAACCACGGCATCCAACCGGACATTGAAGTGGAATACGATCCCAAATCGGTTGCGGCGGGGCACGATCCTCAATTGGAGCGGGCGGTGCAGGAAGTGGTGGACGACCTGCGTGATCATCCATTACCGACTTACCAGAAACCGCCTTATCCGAACTATCACAAACAGGATGGGCTAGGCGCGCCGTAGATTCCGGTTTATGCGCGCGTCTTGGCCGTTGTAGCGACGGGCATGGGACGCGCGCGTCCCGTGGCGATTTCCAGAAACGCATGAGCAGCGCGCGTCAGCGTCTTGTCTTTCCGGAAGACGACGGCCAATTCGCGGCTAAGGCGAACGCCGTCCACTTTCAGCGTCTTCAGCAGACCGGCGCGCTCGTCATCGCGAACATTCGAGCGCGGTAGGAACCCCATGCCGAGACCTGCCCCAATGAGGCGCTTGAGCAGTTCGCTCGAATCGACTTCCATGGCAATGCGCGGCTGTACATCGTGGCTGCGGAAGATGTCGTCGATTTGCTCGCGCTGGCGGCCATGCTTAGGCAGCAGCAGCGGGTACTGCAGGATCTCGGCAAATTTGATCTGATCGCGAACTGCGAGCGGGTGCGTCTTGGGCACGACGAGCGCAAGCTCATCTTTGTGGATGATGTCTACGAGGAGCCGCGCATCTTTCACCGGCAGCGAGACGACGCCGAAATCGACCTCGCGATTCATCACAGCTTCAAGCGATCGGGCGCGATCGGCGCGCACGATGGAAAGATTGACACGCGTGTACTGCTTCTTGAACTGCGCAAAGACAGTAGGTAACACATAAAGACTCGTGGCCTCGTTGGCGCTGACGGAGATTTCTCCGCGCGGCGACCGGTGTAGTTCTCCAATGGCCACCATGATGTGACTGTGGACCTGAAGGCAATGCTCCGCAAAAGGCTCGAAGAGGCGCCCGGCCGCAGTGAACGTGACTTTGCCGCCGTCGCGGTCGAAAAGACGCGCTCCGGCTTCGTTTTCGAGTGAACGGATCTGCGCTGAGATGGCGGGTTGGGTGACACCCAGCTTTTCAGCTGCGCGAGAAAAGCTTTTCAGCCGGCTTACTTCCAGGAAAGTTCTCAGTTGCTCGAAATCCATGCCAGAAAAAGTCCAATGTAGTGGGTTGGAATTTTGGGTTTGCGAAAGATGTTGTTTATAGAGCTTATAACCTGAAGGCGAAAGAAATGCCAGCATAAAGAGGTTTCATGTAAGAGCTGTGGTGGTGCTCGCGTATCGATAAGTCTACTTGGTCGAGTCTCTTAGGGCCGCGTGCGCAGCATGATAACCGCACATGCCATGGACGCCGCCCATGCCTGGCGTAGATGAGGAGCAGAGGTAAATATTGGGGTCGGAGGTGGCGTAGCTGTGCCGGCTTGGACGGAAGAGTGTTTGGCGCATCGTCATGGCGCCGCCGCTGATGTCGCCTCCGATGAGATTGGCGTCCATGGATTCAAGGACGGCGGGCGAAGAAATGTGGCGGGCGAGAACGCAATCGTGAAAGCCTGGAGCAAAGCGCTCAATCTGCGCTTCGATACGATCCGCCATGTCGACTATAGAGCCGTTCGGCACATGGCAATAGGCCCACGCAACGTGTTTCCCTTCCGGTGCGCGCGTCGTATCAAAGAGCGTAGGCTGAGCGAGCAGAACAAAAGGCCTCTCCGCGTGTTGTCCATTCGCCACCGCTCGTTCCGACTGGGCTATCTCTTCCAATGTGCCGCCAAGATGAACGGTTCCAGCACGACAGCAATCGGAAGCCTTCCATGGAATCGCTTCGGACAGCGCGTAATCGATCTTGAAGGTTCCCGGCCCCGGCTCGAAGTAGCGCAAATCCTGCTGAAATTGTTTTGTCAGCCGGTGGCCGGTGATCGAGAGCAACTGCCTTGGGCTTATATCACAGAGAAACAGCGTGTCTCGGGAAAAGCAGTCGAGCACTGTAACAGGCGAATTGGAGTGGATCACCCCACCGAGCGTATTCAATTGCGCGGCAAGTGCCCGGGTGATGGACTGCGCGCCTCCGCGCGGGATGGGCCAGCCAACAGCATGGGCAGCTGCCGCAAGCAGCACGCCGGCAGAGGAACTCAGCGGTGCGCCGAGCGGTAGGAATGAATGTGCTGCGATTCCGGCAAAGAGTGCGCGTGTTCTCGCGTCCTGAAAGAATAGTCGGGCAAAGGTATGTGCCGGCATCAGCGCCGGTATTCCGAATCGCGCCAGCAAAAACGGATGACGCGGGAGATGCACAACCGGTTGAAAGACCTCTTCGGCGAGTTGCATCCAGTGTGCCGCGAACGGCTCAAAAAATTTGCGCCAACGCTTGCCGTCGGCCCCTAAAGCGCGTTCGGCGCTGCTCAGATCGCGCTCAAGCATGACAGCTGTGCCATCGTCGAACGGATGCGCAAGCGGCGCGGGTGGATGGATCCATTCGAGACCGTATTGCTGCAGCGGCAGAGATGAAAAGAACGGAGAGCCGATGGCCACAGGGTGAACAGCCGAACCAAAATCATGCCAAAAACCGGGGAGGGTAAGGGGTAGAGTGCGCGCGCCGCCGCCGATTTCGGCCTCGGCTTCATGCACCTCGACGCCATAACCCGCCTGTGCCAGGACAATGGCGGCCGCGAGACCGTTGGGACCCGATCCGATGACGACCGCATGCCGGCCGTGCCGGTGGCTCTTGTCACGGAGCAGGCTTGTTGTGTCACTCATGGGGTGCCAGTGGCTCCGGCCATTGAACGGCGTCAAAACCGCCGTCGGGTTTGCGGGTAAGCACGGGCGCGTACAGGCCCAAAAGCTGCCGTCTCCACCACAAGCCGGTCGTACGCTTTTCCGCCATCGATGTAAACCAATATTGCCAGAGTACCGCGCGAACGTACTTCGGTGGAGACTGCGAGAAGGGATTTCCGGCAAAGAGCGCCAGGGTGTCGGGGCTGTTTGTGAGCAAACGCTCCTCGGTAAGAGGCACGATCGAATTTTGACGCCAGTCGCCGAGCGAGGCAAACCAGAGGTTCCAGTCGAAGCGTGGCTGGTAGGGCGCGTAGATGCCCGGCGGTTTGTCAAGCGCCTGCGGCTTGTAGCGGAATGGATAGGGAGTCCACACTTGGCCGTCGTTTGACCCCTGGAATTCGATTTCGTAACGGCCGCGGGTCATGATGGCGAAGAGCCCATATTGGTTGGCGATGCGAAAGGGTTCAAGCGCGACAATGGGCGAAGATGGCAAAGGCGCTTCCCGCCAGAGCATGCGAATGAGTTCAGCTGTGGTGACGTAAAAGATCCAGGTGAGGAAGACGGCGCTGACAGCGGTTCGCAGGGCCGCCAGATGGAGTCTCCGGCGTTTTGTTGAGGCGCGGCCGGATTCCGGATCGACGACATCTGGTTCTTCCACCACGCCATCTATAGATAGATCCGGCTTGTTTCGCTGCAGCCCAGGGTGGAATCGCCGTGGAAGGAGATGCACAAGAAACTGGTCGTCGAGCAGCAGAAAGCCAAGTGCGAGCACCAGGTAATTGAGGAACGTGTAATTTGCCGTGAGGATGACTACGATTTGCCACGGAGTCACGATAAAGAAACAGATAATGCGGTAGCGCCGCGGGAAAAACAGCAGGAGGACGATGACAAGTTCGAGCGCAAGCGTGGCGGCAACGGTTGAGGCATGAAACCAGTGCGGAAGATGCTGCATATACCAGCCAATCCAGGTAGGCAGCGGACCGTTCTGGTAATACTCATCCATGGCCGTGAAGTGACGCCATTCCTGATCGCCGCTTAGAAGTTTGACCATGCCTGATTGGAAGTAGATGCGGAACCACTCCCATTGCAGCAGGAAGAGGCTAGCGCGGGAGGGAGCGCTTGCTGCTCCAAGACTCGGCCAGAGGCCGCGCGGCGCAAAGAAGAGCGAGAGAAAGCCGGCTTCCAGCAGCATTCCGTCGGACTGATAGTTGGAGAAATCGCCCGCTGCGCTGACAAAGGAAAGGAAGCACAGAAAGCAGACAACCAGGCAAAACCGCGGCCAGACATTCGCGATGAGCAACAGCGAGAAAACGAGGCCAACGACGGTAATACTCATGAGCGCACGATTGCCGGTTCCGAACCACAGGAGTGTGGGAGCAAACCAGAAACGCGTCAGGCTGGGGAACGAGCGGTCAATCGCCTGTAAGAACTGTTGAACGGGCAAGACGCCTTCAGGGCCGATGAGTCCCCGGATTTGACAGAACAAGGAGTGAAAGGCCGAGAGATAGATGAGACCAAGGGAGCGGAGAAACATCCAGCGCGGAATAAGATGACTGGCGCGCAGAGGATTCTCGTCCGGCAGTGGCTCCGGGCCGAAGAATCTTTGCAGGATGGATATGCTGCTCGCCATAGGATGTTGGACATGATAGTCGTTCCTGCAAGATATCTGCATTTAGGTAGACTGGACGTCGGACGGACCGATGGAGAAAAAGCAGACCAAAGCGCAACTGGAGCGGGAGCTAAAGGCGGCGGGTGACGCTGCCCGGGCCGTGCAAGTGGCTCGATATTTCAAAGCCGGTAAAGGCGAATATGGCGAAGGCGACGTTTTCCTGGGCATTCCGGTTCCGACGATGCGCCGAATTGCCCTGAAGTATCGCACTCTTACGCTTGCCGATCTGCAAAAGCTTCTCGATGCCAAAATTCACGATTACCGCGCAGCGGCACTGGAAATTCTAGTGGCGCAATACGTCCGTGGAGATAATAAGCAGCGCGAAGAGATTGTTCATTTCTATCTGCGAAATACGAGTCGAATCAATAACTGGGACTTAGTGGACGCGTCGGCGCGGCCTATCCTTGGAGAACATCTGAAAGGCCGCCCACGCAAGATCCTGCGAATGCTGGCAAAGTCAGAGAGCTTGTGGGAGCGGCGGATCGCCATGGTTGCCACCATGACGCTGGTATGGGCCGGAGAGCTGGACGATGCGATGGAGATTGCCGAGATGTTGCTCGACGACCGGCATGATCTGATTCATAAAGCCGTCGGATGGGTGCTGCGCGAAGCTGGAATCAAAGACCGTGCGCGCCTCGTCCTGTTCCTCGAAAACCACTATGCGCGCCTGCCGCGAACGTCGCTGCGTTATGCGATTGAGCATTTCCCACCAGAAAATAGGAAGAGAATGCTGAAGGGTGACTTTGCATCGCCTAAGTAAGAATATTCATTACTTTCGTGCGGAAAAATGTAAGTTCTCCCTATCTCTCTTATGAATCTATTTGTATGCTGTGAGTAACCCAAATTCTTACAAAAAGGGAAGCCAGACTTGCACGAGCGCGAGCTAGTGAGCGTAGTCATTCCTACGCGCAGAAGACCGCAATGGATAGTGTGCGCGGTAGAGAGCGTACTCAAGCAGAGCTATACCTTCCTTCAGGTCATCGTTGTGGTCGACGGTTCAGATCCGGAAACCATGAACGCATTGCAGTACTGCAAGGATGCTCGCCTGGAGGTGATTGCACTTGAGGAAAATACCGGAGGCTCCGAGGCGCGGAATATCGGTGTACGCGCTGCGCAGGGCGAGTGGATTGCATTCCTCGATGATGACGACTGGTGGATGGCGGAAAAGCTGGAACGGCAGATGCAGCTCGCTGCAAACTCCCGGGTCCGTTATCCGATTGTGAGTTCGAGATTGCTGGCACGCAGCCGGGACATAGAGCGCGTCTTGCCACGGAGGTTATTGAAGCCTGGCGAAGCTGTAGGCAACTATCTATTCTGCAGGCGCGGCTTCACCTATGGCGACGGCTTGCTGCAGACCTCGACTCTATTGGTGAGACGAAATTTGCTGCTGCAGGCTCCATTCCAGAAAGATCTGAAAAGACATCAGGACTGGGATTGGTTGCTCAAGGTTTCGCAGAGGCCGGATGTAGAAATTCTGATGCTTCCTGAACCCTTGACGGTGATGCGCGTTGAGAGGACGGACGGAAGCGTCAGCCGTATGGGAGATTGGAAGACGTCCCAGGTCTGGGCGAAGCAGAACCGCTCATTGATGAGTGCAAGAGCTTATTCATTTTTTATCAGCACAGAATGCGTCTCAAGGGCACGGAGGAGCGGCGTGCGCATGAGCGCGCTATTGCCGTTGTTCTGGGAGTGCTTTTGGAGCGGCCAACCCGGCCTGCGGCAGATGGCGCTTTTCTTTTTCTTTTGCTTCGTTCCCGAGGACATGCGCAGGCAATTGCGCGACCGGCTATTACGAACAAAAACAGCGATGGAGTGTGAGGCCTACAGCTAGACATGCACAGCTACACGGTAAGATTCCTCCAGGGAACACAGGAGATTGCGTCATCGCTCAATCAGGACTGCCTGGAGCGGATGATTGATATGCTTATCGAAATTCGCTCTCGAGAAGGGCGCGTTTTTTTTCTTGGAGTTGGCGGCGGAGCAGGGCATGCCAGCCACGCAGTGAATGACTTTCGCAAAATTGCGGGAATGGAATGCTATGCTCCTAGCGACAATGTCTCAGAGCTGACGGCGCGGATTAACGACGACGGATGGGAGACTTGCTACGCGAACTGGCTGCGCGGCAGCCGGCTGAATGCGGAGGATGCCGTCTTTGTCTTCTCTGTCGGTGGTGGAAGCATAGAACGGAAAATCAGCATGAACATTGTCCGCAGCCTTGAGTTTGCGCAAGATGTTGGTGCGAAGATACTGGGCGTTGTAGGGCGCGACGGAGGCTATACCCTTGAGGTCGCCGACGTCTGTGTTGTCATTCCCACAGCTTCGGCCGATATGGTCACGCCTCTGGTAGAGGCTTTTCAAGCAGTCGTGTGGCACCTGATCGTTTCTCATCCGCGTCTCAAAGTCAACGAGATGAAATGGGAGGCGTCTGCAGCCCTGGTATGAGGCCCGCAGTCTTTCTCGATCGCGACGGCGTTCTGAACCGCAACGTCTGGAATCCAAGGACCGGACAGTATGAATCGCCGTTAAGGCCGGAACAGTTCGAGTTATTACCGCGAGTCATTCCCTCTTTGCAACTGTTATGCAATGCGGGCTACCTGCTGTTTCTTGTTTCAAACCAGCCGAACTACGCAAAAGGTAAAGCAAGCATGGAAGCGCTTGATGCGATCCATAACAAACTCGAGGCAGCTCTCGCTGAAGCAAAGATAGTATTTACGGCCTTTTACTACTGCTACCATCATCCTGAGTTCTCCGGCGAGTGTTCCTGCCGTAAACCATCGCCCTATTTTCTGCTCAAGGCACGGGATGCATTTGGAATTGACCTGGTCGCATCATGGATGGTCGGTGATCGTGTTACCGACATAGAATGCGGGCGCAAAGCGGGCGTACGAACCATCAAAATTGCCAATCCGCACGCAATAGAGGCAGATGAAGGCCATGCGGTCCCGGATTTATGGTCGGCAGCGCAGATCATAAATCAGAAATTACGCGGATAATGCCGCGGCGCCTCGCCGGATATCTATCTCGTAGCCCGCGGCACAAGCATCCCGATAGAACATGTTGACGGTTTCAAGCGAATAGGCTTCAAGGTCTTTGCCGACGTGATCGAGTTTGCTGAGTATCTCCGGCAGGAGCGTGATAATGTGGCAGCCGGCATCTTCTGCATGAAATACATTCAGCAGTTCGCGTGGGCTGGCCCATAGCAGTTCGACATTGGGAAGGGGCTCAATCATTTTGACGGCGCTGCGGATGATGGGAATGGGGTCGATCCCCGTGTCGGCGATGCGTCCGGCGAAGATGGAGATGATGGTAGGAACATCCGGGGCCAGGCATGCGGCGACGCGTTCCACCTGGTCAAGTGTGAAGAGTGCTGTAATATTCAGCGCCACACCAGCGCTTGAGAGCCGACGTAAAGACGGTCCTGTAAATGCTCCCCACGTATTTGTCACCGGAACTTTTACATTTACATTTGCCCCCCACGTCGAGATGGCCAGGGCCTGTTCTTCCATGGTCTCTGGATCGTCCGCGAGCACCTCAAACGAAATAGGACGGTCCGGTATCACCCGGATTAACTCCTTCGCGAAGGCTTCGTAGTCGACGACATGTGATTTGCGCATCAGCGTGGGATTGGTGGTAAATCCCTTGATGCGCGGGTCCACGGACCAGGTAAGCAGGCTGCCGAAATCGGCCCCATCGCAAAATAGCTTGATGCGCAATTGATCGATGTCTGACATGTTTTTCTTTCGTGTGTGAGGAAGATCAAACTTGTGTTTCGGCCTTTACCGAATCAGAGGCAATGGAGGATGACATGGATAAAAGGTTCGATCGTTTATCCGTGTGCGAAGAGCCGTAATGAAAGCGCTGCCTCAACACGAGATAGAGAAAATAAGTGTTCCCAAACAGATACCTGCGTCCAAGGCGGTGTGGTTCGCGGATTAGGCGATAAAGCCACTCCACGCCAAGATTGTGCGTCCAGCGCGGAGCGCGCTTCCTCAAGCCGGCCTGCGTATCGAGCGCAGCTCCTACGGAAAGCGCAGCGCCGATCGGTAGAGTTGGGCAGTTTTCGTGCATCCATATCTCCTGCTTGGGAGCGCCGAAGGCCACGAACAAGAGGTCGGGTGCGGCTTCTGTGATGAGCTGGCGAATATGTGCATTTTCCATGGAATTCTCTTCAAAGCCGCGGGGAGGGCAATAATGTCCGGCGATGGACAACGCCGGGTAACGCTTCTGCAATCGATAAGCGGCCTGGCTGGCCGCTCCAGGTAGGCCGCCGAGAAAGAAGACGGTCAGACCATTCTGTGCGGCTTCAAGGCAAAGGCGCTCCATAAGCTCGCCTCCAGGAACTCGCGTGGAAATGGGCCTGCCGAGAATCTTTGAGGCAAGGATGACCGAGATGCCGTCAGGAATGTTGAGCGCGGCAGCATGTAGAGCTTCAGCGAACCGCTTATTGCCTTGCGCCAGTGTTACCAGCTGAGCATTCGGCCCCATGATGAGAAATGGCCCGGCAGCCGAGCGATTTCGAAGGGTTTCCACGGTTCGCGTGGCAGCTTCATCCAGGGAAAGGCGATCAACTGCCACTCCGGCGACCATGCATCGCGAAGGCGTCGGGAAAGGCTTCGGCGCTTTCCTCCGATAGGCTATCTTTGGATCAAAAAACGGAGCCAGGCTCACGGCCAGAACGCTTCCTTTCTGCGATAAAACCATTCAGGAGGTATCCCGTTGGCTATCGTGCCGAGCGGAAAAAACTCATCTCTGAGCCGTTGAAAGAAATACGTCGGAGATGCCAAAAGTGAATGGACGAATGCTGCACAGGCTTTTGAATAACGCTTCGCAGCAAGGTGCATATTCAAGTTGCGAAGATGCTGCTTTGCAGCAAGCATATCCATTGAAATTTCAGTTTTAAGAAGAGGTGCTATGACTGACAGGGGCAGCGGCTCGCGGTCGGATAAATGAGAGAGGAGCAGATATTGGATGTAGAGGCCGTTTAACTCCTGCGCATAGGAATTGCGGGAACTGATACTCGATGCATTCTGGCGAAATCCGACGAGAACTTCCGGCAGGAGACGAATATCGTAATGAAGGGCTAGACGCCACCACAGATCGGCGTCCTCGGCATGCCGAAGATCACGGTAAGCTCCGGCCGCTAGCGTCTTCCTTACATGCAATGCGACCGATGGATGACAGATCGATAGCAGGTAGCCGGAGCGCACGATCCGGCGCAGCTTTTGTGGCGATCCCCGGCTGCAGCGATACAGCCCCAGGCTGCGCGTCGGCGGATAGTATTCCGCCAGCGAGTAAAATACGGCCGCATCAGGATACTGGGCGATCTCCTCTTGCAGACGCTCGATGCGCGTCGGGTAGGAGATATCATCGGCATCCTGGCGTATCAGCCACTCAGTTTCCGTCATCTCCAGCATGCGGTTCAATGTGGCGACGAGTCCGAGATTTGGTTGAACAATGACTTGAAGGCGTGGATCACGGATGGTTTCTAGATATTGCAGGCTCCCATCGTCTGCGCCATCCACAATCGCAAGAATGTTGAAGTTACTTACTGTTTGAGTCAGCAGGCTCTCGACCGCCTCAGTCAGGAAGGGCATCGCATTGTAGACGGGCAGACCAACGGTAACGAAGCTTTGCTGCAAGGCCACTCCTCGACGCCCTCTTAAGCATGGACATGTGTGACGGAAGACCGTGCGCGACGAGTCCAAGGCTGAATAAGACAAAAGTAACAAGATACTTAGTAGTTGTTTTAATTACTGACATATATCTACCCACACAAAGTAGCGAGTCAAGCCGTATTTATAGTTAGCAAAAACTTAGGTAATGTTTTTATTCCAGAGTAGTTCTGCTAACTTGCTTACAAAACCATCAGCTAAGCAAAGCCGCATGGCAGCGGCCTATTGGATTCTCCCTGATGCGTGCGATACGAGAATCGATCCGCATGGCGAGTGGAGGGAGGCCATGGATATCTGCAAATGGGAGAGATCCCGATGCAACTCCGTGGAGATGGGATTGCGGCGTTTGCAATTACTGCCTATGCTTCAAGACTTTTTTTGCGACGGTCGCGGCCGAAGATACTTCCTCGCTGGAGGCGCGGGTTTCATTGGCAGCCATTTTGCCGAGACGCTTCTGAGAGATAACTTCGCCGGCTACGTGACAATCTATGACAATCTTTCCTCTGGGCGAGAGTGGCACTACGCAGCGTTTCAGGACGACGAACGATTTCGGATGGTGCATGACGATGTGCGAAACCTGGCGGCGTTGACTGATGCGATGGCGGGTCATGACGTTGTAATTCATCTGGCTTCGAATCCGGATATTGCCCGCGCCGCAATCGAGCCTGAGATTGATTTCCAACAAGGCACAGTGCTGACAAACAACGTGGTCGAAGCGATGCGGCTCTCCGGAACGACCCGGCTACTCTATGCCTCGGGGAGCGGTGTCTACGGGGACCTTGGAGACCTTGAAGTTCGCGAAGATTACGGTCCGCTTGTACCTATCTCGACTTATGGCGCAAGTAAGCTCGCGGGCGAAGCGCTGATTGCAAGCTATTGCGCCATGTTTGGCTTGACTGCATGTGTGTTCCGGTTTGCGAATGTAGTGGGAGCGCGGCAAACGCATGGTGTTGGGTTCGACTTTGTGCGCCGCCTGATGACTGATCCGCGCCAGTTGCAGATTCTGGGCGATGGCAAACAGAGTAAATCCTATATCCACGTTTCAGACGTGGTAAGAGCTGTATTGCATGCAGAGGGGCATTGCACTGAGCCCTTTGCAGTCTTTAATGTCTCAACGGGCGATGCGATCACGGTAGCTGAAATTGCAGAGCTTGCGGTGGAATGTCTGAAACTGGAAGAATCTGTGTTCCAATACGCCGGTGGAGACCGGGGCTGGAAGGGTGACGTGCCCGTAGTGCGTCTCAACGCAGACAAGATCAGAAGCCTGGGCTGGGCTCCTCATCATACCAGCCGGGAAGCGATGCGGTCCGCGTTACGGGAAATGATAGCCGACGAGCGGGTGTGCTATGCATAGCCGGCTTCCTGCCATGGCTCTGCTCGCCGGCGGCCTGGCTACACGTATGTATCCGCTGACGGAGAGCGTGCCGAAATCTCTGCTCAGGGTGGATGGCGAGCCCTTTCTCGCGCATCAGTTGCGGCTGTTGGTCGAGCGAGGCATAGCCGAAATCGTCATATGCTGCGGGCATTTAGGAGAACGGATCGAAGCGTACGCAGGCGACGGGTCACGGTTCGGCTGCCGCCTCCGCTACTCCTATGACGGCGATACTTTGCTGGGAACGGGCGGCGCGCTGCGGCGCGCTTTGCCATTGCTTGGAGAGAGCTTTCTCGTGATGTACGGCGATAGCTATCTGTTGGCCGATCCTGCGCGCGTGTGGAAGACCTTTCTCGCAGCCGGCAAGCCGGCATTGATGACAGTGTTCAGAAACGACGGCAAATGGGACACGAGCAATATAGAAATGTGCAACGGGCAAATCGTCTGCTATGACAAGCGCGTAAGCAGGCCTGATATGCGCTATATCGACTATGGTTTGAACATATTGCATCGAAGTGTTCTCAAAGCATGGCCAGAGAATGCTCCGTTCGATCTCGCCACGGTTATGGGAGGCCTGGCCTCGGAAGGAGAACTGGCTGCGCACGAGGTCCACGGCCGGTTTTATGAGATAGGTTCCCCAGATGGGCTGAGCATGACGGAGCAAATGCTCGCGAGTCTGCGTAAATCGAGAGAAAGCGAACTGCTGTCACCCATTGGATGCGCACCGTGATTATGACTCGCACTCCTCTGCGCATCTCCATCGGCGGGGGCGGCACCGATCTGCCATCCTACTACCGCGAATTTGGTGGGTTTGTACTCTCGGCGGCAATCAACAAATACGTCTACATCACGATCAATAAGAGCTTTCTACCCGGCTATTTCCTCAAGTATTCGGAAACGGAGCACGCACAGGCCTATGAGGAGATCCGGCATCCGCTATTGCGTGAAGCCCTGGCTCTGCACGCGGCGCCCAACCCGCTCGAAATCGTCAGCATTGCCGATGTTCCCGCAGGCACCGGACTAGGTTCGTCGGGGACTTTTCTGGTGGGGCTGGTGCATGCGTTATATGCGTATGAGCGAAAGCGGGTGACGGCTGAAATGCTTGCGCAGGAGGCGGTCGATATTGAGATGAATCGATTGCACGAGCCTGTCGGTAAACAGGACCAATACATCGCAGCCTATGGAGGTTTGTTGTGTCAGGAGTATCGGGCGGACGATTCGGTACATGTAACGGTGCTGAAGGTCAGTGAAGGTGCGCTGAAAGAGCTTCGCGATTCCCTGATGCTCTTCTTCGTTGGACAGACGCGCAGTGCTTCGACCTTGCTGGAAGACCAGAAGAGACGCTCAGAGCAGCGAGACGAAGCGATGTTGGAAGGGCTGCATTTTGTGAAGCAGCTTGGTCAGGAGATACGCAGTGTCCTCGAAGCTGGCGCAGTCACCGAATTCGGCAAACTCATGCATGAACATTGGCTGCGCAAGCGAATCCGCTCAAAGGGCATGACCAACAATCGCGTGGATGAACTTTATGAAGTAGCGCGAATGCGTGGGGGTGCAAGCGGCGGCAAGCTGGTGGGCGCAGGCGGAAGCGGTTTTTTGTTGCTGCATACGCAGGACCGTAATCGTCTGCGATCTGCGATGGTAGCTGCGGGCGCCAGCGAGATGGAATTCCATTTCGATTTCGATGGCTCCGTCGTAATGATGCGTAACGCCTGAAAGGCGAGGAAAACATGGCAACTGCACCCACGCGTCTCCCGGAGCTTCCTGACCTTCGCGCCATGCGCGAAGACGAGTTGACCCTGGGAGCTCTGGCGGGTGTGCTCCTGAGACGGCGGGCCGTCTTCCTCTACGTTCTCGCCATCTTTCTCGTCGTTGTGACCTTGTATTGCATCTTTGCCACGCGCCGGTATCAGGCAACCGGTCAGATTCAGATACAGAAAGATGATGCCGGAGCCTTCGGATTGGAGAGCAGCGTGATGGGAGACGCAGCTGACTCCGCATCAGACGCCCTCGATTACAACATTACGCTGCAGACGGAAGCTAACATCCTAAACTCCGATTCCTTGGCGCTTCAGGTCATCAGAGACGTGCGTCTCGAAACAACGGACGACTTTTATCCGCCGCCAAAAGCAAATCAAGGTATTCCATTTCCCTCGGGGCTGTTGTTCTGGAAGAAAGCGGTTGAGCCAATGAATATTCCGCTCGATCGTGCGCCGAATCGCCGATATGTAGTTCTTAAGATATTTGCGAGCCATCTGAAGGTCGAGCCTGTCACAGGCACACGACTGATCGATGTGAGCTATTCGAGCCCGGATCCTCAGCTGGCGGCCGAAGTTGTGAATCATTTGATCGGTGCGCTCATGGACTATACGTTCCAGGCGCGCTTCGCCGCGACGGCACAAGCATCGACCTGGCTTACGGCACAGCTTGACGATTTGCGAAGCCAGACGGAGAGCCTGCAGGCAAAGGCAATCACTCTTCAGCGTGACACAGGAATGTTCGGCGACGATGAATCGCACAACGTAGTGCTCGCGCGGCTCGAGAGCTTGAATGAGGCGCTGGCGGCGGCGGAATCCAACCGTATTTTGAAAGAGGCCATCTCGCGCGTCGCCAACAGCGGCGATGCCGAATTGATTTCAGGCCTCGGCGGGAATGCCGGTATCGGCGCCATGGCTTCGACGTCGAATTCCCTCGGGCTGATTCAAAGCCTGCGTGCACAGGAGGCGACGACAAAAGCGGAACTCGACCAGGACAGGGTGAGATATGGCTCAGCCTACCCGCGAATGGCTGAATTGCAGGCTGAGCTAAGCGGCATCGAAAAGTCGATTCAGGATGAAGTGCGTCGCATCGGTGAGCGGGCGCGTACAGACTACGAGATCGCGGCGAGGGCCGAAGTCTCGGCGCGCGATGCATTTGAGAAGCAGAAAAAGATTGCCAATAATTTGAACGATAAGGCGATTGCCTACGCCCTGGCAAAGCAGGAAGCCGACGGCAGCCGTGAAGTGTATGAAGGCCTGCTGGCAAAGCTGAAGCAGGCAGGGGTGCTTGAGGGGTTGCGATCCACGAATATTACGGTAGTTAATCCGGCTCGCGTACCTCCTCCAAATCGGCCAAAAAGTCCAAACATTTGGCTGTATTATGCCGCGGCGATGGCCGCAGGACTGATGTGCGGTACAGGTGCGGCGGCAATCAGAGATCTGACCGATACAAAGGTGAGATCGCTTGAAGAAATGGAACGCGTGACAGGCGCACCCTTGCTGGGATTGATTCCTGCGACAGAAGTGGGGAGAAATTTACCTCGGCCTCCCGGTCGCGCTCATCTTTTCCAGCCGAAGCGGACGGCTACAAATGGCTATGACGTGAAAATAGCAGAGCTGAGCTATATTGAGAGCCCGTTTGCCGAGTCCCTGCGTATGCTGCGAACCTCGCTGATGCTTTCCCGCAGCAGCCATGCTCCGCAAGTGTTGTTAGTGACCAGTTCGAATGCTGGCGAAGGCAAGAGTACCGTCTCGATGAATCTGGCCATCGTGCTGGCGCAGCAGGGTGCGCGTGTCCTCCTGATAGATGCCGACCTGCGGCGGCCTGTGCTCCACCAGAGAATGGGTCTCGATGCTGGCGATGGCTTGAGCGCCGCCCTTTCAAATGACATGGTAGAGCCGCGCCCGCAGCAAATTGAGCGCATGCCGAATCTCTTCGTCCTCAGCGGCGGTCCCGCACCACCGTTTCCTGCGGAACTGCTTGGATCGAGAAGGATGGATGTGCTGTTCTCACGGTGGCGAAGCGAATACGACTTTATCGTGCTGGACGGACCACCGGTTTTGCCGGTTACAGATGCGATCGTTCTCGAGCAGCAATGCGACGCAATCCTGCTGGTGGCGCGGCATGGAGTGACGAAGAAAAAAGCGATTCACCGGAGCTATCGCACTTCAGCCAGGCAGTTGCCTCCGCAAGCCGTATTGGGCACCGTCCTTAACGCTGTGCCTGGGCAATCGTCCGACTTCTACGAATATTACGGTTATCGGAGCCGCATCTATGGCGCGGAAGGATGGGGCCATGAAGCGCAGGCATAGTCTGAGCGTCTTTCTGTGTCTGAGTTGTCTATGCTGCGCTGGGTATGGCCAGGCTTCGTTTCCCGATAAAAAGGTGACGACAGGCAATGCCACCGCAGGAGTTGCGGAGAGCCTGCTGATCGGCCGCGGCGACCTGCTGCATGTCACGATTTTTCGTGAGCCGGATCTCGAGCAAAAGGTCCGCGTCAAAGATTCCGGCGAGGTCGATCTGGACCTAGTCGGGACGCTCCATATTGCGGGCCTCACGCCGGGGGATGCGGCCACGGCTATTGCGCAGCTCTATGAAAGAGAGCATTACTTAAATCGTCCTCAGGTCTCTGTGCTCGTCGAAGAATACTCGACGCAGAGCGTCTCTGTTATGGGACAGGTGAATAAATCCGGTACCGTTACATTAACGACACCGCGCGGTTTGATCGACGTATTGTCGCTCTCTGGCGGATTGACGGAGATTGCCGACCGTCACATCACCATCCAGCGTCACAGCAAGAACGAAAGCATCACTGTCTTTCTGCCAAACGACGCGGCCGCGAGTCTGCATGCGAATGTGATGGTGTATCCGGGCGATACGGTGCTGGTGCCAAAGGCCGGTTTGATCTATGTGCTGGGCGACGTGGCGCGACCCGGTGGCTATGTCATGCAGGATGATGCAAAGCTGACCGTGCTGCAGGCCGTGGCCATGGCATCGGGTGCGAACCGAACAGCGAAAGAAGACGCAACGCGATTGATTCGCAAAGTAAATGGAAGTTATCAGGAACTGATCGTGTCTTTGCATGCTATGGAGCGGGGAACGATGCCCGACATGCCCCTCGAAGCTGACGACGTTCTGTATGTTCCATTCAGCGTGGCCAGAAATATGGTCATTGGCGCATCCGGTATTGTGTCCTCGGCAAGTTCGGCGGTCATTTATGCAGCTCGATGAAAAGGATCTGGTCGGCGGCGCACTCCGGTTACGGCGAATCGGGATCGACGAAGTCGCGTGTGTTGCCCTGCTCGCATTTTTTGCCATGCAGGGAGCGATCCCCGGCATTGCGCCGAACCAGGCAAACGAAATGACGAACACCGCAGCCACTGCGCTGATGAAGATTGTCGGTATCGGCTCGCAGGTGCTGGCAGATGGAGCGATCTGCATTCTGATCCTGACACATATGCGGCGACTTCGGCGGTTCGTATTTGCTCTGCAGTGGACGGCGGTACTGGTTGTACTCGCCACGTGCTCCGCATTCTGGTCGCAGGATGCGATCACAACTGCACGACGCTCGATCCCATTTGCGCTCGCCACACTCTTTGGGCTGTATTTCGCATCGCGCTTCTCCGTGCAGAAGCAACTCTCGATCCTTACAGTCACCATGGTTTTAGTCGCTGCTGCCAGTATTGTGCTCGCTGTGTTTTTCCCATCCATCGGATTGGAAGCCTCAACCGGGCACTTCGGGAACTGGCAAGGCGTCTTCACCCAGAAAAATGCCTGTGGCCGCGCCATGGTGTTTGCGACAGCCACAGTTTTATCGAATGGCCGCATGAACCTGCCGCGGGGTGCGTGCATGCTTCTCTTCCTGTTCGTCCTCATAATGAGTGGATCGCGTGGCGCATGGCTGATCCAGGGCGCACTGTTTGCCTGCTATGGAACCGCTCGTGTCATCGAGCGCTTTACGCCGTCGAGCCGCAAGATGCTGTTCGGAGTGGTTGTCCTTGCGCTGATCTCAATGATTGCGCTCGCGTGGCTGTATCTCCCACTCATTGCAGCCCTTCTTGGCAGAGATGCCTCTTTGTCAGGGAGAACAGCGATCTGGCAACAGGTCTGGACGGCAATAGAGAAGCACCCATTCCTTGGCTACGGTTTCGCTGCTTTCTGGCAGGGGATGAAAGGCGAGTCCTACAATGTGATCGTCGCGCTGCGATTTGTCATCTTTCATGCTCACAACGGCTTTCTTGAGATATGGCTTGAACTCGGCGCGGCTGGCTTGCTGCTCTTCATGATGAGTTATGCCCGAGCATGGCGTAAGCTAGGGCCTTTGCTTTGGTCCGGGCAGATCAACAACGCGTTTTGGATGATCTTCGTCCTGTTGCTCGTTGCACTCTACGACATCGATGAAAATACACTCTTCGCTTTCAACGGACTCTTCTGGATTTTGTATGTTGCAGTGCTCGCAGACATAGAAATTCTGGCAACCGAGCACAGCGAGGCGTTGCATGGTCAGCGACGCAGCCTCAACGGGCCTATGCGTCTTTCCGCGCCAGCAGCGAGCTAGAAACAAATATGGCTACCGCAGAATTTGTCGCCTCGAGCTGTATCCTTCAGACAAAAAATGAGGCGCGCCGGTTTTACCATCCGGAATTGGATGCTCTACGTTTCTTTGCTTTTCTTGCCGTCTACATCTGTCACAGCATACCGAATGTGCTTGTAGACGGCGTGTCCCGCACAAACGGTGCGTTAGAAGCTCGTATGCTGACGACAATCAAAGACACAGGCAACTTCGGCGTGTGTCTTTTCTTTTTGCTGAGCGCGTTTTTGATTACCGAGTTATTGAGGCGCGAAGTACAGGTCTTTGACGGCATTCATGTCGGTGCTTTTTATCTGAGGCGCATTCTGCGTATCTGGCCCCTCTACTTCGGTATCACGATCGTTTTTGCTCTCGGCGGTCGTTTCTTTCCAGCGTTGCGCATGGAGCCGGGCCGGATGTTTGCCTATTTTTGTCTTGCGGGGAATTGGTATATCGCGACACATCCATGGATTCAGACACCGCTCCGTTCGCTCTGGAGCATTTCAGTGGAAGAGCAGTTCTATCTAGCCTGGCCGCTGCTCGCGTGGCTTGGTGGCATGCGCGTGCTCGTTATGGCGTCGCTCGCGATTATGCCTATATCGCTGTTGACAATTTCTATCGTCTCCACTGAAAAGGCGTATGCCTATAATACGGTCTGGCTCAACAGCTTCACGCAATTTCAGTTCTTTGCATGGGGCGCGCTGCTCGCATTCACTCTGCATGGGCATGTTCCAAAAATAGATCGCGCAATTCGAGGTGCGATGGGCTGTGCTGCCATGGTTCTATGGCTGCTTGCCGCATCGTTCGGGCAAATCAAGCGCCCTGGCGTCGAGGTTTCCTCATCGCAATGCTGTTTCGGCTATCTGCTCGTGGCCACAGGCTGCATATTCTTTTTTCTTGCCGTCCTTGGTATTTCCGTGCGATGGGTGCCGCGATGGATCACCTACTTAGGGAAAATCTCCTTCGGGCTGTATGTCTTCCATGAAGTCGCATTTCTTCTGGTCGATGAAATGCAAAAGCATACCGAGACTCTAACGCCATTTCTGCGACCATGGTCTCTGCGGCATATCGGCTACACTCTGGTGATCAACAAAATAGCTGCTCTGTGCATAACGGTTATGCTCGCGATGTTGTCGTACCGCTTTTGGGAGAGCCCTTTTCTGCGGCTCAAAAGGCGCTTCACATGGATTTCGTCGCGCGGTATTTAGATGGAAACGCGCAAGGTACTCATCTATCGCAACGAGCTTTTGCCGCCGTCTGAGACCTTTATTCTGTCCCAGGCAAACGCTCTTCGCAGGTTTCAGCCTATTTTTGTGGGGTTGAAGCGCGTGAGTTCCGGTCTGGAGATCGCCACTCATCCGGTCCTGACTCTATCCAACGCAGAATCATGGATGGAAAAAGCGAAGCGCCGGATCTTTCTGCGGACCGGGCATGCGAACCAATTCATCCGCGCCGTCGTTGCTCAACGTCCTCGAATCATGCATGCCCATTTTGCAGTAGATGCTGGAGCCGCATTGCCGATTGCAAAAAAGCTTTCCACTCCCCTCGTCGTAACCCTGCACGGTTATGACGTGACGATTGACGAGAACGAGAATCGCTGGCCGACTACAAAGGCCTACCTACGCAACAAACGCAGGCTATGGAGCGACGCAAGCGTGTTTATTTGCGTATCAGAACACGTAAGGAAACAGGCTCTCGCATGCGGATTTCCGGAGAAGAAGCTATGGGTACATCACATCGGTGTTGATCTGAGCGAGTGCGGTAGCCCGAAGCCGCCTCGCGACAAAAAAGATGTGCTCTTTGTAGGCAGACTCGTGGAAAAGAAAGGATGCATTCATCTTATTCGGGCGATGTCACGCGTGCAGCAAGTAATGCCGGATAGCCGTCTCATAATTATCGGAGATGGGCCTCTTCGAAACGAGCTGAAGCGTGCAGCAGCTCGGCATTGCAAAGATGCCGTGTTTTTCGGCCAGCAGTCGCACGCGGAGGTGAAGCGATGGATGCGGCACGCTGGCATTCTGGTGGTACCCAGTATTTGCGCAAACAATGGCGACTCCGAAGGACTCCCAACCGTACTTTGCGAGGCGCAGGCATTAGGGCTTCCTCCCATCACATTTGCCACAGGCGGAGTGACAGAAGCGCTTCCTGCAGAGCGGCGTTATTGTATGCCGTCCGAAGAAGATGAAGCAGGACTCGCTGAGAAGATCATTCATTTGCTGCGCGATGATCGGGCATGGCAGCTAGCGAGCGATGCGGGAAGACAGCATGTGAAATGCCATTTCGATATCCTTGCGCAGACACGAGCTCTTGAAGATAAGTATGAAGAAATAATTGCGAGCCATGATGGCTGACCGGGACAGTTTGCGGCGGCACATCTGGTGGATGATCTCAGGACATGGCGTGTCTGTCCTGCTTCAGGCTGTGTATTTTATCCTGATTGGCCGTACACTCGGTAGCCGCGAGTATGGAGCGTTCGTAGGGGTCGTCTCGTTGATCAATGTACTGAGCCAGTTCAGCAGTCTTGGCATGGAGATGATTCTGGTGCGTAATATCAGTCGCGGCCGCGAATCATTTGCAGCAACATGGGGAAATGCATTGCGTATCAGCGTATGCGGTTTCGTCGCTCTGCTTGCTCTTGCGATGCTGATCGGTCACTTTACGCTGAAGCCCGAGTTACGGACACTCATCCCATACATTGCCTTGTCGGATGCACTCTTCGGAAAGATGGTGCAGCTCGCCAGTCGCGCCTTTCAGGGAGCAGGCCAACTTTCACAGACCGCAAGACTCACGGCCCTCACGAACTTCGCGCGGATGGCCGCCGCACTGGGATTGTTTCTCCTCGTAGAGTTGCAGCACATCCGCGCCGATGCATATCTCTGGACGAAAGTGTACTGGTTGTCATCACTGGCGACCGCGATCATCGCCTTCGCGATGGTTACAAAGCGTTTGGGATGGCCAAGATTCCGGTGTTTTCGCATGCGCGACCTGACAGACGGCTTTAGCTTTTCGCTCTCCAGCTCTTCGATGTCCGTCTATAACGACATCGATAAAACATTACTGGCAAGCGCGGGGCAACTATACGCGGCTGGCATTTATTCAGTGGCCTATCGCGTCATCGATGTGGCCAGTATGCCGATTTATGCGATCTACACGGCAGCCTCTCCCCACTTCTTTCGCGAAGGCGAGAGCAGCGTAACACAGGCGTCTCTGCTGGCAAATCAATTACTCAAGCGCACGGTGCCATACGGAGCGGCAATGGCGTTGGCATTACTTCTGGGATCACCACTGCTGCCGTATGTCTTTGGACCGTCTTTTCGCGGATCAGTTGAGGTCTTACGCTGGCTCTGCCTTTTGCCGCTCATTCGCGGCTTGCACTATGCCTGGGGGACGACAATTACCGGCTCATCCTCGCAGTGGTATCGGACAGCCACGCAATTGGGGGCTGCTGCCTTTAATCTGCTGCTCAACGCTGTATTGATTCCGCGCTATTCCTGGCAGGGTGCTGCAGCCTCGAGCCTGCTGACCGATGCAGCCCTCGCACTCTCGAATTGGGCAATCGTACAGTACCTGCGCGTACGGCAGAATTCCCGTGAAATCGCAATTACGCAGACTATGTAAGTCTATGTGATGGCGTTGCTAAAACTCTACTGACTCTGTGGACGCAACCTCTTTGTCTTTGATTTTAGGGCAACCAAAGACTCTGAAATGACTCACCTTGTTCAGCCGAAATGCTGGCTTGTGATTGTCGTCAGGTAGTTTAACCCGGAAGAAATCCGCGTCTGTAACTGAATCGAGCACAAAAGCTGGCCGCGCGTCGGGGGTAGCGTAGGCAATTTCCACGTTAGTCAGCTCAATATTGTTGACATGGCGGATAAAGAAGCCATGTGCCGGCATGGGCCCGAACATGTGCGGATCCGGATACGTAGCTTCATTTTCAGGAGGTTGCCCTGCGGCCATTTCTGTCGTCCCGCCACCCTGATGATGAAGGTAGATGTCACTGATTTTCAGATCGGTAATAGGGTGATCAGGAATTCCGCTGATGATCGCGGCATATTGTGACGCAGAATTGTAACTGATTATGTTGCTTAAAAAAATGCGACGGCAAGCGCCAATCGGCACGCCCTGCGGCCCGCGCATGCGGCTACCAAGTCGGATGAAAATCGGCGCTCCCGAAATGTCGCGCATGGTGATGTTGGTGAAGGCTACATCTTCGAGCAGTGCCCCGTCCTCGCTTTCGAGCGCGATACCGTTGCAGCCCTCAAAAACGCAATTTGAAACAGTGATGTTCTTAAATCCGCCATTGGATTCCGTCCCGAATTTGATTCTTCCTGTTCGAGGTATGTGAGTGTCGGGAGGAAACTTCTTGAATGTTCCGTCGAGCAGAGTTCCGAGCTCGTAGCAGCCGCTTACATAGCAATTCGTAATCGTAACGTTCTCAGTGGAGCGAGCATAGCCCAGCGCATACGAGCTCTTTGGGCAGATGCCGTCATCCCATGGTGAGTTGACGCTGCAATTCGATACGCGGACATTCTTGCAGCAGTCGATATCCATGCCGTCGCGATTCGTGTCGATCTTCAGACTGTCGATAATCAGGTTGTCGACACCCGTCGCGAGAATTCCAAAGTGGCCGCCTTTGAGAATGGAGAAACCGCTCAGAGTTACATTGCGGCAATTCTTGAGCGCAATGGCTTTGTTGCCGACGCGAGGGTTTTCCGCCAACGGCTCTTCATGAGACCAGCCTCGGCTCAGTCCCTCTCCCCAGATAAGCCCCGGTCCAAAGATGGAGACATTGTGCAGATTTTCGCCCCAGATCAGGCTGTTATGCCAGTGGTTATGGCCGTAGTCCTGATAGTTCTCCCATGGCGCATTGGACTCCGCCGAATCGTAGCCGTCGCTGCGGTCGGCGGGCGTTTTCGCAGCTAGAATGGTCGCACCCTGCAGGAGATTCAGGGCCAGATTGCTCTTCAGCCGGATAGAAAATGAGTTGTAGGTGCCTGCCGGAAAGAGCACCGTCCCGCCACCGGCATTCGCCGCCGCCTCAATCGCTTGATTGATCGCAGGCGAGTCGATAGTGATGCCGTCCCCGGTAGCCCCGAAAGAACGCACATCGTAGATACTGCCGTTTGCCCGATGCGGTGTAGAAGCCTGCGCGAGAAGGTCGACGGGAGCGAGCGCTCCGGCCGCTCCAACTGTGGCATATTTCAGAAAATCCCGGCGCTGTCTCTTCATGGAGTCATGGTCCTTTTGTGGTCTGACCTTTGAAGAGACGATACATCAGGGCGTAAAAATTTACCGCATCGAGGCTGGAAATAACACCGGGCCGGGAAGTGGGATTTCAGTCCGGCCCGATAGCCATCGTGTCCTACGCCGGAACTGCGAGATTTTGCAGGGCTGCAACCACGTCGATAATGAGGATGTCTTCGCTCGAAGCGTTGGCGCGGGTTACAAGCTCGACCTTGCCTTCCGCTGCTTTTTTCCCGACGTTGACGCGATAAGGAATACCGATGAGATCCGCGTCCTTGAACTTGACTCCGGCACGCTCGTCCCGGTCGTCAAGCAGTACATCAAATCCGGCAGCTTCCAGGTCCGTAGCGATACGCTCGCCGGCGTAAAGCAGGTTCGCGTCCGATGCATTCGTAATTGTGACCACGACATCAAACGGCGCAATCGAACGCGATAGCCAGAATCCATTGGCATCATGGTTCTGCTCGATGGCAGCCGTCAAAATACGTTCAATGCCGATACCGTAGCTTCCCATAATTGGTGTCACTTCTTTGCCGTTCGGGTCAAGCACACGAGCGCCCATGCTCTCGGAATACTTGTAACCAAGCTTGAAGATGTGCCCGACTTCGACGGCCTTTGCTACCTTCAATGGTGCGCCGCATTGCGGGCAGCCTTCCCCTTCGACGACATTCCGCACATCGGCAGCCACGGTCCAAGAAAAGTCGCGTCCCGGCGTTACATTGCGGAAGTGATAGTCGAGCTTGTTCGCGCCGCACACAATGTTCTCGCGCTTTGTCGAGAATGACATTCACGCCGCCATCCAGCAACTGCTTCGCCGGTTCAAGCCC